>JAABUS010008182.1_pt1 | contig 11571 bp, 7 predicted proteins | sample 5560161 | NCBI WGS metagenome assembly JAABUS01 (sample SAMN10711885, study PRJNA513376) | rock metagenome | isolation source: Antarctica rocks | place: Antarctica: Victoria Land, Trio Nunatak nord | collected 2016-01-04
GGACGGATCCTGCGCCGGGCCGCCGAACGAGTTCGGCTCGTAGTCCACGGCTCCGCCGCCGTTGCCGTCCACGCGCATCGCACCGTCCCGGTTGTAGGTGCGCGCCGCCGCCAGCGGGCGGTTGACCGGCACCTGCTGGTAGTTGATTCCCATGCGGTAGCGATGGGCGTCGCCATAGGACAGGATGCGGTTCTGCAGCACCTTATCCGGGCTGAAGCCGATGCCGGGTACGACGTTGCTGACGTCGAACGCCGCCTGCTCGATCTCCGCAAAGTAGTTGTCAATGTTGCGGTTCAGCTCCATAACGCCGACCTCGTGCAATGGGTAGTCGTCGTGCGGCCAGACCTTGGTCAGGTCGAACGGGTTCCACTTGTAGGTTTCCGCATCGCGCTCCGGCATCAACTGCACCTTCATGGTCCAGCGCGGGAAGTTGCCGGCCGCGATGGCGTTGTGCAGGTCCTCGGTCGAGCTGTCGGGGTTGGCGCCCATGATCCGGGTCGCCTCCTTGTCAGGGACGTTCTTGATGCCCTGCTGAGAGATCATGTGGAACTTGACCCAGGTGCGCTCACCCCCGGCGTTCCAGAAGCTGAAGGTGTGGCTGCCGTAGCCGTGCATGAAGCGGGCGGAGACTGGCGTGCCGCGGTCCGAATACAGGATCATCACCTGATGGATTGCCTCGGGCGAGAGGCCCCAATAGTCCCAGCGGCGCCAGTGCGGCTTCAGGTGGGTGCCGGGGTCACGCTTCTGCGTGCGGATGAAGTCGCTGAACTTGAGCGGGTCGCGGATGAAGAAGATCGGCGTGTTGTTGCCGACCAGGTCCCAGTTGCCCTCCTCAGTGTAGAACTTCATCGAGAAGCCGCGGGGGTCGCGTGCGATGTCCGCCGACCCGCTCTCCCCGCCGACGGTCGAGAACCGGGACAGCATCGGGCAGGTATTCCCGACCTTCCCGAACAGCTTGGCGCGAGTATACTGGCTGATGTCCTGCGTGACGGTGAAGGTGCCGTGCGCGCCGTAGCCCTTGGCGTGGACCACGCGCTCAGGCACGCGCTCGCGGTTGAAGTGCGCCATCTTCTCGATTAGCGCGTAGTCCTGCATCAGCATCGGGCCGCGTGGCCCAGCGGTCATCGAGTTCTGGTTGTTTGAAACCGGGTTGCCGGACTCCGTCGTCATCCGTGTCGGCATATCAGTCATGGTGCGCTCCTATGTCAGATGCATGGACGATTGGTTGGGCATCCCGGTCGGACCACTAAATTCGGGTTCAGAGTCCGGACGGGCCGTGCTGCAGGCGCTAGCGTTCTCCATACCATCGGCACTGTCAGGGATGTCACAGCCTATGCAGCCAGTTGAGGCCACCGCGCGCAAGTACGATCCCACCACGATGTTCTTCCACTGGGCGACGGCGGCGCTGGTCGTCACGCAGTGGCTCGGGGCGCAGACAATCGACTGGTTCCCGCGCGGGCCGCTGCGGGTGGATGCGCGGTCCGTTCACATCACAGTGGGCGTGCTGCTGGCGGCGCTGCTACTCGGTCGCGTCATCTGGCGCCTGACCGGCGGACGGCGGTTGCCGCTGGCCGACAAGGGCGCGCTCAACATTGTCGCCAAGGGCACGCATTGGGGCCTGTATGCGTTGCTCGCCGGCATGGTGCTGGCCGGCATGTTCCTGACCTGGACCCGTGGGGACAATATCTTCAACCTGTTCAGCATCCCGGCTTACGCTCCGGGCAACCAAGACCTGCCGGACCAGGTGCAGGAGGTCCATGCTACCATCGGCTGGATCATTCTGGCGCTTGCCGGGCTGCATGCCGGTGCGGCGCTGGTGCATCGCTATCTTTGGCACGATGGGGTGTTAGGCCGCATGCTGCCCCGCGGCTAGGGCGGCCAGCTCCGCTATGCGCGGGGCATTTGCGTGGCGCTTTGCTTTCAGTCGAAGTTTAAAGCGCCTGCCGTCTGCATTCCGGAATGCCCTTCTCACATTCTGCGAAGTTGGGGACTGCGCTGCGATGCGCCTGCGCGATTTTCCGCCATTGGCGCGTGCTGGAGGACAGCTCGGGGCGGCCCGGTGCAAACGATCTGGCAAGGAGCGTTTGGCATGAAGAACCATCAGGGCGCCGCCAGATGGGATCATTAAAGGCGTGAAACTCATCCGTACACCTGCGTGACGACCTTTCGCTGTGCCAGGTTTTTGTCCCGTTTCAGGGCCAGGTTTATGTCTTGCGCAGCACCTATTTGGCTCCGCCACTCTATTCGGACGAGATCATGATGAACCCCCGCGGCCAAGCGTCAAAGTGCTACCTGCCAAGCGCGCGCCGGGCCGGCTGCCCGGTCCTGCGTGCTGCCTCTGCGGCCTGCTTCGCCCTGCTGTCGCTGAAGGCGGCGGCACAGCAGCCGTACCGCCCGCATTCTGCAGCTGTGCAAAGTTTTCACGACGCCGTCGCTGCGGCCTGGGCGCGCTTGCCGCAACGGCAGGACCTGGCGGCGCAGGGGGTGTCCGCCGCTGCCCGCTATGCCGCTGGCGGCGCATTTCTGCCGAACGCGCCGTATGTCATCGGCACCTACTTCAACGACAAGGCCATGGGCAGCAACTACAACTACCTCACGGCCCAGGCGGAGGTGGGCACGCCGATCTGGCTGCCAGGCCAGGGCCGGGCGACGCAAGCCACGGCGCGGGCGGACGGCATCGCGGTGGAGGCGGCCATCGAGGCCGCTCACCTTGCCCTCGCCGCCCAGGTGCTGGACCTCGCGGCGCAGGCGAGCGTGGCCGCCAACGCCCGCGACGTGGCGGCCCGGCGTCTGACGACGGCGCAGTCCCTGTCCACCGACCTTGCCCGCCAGTTCCGGGTTGGCGAGGCCGCACAGAGCGATGCCCTGGCGGCCTCCGCCGATGCGGCCAACACTGCCATCACACTCAGCAACGCCGAGGCGCAGCTTGCCGCGGCGCAGGCGGCGCTTGCTGCGGTCGTCGGCACCCCCGCCGTGCCCCGCCTGGATGCGCCTGGCCCGGCGCCCGGGCCCATCCCGGCATCCGCCCATCCTCGCATCATCGCCGCCACCCGCGCCGTGGAGGCTGCACAGGCCTCTGCCCGGCTGACGCGGATTGATATCCGGGACAGCCCGGAGATCGGGCTGCAAGGGATCAACGAGAAGCAGCCTAACAGCAAGTGGGACACCCGCTTCGGTGTCACGATCCGCTTCCCCTTCGCGACAGAGGCGCGCAACGCGCCGCGCCGGGCCGCAGCGGAGCAGGCGGTCACCCAGGCGATGGTGCAGCTCGCGTTGGCGCAGCGCGAGGTGGCGGCCGGCCTGCAGCAGGCCCAGGCGATGCTGGCCGGAGCCGAGCGCAGCAGCGCCGCCTCCATTCGCGCCGCCGCCGAGCTGGACAAGCGGCGCGGCCAGATCGAGCGTGCCTGGCGCGTGGGGGAGATGCCATTGATCGAGGTCGTGCGCGCCAACGCCCTGGCCTACGACGCCGAATATGCCCGCGACAAGGCGCGCACCGACCTGGCCGCCGCCCGCTTGCGCCTGCGCCTCGCGGCCGGCCTGCTGCCATAAGGCGCCTGCTCCTGCTGGGCGCGGCGCTCCTCGCAGTGGCTGCCGGCAAGGCTGACCCGCCCAAGGATGCCCCCAAGGACCCGCCGGGCCTGGTGCGGATGAGCGATGAGCAGCAGAAGACGGTCCATCTACAGACCGCCCGCGCCGACCGCAGTCCGATCACCCAGCCGGTCAGCGTGCCCGGCACTGTCGCCTTCGATCAGGGCCATGTCGCCGCCCTGCGCCCGCTGGCCCAGGCCCGCGTGCTGCGCCTGCTGGTTCAGCCCGGTGATGCCGTGCGCAAGGACCAGCCGCTGGCCGAGCTGGACATCCCCAGCCTGACCACCGCCCAGACCGGCCTGACGGCCGCCCAGGCCAGCGTGCGCGAGGCCGAGGCCGGCGTCGCCGTGGCCCGCGACGCGCTGCGCCGGGGCGAGCTGCTGGCCCGCGACGGCTCGCTGTCCCGGGCGGAGGCGGAGCGGCGCCGCCTGGTGCTGGCCCAGGCCAACGCCGCCGTCGAGTCCGCCCGCGCCCGCGCCTCGGCGCTGCAGACGGAGGTCAGCCGCCTCAACCCCGGTGCCAAGCCCGGCAACGGCGCCATCGTGTCGCCCATTGACGGCGTCGTCGTGACGATCGGCGCCAACCCGGGCGAGCTGGTAGAGACCACCACCGACGCCTTCGTCGTCGCCGACCTGTCGGTCGTGCTGGTGCTGGCGCAGGTGCCAGAGGCCGGGGTGCCGCTGCTCACGGTCGGCGACGCGGCACGCGTGCAGCTCGCCGGCAACCCCCGGGTTTGGAGCGGCAAGGTCGTCGCGCTGGCCGCTGCCATAGACCCGCAGGCGCGCACCCTGCCGGCCCGCATCCAGCTCGCCAACGCCGACGGCGCGCTGCGGTCCGGCATGTTCGTGGATGTGGTGCTGACCAGCGACCGCGGGCGGAACGACATCGTGGTGCCCTCCGCCGCCGTGCAGACAGTGGCGGACAAGCGCGTGGCGTTTGTGCCACTGGGCGGCGGCAAGTTCCAAAGCCACGACCTGACCCTGGGCGTCGAGCGCCAGGACTGGACCGAGGTGCGCAGCGGCCTGGCCACGGGCGACGAAGTGGTGACGCAGGGCAGCTTCGAGCTGAAGTCCCTGTTGCAACAGGCGATGCTGGACGGCGGGGGATAGCGGGGATGCAGGGCTTCTTCGAGGCGCTGGTCCGCCGGCGCTGGCTGGTGATGGTGCTGGCGCTGGGCGTCGTGGCCGGCGGCTGGTTCAACCTGCGCCAGCTCGCGATTGACGCGGTGCCGGACATCTCTCCCAAGCAGGTCATGATCCTCACGGAGGCCACAGGGCTGGGGCCGCTAGAGGTGGAGCGGCTGGTGTCCTTCCCCATCGAGACCTCAGTGACCGGGCTGCCGATGCTGAAGGGCGTGCGCTCCACGTCCCGCTTCGGGCTGTCTGCCGTCTATGTGACGTTCGAGGACGGCGCCGACGTGCAGGCCGCCCGCGCCCAGGTCGCGGAGCGGCTGCAGCAGGCGCAGGCGATGCTGCCGCCGGGCATGGGCACGCCGACGCTGGGGCCGTTCGCGACGGGGCTGGGCGAGATCCTGGAGTTCGAGCTGCGCGGCCCCGGCTTCACGCCGATGGAGCTTTATCAGATGCTGCAGTGGCGCATCGTGCCGCAGTTGCGCCTGGTGCCCGGCATCGCCGAGGTGAACATCTACGGCGGCGCCCTGCAAACCTACGAGGTGCAGGTGGACCCGGACCGGCTGCGCGCCCAGGGGATCACCCTGCCGCAGCTCTATTCCGCCATCGAGAGCAACAACGCCACCCGCGGCGGCGCCTCCGTCTATCACGGCGACGAGCAGCAGATTGTGCGCGGCCTGGCGCTGGCGCAGAGCATCGGCGACATCTCCGGCATCGTGCTGAAGGCGGCGCCGGGCGGCATCCCGGTCACGGTGGGCAACGTGGCCGAGGTGAGGATGGCGCCCAAGGTACGCCTGGGCGCGGTGACGCATGACGGCGAGGGCGAGACGATCCTGGGCGTCGCCGACATGCAGTTCGGCCTGAACGCCAGCGAGGTGCTGCCCGGGCTGAAGGCCGGCATCGCCAAGGTGCAGGCGACCTTGCCGCCTGGGGTGAAGATAGACGTGTTCTACGACCGCTCCGACCTGATCGGCCGTGCGATCAACACCGTCGAGCACAACCTGGGCGAGGGCGCGCTGCTGGTGGTGGCGATCCTGCTGCTGATGCTGGGCAACTTCCGCGCCGGGCTGATCGTGGCCACGGTGATCCCGATCTCGATGATGATGGCCTTCGTGGGAATGCGGGTGCTGGGCATCTCCGGCAACCTGATGAGCCTGGGCGCCCTCGACTTCGGCCTGATCGTGGACGGCGCGGTGGTGCTGATCGAGAACGTGCTGCGCCAGCAGTCCGAGGGGAAGAAGGACGCCGAGGGGAAGGGCGGGCAGGATCCGGTCCATGTCGTGCCCGGCGCCGCGGCAGAGGTGGCGCGTCCCGTCATCTTCTCGGTCGCCATCATCACGCTGGTCTATCTGCCGGTGCTGTCGCTGCAGGACATCGAGGGCAAGACCTTCCGCCCGATGGCGCTGACGGTGATGCTGGCGCTGGTCAGCGCCCTGTTCGTGACGATGCTGGTGACGCCGGCGATGGCGGCGAGCTTCCTGAGGTCGAAGGCGTCGGAGAAGGACACCTTCGTCGTCCGCGGCGCGCGGCGCGGCTACACGCCGGTGCTGCGCCGGGCGATGGGGCACCCCTGGCTGACCGCCGGGATCGCGGCCGCCTTGTTCGGGGTGTCGGTGTTCTTCGCGACGCGGCTTGGGGGTGAGTTCATCCCGCAGCTTAGCGAGGGCGCCATCGTGATGACCTCCACCAAGCCGGCCAGCATCAACCTGGATGCCTCGCTGCGCGTCGTCACCGAGATCGAGAAGGCGCTGCGCAGCTTCCCGGATGTGCAGCGTGTGGTGTCGCAGACCGGCAGCGCCGCAGTGCCCACCGATCCGATGGGGGTGCAGAGCACCGACAGCTACGTGATCCTGAAACCCCAATCTGAGTGGACCACCGCCAAGACCCAGGCGGGCATCTCCTCGGCGATGGAGGAGAAGGTCAAGGCCGCCGTGCCCGGCGTGACGCTGGAGGTGTCGCAGCCGATCCAGATGCGCATGGACGATCTGCTGCAGGGCGTGCGCTCGGACGTGGCGCTGACGATCTACGGCGAGGACCTGGACACGTTGAGCAGCCTGGCGGACCGGGCGGTGCAGGTCGTCAAGGGCGTGCAGGGTGCGGCCGACGTGCGTTCGGAGCAGGAAGGGTCGCTGCCCGCCATGACGATCAAGCTGGACCGCGCCCGCCTGGGGCGGCTGGGCCTGAACGCATCCGACGCGCTGGCGGTGGTGGAGGCCGTCGGCGGCCGGCAGGTGGGCCTGGTCTATGGGACCAACGACACCCAGACGCCCATCGTGGTGCGGGTGGCGCCCGAGGCGCGGGCCAGCCTGCAGACGCTGCGCGACTTGCCGGTCGGCATCGCCAATGGCGCGGCGGTTCCGCTTTCGGCGGTCGCCGACGTGAGCGTGGCGGACGGTCCGTCCCAGGTGACGCGGGACAGGCTGCAGCGCCGGGTCGCGGTGGACATCAACGTGCGAGGGCGCGATGTGCAGAGCTTCGTGGCCGAGGCGCAGCAGGCCGTCGCCGACAAGGTGAAGCCGCCCAAGGGCTACACCGTCGAATGGGGCGGCACGTTCCAGAACCTGCAAAGCGCCAGCGCGCGGTTGGCCATCGTCGTGCCGGGGGTGCTGCTGCTGATCTTCCTGCTGCTGTATCTCAACTTCGGCAGCCTGCGGCTGTCGGCGCTGATCTTCCTGAACGTGCCGATGGCTGCGACGGGCGGCATCGCGGCGCTGGTGCTGCGCGGGATGCCATTCAGCGTGACGGCGGGGATCGGCTTCATCTCGACGTTCGGGATCGCGATCCTGGATGGGGTGGTGCTGGCCAGCTACATCCAGCAGGAAAGGAACGAGGGCAGGGGTGCCAAGGAGGCGGCGGGGGACGCGGCGGAAAAACGGCTGCGCCCGGTGCTGACGACCGCACTGGTGGCGTCCATCGGCTTCCTGCCCATGGCCGTCTCAACCAGCGCCGGCGCAGAGGTGCAGCGTCCGCTGGCGACCGTCGTGATCGGCGGGCTGGTGACGGCGACGCTGCTAACGCTGCTGGTCCTGCCGACGCTGTATCCCATGGTGATGGATGCGAAAACGCCGTCCTGGGCCGGGATCAAGGGATGGTTCAGCAAAGCGCCCCAGAAAGTGCCAGAAAAACAGGCGGCGGAGTGACGCCGGTCGGGGCTCGCCCGGCTGGTGACAGCCGACGACGGCAACGGAAGGCCCTCTGGAGGGCGCGCCTAAGGGGGGAGGCTCTGAGCTCGACTTTGGCCATTTCTGGTCATGCGTTGATCCAGAAGTGCGGCTCTGAGGCGATGTAGTCGAGAGCTGCGCCGAGCGGCATGGTTGCGACGCCGAACGGCCCTGGAGCAGCCCAGCATTGGCCGTTCCACCAGGGCACCTGCACCGTGTCGGCGTCCCCGGTCTGCTTGAGCCTGGCCAACGGCGTACCGGTGCGTTGGCTTGTGAGCGTGTAGCCGCGCCCTGCCTTATGCACCGCGACGCCTCCGCCGCGCGCCAGCCGACGCTGCTCGGGCGCCTGGCCGACCCGAACACGGCGTGGCAGCGCGTCACGGTGACAGGCTGGTATGGGCAGGGCGAACGCCGGCTCGACGTCGTCTCCGGCACGGCGCTCTGGTATCACCCCGGCAAGCAGGTGCCGATCCGCTGGGTGCTGGTCCGCGACGCCGCCGGCACGTTCGAGCCGCAGGCGTTTGCCTGCACGGACCAGGCCGCCGATCCCATCGCCACCCTGCAGCTGTTCGTGCGCCGCTGGTCCGTCGAGGTCACCTTCGCCGAGGTGCGCCGCCATCTCGGCGTCGAGACCCAGCGCCAATGGTCGGACCTCGCCATCGCCCGCACCACCCCGTGCCTGCTCGCCTTGTTCTCGCTCGTGACACTCTGGGCCAGCGACCTGGCCGCACGCGGCCTCGTCCTGCCCAGGCGCGCAGCCTGGTATGCCAAGCCGGCCGTCACCTTCTCCGACGCACTCGCCGCCGTCCGCCGCCAGCTCTGGATCGCGCAGCCTTTCTCAACATCCCCGAATGCCCGGGACATGGCGACAATCCCCCGCACCCTTCTCGACAGCCTCACCGAAGCCGCTTGCTACCCAGCCTGAAATGGCCAAAGTCGAGCTAAGTCGGTCACTCAGAGACTTTGGTGCAATAGGCCCCGAAGGCGATCACCGTGAGTATATTCCGAATCTAGCACGCCGAGTCGAACGGCTATACGGATGTTCTGGCCCTGGTTTGCGACTGCTGAGTGGTAGCCGAGGACTAGGTGAGAAACCGTCAGGCGTCGGAAAGCGGCATGCCGCTTTCCGACGTGCTGATCGTCGCAATGGGTTGACGACGCCGTCGGCGCAGCATCTAGCGATCTGGGCCATTCAGGAGCACCGACAATATGGACTCTGCTCCGCCAGGTTACGGTCAGGCTTGGAACGTGCCTTTGCAATGTTGGGCTGCACACCTCCGCAGACCGCTTTGTAGGCTCTGGTTGGGTTCAGTCTCGTCCAGTCGATCTCGTCTGAGTGTCCGCCTACGATAAGGCGCAGCTTCTTTAAAGGACCACAATGCCAGGACATGAACAAGGTCAGAATGACAAGCCCAATGTATTTGCCTTGACTAATATAAATCCGGAAACAGCCAAGAAGCGACTGCCTCACTTCATCAGGACCAATACGACAGAAATCGTCGGCGAGTGGGAGGCATTTGCTCGCACTCTCATACCTTCGGCCGATGGCATGACATCAGACGTGTTGCGGGACCACATTCACCAGATCCTGGCGTTCGTGATGTCTGACGTGGCTTCGTACCAGACGTCCGAGGAACAGACGGAAAAGTCCCACGGGGAAAAGAAACAGGCCCAGCCAGTCACAGCCGCTCAGACACATGCCGCCTTGCGGTTTGCCGGTGGTTTTGACATAGGGCAGATGGCGTCCGAGTACCGGGCGCTTCGTGCGAGCGTGCTGAAGCTCTGGACAAATGTGGGTCCCGCTTTCGACGCCGAAGACATTGCCGACATGACGCGCTTCAACGAGTCCATTGACCAGGAGTTGGCGGAATCCGTAAAGTTTTACACGGATAGGGTGGCACAGTCACGAGAGTTGTTGGTCGGAATACTTAGCCACGATCTGCGCAGTCCGTTGCAGGCGATTGCCTTGTCGACGCAGCTTTCTCTTCACATGGGTCAACTGAACGAACGCCAGACGATGCTGAGCAAGAAAGTGCTCGAATGCACGGATCGCATGAGTGCCCTGATCAACGACCTGCTCGATGTGACACGGGCGCGGTTTGGAGCAGGGCTTCCGGTTGTGCGTGCCATGATGAACATGGGGACCGTCGCAGAGCAGATCGTTGATGAGGTTCGCGTGGTCCATCCACATCGCATGATCAAGTTGAGCATGTCGGGCGTCTTAGTCGGGGAATGGGACAAGGCTCGCATTGGTCAGGTATTTTCGAACCTGCTCAACAATGCAATGCAATACAGCTCCCGCAGCGCACCGGTTCGTGTCGACCTCAAAGGAGATCCCAAGGTGGTGACGCTCACGGTCGGGAATGATGGCGTTCCCATCCCAGCCGATAAGATCATGATGATCTTTGATCCGCTCACACGGATGATAGCCGACGAAGATGGTGCTCCAGCATCCGGAAATCTTGGGCTTGGACTCTATATCACCAAACAGGTCGTGGTGGCGCACGGCGGAACCATCAAGGTGACGTCCTCGGAGATGGAGGGCACGACTTTCACTGCTCAGTTCCCGCGCTCGGAGCCCGATCTGGCTCTGCATGAGGCGCAGAGGCAGGCATGACGAGCAAACACCTGAATTGAGTTCCGGGCGCCGCAACGGCGACCGGCGGCGGCACCGCAGCTCTTCAAGGCGCATTGGCAGCTTCGGCCAGGTTACGCAGAGCACTGTCAACCTGTTGGACTGAGGTTGCGATGGGTCGCGATCAGGACGACGTGCCCGTGATTACGCCGCAGCGGCGACGCCAGTGACCTCGGCCCAAACCTGGAAGGCCTCGGTCCGGGCGGCTCGATACTGGACGGCTGGAACTTGGTGGCGGCAGAGCTGGAAGAGGTTGTTGATCCCGTCGTGGGCGGAGAGGAAGCGTTGTGCCTGGCAAGGCGAATTGAACCGCTTCATCTGCTGCTCTCGCCGTCGCGTGGGCTGGTGCGAGTTCTCCGCCCTGTTGTTCAGCCCCTTGTGCTTCCTGTGCTCGACCGAGGGCATCACCTGGCACTTGGCCGCCCCGTAGCTCTCCAGCTTGTCGGTCACCATGACACGAGGCGGGCGGCATTGCCGCTTGAGCAGCTTGCAAAGCAGGCGCTTGGCGGCCCGCGTGTCGCGCCGGCTCTGCACCAGGATGTCCAGCACCGTCCCAGTCTGGTCGACCGCGCGCCACAGCCAGTGCTTCACGCCCGCGATCATCAGCACGACCTCGTCCATGTGCCACTTGTCACCCGCTGCCGGCAGCCGGCGGCGGATCTGGTTGGCGAAGGCCTGGCCGAACTTCAGCGCCCACTGGCGCACGGTCTCATAGCTGACAATGATGCCGCGCGCCGCCAGCTGCTCGTCCACCATGCGCAGGCTGAGCGGGAAGCGGAAGTAAAGCCAAACCGCGTGGGATAACCTCGGCCGGAAACCGGTAGCCGGCGTAGCTCGGGCAGGCAGGTGTCTTCATCCCGCCCGCCTACCCCAGCTCAGCCGCATCTCGCAACGTGGGCGGCAGCCAAGTTGACTGTGCCAGTATAGTGCTAGCCGGTATAGGCGATTTGCAGGTAGTTGGCGCCGTTCGTCACGCCGACGCTGTAGGTGAACTTCGCCTGCGCATCGGCCGCGCTGATGCCGGTGAAGGTGATGGATGCGTTGATGCCCGTGCCGG
>JAABUS010008183.1_pt1 | contig 11570 bp, 8 predicted proteins | sample 5560161 | NCBI WGS metagenome assembly JAABUS01 (sample SAMN10711885, study PRJNA513376) | rock metagenome | isolation source: Antarctica rocks | place: Antarctica: Victoria Land, Trio Nunatak nord | collected 2016-01-04
CCCCTCCACATCCCTCGCTCCAAACTTCACCACCGTCGCCCTTCCCCCTCTGACCTTCGCCACCGTCCACAAGATCCCATCCCTCTTCTCCCTCTCCTGTCGCTCCTTCCTCCATTTTTCTCTCCCCTCTAATGTCGGCTCCGCACTCCCTTCTGCACCCCAATCCCTGCTGCCAATCCGCGGTAGCAGACCAAACTCAGAGAGGAAGAAGTCTGCTAAGCGTTGGACGAGAGGACCAGTGAGGATGAGTGTGCCGAAGACGCCCAGGTTCTCCATTTTGCTCTTTAGACCCTCGCCAGAGAGAATGACGCTATCCCGAAGCAGCAACCTTTTCCTCTCCTTTCTTCCCTCGGTAGGCGCATTCTCTTTCCCCTCCTTCGACTTGTCAGCAACCCAAACCTCATTCCTCCCCCTCCACCCTCCCAACGCCCAGCTCTCCCCCCTCGCCCTCCGTCCCTCAGACACCCAGTCCAGCAATCCCAGACTCGCGCCCTCGTGAAGCTCGAAAACTTGGGTCTGGGTGTAGAAGCTGCCGGCGAAAGGTTGCGTAGGGTGCGGGGCGTACCAGAGGGCGGAGTGGGGGTGGAGGGTGCAGGAGAGGGTTTGGGAAGATGTTTGGGGATGGGAGGGGGAGGGGGGTTTGTAGATCTTGGTAGAGCCTTGGGTGAGGAGGGTGAGGCGGGTGGAGGGGGAGAGGGTGAGGGTGAGGGAGATGTGGTCGGTGGGGAGGAGGCCGCCGCCGTAGGTTAGGAGGAAGAGGAGGGGGACGGTGGAGGGTGTGAGGGGGCGGGGGGAGCCATGGGTGGACGGTTCTTTGCTGGAGGGGTTGGTATCGGCAGAAGAAGAGTCTGGTTGGAGGATGTGCGGGCTGGATGGGAGGAGCTTGAGTGGGTAGGCGTAGGTTAAGGTCGTGAAGCTGGGGTTCGTGGGGGGGAGAAGAGTAAGGTGGACGGTACCGCTGCCGGGGGTAGAGGCAGAGGCGGGGAAGGGCGAGGGCATCGTGACATGGCGACTGATCTAATCTTTCCACTTAGGTCTGACGATGAAGTGAAGCTTGAATACATGTACAGTACATTATTCGGACTGTTTCCCAGCTATCGATAACATTGCAGTAAAGTAGCTTGCAGGAATTCATGGCTTGGCATTCTGAGTCGGCACTTCCAGCCAATCATGGCGACGCGGCACGGGAGCTACCTCTCTAGGACATCTACGATGACTTCTCAGTTCACCATTATTCTGGACGCGTGGCCAAGCTGAACCAAACAACGCTTTTGGCAATTTCTGCGCCTTTGCTGTATCATGCGATGAGGCGCCCTTCTCTGCTTACTCCGCTTCAGACAATCGGAGCTTGTCTGGAAGACTGACTTCAACCGGCTGAGAAAAGTGATGCTGCAAGTGGTGGGCTTCATGAAGGACTTACTTGGCAGTGCGGCCTCCAGAAGCCTGCGATGAGGATCTATGTCCTGGAGATCCATGTTGTCGTCTCTTTTCTTTTGCGCCGCATCTTCCTATTAGAGTGCTGTTCTCATTTCATTCATGTGACAGTTGCAGCGCCATCATCCGTTTCTCTACCATTGATTTCTCACTGATTAGTCCCAACTCTCAAACTTGACCGTTATACATCATCACTCTTTGCTGGTTTCCATTGACTATGCGTCTCTCATGTACTTCCGCCACTATTGTGGGTCTGGCTTCTTTAGCTGCTGGTGCCAGTAAAGTTCTTGCCACAAATATAACTTGGCCGACTTGCTCACCGATACATTAGGGCTGCCTGAACTCTTACCCAGAGAATATGACCGCCACCAAAAGGATACGTCGCTTCCCCCAGCGTCCCTCTAGAATGGTAAGCATTCCCGCAACTAAGTCACACATCGAGCACCACCCCGCTTGACGGGTACTCTGGTCCCCCAGCCTACTATCATAAGTACCACCCCCCTTGAAGGATAAGTATTTCTACCATGTGTATAAGCTTCCGATCTGGGTAACAGAGTTAGCCGTGGTCGACTACAGCGTCCGGCAGTCGTGGAAAACCCCACGCGCTGCAACGCAGATTCAGTATTTCACTGCGGCATGCCAGATGCTTGAGGGTCTAGACTATGTGGAGAGGTATGCTTGTTTTGCGGTTCCTCAGAGTTCCGCACAACCAGCGACCAATCTGTTGGTTGTCCGCGGCGATATCACAGATCTTGGCAATGCTTACGAGGTCATTGAGACAGATCCAAGGTCCAGGATGTTCAATGAAAAAGAAGGTACAGCCAGAAGTATGTGGAGCCTGCTTTGTAACGCATGAATGCGTTTATATCGTGTACATTGGCAAGCAAATATGTGCCGTACTCTCCACATTGAAACGTGATACTCTTCTAAACCCCAGACTCAATTAGGACAGTGACTATGCTTGGTTGTTGCTGTTATGAAAGGAGTATAAAAAGTATTTGTATAAGATTATGCCTCCGATCTAAGACATATAGGAAGCCGTTCTCTGATGAAAGGCCTAATTTCAAGCGAGAACATCTGATCCCTTTCCAAACCATGATACCTCATGACGATGTTTTCAGGACAATATATTCCGCAGACGATGACGAGTCATAATCTTGAATGAGAAGTTCTGGGATCATGACCTTCGACGGTTTGGCGTTTCTGTCGAGACAAGGGCACTTATGATCCCGCCAAGAGCCGGATCACGTGGCCGGCACGCTAGTGGCACTAGCACTGATTCGCGTCCACCAAACATTTGATGTCTACTGTGCGACCGCGTAACAAAAACTTTCCCAAAGTTCTTCAACTTGTCCTGAACGACGCTCAACTCCTCTTTCATTCTAGATGCCAGCCAGGCTATCAAGCATGGAGCTCTCCGACCCTCCGACGACTTCTTCAAGCCCCTCGAACAACGACGCGACACATCGGAGACGATCTGGGCGCACAAAGCAGCAGCCTGTTCTCTACCAAAAAGATCCCAATATACTTTACAGCAGTTCTGGCGGCGAGAAGCGCAAGCGCGTCGCGTCGCGCGGTGGCGACGTGGATGGACAAGACGATGATTCGGAAGACGAGAGCGACCCCGAAGGCAGCGATAGCGGGCCAGACGAAGAGGAGGTGAAAGAGAGGCGGAAGAAGGCCGTTAAATCGAGGAAAACTTCAGACAGACCGGCCACCAAGAAACCCAAAACAGCGGCTGCGATGACTACCAAGCTGCCAGTGCGACCAGCTACGAATGGATTCAAGAAGCCCGCGAAGCCGAAGAGAACGCGTGCACGACCAAGTGCAGCCGTGCTGGATGAGGACGGTGGGCTTTACGGTAAGAGACGTGGATCAATACTAGTAGGAAGTCACTGCTGACGCGTCCTGTAGCGGAGGTTTTCTCGGATGTTCATACACTGGACGCAGTCGCGGCCAATTGGATTACGCGCTACGAAGATCACCGTGCCCAAGCTGTGTGCGATCTGATCAATTTCGTTCTCCGATGTTGTGGATGCCAACTGCAAGTCGACGTTCATGATATTGAAGATCCGGACAACGCGCCCAGCAGAATCGAAGATCTGCAGAACGAGTTTCATGCACAAAACGTTACAGACTATCCATTGGTATCCAGGAGTAAAGGTAGTCCTACATTCAGATCTACGATGACCGGCTTCTTCCAGTCGTTGATACGTACTGCGCACGCTGCAGGCCTTCTTTATAGCGACGAGGCCCTCCTTCAAAACATCGAAGTGTGGGTCACTACAATGACCGACTCGTCCCTCCGACCTTTTCGACACACCGCTACAGTCATATCATTGACCATTGGAAGTACGATATGTGGCTTGATAGCTGAGATCGCCGACAATACTGCAAAGATAGCCAAGCAGAAAGAGAACGAGCAGAAAAAGAAAAGCGTCAACAAGGAGCGCGTTAAAGGACTGGAGCTCAAGATCAGGGAAGGTGAGACCAAGCGCGATCTAGCGCAACAAGCTGCTCAAGCGATCTTTGATGCTGTCTACGCCCACCGGTACCGCGATGTGGACCCTAGAATTCGCGTTGACTGCGTCAGCGCCTTCGGCACCTGGATCACTGCTTGTCCAGAGGTCTTCTTCTCGGGCCAATACATCCGATACCTGGGCTGGGTGCTGTCTGACACCGGTGCTCCGACCCGTGCAGAGGCCATCAAGCAGCTGTCAAGACTATACAGGAATAAGGGAGATGTCGGTCGATTGCGCGCATTCACAGAAAGGTTTCGGCCTCGCATGGTTGAGATGGCCATACGGGATTCGGAGCCAAATATACGCGCTGCCACTGTGGAGCTTCTTGGTATGATCCGAGAAACCGGATTACTTGAGCCTGATGACATCGACAATGTTGGTCGACTCGTGTTTGACAACGAACCGCGCGTGCGTAAAGCCGTTGCTGGCTTCTTCGCTGACAACGTCAAAGACTTGTTTGAGTCCGTCATCGAAGACCTTGGCGAAAATGAGACCGTTGATGAAGCGCTGGGTGACGAGGTCGAGGACGACTACGACTTGCCCCGAAAGTCATGGCTCAAATTCAAGTGTCTAGCGGAGTCACTGGAGGGTTATGACGCCGAGGAGACACAAGCTCCTGCTGCTGCACGGCAATTGACAGCAAGGGGCGAAGACTCAAGGCTAGCTTTAGCCGCTCAGACGGTAATTGATAGCATTGACGAATTGGGTCATTGGGAAGTCCTCGCAGGATACCTGCTGTACGACCTATCACACGTGGATGCAAACTCTACCGATCCTGAGACAGCTTTCAAGGCGCGTTGCCAATTGAGCGAGAAGGAGAGTGTTTTACTTTTAGCAATCCTTCATGAAGCAGTACGGTCAAGCTTGCTCGAGGCCGTCAGGGGTGAGACCGATAACAAGGGGAAGACGACGAAAGCACGCAAAGCAGAGTCACGTGAGATACAAGCAGCTACGGCTCTACATCTCGCACAGGTCATTCCTCGGTTACTGAAGAAGTTTGGGGCCAACCCAGCAACCGCCACTGCTGTGCTGCGCTTGGGTCAAGTTCTGAACCTCGAGATATTCCAGGAGCTACGACAGGATTCAACGGCCTACGCTTCATTGCTAGACGACATCAACAAGCAATTCCTAAGTCATGCAGACTCGGGTGTTCTGACGGAGGCAACTACGACCCTTCTACATGCCCGTAGCTTCGAAGATCTGGAGGAGGTCACAGAAGCTAAAGTGCAGGAGTTGTGGGATGAGACAACAAAGGCCTTATTCACGATTGCGAGCAGCCCAGACAGCCTATTGAACAATCTCACCGAGCTTTTCCATACCGTGCTCCGGATCAAAAATCTTGCTCGCATCTCTGACTGCGTCAATCAATTCGAGTCGCAGCGGCCAGGGACCAGAAAGTCGGCGAAGTCAGACACTCTGCTTACAACCCTACTTTTTATAATGCCAATCCTCATAGATCAAAGCGACCTGGATGTCGACTCGATCGCAGATGTTAACAACCTGATCGAAAACGGTGCTAAAGCTGTAATACTGTATTACATGTGGCTCGTACATTCCCTTCGTACCAAGATCGAAGAAGGTGAACAAGTCACCTCTCTTCCTTCCTTCGACCCCGCCGCTCAAACCCTGCTCGCCATTATGGAATCGCGCTCTCTAGCCGAGCCCGTTCGTCTATCAGCAACAAGCGCATACCTCGACCTCCACACCCTCTTCGCCACCTTCCGCCATCTCAAACCCAACCGACCCGGCGACAAAACGTCGCAACCCAACCTCAAGATCCCACACGTGCCTGCCTCCGTTCATCCTCTTCTCGTCACCCTTTTCACCTCGACCGAAAAACATTTCGCCAAGAAATCCCACCGCGCGCTCGAGCCCGCACCCGACGATGCCCCGGACGTGGACTCTGATCCCGAAGACCTCCCTTCCGACAACGAAGATGACGAGGAAGAGACGCAGCACAAACAAACCACCCTGCTTCTAGCTGAGAAGTCGCTTTGCGAACTCGCCGGCAAGATGGTCCTCGCTATCGTCGCCGGAGTTGTAGACTCCGAGGGCAAGAATAAGGGGCAGCTCAAAGAGCGCTTGTTGCGGAATAAAGCTAAGCTAGGACCGAACTACAAGGAGGTCGTTGCATATCTGGAAGCGCCGAAGCAGAAAAGGAAACCAGCGCCTAAGAAGGTGGTGGGGAAGAAGAAGCAGGCTGTGAGGGAGGAGGAGGTGGAGAGTATTGAGGATGAAGAGGAGGGGAGGGAGGTTGAGGAAGGGGGCGAGGAGGATCTAAGGGTGAGGGAGTTGGAGGACGATAGATTTGAGGATGGGAGTAGTGATGACGGAGGCGTAGGGCCGGGGGGGACGGGGGCAGGTGATGAGGAGGATGAGATTATGGGCGATTGAGGGATCTTTAGGGATGGGGGATGTGGGAGGGACTATTTGACTTGTGAGAGCAAGGCGTTGCTGGAGTGCTTGATAGTGTATCATAGAGGGCTCCTGCCTTCAATATATCTTACTGCTTTCTCACCACTGCCTTTGTAGTGAGCAGCTTGTTGAAAAATTGTCTGTGGCATTCAACCCCTCCATCCACGCCCTCTCCTCCCCGCGAGCTTCACTCTCCATCAGCCTCGGAAACGTGTACGGCAACAGCGCATCAAAATCCTGTATCTCGTCGCCACGCTGAAATCCAGATATTGCTACGGACTATGCAAGAGGCGCGCTGTGGCCTCATCCCGTCGTAGGTGAGCCTATCAACAAGCTCAATAGTCTCCATGAAGACGTGGAGATCTCAAGATGATACGTAGTAATGGGACTCCAATCCTTGGAGAAAGAAAGTACTTTAGAGTTTGTGGTTTTTGTCTGAGTATGGGGGCAGGGCTCGGGCAAGTCCCTGCCAAGACCCTCTATGTGGATAAAAGGGGACTCAGCGCGGCTGTCAAGCGGCTGTAGCGCTCGTTATCAAGCTCCCAAACAAAGCCAATCTCGTACCTCTTGGACTCCACATGCTAACAACAACTCCTGAATAAGAAATCAAGCAATTGGGCTGCATGTTCTCCTTGCTCGATCTCCACCACATCTCGGTGCTGCACTCTAGGCGTGGACATGAGAATCGACTTCAGGATCGGCCCGTACCAGCTGTCGAATCATGGAGCACAGCCTTACTGGAGGTGAAGCGGTTCTTGCATGTCAGCTCTAGGTATCCACATCACCCACGAGGCTCCAGAGCAGTTCTCATGAATGTACTTCCTATCACTCCTGCTGTGCTTCCTCCGTAAAACCCACCCACAGTTGGTCGCTCGAAATTTCCAGCAAGTCTACGCCCATGTTGTTCGACTGAGCATTGCAGCATGTTCAAGAAAGGGTTGTGGCGAAGATCTCGGACCCGCTGGCCGTCCAAAGATCGAGGCAATCAGAATGAACAGATTGCTCCTGACAATGTGTTAGATTGCACCTCAACGGTGAGTACTGTACCTTCAAATTCTTGCCTGGCACCGATGCGGTACGAATATCAACCAGCATATCTTGGTTATATGGACCGGGGTGGTATAGTCCGCAATACCTAGGCAGGTAGTGGTACATCGAGTCCTGGTCCATATCAGAGTAGCGAAAGGACTTCGGGTGGTCGACATGTTAGAACACTTTACCGAAGAGGCAACCCGATGAAAGATATCACTTTCTCAGTGCGGACACCCACGAAAAGACGCCACTGAGCAGTGAAGAGATCAGTGGAATTGGTGCCCATCTGGGGCTACCTGATCGCGCCAGTGCACACAATGTGGTAGCACGATCTCGACCCAAGCTTCTGCTGTAATTAACAGATACTAAGATCTGACAATGTTTCATAGTGCCCAACTACACCACCACGCTGTATCTCTCCACCTTTGAAATCGACAAGCGTATTGTCAGGCTCGGCCACCGCAGAGCCTTCACTTTGGGCGTTGGCCTATGACTATTCGCGAAAAGACAATCCTAACCTGATCTGGGATTTTAATGAGTGTCTCGGGATCAGCAACACTGACAACGAGGCTGGAAACCTTGTGTCCGCTGATGTTGACGGCGTTACGCAGAAAGCTCTTGAAGAGATCAGAAAAGCAATAGACTCGAAAGACAAGCGCAGCGGCGTCACTCTCGCTTTCCATCAGTACTCAAAGAAGGCTATCGAGATCATCATTGCAAGCAAAAGTTTCATAGCGTCGGCGGCATCGGTGGAACCGCATGCTGCACTGGCATGGTCTGGGGTCAGCTTGTTGCTTCCTGTGAGTTCTTCTATAGAAGCTCTTCTGGTCTGAGCTGACCTTCGGCGAAGCTCCTTTTAAATCCAACTCAAGAGTCTGAAGCAGCCACCAAGGGCCTGGCTGATGTTCTACATCTTATGGCAATTTATGAGTGGCAAGAGAAGACCTACCTCCAATATGATGATATTGCGTCACATTTGAGGGATTCCATTGTACGTCTCTACACTATGATTTGGGACTACCAAGCGACACTGCTGGTTCATTTGCATAAGAAGTCTCCAAATCGGTGGGCCAACGCGGTTTTCAACTCAGGCGATTGGTCAATTCGGGTAAAGGATATCCAGGAACAAGATGCCAGGTGCGGAGCTCTGGCCAAAGTCATCGCCGATAATCTGGTAGAGGTAGGGCGAAAGCAAGAGCAAGAGCGATGGGATCTACTTTTCCAAAAGCATCGAGAAGAAGAAGAGCAAAGCCACATTAAGATGCTATATTCTAATTACCAGGCAGGCAAGAATGTTAACCCCGAACGTATCTCGGGAACTTGTCAGTGGTTCCTCGGGCATGCAAATTTTCTTGCCTGGCGTAAGAATCGGAGCTCCAATTTACTCTGGCTATCTGCAGACCCTGGCTGCGGGAAGTCAGTCATAGCAAAACATCTAGTAGACAGAGGAGGAGAGGTCTTGACAGTGAACCCCGAGTTGCCAACAGTGTGTTACTTTTTCTTCAAAGATGGAGACTCTGACCGGACGGATGGGGCTAAGTCAATGTGTGCTATCCTTCACCAACTTATTATGCAGCAACCTCTTCTCTACAAACATGCAATATCAGACTTCAGATATAAGAACGAGAAATTTTTGACAGACTTCGATGCCCTTTGGAACGCTTTCATGAGAGCAGCTACAGATCCCTTGAATGGCGAAATCATCTGTGTTCTCGACGCGCTTGATGAGTGCCAAGAACAGTCGAGGAAGGCTCTGATTGGGAAGCTCGTCGAATTCTACCGCTCTCGTGACTCGGTCGGTAATGAAAGGCCTACCTTGAAATTCTTTGTGACTTCTCGTCCGGAGATTGATGTCGTGCGTGACTTCGAAGACCTGGCCAATACTGTTTCGGAAGTCAGGCTACGCGGCGAGGAAGAGTCAGAGCAGATTGGTGGCGAGATTGATCTTGTCATCCACCACAAAGTTGAAGAGCTTGGTAAAAGAATGAATCTCAGTGAAACTAAACGAGCCAAGCTTGAGCAGAACCTCACCAGTATACCCCATCGAACATATCTATGGCTACATCTCACGTTTGAAGATATCGCCAAAAGGTTGCTGCTTACCAACGGAGACATTGCCGGGATTACGAAAGCTATACCTAAATCTGTTGACGAAGCGTACACGGCCATTCTTGACAGAAGCCCGGATAAAGAAAGGGCCAGAAAGCTCCTGCAAATAGTACTCGCTTCCATCCGACCAATGACTTCACGTGAGGTGAATGTGGCCATGGTCATGGAGGCACACCATGAACGGCATGAAGATCTTGAAATGTGGCCTGCAGAGGACTCCGTCAGTGTAATAAAGAACACATGTGGGCTGTTTCTGAGTGTGGTGGATTCAAAGGTCTACCTGATCCATCAGACGGCTAGGGAATTCTTACTTCACGAAAAGCAGACTATACCGTCTCCTTCGCTCCGAGATTCTTCGCTTACGATCTGGAAAAATTCATTCTATTCTGCACAATCGAATCTGTTGCTGGCTCAGATCTGCATCTGGTATCTTCAGCTGTGCAATTTCAACGAGAGCCAAGCCGAGTCACGTGGAACATACTTGGAAGACGAAGAGATGTCCTGCTATCTGAAGACTTATTCATTCCTGTCTTACGCGGCCCAGCATTGGGTCCAACATTTCACTCAAGCTCAAAGCTTACCAGATGCTGCCCTTACAGACATCGCAGCGTTCGAAACTTGTGATATGCATTCTCGATCTTTCGTGGTCTGGTACAGCGTGCTTAAACAAAACCGCCCATCTATGTATACTTTGGGCGCCACAAATCTGACAATAGCATCATATTTTGGCTGTGTTGCCGTGGTCAAACGGCTGCTGGAGGAGAAAGACGTGCAGGTTAATTCGAAAGATCGTGTGAGCGAGACACCGCTGTCATGGGCCGCTTGCAACGGACATCAAGCGGTAGTCAGACTGCTACTTGAGCGAGAAGACGTGCAGGCAGACTCAAAGTCCTGGACGGGCGCAACACCCTTATCATCGGCCGCTGGGGCGGGTCGAGAAGCGATAGTCAAGTTGCTGCTTGATAGGAAAGATGTGCAAGTAGACTCGAAAGATCGAGTCGGTCTGACACCGCTATCCTCGGCCACTATTCGCGGGCACGAAGCGATAGTCAGATTGCTACTAAAGCATGGCGCGCAGGTGAATTCGGAGTCCATCGCGGGCAGGACTCCGTTACACTGGGCGTCGCTATATAATAAGCAAGCGATAGTCGAGCTGCTCTTAGAGCATGGAGCCCGGGCTGAGACGATGGACAGGGATGGGAGAACTCCGCCGTCACTAGCAAAACAGGAGGGGCACCAGGAGGTGGTCACAATGTTGGAAGAACATCTTGCTCTGACCCAAGAGGTCTCACAAACGCAATGACTAGCTTGTTGGACATAATACCAACCATCGAATTCTCAGCGCTTTCCAAACAGTCAGCCTGCGGTTGGGTATATATCAATATAAATTCCATCTATGGGATGAAACTTCAACCTTTGGACGTGACAGGCGACTGGACATGGCTGATACCGTAGGCAGATTCAATACTCGAATTATTGTACTATATACCCCGAGCGTATCGGAAATCTACGAACAGCGCCTCTTCACATATCCACACTACATCCAACCACCTCCGTCCACACCTCGCCACTATCCCCACAACAAACCCACAATCTCTCATTCCCACGTACTTACACAAAACCCAGCAATCCAATACCCATAACAATCCTCTCCACCCTCATAAACATCCCACTTCCACACATTCAGAGCTGCTCTCTGCGCTGGCACGGTGCACTTTTCAGGGGTTCCTATGAGTTCAAGACCTCGCTCTTGGGGATCTTGACTGACTCCCAACGGTTTGCCTCTTCAGCTATGGGTCTTCACTTTGCGTCTTTGCGTTCTTTCACGGATGGCGAGGATCGAGTACACGACTTCGTGCTGGCGTATGGGTCGAAGAATCTCTGATCTCTGGTAATCGTTGATTGGCTGCGACTAGATCGTTGGGGATGGGAATAGCATCTCCGGAATTGGTATTGGGGATGGTGGGGTGGCGATGAGGAGATACATTCCACGTGCGTTGAGGGCGATCAAGCTAATTTCTGCATGTAAATGTTGGGGTTTTTGACCCGAAGGTTTTG
>JAABUS010008184.1_pt1 | contig 11570 bp, 10 predicted proteins | sample 5560161 | NCBI WGS metagenome assembly JAABUS01 (sample SAMN10711885, study PRJNA513376) | rock metagenome | isolation source: Antarctica rocks | place: Antarctica: Victoria Land, Trio Nunatak nord | collected 2016-01-04
AGCCGAGGAGCCTGTCCAGCGCCGATCGAGGCTTTCGCGTCGGTCCCGGTCGTCAGCGCCGATGAGCGAGAGAACTCGCCGCATGACCAAACCGGAGCGCAGGCCGCCGATCAAGACCGTGTGGCCAGGTAGTACGTGGCGGCCGGCTCCGATGCCCAACCCAACCAGCTTCGCCCGCTCCGCAGGCTCGAGCACTCGAGCAACCGACCGCAGCAGGACCTCCGCGGTGCCGCAGGAGTCGAACAAGTCCTCGGGTCCGACGGCGCCGGCACCCACTGCAGCCACCGGATGATCGTGCCCGGCGACGGTGACCACCGCTCCGTCAAGCTCGGGCACGGCCGCGCAGTGTGCGATACGGCCGGCCGGCCGGCCGGCCGGCACCGCGTCGGGCAAGAACTTCCGGGTGACGCCAAGGACGGCGAGCGCCTCGTCCCAGGGTGCTCCGGTGGTCTGGTCGATAAGCGCGGTACGTGAGGCGAGCGACGGCTCGCTGACCTGCTCACCGCACAGCGACCAGGCGACGAACTCCGGCACGTTCAGCCAGCGGGATGCGGCTCCCAGGACCAGCCCTGCACCGCGCAGCCAGAGCAGCTTGGCCAGCGTCCACTGGGAGCCAACGGGCAGGCCGGTCCGTTCCGGGAACTCGGCGAGAAACGCCGGGTGAAGTGCGTTGAATTCGGAGCCACCACGCTCGTCGAACCAGGCAATGACCGGCGAAGCCTCCCGACCACGCTCGTCGAGCACAACGCCACTCTCGGCGAGACCTGCGATACCTACGCCCACCACCCGGTACGGCTGGTCGGTGCGACAACCGTAGGCGACGAGCGCGTCGGAGACTGCGGTCAGCACATCACCGGTGAGCGCAGCCCCGGTGGTTTCCAACCGACCGTCGACGTTCGGCGTCCAGCTCGTCGAGCGCCGGGCGGAGCTCACGGCCGTGCCGTCGGTCGTGGTGAGTACGACCTTGGTGTCCGTGGTGCCGATATCAACCCCTATGACGAGCTCTGTGGCCACAGTCATGGCGCCACCTCCCCACTCCCGCGTGGCACGAGATGCAGCGGGGAGGTAATCGTCTCGATTGTCATCCCGTGGCCAGCCATACGCCGCATCAGTCGGTCGGCCGCGAGGCCCGATCGACTCAGGCGAGTGGTCGATCACCGTCACGGGCGGGGTGAGAGCCTCAGCGGTGGCGAAATCGCCGAAAGACACGAAGGCCACATCCGTACGACCCATCCGGTGCAGGGTGGGTAGCACCCTCAGCGAGCACCGCGCGTTCGCGCTGAAGATCGCAGTGGGTGGATCGGGCAGCGCCAACAGCGCCCGTACAATTGAGCTGCCGTCCGTGAGCGCTGGCGCCATACCGATTACGATGTCTTCACACAGCAGGATGCCGGCATCCCTGAGCGATTCCTTGTAGCCGTCGAGGCGGTAGCGCGCAGTGTCGATGGCGAGACTGTCTCCCAGGTAGGCGATTCGCCGGTGTCCGTGCGCAAGCAAGTGGTCGACGCCCATGCGCGCGCCAATGTGGTCGTCCACGAGCACGGCGTCCGCCGCAATGCCCGCCGCAGCCCGGTCGATAAAGACGACGGGGCACGGCGCCGACCTAAGGTGGGCATGGTCGTCGGAGATTGAAGCGAGGATAAGCCCACCGACCCGACGCTGAAGGAGCCCGTCGATGACGATGCGCTCGCGGTCGGTAAGCCGTTGTGTACTGGCGATGATGACGGTCATCCCGTGCTCGAGTGCCCTCCGCTCGATCTCACCGATGACGCTCGCGAAGAACGGGTCGCTGACCTCATCGACGACCACACCGATCGTGTCGTCGGTGCCGCGCCGGAGCGAGCGCGCCAGCGGATCGGGCCGGTAGTCGAGCTGCAGGACAGCCTCCTCGACGCGGGCGCGGGTCATCGAGCCGACTCGAGGATTGCCGTTGATCACCCGCGACGCCGTCTTGGTGCTGGTTTGCGCGAGCTCGGCGACGTCACTCAACCGCACGCGGCGCCTCATGCACCCATCCCCAATGCCAAACCCTCGCCCACGGCTAGGTCCCTGATTCGTCCGAGCAGCTCGTCGACCCGCCACGGGTCGACACCACCGGCACGCAGCTGTTCGCAGGACGCCGTCGCTGTGGCCACCCCCCGCAGGAGTGCCTCAGTCCAATCGACGCAAGTGCCCGGCGCGGACGAGTGGATGGCGAGCATGACGCCGGCCAGGAATGAGTCGCCCGCACCGACTGCACTGACCACGACCACGGGCACGGTGGGCACCCAGCGCACCTCTTTGGATCGCGCCACGACGAGCGCAGCACCGTCCGCTCCGGCAGTCACTGCGGCGGCCTGCGCCCCCAGCTCGCACAGTGTCAGCGCGGCAGCGGTAGCCCGCTCGCGGACGTCGGTGTCCGCGTCGCTGAGCACTGTGCCTGGGCTGTCGGAGATCGCGGCCTCTGCCTCGGAAAGGTTCGGTGCCACGAGGTCAGGGCCGCTGGCAAGGCTCGCACGCAGTGCGGCAGGCCCCGTGTCGACCAGCGCGAGCGCCCCTGCGCGGTGCGCGAGGCTGACAAGCTGGCCGTAGGCGTCGACCGGGGCGCCCGGGGGAAGGCTGCCCGAACATGCCAACACCCTCCGGCCGGGAAGCGCCCGTTCGACAGCTGACCGATAATGCAGCCAGGACGCCGCAGGCAGTGTCGAGCCGGGTTCGTTGAGGATCGTGATACGGCCGGTGGTCCGCTCGATCATGATCATTGCCATGCGGGCGTCACCTGGCATGGGTACGTCAATGACGTCGGCACCCTCGCTGTGCAACATCGCGAGCAAGTGACCGCGGTCGTTGTCTGCGACCAACCCGACCAGGGTCGCGTGGCGGCCATGCGTTCGAACGACCCGTGCGATGTTGACACCTTTTCCACCCGCCGTGACCTCGACCTCGAGGGCGCGCATGACCGCACCCGGAACAAGTTCGGCGACGAACTGGGTCCGGTCCAGGCAGAGGTTCGGTGTTGCGATGAGCACTGCGAGACCTTCCCGTTTGCCGTGAGCATTCGAAGCCACGGTGGACGACAACAAGGCAATCCAGGAGCAGTACGAGAGCGGTGTTCGGCACGGCTCGTGTGCCGAACACCGAGGAAGGTAATCGATGTCACACGGCTCGTGACTGAACGATGAACGTGGTTCAGCCCGCTGTCAAGGTGTCCGGTAGATGTCGTGATGTTTACGTTGTCATTGCGCATGGGATGACGGCGCCTGTCCCGTCCTTCGTGGTGCGCGCCGGAATGCCCTGATCGAGGCGCTACGGTGCGGCCCGTGACGGCAGAAGGTCGAAGGTTACCCGCGGTCATCGTGTGTGGGCCGCCGGCGAGCGGTAAGTCGACCGTAGGCCGGGCGCTCGCCGCGCGCCTCGGCGCGGCGCTGCTCGACCAGGACGTGCTCACGAGTCCGTTGACCGCGGTGCTGTCGACGCTGCTCCGCGACGACGACCTCGATAGCGCAGCCCTCGCGGGCGCTACCCGGTCCGCACGTTATGAAACGATCATCGCGGCAGCGGAAGACAACCTGCGCACCGGGCGGCCCGTCGTGATGGTGGCTCCATTCAGCGTTGAGCGTCGCGATCTCGCGACATGGATGCGACTAACCGGCCGGCTGGGGGACGCCGGTGCAACCGCGACGCTGGTGTGGCTCCGAATCCCTGACGGGGAGCTACTCGGCCGCATGCGCGCCCGAGCCGCCCCCCGCGATCGGGGTAAACTGGTTGACGGTGCGGCGTACCTGGCACGAACTGACCTCGTCCCACCTGTCGTGCCGCACGTTCCCATCGACGCAACCACCAGCCTCACCGCGCAGTGCGCAGCGGTGATCGCCGCTATCTCGTGAGTAGCCGTTGTCCATGCGGACCAGTCCTCGCACAATCCGAGTGAGAGGACCACCGCCTTCTGATCTCCGAGGAATCCAGTGCTGGGAACTTGGTCCGTGGGTGTGCACCCGATCGCCCTGCCGTCCAACCAACCTGCCGACCGGTTCTACCTCGGCGGCGCGCGGATCGCCGCCTTCCGTGGGACCGCGGCGGCAGGTGACCACGTTCCCGAGGACTGGATTGCTTCAACCACCACAGTTGCCGGATGCGACGACCTTGGCCTCACCCTCCTCGATCACGGACACTCCCTGCGCGCCGCGATCGCAACGGATCCAACGGCCTGGCTCGGGTCGTACCACACGGCCAAGTACGGCGCAGATCCAGCTCTTCTCGTCAAACTCCTTGACGCTGGTGAGCGACTCCCGGTTCACGTGCATCCAGACGACGCCTTCGCTCGCCAACACCTGTCTTGCCGTACTGGCAAGACCGAATCCTGGATCATCTTGGAAGCCGAGCAAGGCGCGCTGGTGCATGTGGGCTTCCGCGAGGACGTCGAGCAGGGTCGGCTGGCTTCCTGGGTAGCCGAGCAGGATCGTGACGCCATGTTGTCGGCGCTGCATGGTGTCGAGGTACGAGCGGGTGACACGGTCTACGTTCCCGCTGGTCTTCCCCACGCCATCGGGGCCGGCATCTTCCTGCTAGAACTCCAGCAGGCGGCTGACCTATCGCTGCTGCTCGAGTATGCGCGTTTCGCAGTCGACGGTCCCCGAGATGGGCATCTCGGCATCGGCTTCGACGCGGCTCTACGGTGTGTCCAACATGAGGCAGTATCGCCCGCGCAGCTAGACCAGCTGCGCGGGCGTTGGGACGACGACCACATCTTCCCCGCCGCTGCCGACGAGTTCTTCCGCGCTGGCCGGCTCGCCGGTGACCTGGACACCATGTTGGCGCCGGGTTTCGCGGTGCTCGCTGTGCTCGCCGGCTCAGGCCGACTGACTTGGGGGACGATAGCGATGGCGGCCTGGACTTGCGAGCAGGGTCGACGATCGCTGTTCCGTTTGGCGCCGGGCCGGTGTGCCTCCGTGGCGCACTGCAAGTCCTACAATGTCGACCACCGGTATGAGCCCGGGGGGTTCGCTCCTGGTTCATCTTGGAGCAACTCGGCGTGTTGTTCGGTCAGCACCGCGCAGACGACATCGTCAGCAAGGCCATCACCCGGATGCTGCGGGCCGATTTGGTGGTGATCGACGACATCGGCCCGTTGGCCTTGGCCCAGGACGCCGCCGAGGGCCTACCGGCTCGTCGATGCTGCCTACGAGAAGTGCAGCATCGCGATCATATCGAACCTGCACCCGGCTGCGTTCGACGAGCTGATGCCGAAGACCCTCACGACGGCCACAGTCGACAGGCTCCTTCATCAGGCGCATGTCAGCCGGACCACCGGCGACAGCGCCCCACCTCACTCAGGCCCTTGCCGGGAAAGGAGTCCATCCCTCCACCTGAGCCCGACCGGTGACGGCCAAAACCGGTCGGGCTCACGGCCACCACCGGGCAGAATTTATTGGCCGTCTCCGCGCAGTTCCTACTGACCGTTGACACACCTCAACCTCGGCCTCCACCGCCGTCTGGATGATCAACCGGGCACCCAGGCGGGCGACGTCCTCGATCACCTCGGCCAGGTCACGCGAACTATCGAACGGGGCATCGATCTCGCCGCGGATACGGTCGGTGGGAGATACTCGTGCGGACACGTCCTTCCTTCGCTGAGTTGGTAGCTCTTGAAGGAACCTACGTCCGTTGTCGTTTACACCAGGGTTGGGACGTCATCGGTTCGGGTTGCTCTCATTAGGTTCTGTCAACGCGCCTGTGGAAGACACCCAGTCCTAATCTAACAGGACATGCACGCGGATACCCTGCCCTCACGGATGATGCCGAGCAAGAGGTCCTGGTGCCGATGTAGTTTTGGTTGAGAGCCCGAGCCTCAGAAGCAGCAGCAGGCCGAGGATCATCATCGTTGCGCAGGGCCCTACGTCGGACCACCCATCATGTCGTTGAATGCGGCAGTGACACCGACGTCATCCGAGCGTTGCGCATCGCGGCGGGTCGCTGCCGCGGCAACCAGCACCTCGACCGCGTCGGTCGCCAGGACGTCCACCGTCTCGGTGAGGAACTGCTCGAGCGGCATTGCCCGGGGGTCCACCTCATTCACCTTCATCAGCCCCGTGCGCGTGTAGGGGGGCGCGATCTCCAGGACGTCGACCGAGGTCTCCCGCAGGCGGTATCGCAGCGACAGCGTGTAGGAGTGCAGCGGAGCTTTGGTCGCCGAGTACAGCGTGGAAGAGGCGAGCGGGGCGTAGCCGAGCATCAACGAGACGTTGATGATGGTCGAGCTCGGTTGTGCGCGCAGGTGGTCGATGAAGGCGGAGATCATGCGCACGGGGCCGAGCAGGTTCGTGGCCACGATCGCCATGAGGACGTCGTCGTTGAGCGGACGTGTGGCGTCGTCGGCGACCATGACGCCGGCGTTGTTGATCAGGACGTCGAGCCCTGGATGCTCCGCCAGCAGGCGCGGCACGGCGTGCCGGAACTGCTCAGGGTCTGACACATCCAGGGTAAGCGCACCCATGCCCGGGTTGGCGGCGACCACTTCCTGCAGGGCGAGCTCCCGGCGACCGGCGATGATCACCTGGTTCCCGCGGCGGTGCAGCTCCTCGGCGAGCCCCCTCCCGATTCCGGTGCCGCCGCCGGTGACCAGGACGGAGTGTCCGGTGAGCCTCATGATCGGGTGCCCGCCAGGTGTGCGTCGCGGTGGCGTTGCACGTATTCCTCGAAGGTGGTCGGGGGCGGTCGAGCAACCAGGTGAGCACGTTCGGGTTCCCGACGAAGTCGTGGGCGCTGTAGTGCGTGCTGATGGCCCGAAGGACCCGCGCCTGGTGGGTGAACCGAGCAGGGTCGGCGTCACCCACCCACGCCTTCAGGTAGGTGTCGGCGTCGATCTCGCGGACCTCGATGCGCCGCCCGAGCACCCGCGAAAGGATCTCGCCGAGCTCGTGGGCGGTATAGCGTCCCGGGCCCACCAGCTCGTAGGCGGCGCCCACGTGGTCTGCCCGGTCACCCAGGACGGCGCAGGCCACGTCGGTGACGTCGTCGAGGTCCACCATGGACTGGCGACGGTCCAGCGACCAGGACAGCTCGAACACGCCACGCTCGAAGACGGGAACCAGCTTGAGGGGCAGCATGTAGTTCGCCGGCTGCAAGATCGTGAACTCGAGGCCGGAGTCGACGAGGTGCTCCTCGACGTCGCGCTTGATCTCGTGCTGCACCAGCCCGGTGGCGATGGAGTGGAGAACCGAGCTGAACACGACGTGCTCCACACCCTCGTGGCGTGCGGCGTCCACGACGCCGAACCCCATCTCCCGCTCTTGCGGATGCAGAGTCGGCCCGACGTGATAGACGGCCCGGACACCGCTCACCACCTGACGGAGCACGGCGGGTTCGCCGAGGTCGCCCACGACCACGTCCTGCACGCCGAGCCGACGAAGCGAGTCGGCCGAGGCCTCTGTTTGCACGCAGGCGCGTACCCGCTGGCCGGCGGCCAGCAGCTTGGGCACCAGCAGTCGGCCCTGGTTGCCGTGGGCGGCCGTCACGAGGATCACGGCGCGGGGTCAGCTCGTCAGGCCCAGGCGCGAGGTCCACTCGACCAGGGTGTCGGCGTAGGTCTGCGGCTGGTACATGTGCATCGCGTGGGGCATGTCGGGGAAGGACTTGTAGGTGAAGTCCTGCCCGGCTTGGGTGATGATCTCGCCGGCACGGCGGGCCTGGACGTCGGAGAGGGCCCCGGTGAGGGTGTCGGAGGACTCGTCGACGGCGCGGTAGTGGTGGGTCCGTCACCGATGCGAGCATCCTCGCGTGGTCGCAGGAGGCCGTGGCGTAGCCCGAGGCGAAGGCCTTGCCCCACTCCGGGTCGTACTCCTTGAAGTTCTGCGGTACCCCGTCGGGCTCGGGCGCTCCCTCGATGGGTGGGAACATCCGACCGATCCCCATGAGGGTGACCAGCGGGAGCTCGCGGGGCACGGCTTGCTGCGCACCGTCCCAGTCCCCGAGTGACCACTGGTCACCGAGGTAGTTGTTCCACAGGCTGAACAGCGCACCGATGCTCTGCCGGATCGAGTGGCCGACCGCCGGGTTGAGCTCGGAGGCGAACAGCGGCGGGTCCTCGTAGAGGGCGGCCCGAACCTGACCCGGCTTGGCGTAGGCGGACAGCCAGGCGGCGACGGTGCCGCCCGAGGACAGCCCGGACACGATGGTCGGGCGACCGATGACCAGGTCGATGAAGCGGACCAGGTCGCCGCCGAACAGGTCGAGGGTGTAGCGCCCGGGCGTCCAGGTGGAGCGGCCCTGACCGCGCAGGTCCACGGCGAACACCTGGAAACGGTCCGAGAGCAGCTGCATCGCCTGCTCGTAGCCCCACCACGACTCACTCTGGGCGGGGATCAGCAGCAGTGCGGGCAGGCTGGGGTCCCCGGCGACGGCGTAGTTGATCCGCACCTCGCCCACGTCGACCCGCTGCTCGTCGAACCCGTGGGAGACGAAGATGTCCGGGTGGTCGTGGTCCTCGATCTGAGCCATGGTGGCCCTTCCTGTTGGTGGTAGCTGGGGGTCCGGCACCGTAGCCGACGTGCCCGGCGACCTTGCGCTGAATGTCGAAGCGGTCGGGGTCGGGGAACTGGTGGGGGTCGCGCAGGACGGCGTGCACGTCGGTGTACCGGCTGACGGCCCACACGTTGTACCGGGTGAGGTGCACCACGGGGCCGGCGGCACGCAGTGCTGCTAGGGCAGGAAATGGGTCGGTCAGGAAGCCGTCGGCGTAGGGGTCGAGGTCCGAGCGTGGCGCCGAGCTGAGATTGGAACGGACGGTGTTCGTCATGAGAACGCTCCGTTTCCGGCCGGGACAGTGGGGCCGTGATCGTGTAGCGACACGCCCCGCACCCGGTCGAGAACGGCGCCGACCTCGAGAACCCTCATGGCAGCGACATCTCCGTGCCAGACGACGTACTGATCGGGACGGACCAGCAGCACGTCGGTGCCGTAGCGCTCACGCAGGCTCGCGCCGCCCAGGTCGACCACAGCCAGCGGGACTCCCCTGATCCGCGCGGCCTCGACCATCGGAGCCACCATGCTCGGGTCGCTCGCGAGCACGAGCAGGGTGAACCCCTCGCCGAGCGCGTCGTAGATCGAGCGGCCCGGTCCGAGCCAGACGTGGGGCAGCCGTGCACCGACGAGGTCGCCCGGCCCGGAGTCGTGGCCGGCCATCACCGGTGAGTGATCGTGGCGGATGTCCAGGACGAGATCGAGGGCGTGGAACTCGACGTGCTTGGTCTGTTGGATGCGGTCGTGCGCAGCCTTCCGCGCTCGCCCACCGGCCTTGTCGTGCGCATCCAGGTTCGGGGCGGTCAGCTCGGTGGACAGCACCGAGTTGTTCCGCGCCGCCTCGGCGATCACCCGCTCCTGCACGGGACGCCGTTCCTGCCCGTAGCTGTTGAGCAGCTCCGCGCCACCCCATCCCTGCAGCATGGCGGCGAGCTTCCAGCCCAGGTCGACGGCGTCGCCGATCCCGGTGTTCAGGCCGTGCCCACCGAAGGGGGGATTGAGGTGGGCTGCGTCCCCGGCGAGGAAGACCCTCCCGCTTCGGAGGTGGTCGACGCACTGCATGTGGGCGGTCCACGGGTCGGTGGACACGATCGTGGCGTCGATGGGGGCGCCGACCGCGGCGTCGATCAGCTCGCCCCCGTGGGTGGCCCCGTGCTCGGCGTCGACCCCGAAGGCGATGATCCACCAGGTGCCGCCCAGGTCGAGTGGACCCAGCAGCGCCGGAGCCCGGTCGTTGACGACCCAGTACTGCACCGCCCGGCCCTGAGTGGTGCGGTCAGCCAGCTCCGGTGCGGTGAAGACCATCCCGAAGTTCGGGCGCAGCGCCGTCTCCCCGACGTAGTGGGCACCGATCTGGTCTCGCACCGTGCTCCTGGGGCCGTCGCACCCGATCAGGTAGTCGGCGCTGACCACGGTCCGCCGGCCGGAGTCCTCGGCGACCTCGGCGCGCACCGACGTGGCGTCCTGGCTGAGACGATCAACCCGGGCGCCGGTGACCAGGGAGCAGCTGGGCAGCTCTTCGACGACCTCGCGCAGCAGCTCCTCGAGCACGTACTGCGGGGCCTGTTGACCGAGCTCCGGGAACCGGTCTCCCTCCGCGGTGAGGCCGAGCACCCCGTTGAAGCGGGACAGCTCATGCCCGGTCAGCGAGGTGCAGAACACGATCGACTGCGACCACTCGACGGGCAGCGGTGCCCGCGCGCGCAGACGATCCGCGATGCCCCACCGGCGCAGGTGCTCCATGGTGCGGACGTTGAGGGTCTTGCACCGCGGCCGGGCGCGGCTCACCTGCTCACGGGGCTCGACGACGACACAGTCGACACCGCGCCGGCCCAGCTCGACAGCAGCAGCCAGGCCCACCGGCCCCCCACCGGCTATCAGGACACTCGTCCGTGCGGGCGCCTCGGTCACGACACGGGCGGTTGGTCCGGGCGGGCTCGGGTTCGGGACCTGACCGGGCCGTCGAGCGCGGCGAAGAGCAGGCCGCCGATCATGGCGAGGTTCTTCTGGAACTGGACCCGTTGCATGGTGCGTGCGGGCTGCTCGTCGACCGACCAAAAGGCGTGTCCCGCTATCGTGGTGGGCACCAGGGAGCCCACCAGCACCAGCGCGGCGGCGCGGGGCAGCACCCCCACCGCGAGCAGCGACCCGGCGGCGGCCTGCACCGCAGCGTTGCCTCGCACCAGCATCTCGTCGTCGAAGGGCAGGGGCAGGACGCGGCGCATCGCGGCCAGCGTCGGCCCCGCCATACCCACCCGGGCTCCCGGAGTCCGGACCGCGTCGAGGCCCAGCACGGCGTAGGTCGACCCGGTGAGAGCGCGCGCCAGCAGCCGGACCACCGCCTCTGGGCGGTCGGCCATCACCTCACCGCCGTCGTGCGCTCGGCTATAGCGCTGCGTCCTCGCGCGCCGTGGGGGCGTCGTGGCGTAGTCGTGTCGGGTTGCGGTGTCATCCTCGGCTCCTTCTCATGTCGTGGGGCGGGTGCTCGGCTCACCGGCGCAGCAGGGTCAGTGCGGCGTCGGTGATGGATCCGGTGTCGATGTGGTGCAGCTGGTAGGCGTCGGTGAGGTCGGAGGACTGGCCGAAATCGGTCACCCCGAGGCAGTGGATGCTGTCGCCCCGGGCGCCGGCCAGGAAGGACAGGGTGTGGGGGTGCCCGTCGAGGACGGTGACCAGCGGGGTGGGGTGTTCGGCGGGGAACAGCTCGGCGAGGATGCTGCCCCCGATGCCGGGGGTGCGGCGGCCCCGCTGCTGGAAGGACCGGAACACCAGGTCCGGGCTGGTCAGGCAGATCACCCCTGCGTTGACACCGTCGCGCCCGAGGGCGGCGGACGCTGCAATGACCTCGGGCATGATGGCGCCCACCCCGACCAGGGTGACGTCGTCGGTCGCGGCGGGGTGGGTGGGGATCCGGTAACCGCCGGCGACGGCTTGTCGTCGTCGCCGCTCGCGCAGCGCCGGGTCGTCGGGCACCTCGGCCAGCGTCGGGTCGAGCGGACGGGTGGAGAGCCGGAAGTACGCCGACGTGCCGCCCTCGACGCCGACCTGGGCCATGGCGTGGAGCAGGCACCACT
>JAABUS010008185.1_pt1 | contig 11569 bp, 8 predicted proteins | sample 5560161 | NCBI WGS metagenome assembly JAABUS01 (sample SAMN10711885, study PRJNA513376) | rock metagenome | isolation source: Antarctica rocks | place: Antarctica: Victoria Land, Trio Nunatak nord | collected 2016-01-04
CAGACCGTGCTCCAGCGCCCCCTTCACGGCCGCATCCACCGCGTTGAGCCGCGCCAGCGCCATCGCCTCGGCCGACGCGAAGCGCCGCCCGGGCAGGGGATCGGGGCCGTGATGGCCCAGGACGCAGTGGCACAGGGCCAGCGTGCGGGCGCGGGGAAGGCCGTCGAGGCGCCCTGCCCGCTCGATCACCATCTGCTGGCCGAGCTGGAGGTGACCGAGCAGCGCTCCCTCCTCGCTCAGGGAGATCTCGGCGCCGTAGTCGAACTCCCGCGTCTTGCCGATGTCGTGCAGGATCGCCGCGCCGAGCAGCAGGTCCGAGTCCAGCCGCGGGTGCAGGATGCACGCCTCCTGGGCCAGGGTGGCCACCGCCACCGTGTGCTCGATCAGCCCGCCGAGGTAGGCGTGATGTCCACCCCGTGTGCAGGGCGCCCGCCGGAAGGCTTCGCGGAACTCGTCGTCGCCCAGAAAGGAGGCGACGAGCCGCGCCAGCACCGGGTCGTGCACCTCGCGGGCCAGGTGCTCCAGAAAGCCGTCGAGCTCCTCGAGGTCGCGGTACGCGATCGGCAGGAAGACGGCCGGGTCGAGCCCGTCCTCGCGCGCGATCGACCGTACCTCGACCTGAAGCTCGTCGCGGAAGCGGTCCACCTTGCCCGCGACCCGAACGAGGTCGCCGCGCTCGAAGCGCCCGGCCAAGAAGTCGGCGTCGCGGAACGCGCGGGCGGGGATCGAGCCCGTACGGTCGCGCAGCTCGAGCGCCAGGTAGACCGACCCCGAGCGGGCGGTCAGGCGGTCCTTGCGCGCGCAGGCGAACACGGCGTCGACCTCGGTGCCCGCGCGCAGCGAGGCGACGGTGGGGCGGTCTTCGGCGACGGTCGGCATGGGCCCGATTCTGGGCTCCTGGGCGGACGACCCAGCGGGAGGCCGCCGGAGTCCGAGACGGACTCGTCTACCGTGAGCGTGATGTCAGATCTGATCTGGAGCGCCCGACCCGTGCTGCGGCGCCCCGTACTGGTTGCGGCCTTCCGGGGCTGGAACGATGCCGGCGACGCGGCCACGGCCGCCACCGAGTTCATCCAGGACCGCTTCGAGCACGTCGAGGTGGCCAGCATCGATCCCGACGAGTTCCTCGACTTCACCAGCGTCAGGCCCGACGTCCGCCTGGTCGAGGGCCACATGCGCGAGATCGAGTGGCCGAGCACCACGATCACCGCCGCGGAGCTCCCCGGCTCCGAGCGCGATCTGGCCGTGCTCCAGGGCGTCGAGCCCTCCCTGCGTTGGCGCCGCTACTGCGACGCGGTGGTCGAGGCCGCGCGCGAGCTGAACGCCGGGATGGTCATTACGCTCGGCTCCCTTCTGGCCGACGTGCCCCACTCGCGTGCGGTGTCGATCAGCGGCATCTGCTCCGAGGAGGAGATGGTCGACCGCCTGGGCTTCGAGCACACCAGCTACGAAGGCCCGACGGGCATCGTCGGCGTGCTCCAGCACGCGTGCGCCAGCGCGGGCCTGCAGTCCCTCAGCCTGTGGGCGTCGGTGCCCCACTACGTGGCGGCCACGCCCAACCCCAAGGTGGCCCTGGCGCTGGTCCGTGCGTTCGAGGGCGCGGCCGGAGTGATCATCGACGCGAGCGAGCTGGAGGAGGCTGCGGAGGACTACGAGCGCCAGGTCAGCGCCGCGGTGGCCTCGGACCCCGAGGTCAAGGCGTTCGTCGAGCGTCTGGAGACCGCGATGGACGAGGTGACCGAGGACGCCGACGAGCCGACCAACCTGCCCTCCGCCGACGCGATCGCCAGCGACTTCCAGAAGTTCCTGCGCCATAAGGGTCCCGAGGGCGATTAGGAATTGCGCCGGGGGACTCGCGTCCCCCGGAACCCCCGCGCCGCGCTGACCCTACGTCCACCGGTGCCGGGTCATCGCTCGGCGGCGGGGCAGATGATCCGGTAGTCACAGAACGAGCAGATCTCTGTGGTGGGAGTGGGCTGGAACTCCTGGCGCAGGATGCCCGATCCGATCTTCTCGATCGCCCCGCGCACCCGCTCCAGCTCCTCCTCGGAGTGTGCGACCGGCACCTTCTCGCCGGTCATCACGTACATGTAGCTCTGGGCCGAGGTCTCCACGCCCCACGACTCGCGCGCGCCCATCTGGTAGACGGACAGCTGGATGTCCTGACGCAGGTCCTCGGCGCTCTTGGCCTTGCCGGTCTTGTAGTCGATCAGCTCGTACGTGCCGTCGGGCAGCCTGTCCACCCGGTCCACCCGGCCACGGAGCAGGTGCGGGCCCAGCTGGAAGGAGAACGAGCGTTCGAACCACGCGGGCTCTCCCTCCTGGTCTCGGACGCGTTCCCAATAGCGGTCCAGGGCGCTCAGCGCCCGCTCGCGAAACTGGAGCTCGTCGTCGGTGTCGCCGAAGCCCCCGCGCCGCCACGAGGACTCGAACAGCTCGAACAGATCCTCGCGGGCCGGAGCCGAGGACTGGTGGAAGCGCTCCAGCACCTGGTGCAGCACGATCCCGAAGCGCTGGTGGATCGTCGGCTCCTGGGGGATGCGAAAGACCCGCGCGAACTTGTACTTGAGCGGGCACAGGCGGTAGGTCTCGATGTCGGAGGCCGACAGCATCACGCCGTCCCCGCGGCGGGGGATGAAGGGATCGAGCGACGGCTCCACCCCGGCCGTGGACGCCACAGGCCGCTGGGCGGCGTCGCGACCCGCATCGCGCAGCCACCCATCGAGCGTGCTGGCCTCGAGCATCTCGCGCTGGGTGAAGCTGGCGCCCTGGGCCAGCAGCGCGTTCACCTCCGACAGCGCCTGGTCGGGCTCCTGCCCGGACGCCGACCGGTCGATCAGCGCGGCGACCTTGACCAGCTCGAGGAACCGCGCCACGGCGTGGTCCACGTCCACCGCCGCGTCCAGGCGCATCTCGCCCAGGCGCCCGCCAACCTGCGCGACGGTGTCCAGCAGCTCGTCGCGCATGGTGCGAAAGGCGGAGTGCAGTCCCTCGGCGGGGCCGAACAGCTCCTCCTCGATCGGCTCCTCGGGCAGGGCCAGGGCGGCCCGGGCGTCCTGCACGGCGGGGGCCGCACCGGCGGGGCGCCCGTCGGTGGGCTCGGAGAACGAGAGCACGAGGCCCTCCCGGGCCCGGGTGGACGCCACGTGGACCAGGCGCCGGGCGCGGCCCGGGGCGTCGTCGTCGGCCCCGCGGTGCTTGACCAGCTCGGAAGGGACGTCGGGCTCGCGCCGCGAGCCACCCCGGTCCAGATGCTCCGGGGACAGGCCGAGCACGAAGGCGTGGTCGAACTCCCGCCCGCGCGAGGCCTCGATGTCGAGCACCTGCACCGCCTTCTCGCGCGGGGGCGCGGGCACTTCGTCCCACTCCAGGCCGGAGTCGGCCACGGCGCGCAGGTAGCGCGTGAAGTCGCGCGGCGTGGAGTTGGGCTCGCGGCGCATGAAGGAGGTGGCGAGGTCGGGCAACGCGGCGATGTTGCGCAGCCGCTCCACGGTGTCGGCCTGGGTGGCGAACACCTGCTGGCGGCGGATGCCCACTCGCTCGATCAGCCGCAGCACGAAGGCGTCGGGGCGCCGGTCCTCGAACGCCGCCGCTGCGGGGCGATACAGGCGAAGGAACACCTGCGCGCGGTCGCGGCCCTCCGGGGTCAGCTGCGGACCCTCCAGGGCGACACCGACGGCGGCGGGCATGTCGAGCTTTCGCCGGCGGGCCAACTGCGTCAACCGGGCGATGTCCACCGAGTGCAGGCCCACCGGCGGCCGGGCCAGAGCCCGGACCGCCGCGCCGGAGTCGGAAGGATCGGCCAGCAGCCGCAGCCAGGCGAGCACGTCACGCACCTCGGCCCGCTGGAAGTAGGCGGCCGAGCCGTGCAGCCTGAAGGGCAGCGCCCGCTCCTCGAGCGCCGAGCAGACCACGGCGCCCTCGCGGGCGGCGGAGTCGAGCAGTACGGCGATCCGCGCAGGATCCGTGCCGCCGGTCACCAGCCGGGCGACTTCGGCGGCCACGGCCTGGGCCTGGGCCCGGTCCGAGGCGCAGCGCCAGAAGCGCACCTCGCCGCCCTCGCGGACGGGCGAGTCGTCCGGGGCGGTCCCATGTCCTGGGGCCGTCTCGGTTCCCGGGGGCGTCTCGGTCCCCAGAGCCGCGCGGGCGGCGGTCATCATCCGCTCCGGGCAGCGAAGGCTGTGGCCCAGGTCCACCGCGACCGCGTCGGGAAAGGCGCGCAGGAAGTCGTCCAGGTTCCTCCCGGCCCTCGCGGGTCCGATCGCCTGGGCGGGGTCGCCGGTCACCGTCACCTCGCGTACCTCCTCGCACAGCAGCGCGAGCACCGCCGCCCGGGCGAAGTTCGCGTCCTGGTAGTCGTCCACCAGCACCGCGTCGAGTCCGGCGGCCACGCGGCTGCGCACGTGGGGGCGCTGGTGCAGCAGCCGGAACACCCGCAGTACCAGGTCGCCCGTGTCCAGCGCGCCGCGGTTGGCCAGCAGTCGCTCGTGATCCGCGTAGAGGTGGGCGAACTCGAGCTCCCGCGAGGCGCTCGTGCGAGCGGCGTCGTCGCCCGACTCGGCGCGGGTCGCGCGGTCGGCGGCGTGGCGGATCAGCTCGTCGGGCGAGACCATCTCCTCTTTCAGGCGGTCTATTCGCGACACGAACCCGGCCAGCAGCGGTGCTGGGTTGCCCCTGATCTCGTGCTGGCGCAGGCTCAGCTCGCCCAGCGACTCCAGAAGCAGCGCGACCCGCTCGGCGGGGGCCACGGGCACGAAGTCGGGGTCGAGGCCGGCCTCGGAGGCCTCGGCGCGCAGCACCCGGGCACAGAACGAGCCGAAGGTGTCCACACCGAGCTCGTCGTAGGGCGGCGGGATCAGCTCGAGCAGCTCCAGGCGCATGCTCGCGGCGGCATCGGGCGAGGCCGCGAGCACGAGCACCCGGGCCGCGGCCGCCCCCCGTCCCACCAGCGCCGCGAAGCGGTGCTCGAGGACTGTGGTGCGGCCCGAGCCGGCCGCCCCCGTGACCAGCAGCGGACCCCCCTGGTGGTCGACTGCCGCGTGTTGCGAGCGGGTCAGTCCATCGGCGAGGTCGAGCATTGCGCCCAGGATAAGCCTGGGTCGACCGATCCAGGACAAGAGCCGGGGAGGGCCCGGCATCGTGCCGGTCCCTCCCCGTGTGCCTTTCGACGGGGCGGCGTCGTGCCGCCCCGGTTAGGTCGAAGGCTTCCTCCGCTGCCCGCCCCGGCAGCGGAGAAACTGGTCAGCCGCTCTGGCCGAAGGTGGTGGTGTAGGTCGCCGCGGCGCTCGACCCGGAGGTGGGGGCGCGGGAAGCCACGCCGATCCCGATCTCGCGGAAGCGGCGGGTCAGGATGTTGCGGCGGTGCCCGGAGCTGTGCATCCAGGAGTCGACGATGCTGCGCGGGGTGCTGCGGCTGCCCGATCCCCAGGCCAGGTTCTCGCCGACCATCCAGGATTGCGCGCCCTTGAGGTAGCCGGTCCGGCGGATGCGATCTACCGAGCTGGCGCCCGAGCGGGAGTTGTGGGCGAAGTAGCGCCGGCGCACCATGTCGTCGGTGTGCCGCTGGGCCGCGGCCGACAGACGGCGGTTCACGCGCAGGCCGCGCAGGCCGCGCGAGGCGCGCTCGCGGTTGAGCAGGCAGACGGTGCTGGATTCCAGCGCGCGCTCGGACACCTCGCCGCCCACGGCGTCGGAGTTGCCGCAGCTCGCCGCGGCCTGGGCCACCGGCGCCTCCACGGAGGAAGCGCGCTGCTCGGCGCTCGCGGGGGTGGCCATGACCGCGCAGAGGACCAGGGCGGCCAGGGCGAGAAGGAAGCTGTGGTGGCGAGAGAGGTTCATGACACCCCCTCTGTCGTTCGCCCGCCAGGCGACCGTGCGCCCGAGCTCCCGGTATTGGACGGATGGTGGACGCGAAAGCCGCTCCGGGCACAATGGAGCGGTGTCCGACCCCCTTCGCGACTACCGCGCCAAGCGCGACCTGCAGAGCACGCCCGAGCCCGAGGGGGCAGCACCCAAGCGCCAGTCGGACGAGGCGGCAGCACCCGAGGGCGAGTCGGACGAGGCGGCCGCAGTTTCCGGATCGGGCAGGGATGCCCGATCCGGCGAGGGCATCGCCGTTTCCGGGAAGGGCAAGTCGGACGAGGCGGCCGCCGTTTCCGGGAAGGGCAGGGATGCCCTTCCCGGCGAAGGCAATCACCTTCGCTTCGTCATCCACCAGCACCGGGCCTCGCACCTCCACTGGGACCTGCGCCTTGAGCACGACGGGGTGCTGGCCTCGTGGGCGCTCCCCAAGGGCGTCCCCGCGCACCCCGACGAGAACCGGCTGGCCGTGCGGACCGAGGATCACCCGCTCGAGTACCTGGACTTCCACGGTGAGATTCCCGCGGGCTCGTACGGGGGAGGGACCATGGAGATCTGGGACTCCGGCACCTACGAGGCCGAGAAGCTCCGCGACGAGGAGGTGATCGTCCACCTGCACGGCGAGCGGGTGCAGGGGCGCTACTCGCTCTTCAACACGCGCGGGCGCGACTGGTTGATCCACCGGATGGACCCGCCCGCCCCCGGGGTGGAGCCCATGCCTCAAGATCTGCAACCGATGCTGGCCAAGCTGGGCCCGCTGCCGCGCGACGACGAGCGGTGGGGCTTCGAGGTCAAGTGGGACGGGGTGCGGGCGATCGCCTACGTGGACGCCGGCCACCTGGAGCTGACGGGCCGCAACGGCAGCGACTTCACTCCCCGTTACCCGGAGATCAGGCAGATGGCGCTTGCCCTGGGATCGCGTCGGGTCGTGCTGGACGGCGAGGTGGTCGCCTTCGACGCGGCGGGAAGACCCAGCTTCGAGCGCCTGCAGTCGCGCATGCACCTGGCCTCGGACTCCCAGGTCAGGAGGCGGATGAAGGACCTGCCCGTGGCCTACGTGGCCTTCGACCTGCTGTGGCTGGAGGGCCGCTCAACCCTCTCGCTGCCCTACCGCGACCGCCGGCGGCTGCTGGAGGGCCTGGAGCTGGAGGGCCCGAGCTGGCGCACCCCGGCCTATCGCGAGGGCGACGGCAAGGCGCTGCTTCAGGCCAGTGCCCAGCAGCGGCTGGAGGGCGTCGTGGCCAAGCGCCTGGACGCGCCGTACGAGCCGGGACGCCGATCGGGCTGCTGGCTGAAGATCAAGAACCGGCCCTCCCAGGACGTGGTGGTCGGCGGCTGGCTGCCCGGCGAGGGCGGACGGTCCAAGACGCTGGGGGCGCTGTGCGTGGGCGTGTACGACGAGCCCGGGGGCGAGCTGCAGTACGCCGGCCGGGTGGGCTCGGGCTTCACCCAGGCCATGCTGGCCTCCACGCTGTCCCTGCTTGAGCCGCTGCGCCGCGACGGGTCGCCGTTCGCCGGTCGCCGGCCTCCGAGGCAGACGATCTTCGTGGAGCCGCGCCTGGTGGCCCACGTGGAGCTCGCGGAGTGGACGCGCGCGGGCACGCTGCGGGCGCCGTCGTTCAAGGGGCTGCGCGACGACATCGAGCCGAGCGAGGTCGTGCGCGAGGCGTGAGGATGTCGGTGCGGTGCACGCCGACCGACGATGGGGCTTCACTGCGCCCGCACGCACGGCTTCTTGCCGAGGTGTTGTGAAGACCCGAGTCCGGGTACCTTGTCTGACCTATGGCGCGTGCCATCTGGAGCGGGGCGATCTCCTTCGGCCTCGTGAATATCCCCGTGAAGCTGTACAGCGCCGTCTCGCGCAAGACGGTTCGCTTCAACCAGCTCGACGGGCGCGACAACTCGCGCATCCAGCAGAAGCGGGTAAACCCGGACACCGGCGACGAGGTCCCCTACGACCAGCTGGTCAAGGGCTACGAGCTGAGCCCCGACCGCTACGTGGTGATCGAGCCCGCCGAGCTCGATGCGCTGCAGCCCGAGAAGACGCGCACGATCGACATCGAGGACTTCGTCGACCTGCACGAGATCGACCCGATCTACTACGACCACCCCTACTACCTGGCGCCGGGGCAGGGAGCGGACAAGGCCTACTCGCTGCTCTACTCGGCGATGGAGGCCTCCGACAAGGTCGGCATCGCGCGCGTGGTCATCCGCTCCAAGGAGCAGCTCGTCGCCATCCGCGCCCACGAGGGCGTGCTGACCATGGAGACCATGCTGTTCTCCGACGAGGTGGTCCCGCCCGCAGAGCTCGGCGAGCTGCCCGACGACAAGAAGACCAAGGCCTCCAAGAAGGAGGTCGACATGGCCCAGCAGCTGATCGACTCCCTGACCACGGAGTTCGATCCCTCCAAGTACCGCGACGAGTACCGCGACGCCGTGCTGGAGATGATCGAGCGAAAGGCCGAGGGCCACTCGGTCGCGGTCGAGGCCCCCGAGCCCGGCAAGCCCGACGAGGTCCCCGACCTCATGGCCGCGCTCGAGGCCTCGATCTCCTCCTCCAAGCGCCAGAGCAGCGGCGGGTCGCGCTCGGGCTCCGGGTCCAAGTCGTCCAACGGATCCAAGTCCGCGTCCAAGTCGGCGTCGAACGGCTCGAAGTCGAGATCCGGCGGTTCGGGCTCGAAGTCCGGTTCGGGCGCGAAGTCCAAGGGCACCGCGAAGTCCAAGAGCAGCGCGAAGTCCAAGAGCAGCGCGAAGAAGTAGGTGGCCCCCGCCAAGCCGGTCGAGGTAGAGGTCGAGGGCCGGCGCCTCCGGCTGTCCAACCTGGACAAGGTCCTCTATCCCGAGGTGGGGTTCACCAAGGGCCAGGTCATCGACTACTACACGCGCGCCGCGCCCTGGCTGCTGCCCCACCTGCGCGGGCGGGCGCTCACCCTGAAGCGCTACCCCAACGGGGTCGAGGGCGGGCACTTCTACGAGAAGCAGAAGCCCTCCCATGCGCCGGAGTGGGTCTCCTCGCAGCGCATCTCGGCGGGCGACAAGCGGATCGACTTCGTCCTGTGCGACGACCTGCCCACGCTCGTGTGGCTGGCCAACCTCGCCGACCTGGAGCTGCACCCCTCGCTGGCGCTGGCCGAAGACCCCGATTCGCCCACGGTGATGGCCTTCGACCTCGACCCGGGCGCGCCCGCCGCCCTGGCCGAGTGCTGCCGGGTGGCATTGATGCTGCGTGACGTGCTGGACCAGCTGGGGCTCGAGTGCCACGTAAAGACTTCGGGCTCGAAGGGCATGCAGATCTACGTGCCGCTGAGCTCCGGCGTGACCTACCACGACACCAAGCCATTCGCCCACGGACTCGCGCGGGTGCTGGAGGCCCGGGAGCCGGACCTGGTCGTCTCGGTGATGAAGAAGGAGCTGCGCCGCGGGAAGGTCTTCATCGACTGGAGCCAGAACGACCGGCACAAGACGACGGTCGGGCCCTACTCGCTCCGGGCCGTGACCGGGCCGTCGGTGTCGACTCCGCTGGCCTGGCCGGAGGTCGAGCGGGCGGTGGAGCAGGGCCACGCCGACGACCTGGTCTTCGAGGCCGGCGACGTCCTGGACCGCCTGGCCGAGCACGGCGATCCTTTCGCCCCGGTGGTGGAGAGGCGCCAGGAGCTCCCCGACCTGTCGCGGGCGCAATAGCGTCAGCCCCACGATGGTCGATTGGGGCATGGCCCGCCGGACAGCCCGTCTCGCCGCCCGGTCAGACGAAGTGCCCGACCTGGGGCTCGACGTGGCCGCGCTGGCCCGGGAGCTCCAGGGGCCGGTGATCGAGCACACCGGACTGGTACCCGAGGGGCCCGTGCCGGCGGCCGAGGCGATCTCGCGTGCCGACTGGGCCGAGGCCAACGTGTCGGCCCTCTCCCGCCTGCTCGACCCGGTCGCCGCCCGCCTGGAGGACAGGTTCGCCGCCGCGGGCCCGCTTGCGGGTGCCCTGCGCACCGGCGCCGGGGTGACGCTGGCCGCCGAAGTGGGGCTTCTCACCGGCTACCTGGCCCGGCATGTGCTCGGGCAGTACGAGGTCTCGCTCCTGACCCGCGAGACCACCCCCCGGCTGCTGCTGGTGGCTTTGAACCTGGATGAGGCCAGCCTGGCGCTCGGTGTGGACCGCGAGAGCTTCCTGCGCTGGGTGACCATCCACGAGCTGGTGCACGCGCTCCAGTTCGGGGGTGTGCCGTGGCTGCGCGATCACCTGGGCGCGCTCTTGGGCGAATACCTGGACACCCTCGACGTGAAGATCACCAGTGGGGCAGGGGGCCCCACGCCGTCGCTGCCCAACCCGGCCGACCTGGTGGCGCGCTTTCGCGAAGGCGGCCTGGCCGGAGTGGTCCAGACGCGCCGCCAGCGCGCGATCCTCGAACGGGTGCAGGTGACGATGGCGATCGTCGAGGGACACGCCGAGCACGTGATGGACGCGCTGGCGCCGCGGCTGGTGCCCGAGCACGAGGGCCTGCGGGCGGCGATGGAGCACCGGCGCGACAGCCGCTCGGCCCCTCAGCGCGTGCTCATGCGCCTGCTGGGGATGGAGATGAAGATGCGCCAGTACCGCGAGGGCAAGGCCTTCTGCGACGCCGTGGCGGCCGAGGGCGGCGCCACCCTTCTGCGGACCGTGTGGGATGCCCCTGAGGCCTTGCCCGACGCCTCGGAGCTGGTTCACCCGGAGCGTTGGATCGCTCGCCGCGCCGCCGCGGCTGCCTAGCGATCCCGCTCTGCCAAGCGATTTCGCCGCCGCCCGGGCGTAACTGCCCGTCGTTCGAGGTTTACGTACAGGTGTTCGGTGGTATACAACTACTGAGCTTAGTTATAATAAGCTCGATTACCCGGTGAAGGGAAAGAAGGCAACACATGGCAGAGCAGACCCCCACACAGCGCAAGGCGACCGCAAAGAAGGCCGCCGCCACGCGTAAGCGCAACGCCGCCTCGAGCAGCGCCAAGAACACCAAGGCGGCTGCCAAGGGCACCGCGACCACGGCTCGTCGCAACACGCGCAACACCAGCCGCAGCACGTCCAGTGCGGCGAAGCGCACCGCCACCAGCGCCCAGCGCACCGCTTCAACCGGTGCCGATGCCGGCGTCCTGCGCGTCGAGGCCCTGGCCACCAGCGCCGAGCGCGCCGTGCTGATCCCGGTCGGTGCCGCTCTGATCGCCCGCGACAACGTCGTCGAGGCCGTCAAGCCCTACACCAGTCGCACCACAGCGGAGCGGGAGCTGAACAAGCTGCAGCGTCAGGTGACCACCGACCTCAAGAAGTTCGAGCGCCGGGGCAACACCGCCCGCAACCGCGTGCGACGCGAGATCAAGCGGACCCGCACTCAGGTCGAGCGCGAGCTGCGGCAGCGCCGCAACCAGGCGACCCGCCTGGTCAAGCGCAACCGCCGCGAGGCCGAGCGTCAGGTCAAGTCGGTCCGCCGCGACGTCGAGCACCAGGTGAAGGCCACCCAGAGCAACGTCGAGACGCAGATCGGCAAGGTCTCCGACCAGGTGGCCACGACGCTGACCTAAGCGACCAGAGCTTCCCCCCGGCCGGCCGGAGAGACCGGGCCCGGGGTGAGGCTGCCGACCACATATCCCGTCGGCAGTAGCAGCATCTCTCCTCCCTCAAGTCGGCGGCGCCCCTAGTGGGCGCCGTCGGCCTTTGTGGTGCCGGGCGCTTGGCTCCCAGCGCTGACGC
>JAABUS010008186.1_pt1 | contig 11568 bp, 13 predicted proteins | sample 5560161 | NCBI WGS metagenome assembly JAABUS01 (sample SAMN10711885, study PRJNA513376) | rock metagenome | isolation source: Antarctica rocks | place: Antarctica: Victoria Land, Trio Nunatak nord | collected 2016-01-04
GGACTACCTCGGCGCCAGGATCGGCGTCCCCGATGCTCCCACCATCGCCCCGCTCGCCGACCTCATCCGCTGTCGCGGTCAGCCCGCCTGAAACACAGGCCGACCCGGGGTTTTGCCCCGGTTACGGTTCGTGGCCGTCATCAGCACGCTTTGCAGGGGTGCCAACGAAGATACCTGCTTTGTGTCCCAGAACTTTGCGGCAACGTCGGTCATCGACCCGCCATCCATTGTGCGGGCAAGTGCTGCGGAAACAGCAGCACCGTGCGTGTCGTTGCCGGCTCGGTCCGAGGCCCCGGCTGTGTCGCTGACCCCTTCCGCGCCCATCCAGGACGACGCCGACCAAGGCGGCCTGCTAAACCTGCTGAGCCTCCTTCCACCCGAACTCGACTTCCACTCAGGACCGACTGGCTCTGTGTCGTTCCCAAAATCCAAGCGTCCTGTGATCGAGTGGGTCAGGTCTTTGGATGTCGAACTAAGCCGGCGCTGGTGGGCGAGGCAGCATTACCGAATGATCGCCGAGGCCATGGGGATCTCCCCCGTCGCGGTGCAGTCCCGGCGGTTTCGCATCGGATTGCCCTCCCTGTTTGACCTTGAAGATTTGCATATTTTCCGCCGGGAGGAGCTTGTCGAGCACTTCGACCCTACCGTGATCGACGTGCATATCGCCGCAGCGGGCTACGTCGAGCGCCGGTGCAACCAGTTTGCGCGCGTCGGCAAGAGCTTCTGGTTCTGGAGCAAGTACGCAGACTTCCAGTTCACCAGCGACGAGTGGGCGCGCAACGAGAAACGCCAGCAGAAGCGTCAGCGCGATGCGATGGACTGTCCTCTTCGTCCGCTCTCAACCCTCGACTTCCCACTTCATCTATCCTGACGGCAGGCGCCTTCGCAAAAACCCTGGGTCTATCTACAGCGGTCGGGCGCTCCGCCGTCGAGGCTGGCCAGCCATCGCGGCCCTGCTGCCGGGCAATCCTACGGGCAAATGGGTCCTACCTCTGGTGGCCGCCCATCGTGGCCAGCTTGTTTGCGCCATGTTGGGCCAGGCTTCCACCACGTTGAGGGGAGAGGCGAGATGCAAAACCAGGAGGCCGCCGTATCAAGGCGGCTGAGTGACCCAGACTTTCAGGCTCGCGTGGTCCGGCATTGCATGCGCCTCACTCTCTGCCTGCTCGCGCTGTTCGCGGTGGACGTCGCCCGCGATTTCTACAAGTCGATGCACCCGGCGCGGCGGGCATTCTACCGCGTCGATGGGCGTTCGCCGCCGCAGCCGATGGTCGCGCTTACCTTGCAAGCACGTTGAGTGGAGCAGCAGAATGGCGGATCATAAAACCGCGGTGTCGGGCCGGCTGAGTGACCCCGACGTCCAGGCTCGCCTGGTCAGGCAAAGCATAACTCTTACCGTGGGCATGATGGCGCTGTTCGTGGCGGACATCGCCCGTGACGTCTACAAAGAGATGCACCCCCCGCAGCCAATCTTTTTCCGCTGGGATGGGCGCACGGCGCCGCAGCCGATGGTCGTGCTGAGTGCCCCTATCGTGGACGACACCGAACTGCTGCAGTGGTCCGTCAAGGCGGTGCTCGCCCCCTACTCGGTCAACTACCACGACTATCCGGAGCAGCTGAACACAGCAGGCCGGCGCTTCACCGCCCACGGGTGGAACACCTTTGCCGAGGAGTTTAAGCGCACGGGCAACCTGGAAGCGATGAAGCACGCCCACATGCTCTGCTACGCGCAGGCGCAGCGGGCGGCCCTGATCCGGGAGACCAAGATCATGGACGGCGGCCGTCTTGCCTACGACGTGCAATTTCCCATCGTGCAGACCTGCCAGAATAGCCAGGGGGAAAGCTCGACGAGGTTGATGATCACTGCCCTCATCGTTCGCACCGATATCGAGGAGCACCAGGACGGTCTCGCAGTCGATCAGCTCGTCGCGGACCGGATGTAGTCTCAACCCACAGGAGGCTCACCTTGATCCGCCATGTGTTCCTCATCCTCGCATGCCTTTCCGCACCGAGCGCGGCAGGGGCACAGGCGGCACCGCCCACCGAGCCCATCCAGCCCGCCCCGGTAACAGCCTCTCCGACTGACGCTTGGCAACGCGCGATGCAAGACATGAGGCCGGTTACTCCCGAAGACATCGACAAATTTATTCAGCGCCTCGGCCCAAATGCCCGGGCTCGGATGTAGCCCCAGGAGGCACCCAATGTTCCGCCACGCTACCATTGCCCTTGCCTGCTTTGCGATGCCTGCACTCGCCTGGGCGCAGGGGCCTGTTCAGTTGAATGAAGCCCCGCCGGCCCCGGCACAGCCGGACGCGCAGCAGCGTGCGGTTCGCGACGCCATCCCACTCACCCCTGAGATGATCCGCGAACTGGCCCGCCGCCTCGGTGAGAACCAGCGCGCCCAGGAGGAGAGCGTCGCCCAGATTGCCTCTCCCGTCAGCCGAGCCATCAAGGTCACCTACGCGCCGGGTCAGGCGACGAGCATCGTGCAGACCGTGCGGGGCTACCCGACCCAGCTCGCATTCTTCGATGCGACGGGTCAGCCCTTTCCGATCGTTTGGGACACCAACTCCAACTCTGCAGGGGGAGGCGGCTCGGGCGGGGGCGGGGGCAGCACGGGGAACTGCAACACGCAGAGCGGTGGGGGTGGCGGTCCCGCGGTCGAAGCCGTCGGCTTCCACGTCTGCGTCCCCGTCCAGGGCAGTAACGTGCTGCAGCTGACACCCATGTCGCTCGCGCCCCGGGGTGGGCTGCTGGTCAGTCTGAAGGGCGCCCCCAAGGCGCTCACCTTCCTGGTGATAGCCGGCCGCGACCGCTACGACGCCGACTTGAGCGTCCTGGTGGATCGCCGCGGTCCGAACGCCCGGGTGCAGGTCGATACCCGGCCCGGCGCCCCGATAACCGGCGCGGCATACCTGACCGCGATGCTGTCAGGCATCGCGCCGGCGGAGGCGATCCCGCTGCAGGTGGAAGGTATCCCGCCGGATGAGGTCAGGGCGTGGCGCATGGGCGGCGAAACCTACCTGCGCACGCGCCATACGCTGATTTCGCCGCCGTGGAGCGCCACGCAGAACGGCGAGGGAGATGTCCGCATCTACGCCCTGCCCTCTACACCCGTGGTGCTGCTTTCGATCAACAACCGCACCGTCTCAGCGTCCCTCAAGGAATAGCCGGCATGTCGATGTCCCTCCACCGCCTATCCTTCCGGTTCCCCGTCCTACAGGGTCGGTTTAACAGCGCTGCGGCTGCTGGCCCACGTCGTATCCTGGTCATCACCGGCAGCGCCTGCGCGATCGGCGCGTTGCTGATCGGCGCGACGTTCCTGCATAGTTCGGTGCCGACCGTGTCCCAGCCCGGCAGGCTGCCCAGCGTGAACCCGCTTCCGGGCGGTCTGAACAGCAACCCGCAGCAGGACGCGCTTGCCCAGCGCAGCAGCAACCAAGCCGCCGCCGAGCACCAGGCAGCGGGGAATTCGTACACCCCCCAGATTGCACCGAGCCAGCTATATCACCCGACCAACACACGGCCGCTGCTGACATCTCCTCCTATGACGAAGCCGGAGCCAGTCCCGGCCCAACCGGCCCCCGCGCCAGCAAAGGTAGAAGCCATCCCGGCGTCATTCCAGCCGGCACCTGCGACGGCACTTCGGGTCGTGCAGGTCCAGGCCCAAGCCTCGGGACGCCCCGACCCGGAGGACGCCCGCTACAAGGCGGCGATCGACAAGCTGATGGGTGGCTGGGGCCACGTGCGGACGCATACCGACATCATCATGCCTGAGGCTGACCCATCCAACGCGTCCGACGCCGGCCGCGGCAGCACGGGCCGGAGCGCCGCCGGCCAGGCCCCTGTCGCCTCGCCTGTTTCGGCGGGCGGGGGTCGCCAGCAGCGCGTTCTGGTGCCGGCAGGACGGGGAATCTATGCTCACACGATTTTGGCCACCAGCTCGGATGCGGCCAGCCCCGTGATCCTGCAGGCCGACAGCGGCCCGATTGCAGGCGACCGCATGATCGGCTCCTTCGCGCGGGAGGAGGAGCGCTTGGTGATCCGGGTCAACCGGGTGATCCACAACGGCCGGGAGATCACGGCCGAAGGCATCGTCGTCGCTCCAGGCACCATGGAGACCAGCGTCGCTTCCAGCGTGGACCAGCACTATGCCTCCCGGTTCATCCTGCCAGCGGCAGCCTCCTTTGTCGCTGGGCTGGGCCAGGCGTTCGCGTTGTCCAACTCCAGCATCACCCAGAGTCCGTTCGGGGGTGCGACAGCCCTGCAGCGGCTCAACCTCGGCCAGCAGATCGGCGTCGGCGCCGGCGTGGCCGCTGGCCGTGTGGGACAGGCCCTTGACGCCGCCGCACCGAAGGGGCCAACGGTCAAGGTGGATGTCAACAGCTCCGTGGGCGTCCTGTTCCTGAGCAACGTCACCGCCGAGTAGCTCGATCCCTGTGCTGCGAAGCGCAATGCCGCCATTCGCGCCATAGCCGGCGATCCTGTGCGGAGGCAACCCGTACAGGAGGGTCTCCATGGACTCCAACATGACAAGTCTTTCGGCAGAGCCGCACCTGACCGCGCCGCTCTACCCGCACGTGGGCCTTCCCGGGGAGCAGGCTGGACCGCATCTGCAGCCCGAAGTTCCGGAGGACGCCAGTCCCGTCGCTGCATCCACAGCTTCTGCAGCACGTCGCCCTCGTCGGCGCATCCGCACGCTGTTGCTGGCCACGTCAGCGCTCATCGCGTTGGCGGGCGGTGGCCTGTTGCTGCTCTCATCCGCCGATCCGTCGGGCACGGCGCAGCTTGCAGCCCACGCGCGCCAGCTGGCTACCAGCGTCGGCATCCAGCCGTTGCCCTTGGTAGCGCCGGCGGCGAAACTCGCCACCCAGCCGCGGTCGGATGTCTCGCCCCCGGTCCGGGACGAAGTGCCCGTTGCTTCAGCCAACGCGCAGCTCGCCGAGATCCTGCGCCTCCGACCCGGCACGCAGGTTGCTCAAACTGCGACACCGGCAAGCCAGGGGCGCCCGGGGGACGGCAGGATGCAAGGGGCGCGTCAGCGTACTCCTGCGGCGCCTTCTCTGTCACCGGTTCCAGGCGAGGTCGGCGCTTCGTTCAGCGACGCCACTGAGGTCGCGGCCATCATCAACGAGGTGCCTGCCCCGGCTTCCGGGCGCACTGCAGCTCGGCGACGGAGAACGGGCCGTTGGTGGGAAAGCTCTCACCGGCAACGGTGTTCGCGGTGTCGCTCCATGTATGGACACCGAGCGGGCCATGTCGCTGGCCGTCCACCCGTGGATCAGCGACGCAGCCCGCGCCGTTGCTGGGCGCGTGCTGGCCGGTGATGGCTTGCGATGGATCGGTCCAGCTGACCGTGCGGAATGCGTTGTGGAACATCGCGTCAGCTGACCGTGAATCGGCCACGCCCAACCTGCTGTCTTGGCAAGCCGTACCGGGCATGATGGCATAGTCCTGCAGCATCCCGTCTCGGACCCTCAGCTTGTTGAGGCTGCGCCAGTCCGAGCCGGCTTCGACGAAGGCCAGTCGCACCCAGGTCCGCCAGGACAGGTTCGGCACGCGGTGCATCGGGCCGCTTTGGGGGTGGCCGGGCAGCGGCATGCGGCCGAGCACGTCGCCAACGCCGCGCAGGCTTCGCTTGGGCGGCTCGTAGAGGAAGGGCGGCACGCGTTCGATATGGCGGGCGACCAGGAGGAATCTTTTGCGACTCTGTGCCAGGCCACCCAGCACTCCGCAGTCATGTTGCGTCTCTGCAACGGCGTAGCCGAAGGCGCGCAGCAGGCCCGTGATGCGGTCCAGCAGGGATCGGCCGCGGGTGGCGACCCGCAGTACATTTTCGAAGACGATCAGCTCCACAGGGTCGTTGCGATAGGCTTCCAGCGCCAGCCAGATCCCGCGCAAGGTCAGCCGGTTGAGCGCCTGGTACTTGGCCAGCTTGCTTTTGGTTTCCGACAGCAGCCCGGAGAAGCCCTTGCAGGGCGCGCTGAGGAACAGGATGTTTGGGTGTTCGCCGCCGAAGGCGCGGTGCACGTTGTCTGGCCCAGCCTCCCGCCAGCCCGTCGGAGGTTCGTGGCCGTGGAAGGCCCGGTATTGATCCCGGTCGAACAGGTCCAGGCATGTCCCCGGGACACCAGCGAGGCGGGCGAAGTCCCGGATGGCGGCGGCGTCCACATCGATGCCGCCCAGGCAGCGGAAGTCCGCCTCCAGGGTGCCAACGCGAGCCGTGGCCTGGTTGAACCCACGAGCACCTCCGCCCAAGCCGCAGAACAGGTGGGCGTGCGTGATCGTCCGGCGATCCGGGGTCCTGGCGTGCATGGCATGTCTCCTCTCGTCCAGTCCTTGCTGGGCTGGCGGTGGTCGTTGCGTAGGGGGATGTGTGCGGGGTGTCCCGCTCGGTTCAGCCGATCGTGAGGGAGAGCTGTGCCGGATGGTCCGTGCTGCGGGTTGCGGCACGCGCCGTTGCGGGTGGCATCGGCGGGAGTGGCGGCGGAGTAGGGACTGGCACTCCGTCTGGCTCGAAGCGGGCTTTCAGCTGGGCGAACTGTGCTCGATCGGCGGTCTCTTGCTCGCTGCGGTCCTTCTTGCGGTAGAAGTCGAGCAGGTCCACCTGGCGCAGTCGTCGGCGGATCTCTCGCTCTACGTCGCTGAAGGTGTGGCCGGGATCGCCGTAGCAGGGATGCTGCATCACCTGTTCGATGAACTCGATCTTGCCGGCGGTGTTGGTGAAATATTCCGTCCAGAAACCTGTCCGATCATAGTGGGCTATAAATGAGAAGGTGTGCATCACCTGGCTGTAGAACCGTTTCGTGAACTGGTGCTCCGGAAAATCGGAGGAGACGAACCGGAGAAAATGGGAGGCAAACCAAGCCTTGGTATCAGCAGGGGTGAACTTCGTAGGCCGGAAGTCGGAGGCTGTCGGCGCCGGCTCACGCAGCGTGCGGACGATGGCTGGTGGCAGCTTGTATTCCATGGTGTTTCTCCAGGGTTCCGTCCTCCCATCCCTTCTGGAGGACCCCCATTGGCGACCGCGTGCGGGGGACGGCTGCAAGGGCGCGGCGCTCGCCGCGGGATCGTAGCCGCCTAGCGAAGCGGCGGCGGAGACCCACCCCTTGCAGCCGTCCCCCGGACGTGGTGCCCCTCGATCCATCATCCGTCGTTTTTGTTTTCCGCTCTTGTTCTCCCCATGGCTATGCCGGATTCAGCACGAGCGGGCGGGGCTGCCGGGAGCGTGTGCGGTAGAGCCGCAGGTCTGGCAGGCTTGGATAGCCGTTGAACCCATGGGTCAGGCCGTGGTCTTCGTGCACTTGGAGGATGTGGGTCGTCACCGTCAGGCGGCGTCCGTCACGCAGTGAGCGGACGACGGCCGTGTCGTTGCGCCCCGACCAGAGGCTGCTGCGCCAGTGTCCGGTGTTTGGATCGCAGCTGCTGGCGCCAAGCTGCTCGTTCAGGAAGGCTTCGACGATCCAGGGCGTTTTGCAGACTGGTGCTTGGGGGTAGCGCGAGCGGAAATAGGCTTGGTCTTGCAGGTAGAAGATGTTGCCCACGGCGATGACCCCGACGCGGAGTGGGTTGTTGCCCGGCCGGCAGCCGGAGGCCCCATATGCTCGTATCATCGCAGCACCGGCTCTACTGCGTTCATCCTGCATTCCTTTCCATGGGGGTCACGACTTGATGGCCGGGCTCGGTCGGGTGCCACGCACCGACTCGTGCTCATCGATGGCGATGTCGGCGGCTTCCGCCGGGGGCACCCGGCCGTCGTACTCGCCACGCCAGTCGCGGGGCGGCAGGTCGAGCAGATCCAAGATGATCCACTTGCAGGTGCGTGCCGCATGGCTGTTGGCGACCATCAGCCAACCATAGAAGCCAAGGTGGCCGGCGGCGTGTGTCCAGAGCCGGTCGGGTTCGCTTGACGGGCATCGCGTGATCCGGCCAAGGCAGGCGAACACGAACGCGCGGTCCCGCCCGCCCCAGTCGATCACCGTGTCTGGATTTGCGGTCACCGTGTGCCTGGTGGCTGCGGTGCGCGAACCAGGCGCTGCTGCGCGGCCCTTCGCGCACGGCATCGAACAGGTCGGTCGCCTGTAGGATGACGGGCGGCAGCGCGCGCGTGACGGTGAGGTAGGCCCAGCTCGCCGAACCCTGACACAACCGACGGCGCCCAGCCCAGCGCTCGCCCGGCGGCACGATGGGTTCCTCCAGTTCGCGCAGGCGCTCGGCTGCGGGGTAGGACGGGGCCATGCCGACCATGCCGCGCAGCAGCTTGCGCACCTGGCCGAAGTTGAGGCCGGGTTCGAGGTGCTGCGCCAGGGTGAACACGTCGCCCTTGGCCTGCGACATCGGGTCCCACCAGCCCTGGCCCTCGTGGTTGACGATCAGCACCTCGCCGGCGCCGCGCCGATACTTCAGGCACCGCCGCGTGCTGTCAGCCTTGTCCAGGCTGTAGCCGTCCCGCTCCAGCAGCAGCGCGCAGCTCACCCCCGCCCGCAGCTCGCTCAGCTCTGCATCCCCTCCGCTCATCTCCGCGCTCCCGTGCCAGGTGGCAGGGCGGAGCCGAAATCGGGCAGGGTCCGTCCCCCCTTCCCTCTTTTTCTCCGTCCTGATCCCTCACCGGCGACGGACGGCACGGGGCGTGGGGCAAGGGCGTGCGCAGCACGGGAGCGCCCTGGCGCGACGCACCCTCGCGGCACGACCCGCGGCGGCTGTAGGTCCTCCATTCATCCCTCCTCCTGACATCTCCCCCCATCGTCGTTTGGCGTGGCGCAAACGGCGGGGTGGCAGGCGGGGCGGTGCCCGGGATCAGCGCCGCAGGCACAGGTGGCGCAACAAGCGCTGCGCCAGCCCGGAGCGCCCCGGACCCGGACTGGCGGCCTGCCTCGCGTCAGGCCGCGGCGAGCTTCGCGTTCCAGGCACTGTGCCGGTCTGAGGGTAAGCAGGGCCAGGCGGCAGGGCATCTGCGGCTCGTGCAGGTCCGGGCTGGCCTGGCGTGAGCGTCGGGAGGCATGCGAGTGCCGGGCTGCTGGCCGTCGGCGTAGGCGCGCGCGGGACCAGCAGGGGCTGAATCGGACGGTTCGGCGGGGCCGAAACGGCTGACAGCAGCGGGATGGGACGGATGGGAGCAGCCGGCAGCGCCGGGACGTCCCGGGCCTTGCTGATGGCCCGCCGGCCGAGCTGGGTCAAGCTGGACCAGAAGGCGCGATCGTGCTCCTCCATCCCGGCCGGGTCATGCGCCAGTTACTCCAGGAAGTGGACGCGCTTGCCGGTGATGGTGGCCTTCACCCGGGCCTTGGCGGCGCGATACTCCGGATGGTCGTAGCCCATCACCTCGACCGCGAAGGAGAGCAGGAAGCTGCGGTTGGTGGTATGGATAAGGCCTTCGAACTTCGGTTTGATCACCGCGTCGCCGGCGTCCCGGCCAAGGTAGTAGCTGAACCTGTCGTGTAGCGGTTTGGTGATCGCGACCTGGCAGCCTTGCGTTGCCATCCAGCCCTGGAATCGGACCAGGATGTCGAGCCATCTGCGCTCGTGCGAGGAGTCTAGTGTCAGGATGTCCGTAGCCGACCAGCACGGGTGGGCATAGGCCTTCAAGAGGGCAAGAGGCTGCTGGCAGACCGGGGAGGCGACCAGCACGGCGGCGACGAACGAACTGCGCCGCTGCGAGCCCCGGCCAGGGCCGGACGCGCTGATGGCGCCCCTGATGCCAATGCGCCCGCCCCCGGCCAGGCCCATTGTCTCGCCCTTGATGCCCTCTGCGACGAAGGCCACCTAAGGCGGCAGCCAGTTCGTGACGCGTTGGCAGGCCTGCAGATCCTGCGGTGACGGGCAGAATTGCGCTTGAACGGCATGCAAGGAAAGTAGCCCCGCATCCGCCGGCATGCGACCAACCTCTTTATTGCACCAACGCCTACGGTATCACGGTCGACGCCAGTAAAGGTCGAGTCATTCGCTTTTGACGGCCAGAGCTGCGTACACACGGGCGTTGCATGTGCGGGTGTCAGGTCGGCTAACCAGACGCCATAGCCGGGCGGCACCGCGGCAGCGGGTGTCGCCATGTTGCCACCGGGCGAGACTGGATGGCGCGCACAGGCAGGGGCGGCATGTTCCTCGTCCGCATCTGGCGAGGTGAAACACCTGGATTGGGCTTGCAGCTTAAATGGCACATCTTGTTCGCCGATGGGACTGCTTCCGACGATGCCCGTAGTGGGCCATTCATAAGCCGCAGGACACCCGAAATGCCTCCACAACGTGGCTCATCCTCACGACCGATGCACTCGGTACGCCCGATGCGCTCGGTACGGGGACCGATGATGTCTGCACGCACGACTCCATACAAAGCGATGTTGATGGTACGGCATGAGACTGTCTGACCGATGCGAAAGGTACACACTCCTAAAGCTTCTCTCCGTAGACTCTCCTTGAAGGTTGCTGGATGTTTGGTGAGAGTTACGCATTTGCGCAATCGAAAGTAGGTTCAATGACTTTTCGAAAGTGGCTGCCGTTGCTTGATCCGACATGCTACCATGGCGCTTTCACGAGTCTCTACGCAGGAGGTTGTGTGTCCCGTCTCCCACTCGGTCAAAAGGTTCACGCTACGCTCGTGAGCAGTGGGAAAGATGCAGCGTTGGCCCTAGCGCTCGAGGCCGGCCAACCTGACCTGTTCGAGCGAGTGAATGCCGTCGCAACTGAGAGTCCGGTGCCATCCTTCCTGCACTCCGCCCTGTGCGCAATGTCTCTCCCGGTTCGCCGCCCCGCAAACGAGGCCGCTCCGATAATTCGCCAAGACGGGCAGTATACGCTGGCGATTACTCCCCGCCCGGTGCTGCAGCCAGAAGGTGCGCCCGAGCGGATGCTGACCCTGGGCGTGCCATACGGCGTCCTGCCTCGGCTCATCCTGATTCATATCATGTCGCAAGCCGTACGCACCGGCACGCGACAGGTGCATCTAGGATCCACCTTCACAGACTGGATGCGTAAGATGGGCTATCGCACCATCTCGTATGGACCACGAGGCTCGGCAACGCTCATCAAGCAGCAGCTCGACCGGTTGCTGGCATGTGAATGGTTAATTCGCTGGGACGGCGCCAGTGTGGACGGCACACGGGAGTTCGGCATCAAAGAGATCAAGCTATCGAACGAATACGTGGGCTTTGACCGGGGCACGGGAGGTTTCGGGCGTGAGATCAAGCTGACGGAAGGCTTCTACGAACACCTGCGCCATCATGCCGTGCCACTGGACGAGAACGCGATTCGACAGCTGCGCGAAAGCCCCACAGCGCTCGACCTCTATACATGGCTGGCCTATCGCTTGCCCCGGCTTGGCGCCAAGCGATCGGCAACCTTGTCCTGGCAGCAGCTCGCCGTGCATTTCGGTAATGACGGCCACAATATCCGCAAGTTCCGCCAGACAGTGCGTGACGCGTGGGAGCGCCAGGTTTCGGGCGTGTATCCCGAGGCACGGGCGGACTTCGACGCGACGCTGGTCCGGCTGCACGCCTCACCTGCCCCGCTGAGCCGTACTGTCGTTAAAGGGGTGGACCTGAAGTTGGCAACGTATCTGAAAGAACCAGCGCC
>JAABUS010008187.1_pt1 | contig 11568 bp, 8 predicted proteins | sample 5560161 | NCBI WGS metagenome assembly JAABUS01 (sample SAMN10711885, study PRJNA513376) | rock metagenome | isolation source: Antarctica rocks | place: Antarctica: Victoria Land, Trio Nunatak nord | collected 2016-01-04
CGCGCCGATCAAGGCCGCGATTGTCACGCTCAGCGGCGCGAAATGGCTCCTGGTACGCGACGAGATGCCCGAAGAGCTCATGCGACAAACGATCGACGAAGGCGTCGCCGCCAAGCAGCTCCATAGCAGCTGGAAGGAATGGTCGGGGATCGGCGAGGTCGCGTTGGCGGTGCCACTCGACGGCGAGGTTCTTTCTCCTCGCCTCTACACGTTCCTACCCATGGGCGAAGGGGCCACTGCACCCTTCCAAGGCCATCTCCATGGGAGCTTCTTCCCCACGTCGAACCGGAAGGCGCTTGATGCGGGCGTTGCGCTGAACCGGCTTCTCCTGAGGCGCGCGGCCACGCTCGCGGCGGGCGCGGTGCATTGGCTATCGACGAGGGACGCGGCTCGAGGCCAACCGGCCCTCGAGCCCACCGCGCGGGCACGAGCGACGGCGGATCTCATGGTCTGGAACAATCCATCCAGCCTGACAACCCCGAAGAGCCTCGCGGATCGACTGGATCTGGCGGCCGTTGCGACCGCGGCAATCGGTACGTTCGGGAGCGGACATTTCTCTGATGCGCCGGTCGTGCCGTGCGCCGTCATGCTGGGTGGGTTGCTCGCGGTTGGCTTTCGGCCACCAAGGTCCGCGCGCGCGACCTTCGAGCGTTCGACGACTTTCGATCTCGCGGCAGTCGCGCGACATGGTGCCCTCATCGACGCCCCGATTGCGCCGATCTTGCCGGACCTCGGCAGCGAGCGGATCAAGCGCCTGTCCGCCTACCTGCGCACGCACGCGACCGGCTTCCGCGACCGACTGGCGGCATCCGAATGCGCGGGCATTTCGGCGAGGGTCGCTGGGTCACTCCGGGCTGGAAAGCGCCCTGCTACGCTCCATTGGACGACCTTCTACCGCGACTTGCCATCGTTCATGAAGGACGGGCCCGAGGCTCTGGCAGGCCATGCCGTGATCCTGTGCGACGACGGGACCGTGCGCGCCGGGCTGGCCGACGCGGTCGAGGATGGGGCGGGTCCTCGCGTCCGTCGCCGTCGGCGGCGCGGCGAACAAGTCGAGCCGTCGCTTTTCTTCCCGCCTGCGCCGCGACCGGCCGGTGACGGCTCGGACACGCAGTTGGAATCCCTCAGGGTGCCGGGACCCCTTGCCGCACACTTCGCCTTCGCATCGCATGCGCTGCCCTGGCATGGCGAGCTTAGAGCCGCGCGTGAATTCCTCGAGCGCGGCCAGGTCTCGGCCTATGACGGCGAGACCGTGCTCACCCGTATCGCGCAAGTGGTCAACGCGGGCGCTTCGGCCGAGGAAGCGATCGCGGGGCTTCGCTGGGCCTTCGCGATTTGGCGCCGGGCCGCGCAAGCGAACCGGTCAATCAAGGTCGACACCAGCTACCGGCTGCTCGTGCCAGCGGGCGACGCACTGGTGCCTGCGACCGAAGCGGTATTTTCCGAGACATGGCCCGAGGAGTTGCTGGGAAAGCGCCTCCACGGGCTGTTCAGCGCCGCGCCGCCTGACGTGGCCGACTTCATCGAGTTTCGGAAACGCCTGCTGGCGCCTGCGTCGCATCGTGCGTTCCGTGGCCGCGTCGGGCTTTGGGCGGAGTTTCTGCGGGGACTCGGCGTACGCTGCGGACTTCGCGCCATCGCGTTGCCACCCATGCCGGCGACCCGCGCGTACGAGGTGACGAGCTTCGCGTTCGCGCAGAAGCTGGGAGCAAGCGACGCGGCGGTCGCCGAGTGGCGGCTCGATCTCACCGCCAATACTCCGGAATCGCTCCGCCTAGGCTACACGACCAACTATAAGTTTGCTGGACCATTGTGGTGGCTTCCGGGACAGGGCGACTATGCGCGACTCTCCAACGATTGTCGCGAAATCTACGCTGGTCTCGTCGTGGAGTGGCTAGCCGATGCGCCGAAGGACGTGTTCAAGGTCGACCTGCGGCACGAGCACTTCAGTAGCGACCAGCGCGAATGGACGACGCCGTTAGGGGCCTTCCTGCGAAGTGGCGCTTGGATGCCAGCGGACGATCCATCGCTCGCTGGTCCCTTTCGGCAGCATCTCCCACCAAGCGAAGTCTGGGTCTCGGGGGCGATGAACGATCGCTTTCCCTTCTACCTGAGGCAGGTTGCGGTTTCGGTGGGCAAAGTCATCGAGCGTCGCCAGGCAGACGTCCTCAAGCGCCTCAGGGTCAACGCCCGACTCCGGGTGTTGAACAACCCCGCTACCATCGTCCTGCAAGCGCGCTTCCTCGCCGGGCAATATGCGGCCGGTACCGTGCGGGCGCATTACGAGCCGCAGCTGGTCAATCTCTACAATTCGACCTGGAAGGCCATAGCCGATCGCCATGCCGCCGACCCCCAGTCGCTGTCGGCCGACGCCGCCGACATGCCCCTTATCGCGAGGCGGCGCGGCCAGCTGGCCGCCGTGGTGCCCGGAGACAAGGCGGACCCCGTCTATGTCCGGGATAGTGAGGACGAGCTGGCCCCAAGCCTCGTGTCCTCGCTCGGTGGCTTGCTGCTCGACATCAAGGGTGCCGACCGGCGGAAGATTGGTACGGCCGCCGAGGCGCTATTCGGCAGGAAGGTGCAGCGCCTTTCGTTGATGGCCTATGACGTGAAGGTCGATGGCATCGCGCTCGATGAGGTCGGCACGGGATCGTCGGTCACGGACACCTGTCCATGGCTCCGTGCGATGCTGGCCATCGCCATGGAAGGGTTGCGCGGTGCCGAGGCCGCCCAGCTACCTGTCGATCGCCAGAGCGTCCTCGCAAAGCTTGCCGAGGTGCGTTTCCTCGCTGCCGGGGAAGTCTCGTTCGAGGTAAACGGGCAGAGCATTAGCGCGCCCGGCGACCGGCCCGCCTATGTCTTCCGGCTGCCGAGCGGCGCGACCTTGGTGGTGGCGCTACACGCGGGGTCGATCAGCTGGAACGCGCTCCAGCTTTGCCTGCCGTCCATTTGCGAGGCAATCGACTTGCCCTCGGTCGCCAACGGCATGCGCTTGCTTGCCCACGATCTCGCGGCCGCCGGCGAGATGGTGGACGAATTAGAGCTGGACGATAGGTTGACCTCCAGGCTTTGCAGCGTCCTCCAGCTCGACGACGGGGCCTTGTCGACGGTTCTCCTTCTCATCGGGGAACGGTTTGATGCGCGCCTGCCTTGGATCAGGGCCGCGCTCCACTATGCAGGTGGTCCGGATGCCTTGGCCGCCTTTGACAGGCTCGAGATGGAAAGCGGCGGCGACGCGGCCGCGCTCATGGCGACACTCATCTCGTTGATGGAAGCGCAGAGCCTTGATCCGGACGCATTGCTTGCAGCCTGTCGCCAAGCACAAACGAACAGCCAATTCCGCGAGTTGCTCGACCTTGATTTCGCGCGCTTCAACCAGAGTCTCGTCGCAACCGGAAGCGAGTCTCTAGCGTACCCGGCAGTACACGCGTCCAACCTTCTCAACTACATCGTCGACAACGAAGTACCCATCTTGGACGCTTTGCGGAACGCAGCCGCGCCACGCTTGGAATCTTTTGAGCCCGCTCCCGAATATGCGCAGCACCGGGATGGCCTTCGTGTGTTGGCGCTGGATCCCAGTTGGCTCCATCTCTATCATTCCGTCCCGGACGGCGCCTTGGCCGAACATGTCGCAGCGTGGCTTGCCAAGGTCGGTGCACCACCGCTCGGGACCAATCCCCATTCGTTGCCCGCATTGGCCGACGTTCGGTCGTCGAATCTGGGTGCGATCGGTCGCTTTGCCGTCGCAGCGGCACCGATCGTCCGGGCATGGTGGAAGGGCCCCGCAGCGAGCCTACCCGAATTTTGGCGGGAGGCTAAGGCCGCTGAACAGCACTTGCGCTCGAAACTCGATGCAGCCGGCGTCGTCGATTCCAGGCCTCTTGCGGAGGAAGGGCTGATGGCTTGGTGCGCGAAGCTTGGTCTCTGGCCGGACGAAATGGACCAGACTCTCGATCGCGAGGTACTGGGCATAGGCGAGAAGGATCTCCAGACTGCGGAGAAGGAGGGGCGGCGCGAAGCAGAGGAACGTGCGGCGAAGGCACGATCGGTCCGCGTGAACAATAGCGACGTCGACCCCGAGGACGCCGACTGGACGGCAATCTCGGCAGAAATCGCAGCGCGGCTCTCGAAGCAGGTCAAGGCGGCCCGCCTAACCGTCACGGGCGATCTGACTCCAGCGGGTAAGCGACCACCGCGCGAACCTGGCAGCCGCAAGCCTCGCGACGTGCCGACCGGGCCCGATCGTACGCCCCAGGCCAAGAAGGACATGATCGGCCGGCTTGGGGAGTTGGTGGTGTATCACTGGCTACGGGATCGATTTCGGAACCAGGATATCGACAAGGCATGGGTGTCGCGGTTTGCCGCCCAGCAAAAGGGCAAGGCATGGTCCGACGACCTTGGCTACGATTTCGAGCTCCAGCATGACCGCAAGACTTTCCTCATCGAGGTGAAGGCGAGCCAGGGCGATCGCTGTCAGTTCGAGATGGGCGAGTCCGAGGTGCGCGCCGCCCGGGACGCGGCCCGACCGAGGTCGGGCCAGCGCTATGTCGTCGTCTATGTCGCCAACCCGGCGACGTCGAATGCGACCAGAATAGACGTCCTGCCAAACCCGATGAGCGAGGAAGCAGACGGCGTCTTGCGCCTACTTGGGGAGGGCGTCCGATTTGGCTTCAAACCGAAGGCGCAAGGGAGCTGGTAGGCTCGCGTCGGTATCTATTGTCGGGCGCGAAGGTCGAGCGCGACATTCTGGAGAGCGAAGCCGCTCCCGTCGCCACGTTCGTCCTGGTAGAAACCGACGCTCCAACGTTTCGTGTCGGGCTCGATCGTGACGACATCGTAGCACATCGGCTTGCCTTCGGCGCCGACGCTCGATCCACATCCGACGACTGTCACCCTGCCATCGTTCCCTTGCGTCGGCTAGACCGTCGCCAAGTGCGGGATGTGCTTGTGCCCATGGAGTACTAATCCGACCTTTCGGCCGACGCACCACTTCAGGAAGTCTTCGGATTCCTTAAAGGCGACAAACCGGTCGTCGCCGCCTAACCGGGCGAGGATGCGCTCATACAGTGCGGCTGGCTGCGAGCCGTAATTCACCGGATGGTGATGGACGAGCGCAATATTGAAGTAATCGCCTACCTGCTTTCGGCGATAAATTTCATCGTCGTGCTTTTCCGCTCGCGAAAGGCGTTGGCGCAAGCTCACTCTGCCACGAGCGAAATCTCCCGTCTCGCTCGAATTGAACGAGAAGAACACGGTCTGCATGTCGTGGTCGACGTCGATAGGGGACCAATCGAGATCGGTGACGTACTCGGCTTTTCTTCCAAGCCCGCCGATCGCATTTCCCTTGGTCCGCATGTCGTGGTTGCCCGGGACCACCAGTAATCGCTTGCTGGTGCCATCTTCGACGTCCCGGCGGAACTCGTCGAACGATGCGCGCAGGTCTTCCGAAGGCGTGTCGAACAGGTCGCCTGTCACGGCCACCCGATCGATCGAGGGAAGCAAGCCCCTGACGTGTCGCTTCAGGTACGACCTGCGTTGGGTCGCTTCCGCGAGGCCAATATGAAGGTCGCTGAGATGCAGGATGCGCTTGGAGCGTCGACGGGAAGCTTGCAGGGCTATGGCGTTGTCCGTCGCTCTCAGTCCGCCCGAGAGCGCGTCCAGCAAGTCATGACGCAGGAAATCAAAGGCCTCCTGCAGAGACAAGGCGCAGGCGCTGCCTAGCCGCGTCCAGAAGAGGACGCCGGGCGGTGCGATGGGTTGGTTCGCCAGAACCCGCAACGCCGGAAAAGGATCGACGAACTGTACGAGGCCGGGTTCGTACGGCTGCGAGGGAAGGAGAACCAGTCCGTTCGTGCCCGAGCTGAAACCGGCCTCCCTGAAGAAGCGCAGGGTGGAGTCGTCGCGGCCATGGTCGTCGGCGGGGAGAACGAGCGCATAGAAGTCGTATCCCGTGAATATGTCCGCAGCGGATCCAGGTAGCGCCTTGAATCAACCGGCCGGTCGTTGCCGAGCTCGCCGAACTGGAAGTTCAGCCAATTGAATTGGTCTTGCGCCGCGCCGGCGACTTGCCTGGTCCAGTCGTCGGGCGATCCCTGGGTCGAACTGATGAGATTCTGGCGGTAGGCCAGCGACATTAGGAACTTCCCGATCGTATCCAGGTCCGAGCGAGGCGCGGCAAGGCCGGTTTCGTCGGTGAGATACCCGACGAGATTTATGTGACTGAGATCGAATTGTGCGCCCATGGATGGCCCCCCGGCTAAGCCGGGTCACCGTATCGCCAATCGCATTCCAATACACCGCTTCTTCGCATGCCTCAGTAGCGAACTCCGACCGAGTTCGCTTATGGATTGCCGGCGATGACCGGTGTCCCGCTGAGCCCGCCCTCAAGAAGAACGTCGCGGTCTTAAGCAAGGTATGATGGGTGGAAATGATGGAAATCGTCAGCGATCAACGCGCGTGCGACGCAGCATTTCGGCAGTGGGCAGATACGCTCATCGCTAACTCGAGGCTGACGGACGATGGCTGGGTGATCGAGGGAAAGGGCGTCCTCTTCACGAACTACGGTCATGGTGAACGCGGCAAAATCAAAGATGAGGTGATGCTGGGCTACGATCCGGACACCGACAGATCAACGGTGAAAATTGTCCGTCCGAAAGCCGCGCGCCACGACAAGGGCCCGGCGACAGTCCTCGCGACTGGCGATGACGGCCGACGGTATCTGCTCCGCGAAGGGCGCCTCACCCCAAACAGGATCTCCGGTGCCGAGTTCATCATCGACACCTTCGCCGAGCTGACCGGACTGACTGAAGTGCCGATCATGATCGACGGCGCGCGGTCTAAGAGGCAATGGTTCGTCGTGGCCGACCTGGGTGCGTCACCACGCGAAATCGTCGAGCAGGCGGCGGATTTTTCGATTGCCTGCCTGCGCGCCCGAGTGTTGACCGGCGGCATCAGGGAGAGCGAACCGCAGGACCAGGACGACGAGGAGAGGCCCAGCTACGGACTGGATGAGAAGGGTCGCATCACGACGCGTACTAGGCCCGGCGGCACCGTGGAAGTGCGGGAACTTCAGGGCTACGTCCACAAGGCGCTAAAGAAGATCGTCGGCGAGGCGCTGAGGAAGCCAAAGCGCAAGGGCTACTGCGTCGATGGGATGGTTGAGGGCTCCAACCTGCTCATCGAGGTCAAGACCAGCACGTCGGCCCACTCGATTTACGAGGGCGTGGGCCAGCTGAACCTCTACCCCAGTCTGATCGGCATCAAGGGGCAACCAGAACGCGCCCTTTTGATCCCGGACCGGCGGCCGCTCAAGCCGGTCATGGTCGCGGCGCTCGATGCGGCGAACATCTCGGTGTTCACCTACAGCATCGACGACAGGGGAAAGAAGCCGCGGATCACTTTTCCAGACGCACTGATCGAGCGGTGTCGGCTCCGCACACTATAGGCGGGACCGCGCCGCCGGCCGCGTGTTTAATGCTCCGCTGGGGTGAGAAAAGGCGACAGTGTCAGAGGGTGGCCCGAGCAGCGTCCGCCCTGCGCCAGACCTAACGCGCGATCTGCGTCCCGTGCGAGCAGCAGCGTGGCGCCACGCACCGCCAGGCCGGCGAACGCCAACGGCGCACCCAATCTGACCGTACATACTATGCCGACGGCCGCCAGCATGCGGGCAATGGCGGCTTGGTGATTCAGTAGCGCGGCAACCCCGTTCGTCATCTTTTTCGGACAGCGGGCGCTGCAGGGATAGCAGCTATCGACCGCTCAGCCCTCAAACGCGCCAGTCCGAAGAGTCCCACTTGAGACCCATGGACGGGGTAGCCGCGCCCGCAGAAAAGCGCGCGCTTGAACACATGAACGGGCGTCCAATTTCGGGGGCCAGCTAAGCGGCGCTGAATGAAGGATTGTGGGTCAGCCGCTTCCGCGCCGCTCAATCACCCTATTTTCTCCAGCCGGCGAGCCGCTAGTCCTGAAGATCGGAACTACACAGACCACTAGCCAACGATCCCCGCGCATTGACGTCAGCCGACGCACGAAGCGACTTCGCGGACCAGCGACGATGGTCTAGTCGGTAGCGACGATGCCCGTCGACAGGCGAACCGGTCGGCAGCGGCAGTCCCTTCTTCCATCTAATAAGCCGCATGCCCGACATCCGCACGATCACCGCGCAGCTTCCAGACCTCCCCATCGTCCCGCACGGTCCAGTGGGCCCGTTCCTGCCGATGGAAGCGCGCGACCTCGATGTGTTCAACGAAATCGTCGGAGATGAGATCGATTCCGACTTCGCCTCCAGCATCGCCTGCTGCGATGCCTGCTACGTGCAGTTCCGGGAACTGTGGCCGGGCGTCGCCTTCCGCGACATCGAGTTCCAGTCACAGGGGATGGAGGTGCAGTGGCTCGTTGATAACCTTCGTCTGGTTGGGCTCTACAGCCCGGCGGAGCTCTCGACATTGCGGCACTTCGTCTCCTGCCCGCGTTGCGGTCGCTTCATTCAGCTGCACGTCTGGATCTATGAGCACAGGTTCTCGGGCGTCGCGGAACTCGAGGCCGGCATCGGGGAGCTGCTGGACCTCGGCAGCAGAACCCCGTTCCTGCTGCTCGAACACCCACTCGCGCGAAAGGTCGTCGAAAGCGTGCGCGCGCAGTCCGGCAGGCTCGGATCCGCCGTTCTCGCAGGACCCGTGTACCGCGCCCGCACGAGGAGTAGCGTCAAAAGGCTTCGGCAGGCGCCGGAGGAGCTGAGCACTTTCGCGACGCCGCCGGCCTCTGCGACCTCAGAAGGCCGGTTCAACCATGCGGGCGCGCCAATGCTGTACGTCGCCGACGATGCCGCGACCGCGTGCGCCGAGGTCGCCGTCGCGGACGAGCCCTGTCTAGTGGCCTCGCTGCGCCTTGTCCGGCCGCTCAAGATCCTCGATCTCGTCGATGTGGACGAGGAGGAGCCGTCGTTCGAGCTCTTTGCCGCGATCTCGAACTCGGCGCTGATGGCAGCGCCGCGAACGGGCGAGGGGTGGATGCGGCGGCAGTACGTCTTTTCTAGGTTCGTCGCGGATTGCGCGAGGTCATCGGGCTTCGACGCGATCCGCTACGGTTCCACCAAGACGACCGGCGGCGCCAACTACGTGCTCCTCGATCCTGAAGCTGACGACAATCCGCTGCTCGTCCTAGAGAGCGTCTCGGAGATGGTCGCGGGAGGTCCGGCCATCAGGTACTAGCGGGTCCACGACCGCGGAAACCCCGCCTAACGGGTCGAGGGTCCAAGTGCTCTCGTTTCGGGAGACCCGTAGCGCTCGCCTTCGCTCTCGCGACTTACTCGTCGACAGCGGACCCGGTAGCCGTCACGCAAAGATGAATGAGCGTCCGTAGTTGGGGAGCGGAGATCGGTCTGCGAATGTCTGCATGTGGGTCAAAAAGGCCGTTGTGATCATCACAAACAATGCGCGGCTTTCCTGCATCCTCACCTCGCGGCTACCTGTTTTGATCTCGAGGGTTTGACGCGGCCGGCTGAAGGCAAGCTACGACTACCAACCAGTCAATACCGCTGTCGGTTATCATCATTCTGCCCCAGTCGATGCAGCTGAAGTCAAGCTTGTGCAATTCCTCATGAAGTACCCAAAGTGGCTGTCCCTCCCCGTATTTGCCCCCTACTGTCGTTGGAGTATGACCGCAGAGTTGATCAAGAATTCGGGAGTCGATCCGGGCGGTGGTGCCTTTGTTTTTGAAGGTGTGACGGAAGGAATGAAACACCAATCGGCCGTCCTTCGTAAGGTGGCGATCGATATACCGGTTTGCGCGTTGAGAGGCTGCTTGAGTTCTTGTACCGAGCGTGTTTCTACGGAGATCGGGAAAAAGTTCGCGATGCCCAGCAGCTCGAAGAGCCGCCACATATTCAGGAAAGCCTAGCCGGATCACATGGTCGTGCAGCGGGACGATACGGCGGGAGTTTGGGTTCTTCACCTGCTTTGGTGCAGCCTGAGCATCAACGACATAGTCGTCGATGTCGATGAATAGGATGTCGCCGTCCAGCTTGACGTCGCTCAGAGCCGCTTGGCCGATCTCCTCGAGTCTGGCGCCCGACGTCACACCGATGACGAACAGCCAAAACAAGGTGCAGTCAGACACCGCGCTCGACTTCAAACGCCACTGCTCGGCACGTGTGAACAGGTCCGTCGCGAAAAGGGCAGCCAACTCGCCGTCGAGAAATATGCGCCGCGCAGTGCCAGCGTTTTTCGAGTAGCCGAGGATGGGGGTCCGGATGCCTTCGTTTCTGGAAATCCACTGTTGCTCGTGCGCGAAGGTCAGGAGGGCCTGAATAGCGCCAACGCGCTTCTTGACGGTTGTGGGGCTCACTTTGGGACCGGATGAATCACCATGTGCGGCCATGCGAGCGGTGAAAGCCAGGGCGCGATCTGCACGGCCCATGGCTTTTGGCATTTTGGCAACCTCGTCGCGCCAGTTGAGCAGGTCGTCTCTAACGATCTCTGCAACCGCAATGTCGCCGGTGTAGTCGATAAAGTCTTCCACCGAACGCTTGTACTCATGCGAGCATTTCGCCGTGGGTCTGGTTTCCGTGCTCCACTGCTCGAAGAGCTCGCGCAGGCGCATCCCTGGGCGCAATCGGGTCACAGCGTGCCGAGGCTTTCGCTTACGCAGTTGGTGCTCTAGCGGAGCCTCGTCTAAATACGTGATGATCGCCTCGCCTAGACCGTCGGGGAGATCGGCGGACAGTTCGGACAGCTGACACATCTGTTCAATGATGCGCTCTGCGTGAAGAGCGCGCGACTTCGCATAGCCGCCATCGCTGGCCACCATCTTCCACAGCTTGCCGGGACGGGCGCTGGCTGTTTTCTTCAACCGGTCCTGTTCTGATCGGAAAACCGCTGCGTTCGTAGCCATCGCCAGCCAGCGTTCCTTGCTCGATGGCGGGTCGAACATCCCGTCCGCCTGACCCATGGCGCGATGAAGCAGCCGATCACCTTCAAGGAAGGCGAGAGTCAGCCGCTCGGGGCCTTCCAATCCACCATCCGCCCCGCTGGATCTGAAATAAGCAGCGATCAGGCGATCGCGATAGTCCTGCTGTGACGGTCGGGGATCGCCAGATGCCGCCAGGCGCTCACGAGCGATCTCGAATTCGCGCTCGAGAGCTGCGTTCGCCTCAACGAAGAGCTGCGCCGCCTTTGCGAAATTCTTGGTCCGTAAGGACACCTTGTAGAGGCTCTTGTTACCGAACGCGCACCGGAGGGCGGCGGGGACCTGCCTGCGAAGATAATAAGCCCCCGTCGCCGGGTGCTTCCAAGGTTGTGCCATGAGCGCCATTTTCTCTCCGCTGTACCAAGGCGCTGTACCAGCGAACAGTAGAAAATGACTGAATGGCGGCAATCTGCGCCAAAATTGGCGGTTGGTGACCCCTACGGGAATCGAACCCGTGCTTCAGCCGTGAGAGGGCCGCGTCCTAACCGCTAGACGAAGGGGCCGCGTGCGTTTCGCGCGGGGCGTTTTCGTTAGGCGGGCGGGGTTTGCCGGTCAAGTTCGCATGAGCGCGGGCGGTTCGGTGCGGGCCATTCGGCGCAGGGG
>JAABUS010008188.1_pt1 | contig 11567 bp, 9 predicted proteins | sample 5560161 | NCBI WGS metagenome assembly JAABUS01 (sample SAMN10711885, study PRJNA513376) | rock metagenome | isolation source: Antarctica rocks | place: Antarctica: Victoria Land, Trio Nunatak nord | collected 2016-01-04
GTGCATGAACAGAAGGTCGTTCCAATGCATGGACATCGCCCACGAGCCACTTGGCGGCGGATACCGGCGATGTTCCGTCTTCTGCAATACGTCCCTGGATCGAACCATGCGCCAATAGTACCCGCCAGTCGCGAATGACAGCCATCCCGGCTTAGAGGCTGCGTCAATAGGTAGTGCTTCTACATGTAAAGCGGGCACGGATGCTCCGGCATCTCTGCACATCCTCGGGCCGGCGATGGTATTGGTGGCGCTCGGAGTTGGGCTCGGGGAGACGTTTCTGTGGCCTCGGCTGGTGATTCTCTTCGGGCCGCAGATCCGGTGGCTGTTCCTGATCGGGGTGTCGCTTCAGGCGGTGGTCATGCTGGAGATGGCCCGCTACGCGATGGCCACCGGCGAGAGCATATTCTTTGGCGCCGCCCGCATATGGAGACCCATAATGTGGTTCTTCTTCGCCTCGGCAATACTGGTGTACATCTGGCCGGGACACATCGCGGCCGGGGCCGTCGCGTTCGAGGAGATAACGGGCATCCCCTGGCTCATCTCGGCCATAGTGGGCCTGATCCTCATAGGCGTCGTGTTCAGCTTCGCCAAGTACGTCTACAACCTCCTTGAGAATTTGCTGACTTTTATGATCGGCGTGCTGGTGGTCGGCTCGACGACCATCGCGGCGATAGTGGGTAGCTGGGCGGATCTGGGGGCCACCATCGCTGGTCTGTTCGCCTTCGGATACATCCCCCAGGAGGCGTTCACGGCCACGTGGTTCCCGGTCATCGTGGGCTCGATCGCCTTCGCCGGTCCCTCGGGCATGCAGCAGATGTGGTACACGCTCTGGCTGCGGGACAGGGGCGCCGGCATGGGAGTGCACATCCCGCGCATCAGGGGCCTTACGCACGCCGAAGAAGAGGAAACCATGCCCTCCCGCGGCTTCATGTTCGACACCGAGAACCCGGAAGAGATGCGGAAGTGGAAGGACTGGCGCCGGTGGGTCCTGTTCGACGCTCTCCTCTTGTTCTGGGGTATAACGATGCTGGTCACCATCGTGTACACGGTCCTCGCCCAGGCCGCGACGAAGATTGATCCCGGTGTGGGAGACGCTCTCAGGGCAGGCGAGGAAGAAGCGGCCCTAGGAGCTATGGCCGCCGCGTTCTCCGCGGCCGGCGGACCCATCCTGGGTATCATGTTCTTCTTCTTCATCTCCCTGGTCGGCTGGAAGGGTAGCCTGGGCATCTTCGACGCCTTCTCCCGAGGCCAGGCGGATATGACATACTACTTCATCCCGGGTATGCGGCGCTTCAACATGAGCCACCTCTACTTCGCGTTCCTGTGGGGCGTCATCATCTTCGGCATCCTGATACTCTTGTTCGGGCCGGCGGACGGTCCCACGGCGATCCTGGACATCCTGGCGTTCCTCTCGGCCTTCGCGATGGGAACGTATTGCGCGTTGCTCGTGCTAACGAACAACCTGCTCCTGCCAAAGAAGATCCGGCCACACATCGCGATCAGCATCGTACTCGGCTTCGGGGCGGTCTTCTACATCGGCATGCTTTTGATCAGCCTGATCGTCTTCGGGGCACCGCTGGATTAGTTTGATGAGCGTGCCGTCGTCGCGATTCGCCTTCGAACTGACGCTGCCCGGCGTCGCGATAGGGCTCGTCACGGGACTGGTGGCGGGGGGGCTGGCCGCACTGGGCGGCCTCCCCTTCTCCTACGTGGCGCTCACCACACTGGCGCTTGGCGTCCCCCTGGCAGTCATGGGCGCGGGTTATGACGCGCTCCTGGCCTTGGGCCGCATCCGGCTCGGCGGCGTCGCCCCGGCCATGCTGTACTGGGCACCGGCGTTCCCTCTAGCGAGGCTCTTCCACGAGGTCGCGCTCGACATCGGGGCTGGCAGGTCCGTAGCCCTGCCGGAGGCGCTGCTACCGTTTCTGGGATTCCAGGCGATCATGAGCGTCGGCTACGCCATCGGATTTCTGTGGCTGCACGAGAACGTGGCCGGCCTGTGGTGGGTGCGCATCCGGGACCACAACCCCGTGGCCGCCCGCTACGTCGGCCAGTACACCCGGCAGGCCGCCGCCATGCAGAGCTCGAAGAAACCGAAGGACCGCGCGCAGCCGCGCACCAAGGCGGAAGGCGACAAACCCGGGTAGCGGTCACGCCTCTCCTACGCGCCGGTGTTCGCCGAAGTGCGCGACCCGAGACTACGGAACGAAGGTCAGGATATCTCCTCGCGCGGGTTCTTCAGGTTCGCCTGGGCCGCCGCCAGGATCGCTATCGGTACCAGCCAGGGTCCGGCGCTGATGCCGTCGAGGCCCATATTGTGGAAGGCGGCGACGGAGTGCGGGTCTCCGCCGAGGTCGCCCGAGGCGAACACGAAGATGTCCGGGTTGGCCCGCTTGGCCTTCTCGAAGGCCTCCTCCACGAAGGTGGCGACGATGGGGTCCAGCGAGCTGAAAGGGTCCGCCGCCACGATGCCGTGCTCCTCGTATGCCGGCATGAAGTGGCCCGTGTCGTCCCGGCTGATGGCGAGCACCGTCTGGGTCAGGTCGTTCACGCCGTAGGAGAAGAAGCCCAGGTCTCCCGCGAACGTATCGGCCATCCTGACCGCGGCCGGCGTCTCCACCATCACCCCGACCCTGTACGGGATCTCGACCCCTTCCGCTTCCATGGTCTTGCGGGCCGCATCGTGGATGGTCTCGGCCACCTTCAGGATCTCGGTGCGGTTGATGACCATCGGGATCTGGATCTCCGGCCGGACCGACACCCCCTCCTTTAAGCATCGGGACGCCGCCGTCAGGATGGCGCCCGCCTGCGACTCGACTATCTCCGGCGCCACGACGAAGAGGCGCACGCCGCGGTGGCCGAGCATGGGGTTCGTCTCCTCGCGGGCGACGCTCCGGTGGCGGGTCTCCTCGAACGATAGCTCCATGAACCCGGCCACACGGGCCGTCTCGATCTCGCTCCGGGGCAGGAACTCGTTGGGCACGGGGTCGAAGAGGCGTATGGTAGCCGGCTTGCCCTCCAGCAGCCGGAAGATGGCCTCCGCGCCCTCCTCCATGACCGGGCGCAGTGAGTCGAGCGCCTTCTGATACTCCTCCGGGCTCTGGGCCAAGAGCAGGGCGGTGAAGGCGGTGCGGCGCTCCTCCGGGCTGAACATGTAGTGCTCCGTGCGCGCCAGGCCGACGCCCTCGGCGCCCAGAGAGAGGGCGACCTCGAGGTCTTCCTCGCTCTCGGTATTGCACCGGATCTGGACGCCCTTGTACTCCCCGGCCCAGCCCAGTAGCTGCCGGAACTTCTGGTAGAGTCTCTCGCCGTCCTCGTCCACCTCATCTCCGGCCATCCGAGCCTTGATGGGCGACGGGACCACCGGCATGGACCCGAGGAAGACCTCGCCCGTGGTGCCGCTGATCGAGATTACGTCGCCCGGGGTTATCCTCTCGCCGCCGATGCGGACCACCCCGCGGTGCTCGTCGATCTCGACGCTCTCGGCCCCCACCACGGCGGCCTTGCCCATGCCGCGGGCCACGATGGCGGCGTGGGAGACCACGCCGCCCCGGGCGGTCAGGACGCCCAGAGAGCTGTGGAGACCGTTCACGTCCTCCGGCGAGGTCTCGTGCCGCACGAGGATGATGTCGTGGCCGCGGTTCGAGAGGATCGCCACCTGCTCGGAGGAGGTGGAGACCTCGCCCGTTGCGGCCCCCGCCGAGGCTGGGATGCCCGTGGCGATGAGCCGGCCGTCCTCGCGGGCCTTTTGCTCCTCCTCGGGATCGAAGGCCGGCTGGAGCAGCTCGTTGAGCCCCTTCGGGTCCCCGTACTTGACGACGGCCTCCTCGGGGGAGATAAACCCCTCCTCGACCATGTCCGTCACGATGTTCAGCGAAGCCCGGCCGGTGCAGCCGCCCAGGTCGCGGGTCTGCAGGATGAAGAGCCGGCCCTGCTCGATGGTGAACTCCACGTCCTGGGCGTCCCGGAAATGGCGCTCCAGGGCGTCCTGGGCCACGTAGAGCTGGCGGTAGGCGTCGCCGAGCCCGGGGTCATTCTCCATCTCCTCGATGGGCCGTCCGGCCCGGATGCCGGCCACCACGTCCTCGCCCTGGGCGTTGGTCAGGTACTCGCCAGTGACGACGTTCTCGCCGGTCAGCGGGTTGCGGGTGAAGCAGACGCCGGTGGCGCAGTCCTCGCCCCGGTTGCCGAAGACCATCGACACGACGCTGACGGCCGAGACGACGGTGTCCGGGATCTTGTTGACCCGCCGGAAGAAGACGGCCCGCTCGGAGTAGCTGGAACGGAAGACGGCCTCTATGGCGGCCAGGAGCTGGTCCCGGACGTCCTGGGGGAAGGGCTTGCCGGTCTCCTCGAGGACGGCGTGCTGGCACTCCCAGGTCAGGTGCTCCAGGTCGTCGAGCCCCAGCTCGGACACGTCGCTGGCACCGTGTTTTTCGAGCATCGCGCGCCGCAGCGGCTTGAGGTGCGCCTCGTCCTTCACCCCGAGCGCGATGTCCGCGAACTGCTCAGTGAAGCGGAGGTAGCAGTCCCACGCGAACCGCCGGTCGCCGCTCTGGCGGGCGAGCCCCTCGACGGTTCGGTGGTTGAGGCCCAGGTTGAGGATAGTGTCCATCATCCCGGGCATGGAGACGGCCGCGCCCGAGCGTACGGAGACCAGCAGCGGGTCGTCCACGTCGCCCAGGGTCTTCCCGGTGGTCTCCTCCAAACGGGCCTGGTATCGGTCTACGGCCTCGACGAGGTCCTCCGGTATCCGCTCGTCGTTATCGAAGTAGCGCCGGGCCTGCTCCGTCGTGATAGTGTAGCCGGGCGGCACCGGCAGGCCGGTCTCCTCCCCGCTAACTGGATCTTCGTATGTTATCGAGGCCATCTCGGTCATGCCGGAGCCCTTGCCCCCCAGGAGCCTGCGACGATCCTCCCGGTCGCCGATTGCCATGCCCTCGACCTCGTTCCCGCCGAAGAAGTAGACGGGCTGGTCCGGGCCGGTTTCCTGCGTGCCGGCCTGCTCTTCTCTCTGCTTCATCCGTTGCTCCCCTCAAGACTCGTTTGCGGCGGACGAACCGTAGTATCGGGCGAGCCCGGCCTGCTGCCGGTCCAGGCCCAGCGCCTCGCCGACCATGGCCGTCCCGATCTTCACGCCGGAGAGGGTGTTGGGGATGAGGCCGTCGCGGTTCAGGGCCGCCACCAGGTTGTTCGGCTTGACGTTATAGAGGTGCGGCGTGAAGAAGACGATCGCGGCGTCGTCACCGTCCTGTACGAGCGTGAAAGGCTGGACGTAGAGGTTGCGGATGCCGAGGCGCAGGTGGAGGGTCTCCAGCAGAGCGCGGGCGTCTACCCCATCGCCTGGAAACTCGATGAGTTGAGCGCTCTCCGAGGCGCGGGCAGCCAGCCTGGCCTTCAGTACACCGGCGTCGAGCGGCCCGCCCTCCAGCTTGCCGCTGAGGTGGATCACTCCGGTGTGGAACTCCGTGGCCGCCTGACCCGTGGCGTGGGTGGAGATGGCCCACTCAGATCCGCCGTCTTCGTGGTCGCGGGCGAACATGGCGTCGAGACGCCGCCGCACGCCCTCGTCCTTGATGCGGTCGTAGAAGAGCTTTGCATCCGCCCAGTGATGGTAGTGGAAGTCGAAGGCCATCCCCTGATAGTTGACCGTCTGCTTGCCCTCGCCCACGTACTGGTCGTTGGCCTTGCGATGGGTCATGACCCGGATCTTCAAGTCCGACAATCCCGGCACGTCCGTCAGCCGCAGCAGGACGCCCGTGATGTTGGTCGTGTTGCAGGAGACGCACATAAGGCTCCCTTGCGGCCCGTCCCACTCCTCATAGTGCTCGACCGGCTCGATACCGTAGGTAGTGAAGGCGTCGTGGATGAAGATCCTGCCTCCCGCCACTCTCTCCGGCGAGTTGGAACCATTGTAGATGGTGGGTATTCCCTTCTCTTCGTACTCGTCGAATAGGATCTCCTTGTACAGCTCGCTGGCCTTGGTGGATTTGCCCGTTACCGGATGCTCGACGCTCCCCAGTAGCCCGTCCAGGATGTGGCCGACGCGAGCCCGGACGGGCACCCCCCGGTCGGTCTCCCCGACGACGATACCCTCGTCCAGGAGATCCCTCAACTTGCCACTCAACCTCAGGCCAGCCCGCTTGAAGGCTTCTCGCTGTGCCTCCCCGACTACTACGTTGCCCCGCTCATCTAGGGTCTCGTCGAACTCGTAGAGGGGGACGCCGTTCTCCAGGGCGTTGAGGGCGCGTTCGTTGGGCGAGCGGTTGAAGGCGACGACCCGGTAGCCCAGGCGCCGTTCCAGCACGCCGAGGTCGCCGCAGATGTTGCCGAACCCGAAGACGATCTGGGCCATCGTCGGCATCACGACGATGGGGTCTCCGGCCCCGGAGCCGGGGGCCAGGGTGATGCTCCGGGGAGCGGACGATTCATCGTCCGTCCGGAAGAGATCCACGTGCACCCGCCGGTCCCCGGCGGGGATCCGCTCGCTGCCGAGCCGGTACCGGGTCCCCTTCAGAGGGCCAACCCTGATGGGCGCCGTGGCGCGGCCGGCAACGTCGGGGTCAGGGACGTACTCCAACATGCGGGCCGCGAGGAGGCGTTTGATCTCCTCGCCCTCCCGATCATAAACGCGCACGATGCGTCTGCTATCGGTTACAGTGATGTGTAGATACTCGAGCAGGGCGCTCACGTAGACAGCCCTACATTGAGGATCGTCCATATCCAGCCCGGCCTCCGGCCCGGTGTGCAGGGTGTGCCCTTCGTCGCTCTCCCGCACCTCCACGGCAACCGTATCGTCGGACGGCGGCGAGGCAGCGCCTCCAGCAGCATCCATCAAGGAAGATACAGGGTCAAAGCCGTGTGCGCCCGGCGGAGCTGGCCGACTCTCCATAGCCGGCAGCCCATCGCCGTTCGGGTAGGAGCAAGCCACCCTGGCATCGAGCCGAGGGAGGTCGAGGGCGGCATCGGCCAGCCGCCGGACGTCTTCCTCGGCCACCAGGTCCGATGCGGACAGAGCGCCCCGCAACCGGCCCACCACCCCGTAGGAGAGCTGCGGCGCCAGGAAGAACACCTGGAACGCCTCGTCGGTGAGGGGCACCACGACCGCGGCCGGTCGGTAGCCATGGATGGCGCCGAGCTTCGAGAAGACGATGTTCTGCAAATACGCACCGTCGAGCAGGGGCTGCACGGAATCCTCCGCGCCAGCGGGAGCGGGGAGCACCCGCACGTCCCCGCTCGCCCTCAAGAGTTGCTCGTACTCGCCGGCCTGGAGGTAACCGCCGCCGGGCTTCCGCGCCCGGATGGTCGCGGCGCCGACCAGGTGAACGGTCCATGGCCCGAGCTGCTGGCGTACGGTCAGGGCCCGGGAACGTCCCGTAGCCGGGTTTTCGACGGCCTTGAACCGGAGCGCGAGATCCGAGTCTAGCCCCTCCAGCACGCCGAGGAGGCTCCGCTCCAGCCCGCGGGCCGCTTTGAAGTTTGCGTCGTCGGTGGAGTGCCGGTTTCTCTCCCCGAAGGGGACCGTCGTGGGCAGGGTAAGGTCGAACGCCGCCTCGACGTTCTCCAGCCGAACGCCGGTGTCCGACTCGTCCAGGAGTGGCAGGAGAATTTCGAGACAGGCCGCCGCCGGAAGCGGGAGGACCGAGGGACCGGCCACGCGCAAGAGTCCGACGGGGGCGTCGTCAAACGCCAGGGCGTCGGCGGAGTCCACGGCCGCCATCAGGACCTCGTCCGCCGCATCCAGCCCACACCCTCTCTGCACGGATCCCTCGGGCGTCAGCACGGTGTCGCTGCTGGCGCCCCGGATCGCCAGGTCGATCCCGCCGTAGGGCCGCAGGCCTTCGCGGAGGGCGTCCGGGCCCTCGACCTCGAAGACCGGGAACCCCTGCTCCCGGAGATCCAGGAACACCTCCCGCCGTTCGGCGCCGGTCTGCTGTGCCAACAGGACCTGCAGCCCCAACCGCCGCAAACCGCGGGCCAACTCGACGTTGGCTTCATCGAGACCAACCAGCAGGACGGAACGCAGCGGTGCGACCCTGAGCGGCATGGACCCAACCCAGGACTGGCGCTCGGGGAGCGTCAGGCACGACGTCCCTTCCAGAGTGCTCAAGGTCGCCTGGTATGTCCGGGGTCTGGTGGACCCATCGGCACCCAGCAAGCGGACGTCACCCTCAAGTACAGCCTGGTAGCTGGAGACGGCCAGCGGAGCCACCCACCCGTCCCGCCCATCGTCGAGGGGGCGCCATTCCCGGGCCGTTAGAAACTCCGCCAGCCGGTCGGGGTCGGCATCGTGCAGATCCAAGATCCCGCCGGCGCTTAAAGCCCGGTCGTGCGCGTGCTCCAGGACCCAACCGTAGTACAGTGTCCGGTCCGCGGCGTTCTCGATCTCCAGATCGGGACCCGGAGAGGTCGACAGAGTATGACCCCGCTCCACGACATCGGCTACCGCCCGATCCCCATGGTAAAGGGTCCTGAATCCGGGCTGTTTTTCGACGGCGGCGACTCGCTCCTTGCCCACGGCTTCCTCCTCACCCATCAGCCCGTGCGACGGCCTTGTCGCGACTGGTTATACCAGTCGGTGCTAGGGCTGTATATTACAAGAACCGCCGGGGAAACTACAATATGGAACTCGGAATGTCTCGAACAGATTTTGGAGGTCTGGGGTGGCTCGCGACGGGGAGGCGGTAGGCGACGTTTCGAGGACTCGGGAGGGCGGGGTGCAGTCGGTCGAGCGGGTGCTCGACATCCTGGAGTTCCTGAGCCGCTCGGAGGAAGAGCTGGGGATCGGCGAGATCGGGGACGCCACCGGGCTCGCGGCCGGAACGGCGCACCGGCTGCTCGCCACGTTGAGCAGTACCAGTACGACATGGACTTCGGGGTGGACATCTCCTACGAAGGTCCGAACGACTCTTTAGGGATAGACTTCGTGGGGGTGATGGAGGCCATGGGGGCGATGGGGCGCCGGGTCAGACGGCCCGAGGAGATAGAGCCGGCCCTGGAGTGGGCCGCCCGGGCGAGCGAGGAGCGTCGGGTCCCGGCGCTTGTCGAGGTCATTGTGGAGCGAGAAACGGACGCCGCGATGGGCCTCTCGATAGACGAGATCAACGAGTTCGAGCCTACCGAAGACCGCACGGGGCAGATCGTCGGAGGTATCCCGGATAGGGACTAGGAGCGGCTAGATCGGCCGCTCCTTTGACCGGGACTCCTCTTACCTTTTGATGAGCAACGTGGGCGAAACCTGGAGAGCCTGTGCAATCTTCCAGATCACATCCACGGAAGCCCGTATCTCATCGTCCGGTCCCACGCTCTCAATCCGCTCCACGGAGCCGGGCTCCAGCTCCGCCACCTCATCCAGGTCTTCCTGAGAGAGGGAAGCGTTCTCCCGCAATTCCCGTAGCCGCCCGGTGTTCAGGCTCGGGTCCTCGGGCGCGGAGGGCGAGGCAGGGGGGTCCGGGAAGGTAGAGAGATCGGATATCTTGACCCCGAGGGCCACGGTGAGCTTCTGGACTATGATCTCCAGCACGTGGACCCGGCTCTCCAACTCCATTTCGGCGGCCCAGGTCTTGCCTGCCCCGACCGTCAGGGACAATTCTTCCTGGGAGAACCCTGCCAGCTCCCTTAGCTCCCGAAGACGCGCACCATCCACCAGGTAGAGTTGCATAGCCTATTCTTCCCCCTCGTCGGTTGTCACCGGGGGCGGAGGTTCCGGGTGACTCGTCAGATCCGCGCGGGCGACGAAGAGTATCTCCGCGAGATCCCGCACCAGATTCTCCCTGACCTCGGTGCGGGGCTCGCGCTCCAGCCCGATCACCACTCCAGGGTTCATCGAAAGCGCCTCGGCCAACTCCTCCTGGGACATGAAGACCCTCTCCCGCGCCTCCTTCAATATCGTCCCGTCCACCTTCACCGCTACGAACCGTCCTCTAAATTATCCATCGTCTTCCACCAATTATGACGAAATACGAGTGGTCGTGCCAGCAGCCAGATTCCTCGATTCAGAACCTTAATCGGCATCGAGGTTTATAGAGCATTATCGTTAGAGGTGTTCAATTTCTGCCCGTGCAAAATGCTAGAGTTTGTTGCGTGGGGGAGCTGGACGGATTCTTGAACAGGGTGCGGCTTGGCGCCGAGCGGGCGAGCCAGCTGTACTATCGTCTCCTCGCCGTCGTAAGTAACGATGAAGCGAGGGGTGGCAGGTATGTAGCCGAGGGTCTCGGTATACGGCGCATTGATGTTGGCGAGGAGCTTGGCGAAGCACTCATGGAGGTTCCCGCCAAGAGGAGACCTTTGAAGGTAGCCGGTCTTCTGGAGGATCTTCTCGATGACACCGAGGACGATGGGGTGTTACTAGATCACATCGAGATACTCTTCGAAGAGTCTTTGAAAGTGGAGCCTCTGACGCTGCTCAGGAGCGTCTCCCGTCAGCGTCTGGTTGTCGTGATGTGGAGGGGAGAAATCGAGGCTGGTAACCTTCTGTATGGATTCCCCGGACATCCCGAGTACCGGAGTTATCCAGCACGAGAAGTTACTCTGGTGCGGTTTCCTGAGTAGAAGCGCGGTTGCCGACAGGCTCGAGGTGGGAGACAGGCGTGAGATATAGAGACGTAGTTAAGTTCGACCCTATAGAATCGGTCGTGCAACTCCGGGACGCAGATGAGCATGATGAGGCGAGAGGGCTCGTATCGTCGTATGTGATTTCCCCGGAGATGGCCGAGCGCCTGGAGACGACAGTCTTCTCCCAGCTCCAGTTCGACGAGCCTTCGGACAACAAGGGCGTCTTTGTTGTGGGCAATTACGGCACCGGCAAATCTCACCTCATGTCCTTTATCTCCGCCATCGCGGAACACACAGACCTGGCAGAGTATGTCTCAGACCTGGATACCGTCAGCAACGCGCAGAAGATCGCGGGCAAGTTCAAGGTGGTGCGTACCGAGATCGGCGCGGTTCGCATGGACCTCAGAACCATATTCTGGCGCCAGTTGGAAGACGCACTAGCCGGGTGGGGAGTGGACTTCCGTTTCCCGGAGACGGAGACGCACGCGAGCAACAAGCCCGCCTTCGAGGACATGATGGCTGCCTTCGAGGAGCGCTACCCAGATAAGGGCCTACTGCTGGTTGTGGACGAGCTACTGGATTACCTGCGCTCGGGCACGGATCAGGAACAGATACTCAATCTGAACTTCCTGCGGGAAGTCGGGGAGGTCTGCAAGGGGACGAGGTTTCGCTTTCTGACCGGTGTGCAGGAGGCGATCTTCGACAGCCCGCGCTTTCAGTTTGCGGCGGACACGTTGCTGCGGGTCAAGGACCGCTTCGAGCAATTCCTGATCGCCCGCCGGGACGTGAAGTTCGTGGTCGCCGAACGTCTCTTGAAGAAGACCGCTGACCAGGAAGCGCAGGTGCGTACTCACCTGGAGCCTTTCGCCAAGTTCTACGGGAAGATGAACGAGCGGATGGATGAGTTCGTCCGTCTGTTCCCGGTCCATCCAGACTACATAGACACCTTCGAGAGGATCTTCATAGTGGAGAAGAGAGAGGTCCTTAGAAGTCTCTCGCAGATGATGCAGAAG
>JAABUS010008189.1_pt1 | contig 11566 bp, 9 predicted proteins | sample 5560161 | NCBI WGS metagenome assembly JAABUS01 (sample SAMN10711885, study PRJNA513376) | rock metagenome | isolation source: Antarctica rocks | place: Antarctica: Victoria Land, Trio Nunatak nord | collected 2016-01-04
AACCACAGGCGCTGGGGACGCGGGGTGCGCTGCTCTTCGGCGGCATCGTGCTGAACGGGCTGGCCGGTGGCCTCTACATCGGCAGCCAGCTCGGCCCCGGGCCGCGCGACGGGCTGATGACCGGTCTCACCCGCCGCACCGGCTGGAGCATCCGGCTGGTCCGCACCGGGATCGAGGTCGCGGTCCTGTCCGTGGGCTGGCTTCTCGGCGGCGTGGTCGGGCTCGGCACGGTCGCCTACGCGATCCTCATCGGACCCCTCGTGCAGTTCTTCCTGCCCCGGGTGACGGTCCGGCTGGACAGGCGCGGCGCCGAGGAGACGCCGGCCTCGACCCTCGCGGCCTGAACGACGCGGTGTTCATCGCGCACCTCCACGTCGGGACCCGGGCCGAACCGGGTGAGCCTCGGCCCTCCGGAGGACGCTCGGCCGATGGTGCACGGCCCTCAGCCGGCGACCGCCAGGGTGAACGGGAGGACAGCTTCTGCGCCGGCTCGACGCAGCGCCTGGGTCGCCACGGTCATCGTCCAGCGGGAGTCGGCGAGGTCGTCGACCAGCAGGACGGGACCGGCCACCGAGGCCAGTGCATTCGCCAGGTCGGGCGACACGGCAAGGCGGCCCCACACGCCCGCGAGACGGAAGGCGCTGTTGCCTCCGGCTTCGCCGACGGGGCCACCCTCGACCAGGTCGAGGGTGCCGAGCATCGGTAGCCGCCCGATCCGCGCGATCCCCTCAGCCACCGAGCCGACGAGCACGGGGTGAGAACGGGAGGGAAGCGAGACGACGCCGGTCGGCCGCTCGGACCACCCCCAGTCGCGCAGCACCCCGACGCAGGCCTGGAGCAGCTCGGGGGACGCCGGGGCGTCCTCGCGGAGCAGCTCCCGGAGCCGTTGCCCCCACCCCAGGTCGGTGAGCCGGGCCAGCGATCGGCCCGGCAACGCCGCCTCGGCGGCCGGGATCTTCCCGGACAGGGGGACGCCCAGGCGGGACATACCCGTGGGCCACTGGCTGCGGGGCTCGAGGTCCACGCCCACTCGCCGGAGCTGCTGGCGCGCGGTGAGGAGGGCGGCCTCCGGGAGGGTGTCCTGGAACCAGGGCCCGGCGCACCGGTCACAGCGACCGCATGGCCCCGCGGTGTCGTCGTCGAGCGCCCGCTGGAGGAACTCCATCCGGCACCCTGCGCCTTGCTCATAGTCCAGCATGAGCCGCTGCTCGCGCTCACGTGCCTCGGCGACCCGGGCGTAGCGCTCGGTGTCGTAGCTCCATGCTCGGCCCGTCGCGGTCCAGCCACCGCTGACCCGCGTCACGGCGCCGTCCACGTCGAGGACCTTGAGCAGAAGCTCCAGGCGGGTCCGGCGGATGTCCACGATCGACTCCATAGCCGGGGTCGAGAGGGGTTTCCCGGCATCGGCCAGGGCCGTGAGGACGGCATCGGCCTGCTCCTGCCTGGGCATCGACGCGGAGGCGAAGTAGCGCCAGATGTCCTTGTCCTCCGGACCAGGCAGCAGGAGGACGTCGGCATTGGCGGTGGCCCGGCCGGCCCGGCCGACCTGCTGGTAGTAGGCGACCGGCGAGGCGGGCGCGCCGAGGTGGAGGACGAAGCCCAGGTCCGGCTTGTCGAACCCCATGCCCAGCGCGCTGGTAGCCACCAGCGCCTTGACCCGGTTGTCGCGCAGGGCGGACTCGAGCCGCTCCCGGTCGGCCGGGTCGGTGCGGCCCGTGTAGGACCGGACCTCGTGCCCCGCCTCACGCAGGCTGGCCGCCACGTCGTCGGCACCGGAGACCGTGAGGGTGTAGATGATCCCGCTGCCGGGCAGCTCGCCGAGGTGAGCCAGGAGCCACCCCACGCGTTGCTCTGCCGACGCGAGCGGCAGGACGCCGAGGCGGAGCGAGTCTCGCGCGAGCCCGCCGCGCAGCGTGAGCACCTCGTGCCCGCCGGCGCCGAGCTGTTCCGCCACGTCGGTGACGACCCGGGCATTGGCGGTCGCGGTCGTCGCCAGGACCGGTGTGTCAGAAGGAAGCGCGGTCAACAGGTCACGGATCCGGCGGTAGTCGGGGCGGAAGTCGTGCCCCCAGTCGCTGACGCAGTGCGCCTCGTCCACGACGAGAAGTCCGCAGCGACGGGCGAGGCCGGGCAGCTGTTCCTCGCGGAAGCGCGGGTTGTTGAGGCGCTCGGGGCTGACCAGGAGGACGTCCACCTCGTCTGCGGCGAGGGACGCGCTGACGGCGCCCCACTCCTGCGGGTTGGCGGAGTTCATCGAGACGGCGGTGATCCCGGCCCGCTCGGCAGCGGCGATCTGGTCCCGCATCAGGGCGAGCAGCGGCGAGATGATGATGCTCGGGCCGGCTCCGGCGGCTCGGCGCAGCGCCGTGGACACGAAGTAGACCGCCGACTTGCCCCACCCGGTGCGCTGGACGACGAGGACTCGCCGGCGCCCACCGACGAGGGCCTCGATCGCCTCGAGCTGCCCGTCCCGGAAGTCGACCTCGTCCCGGCCGACGAGCCGGCGCAGGGCGACACCGGCCGCCGTGACTATGTCGGTGGCCGGCCCGGCGGTCGGGTGAGCTGTCATCGGCCCACCGTACGTGCCCGCCCGGACACCCGTGACGCCGTCCACAGTGGCCCAGCCGGATCGCCTCGAAGCGGCACTACGCAGGCTCCACTGGACGACCTAACGTCGTCGCCATGGCCCCCGTCATGCCCGGCACGGCATACTCCTCAGCCACCGCGCGCAGCTCTGGCCTGACCACCCCGCGGGGGGCAGCGCTGACGATCGGTGCGGTGCTCGGCACGGGCGTGATCTCGCTGCCCTCGCTCGCGGCCGACCTCGCCGAGCCGGCGTCCATCGTCGCCTGGGTCGCGCTCGTGCTCCTGTCCATCCCGCTCGCCGCGACGTTCGCGGCGCTCGGTGCCCGACACCCCGACTCGGGAGGCGTGTCGACCTACGTGCGCCGGGCCTTCTCCGGGAGGGCCGCGTCCGCCGTCGGCTGGTGCTTCTACTTCGCCATCCCGGTGGGTGCCCCACCCGCCGCGGCCTTCGCCGGGGGCTACGTCGCCGACCTGCTCGGCGGTGGGCGCACGACCATGCTGCTCACCGCGGCAGCACTCGTCGCCGTCGTGGCGGCGATGAACGCCTTCGGTCTACGGATCTCGGGGACGGCTCAGCTCGTCCTGGCGGCGGTCCTGGGCGTGCTGCTCGTCGCCGCGACCGTGACGGCCCTCCCGCACGCCGACCTGGACAACCTCGCGCCGTTCGCCCCGAAGGGATGGGCAGCCGTGGGTGGGACGGCCGCGGTGCTCGTCTGGGCGTTCGCCGGATGGGAGGCCGTCACGTCGCTCTCCGCCGACTACCGCAACCCCCGACGCGACATCCCGCGAGTGACCGTCATCGCGGTGGTCGTCGTCGGTGTGCTCTACCTCGGCGTCGTCGTGACGAGCTTCCTCGTGCTCGGGCCTCGCACGGGCCGGAGCCAGGCGCCGCTGGCCGACCTGCTCGCCATCGGTTTCGGACCCCCGGCGCGGGTCGTCACCACGGTCGTCGCGCTGCTCCTCATCGTCGGGGCGATGAACGCCTACTTTGCCGGCGGATCCCGGCTCGGCGCCGCCCTGGGCCGTGACGGCGCCCTGCCCGCATGGTTCGCCCGCGGGGGGAGCGCCGGGGAGGTGCCCCGGCGGTCGCTCGCGGTGATCGCGCTCCTGTCGCTGACGTCCCTCGCCGTCACGGCGTTCGCGCGGGTCGAGCTGACGGCGTCCGTCCTGCTCGCCACCGGGTCGTTCACGATGGTCTACGTCCTCGGCACCGCCGCGGCGATCAAGCTGCTCCCCCGGCATAGCTGGGCCTGGCGCGGCGCCGTGGTGTCCTTCACCTCGGTCATGGCGCTCCTGGTCCTCACCGGCCCGCACGTCCTCTGGGCCGTCGGGGTCATGGTCACCGCCGTCCTCTACGAGTCCTGGAGCTCGCGCCGCACCAGCCGGGCGACCAGCCGGATCCCCTCGTCGACGGACTCCGACGGCACGGCGCCGTACCCCACCACGAACCCGGCCTGCGTAGGACGCTCGCCGCAGTAACGCCCGAGCGGCTCGAGACCGACGCCGTGGCCCGAGGCCACTCGGGCCACCCGCTCGGCCAGCTCGGCGTCGCCACAGCGCAGCCGCGTGCAGACGTGCAGGCTGGCCGCTGACGGGACGATCGCGAGCAGGTCACCCAGCTCGCGCCGAAGCGCGGCGACGACCGCCTGCTGCCGGCCCGCATACACCTTGGCCGCCCGGCGGACGTGACGCGCGAGCTGGCCCTCGTCCATGAACCGGGCCAGCGCCGCCTGCGTCGCGACCGCGCCGTACCCGTCGGCCAGCTGGCGCGCCGCGCGCAGCGCCGGAGCGAGCGACGGAGGCGTGACGATGAACCCGAGCCGCAGGGCGGGGAGCATCGTCTTGGAGAAGGTGCCGACGTAGAGCACCCGGCCGCTCCCGTCCAGGCTCAGCAACGGCTCGAGCGGCCGCTCTGAGAAACGGAACTCGCTGTCGTAGTCGTCCTCGACGACAGCTGCCTCATGGCGGCTCGCCCACCCGAGCAGGGCCGAGCGCCGGGCCAGCGACATCGGTGTGCCGAGCGGGAACTGATGGGACGGCGTCGTGTAGACCAGACGCGCCGTCGGCGGCAGTGCGTCGACGACGAGCCCGTCCTCGTCGACCGGGACCCCGACGACACGGGCACCGAGCGAGGCGAAGAGCTGCCGGGCGGGCGGGTAACCGGGCTCCTCGACCGCCACCACGTCGCCCGGGGAGACCAGGACCCGGCCGATGAGATCCAGCGCCTGCTGCGCGCCGTTGGTGACGACGATGTCCTCAGCGTCGGTGCGCACCGACCTTGCCGTGCCGACGTAGCGCGCGATGGCGGTGCGCAGCCCGAGGTGGCCCGCCGGATCGGCATAGCTGGCCGGGCTGTTCGCGGTCATCCGCAGCTCGCTGGCGATGAGCCGTCGCCAGGTCTCGAACGGGAAGAGCCGGGCGTCGGGGATCCCGACGCGAAAGTCGAGGAGGGCCGCCTCGCTGGCGCTCACCGGAGTGGGGGTGACGTCCCACCCCTGCCGCGGTCGCAGCCCATCGGCCTCCTTGCGCTCGCGCTGTGGCTGGGGCTTCCCGAGTGAAAGGTGCTGTGCCACAAACGTTCCGGAACCCACGCGAGCGGTCAGGAAGCCCTCGGCGGTGAGTCGCTCGTATGCCGCGGCCACCGTGTTGCGCGAGACGACCAGGCTGCGGGCGAGCTCCCTCGTCCCGGGAAGGTGCTCGCCCGGGCGCAGCCGGCCGTCGATGACCGCCGCCCTCAGCTCCCGGTAGATGCAGGCCGTGAGGTCGCCCCGGCCTTCCAGCCTGACGTGGAAGTCCATGGACCGGAAATGTACCGGTGCGTCAACGCCGCCCAGGCCCGCCAGAGCGCTGGCCGCCGCTGGCCGGCGCGGGCTGGCCCCGGCACCCCACCCCGCCCGTTTGAACCCCCCGTGGACCGAACAAATCTTGACCAAATACAGGAAAAGCCAGCCTGTTCACAGCAAACCCAGGCGTGGAATCCTGCGTAGGCTTTCCACAGTTTGCTCACGGAACCAACTCAGAAAGGCACACGGATGACCATCAAGTCTCGAACGGCAGGGGTCCTTGCAACCGGAGTGGCGTGCTTGGCGCTGGCGGCAGGCGGGCCAACTGTCGCAGCGCATTCGGCCAGCCTCCCGACGTGGTTGCATGCGGGAGCGACGAACGTGTATCCCTCGGCCGGGGGAACCTGGCAGTACGGCTTCTGGAACGCGGAAGTCCGTTCATACTATTGGGTGGGCAAGTGTCACGGCACGACGGTGGTCTACAACGGCACCACGAGGCGGAGCATCGATACGGCGCCCGACGCCATGTCCGACGCTGCGCTGTGGGCCTACGACTCATCTGGCGCCCACGACACCTACTACTACCGAGTCTGCTGAGCGCGGCTTGTCGTGTGGCCGCGGGCCTCCACGCGCCTGCGGCCACACGACCCCCTCCATGTGTCAGGGCTCCCGCCATGCGCTCTGCCAAACCAAGGCCGAAATGAGAGTAGCAAGCAATGCATAAGCGGGTCGTGGTCGCCGTTTCGGCGATGTTGTTTTCCCTGTTGGCCGTGCTCGTAGGGATTGTCTCGGATCTTCATGATCGCGACTACCCTCAGCAGCTGGGGGCGAAGGCAAGCGCGAGCCTCGATTTTTCTGACTCTGGGCTGTCGGACGAGGCGGCATTTCGTGAGCTAGGAGCGGTTAGCGACCGATGGGGGGTGGGGCTGGTCAGGGTTTCGCCGGATCTGAGTGGTGACCAGTCAGGACAGGTCTTTGTCCCGCTGGGATCCCAGGGGAAGCTGCCGACGACGGTCCGGCGTTTTGGGGACGCGCCTGACGCCGTGGTCAAGGATCGGGCAGCTTTGGAGCATTCATTCGCTTCCGGCCAATACCTGGTGACCGGAAGCACCGCTCACCTCTCGGACCTTCAGGGATGGCTGACGGGGCAGAGAGTCGGCAACAGGTGGACCGTCGACTCCATGGGCCAAAATCTGAGGCTCGTGGTCGGACAGACCAGCTTCGGGGCCGGCCTCCTCGCTGGCGTCGCGTTGCTGGCCTCCCTGGTCCTCTACTGGCTCTCGGTCAAGGCCCGAGGGCGGGCCCTCCGCGTCCTGGCCGGCGTCTCCACCTCGCGCATCCAGTACGAGGACATTGCCGGTTTCGTGGCTGCCATGCTGGCGGCCGCGATGGTCGTGGGTGTCGTTGCCTCCGCTTACGTGGGCCTGGCTCATGGTTGGGTCTTCGTTCCCTCCTACGTCTCGACCCTGGCGACCTTCAACGCGATGGTCCTCGTTGCGACAACCGTCTTCGCCGTGGTCATGTGCGTCACCTCCTGGCCGAGCGCCCGGATGCTCGCGGTCCGGGAGCCCGCTGTGACCCGGCTGCGTGGGACCTCTGTGGCGCTGAAGGCGGCTTCCTTCGTGCTGGTCTTGACTGCGGTGGGGCCGGCGTTGACGGCCTACACCGACGCCGAGAACGTCGCCGCTCAGCAGGCCACGTGGAGGTCGCTATCCGACCAGGTGTCCCTCGTGTTGCCTGCCGCATTAAAAGACGAGAGCGCCTTCCAAGCCGTTAAGAAGAACCTCGGGGATGTGGTCGGCGACGCGGAGGCGCGTGGCTCCGTCGCCTTGTCGTACACATGGACTGGGGACGGCCCGGCTGGTCTGGACTTCGGCCCTGACCGAAACCTGGCCCTGGTCAACCAGAGATGGCTCGACCTCACGCTCAACAGCGGCGACGGCCAGCGCGCGAGCGGACTGCTCGCCCTGTCCCAAGATCAAATCCCAGGCGGCGTCAAACGGCACCTCGAGGGGAGCCTGCCGCTGTGGACACGACACCAGCTGAGCACTACCCAGGCCTTGAGCCAGTTCAGGTTCTACCGCTACTCCGGCCCGAACGAGATACCCCTGTCCACGGCGAGCGGCATGGTGTTCCTCGACACGGCGATCGTCATGGTCGCCCCGGCCGTGCATGACGTGTTCAACGACAGCTTCCTCGGCTCGGTGCTCTCATCCAAGAACCTCATCCTCACCGGCCTCGGCGCGACCCAGGCACTGGTCGCGAAGCACGGGCTGCACAACAAGGTGTCCGTGAAGTATGTGGCCGAGGAAGGAATCCTTGCTGCTCAGTACACAGCCTATTTCGCCTGGTTGCGTTCCATCTCGCTGGCGTCTCTGGTCGTGGCGTTGGTGATCTCGGCGCTCATCACGGCTTTCATCACGGCGGTGACGAAGGCACGGCGCGACTTTCCGCTTCGTCTCTCCGGCTCCCACTGGCGAAAGATACTTGTCGGCCGAATAGCCAAGGAGTGGCTCGCGGGCGTCGTCCTCGCCGCCCCGGTCATCGCGTTTGCAGGAACGCAGGCCGCGCCGCTCGTCGCCGGGGTAGCGGTGCTGTGTCTGCTCGCCGCCCCGCTAATGCACTTGGCAGCCGCACAGTGGAGCTTCACCAATGTCAGCCTGCGCAAGATCTAGGAGGGGAGGGGCCACGATGAAGGTTGAAGCCGACGACGTAACCGTGCTCATCGACGGACGAGACGTTGTCCGGAGGGCTCGCCTGGTATGCCCTCCGGGCACGATGACGGCTCTCGTCGGGCCTAGCGGATCGGGAAAGACGACACTCCTGCACTGCCTGGGGTTGCTGCAACCGTCGACGAGTGGTCGGGTCCTGATGGACGGGACGGACGCCACCGCATGGAAGTCGTCCCGACGACGGCGATTCTGGAAGGACCACGCCGCTTTCGTCCTCCAGGACCACGGAGTGATGGAAGAAGAGTCGGTCTCATTCAACGTGACCATGTCGTCCAGCCCATTCGGCGGGCGCGTTCGCGGTGACCGCCAGCGCATGCACGCAGCGCTCGAGGAGGTCGGGTTGAGCGGGCGAGCCAGCGAACCAGCCTCCCATCTCAGTGGGGGGCGAAAAGCAGCGGCTCTCCGTCGCTCGCGCCATATACAAGGACGCGCGTGTCATCTACGTCGATGAGCCAACTGCCTCCCTGGACGAGGACAACCGCGCATTGGTCATCGAGCTGTTCACCTCCCGAGCCCGCAAGAGCTGCACGGTCGTGGTCTCGACCCACGACGACGAGATGATCGCCGCCTGCTCCGCCCAGTACTCGCTCCGCCAGGAGCCCGACCCGCAGGAGGGGCACCACCCACGTGCCGCCGGTGAGCTTGAGCGCACCTCTTCCGAAGTCGTGACCGGGCCAAGTCAGTGACCGGGACCTGCAGCCAACCTGACCTGAACAGGAGAATCTCATGAAATACGTGAAGTCCCTCGCGATCGGCGTCGCTGTCGCCGTGGTGTTGGTGGCCGGGGGTTTGACGTTCGGCCTGGTGCGACTGCCGATCGCGCAGGGCTCCCCTTCGCTACCGTGCGAGCAGCTGGTCGACAAAGCCACCGCTGCCGACGCGCTGGCACGGCGCCCGGACCTGGTAGCCCGCGTCGAGGGGACAGGCACCGGAGTGAAGGTAGGCGTGACCACCCCGTGCGCGGGTCAGCCCGAGCGGGCGCTCATCACGATCCGTTACACGGCCGGTGCCGAAGAGACCGCGATCAACACCATCATGCGTCACGACGGCTTTGGTGTCCCCGCTCAGCTGGTCAAGGCTTAAGTCGCAGGCACGTACGGCGTGCCGGCGTCAGCGACGAGCCTGGTGCGTCCGAGGTCGTGGTCGCCGGGACCACCAGGACCTCGGACGCAAGGAGTGCGGGGGAGCGCCGCCGGCCCTGCGAGGATGGGCGCCATGTCGTCCTCGCACTACCGGGTCAACGTGCCGCTTCGCTGGTCGGACATGGACGCCTACGGGCACGTCAACAACGTCCAGTTCCTCCGCCTCCTCGAGGACGCGCGGGTCAGCGGCTTCGAGCAGTGGTTCGGCCTGGAGCGGGCCCTCCTGGACGAGGGCGTCCTCGTGACCCGCCACGAGATCGAGTACATCGCGCCGCTGACCTTCCGGCACGCTCCGATCTCGGTCGACATGTGGTGCACGAAGATCTCGGGCGCCGGGTTCGACCTCGGCTATGACGTGAGGGACCCCGACGGCGTCGGCCAGGGCCACTACGCCCGCGCGGAGACCGGCCTTGTCCTCTACGACTTCGCGAGCTCGGGACCACGTCGAATGCGCCCGGACGAACGCGAGATCCTGCGCGCCCACGAAGGTGACCGGGTGCCCTTCCGGTGGCGCAGCCGGTGAGCACCCTCGTCTTCGACGACGAGCAGGGGTATGCCGACTTCGTCACCTTCGTCGGGCGGGCCCGGGCCGTCGAGCCTGACGGGGCCATGCACCTCCAGGCAGTCGGGACCACCCTGGCCGCCCACGTCGGCGTGCTGCCGGGCCGCGGACTGCTCGGCGAGGGCACCGTGACCGGGATGCGGGCCATGGCGCTGGGCGAGGCGTCGACGGTCGACGCCGTCGTGTCGCTGGCCAGCCTGGCTGACCGCTTCGCCCGCCAGCCAGAAGGGGCCGTCGAGGTGCCCGTCCCGCCGACGACGGTGACTGCGGTGTGGGCGTCCCTCGCTCCACGGCGCGACGGCTGGGAGCCGGTGGGGGAGGTGTCCGAACGAGAGCTCGAACGGGCCGCGCGGGCGGGGATCGAGGAGGTCGCCCGGGGGACGGTCGCGACAGCCGGGGCTCCGGCGGTGGCCCAGCTGCGTCAGTCCGTGTGGGGGCGGCTCACCGCAACGACGCCCCCGGTGCCCGCGGGGGCGGCCTTCGCGGCATACGTGCTCGGTTTCCTCGACCCGGCCCGGGACGCGCGGGTCTTTGCCCGCGGACACTGGGTCCGGGTCGCGACGCGACGGGGGCAGGTCCTCGTCCGCTGAGCCGGGCGTCTCACCCGCGCAGGGCGCACCGGCGTCCACTGACGATGTCCAAGGCGGCGACCAGGGCGAGCAGCCCCCAGATCAGCAGGTAGGCCCTCGTGTCCCCGCCGCCGGTGTGGAAGGAGGCGAACAGCGCACTGGCACCGGCGATCCCGAGGACGCTGCCGAGGACGTCGGAGAGCTGCAGCGCCGCCGAGGCCCTGCCGTACTCGCCGGCCGGAGCCAGGTCGAGGAGGAGCACCGACAGCGAGGTCGACCCGAGACCCATGCCGGTGCCGGTCAGCACCATCGCCGGGCCGAACAGCCACACGGACCAACCGGCGGCGGTGACAAGCACCAGCGCGAGACAGCCGAGCGCGACGAAGAGACCACCGAAGGACACCAGGACCGGCCGGTGCCGGGCCATCGACGGGAGACCCTGCACCCACGAGCCGCCGGCCCAGCCGAGGGACCCCACTGCCAGGACAGCCCCGGCGACCGCCAGGGTGCTGCCGCGTGCCTGGGTCAGCATGAGCGGGATGAAGGTGATCGACCCGTTGAAGGCGGCGTTGAGGAGGAACCGGCTGAGGATGACGGAGGGCAGGCCCCGGTCCATCCGGAGGGTTCCGGCCGGGAGCAGCCGGGGGGTCACGGCGAACAGGCCGACCACTCCGCCGACCGCCGCGAGGGTCTGCCACGAGACCGCGGTGAAACGCTCGTGCGTCCCGAGCTGGACGAGGCCGGCCGCTAGCGCGACCAGCACACCGAGGTTGGCGGTACGCCGGTGCAGGGAGCGCTCGTCCTGCCCGTGGGTGGCCCGGTCATCCTCGCGACGGATCGCCGCCGACTGCCTGACGACGACCGCGAGCGTGACGAGGGCCGGAGGGACGACGACCCAGAACACCAGCCGCCAGGTGAACGTCGATGCCAGCCAGCCGGAGAGGGGTGCTCCGACGAGGGACGGCAGGACCCAGGCGGCCGAGATGAAGCTGAAGACGCGCGGCCTGACCACAGCCGGATATACCTGTCCCACAACGACATAGAGGACGACGATGATGATGCCGGCACCCAGCCCGGTGACGGCCCGTCCGAGAAGAAGGATCGGGAAGGTCGGTGCCAGCCCGCATCCGGCCGCACCGGCAGCGAAGAGCAGCTGCCCGGCATACAGGCCCGGCATGGGCCCCGAGCGGTC
>JAABUS010008190.1_pt1 | contig 11566 bp, 9 predicted proteins | sample 5560161 | NCBI WGS metagenome assembly JAABUS01 (sample SAMN10711885, study PRJNA513376) | rock metagenome | isolation source: Antarctica rocks | place: Antarctica: Victoria Land, Trio Nunatak nord | collected 2016-01-04
CTGCGACATAACGTCGGCCGGCCGCGCGCCGCCAGGGATGTCGAGCGGGTTCGACGTCCGGCCGTGCCGGCGCTCCGACATCGCTGCCCTGGGGGAGCTGTACTTCGCCGCCTACGACCCGGGCGTTGCTGGCGCGAACCTGGCCGAGGCGACTGAGGACATAGCGGCGTCGTACGCCGGTCGTTACGGCGAACTCTGGCCGGAGGCGTCGCTCGTCGCGACGGCGGGGAGCGAACTGGTCGCCGCGATCCTGGTGGTACAGCGGGCCCCGTGGAAAGACACCCCGGACTGCCCCTTCGTGATCGAGCTCTTCACCGCACGTGCGCACAGGCGTAAGGGGCTGGCGTCGGCGCTGCTGCGAGGCGCGAGAGAGGTCGCGGCTCGCCACGGCCGGGACTGTCTCGCCCTCCGGGTCCTCGACGACAACGCCGGCGCCCGCGACCTGTATCGACGCTGTGGGTTCCGGGAGTGGAGCCACTAGGCGGGACCCACCGCGGCCGGCGCGACGGTGCGGCCGCGGTTGGCCAGGCCGTACGCCGCCGCGATCAGTGCATAGCCGGCGGCGATCATGCCCAGAACGGCGTAGGACCTGCCACTCGCCGGCAGCACGACGGCGCCGGCCACCGCCGCGGAGACGAAGGTCAGGTTGAACATCGCGTCGTAGAACGCGAAGACCCGGCCGCGGAAGCCCTCGTCGACGGTCTCCTGCAGGATCGTGTCGACGCAGATCTTCGACGCCTGGGCGGCGAAGCCGAGGAACAGCGCAGCGACGAGGAACGCGCCCTTGGTGTAGGGCAGGCCGAAGGCGACCTCCACCACGCTGGCACCGGTGAACACCGCGACGATCCACGGCGGCTTGCCGATCCAGCGGGTGACCGGCGGCGTAACGACGGCCGCCAGCAGGACGCCCACCCCGCTGGCCGCGACCACCTGTCCGAGTCCGCCGAGCCCGGCCCGCAGCCAACCGTCGTCGCTGAAGTAGTTCCGGTAGAGGAGCAGGGTGGCGATGGTCGACAGGCCATAGAAGAAGCGGTGGGCCCCGATGGCGAGCAGCGCGTACGCCGCCGGCCGGCGCTCCGCCACGTGCCGGGCACCGGCTAGGAGTCCCCGCGCCACGGTCGCGACGGCGGCTCGGATCGGTTGCGACGCCGGGGGTTCGTCCGGTCCGAGGAGGTCCCGGTCGGGAAAGCCGGCGGCTACCGAGGACGACACCAGGTAGACGGCGCCCGCGACGAGGGCAACCGTCGCGCTGCCACGGTCGCCTGCGCCGGCGACCACGCGGATCCCGAGCCCGGCCAGCCCCCCGGTAGCGGTGGCGAGGAAACCGGAGGTGGTCGACAGGCTGTTCGCGGTGACCAGCTGCCCTTGGGCCACCAGGTGCGGCAGGGCGGCCGAGAGCGCGGTGAGGAAGAACCGGTTGACGCCGACGGTCGCCAACGCGCCGGCGTAGAAGAGCGGGCTCGCCGGGCCGACGGTCACCAGGAGCCCGGACGCGCCAACGACCAGCGTGGCGCGGACGAGGTTGGCCACGACGAGCACGCGCTGTCGGCGCCACCGGTCGAGCAGTACGCCCGCGAAAGGTCCGACTAAGCTGTAGGGCAGCAGCAGGACGGCGAAGCCGGTGGCTACCTGCGCCGCGTTGGTCTGCCGCTCCGGGTTGAAGAACACAGCGCTGGCCAGGCTGGCCTGGAAGATCCCGTCGGCAGCCTGCGACGTCAGCCGGGTCGCGTACAGCCGCTTGAAGTGTCGCCGCGCAAGGATCCCGCGTACGCCGGTGCCCACGGCCACACCCGCAGGGTAGGCGCCGCCACTGATCCCTGGGCGGAGTCTGTAGCGGGGCTAGTGGATCATCCGTCGGGCGGCACCCTCGGTGGCGGGACGACGTACCTCCAGCCGTGCGGGCTGATCCAGGTCACGCTGCCGTCGGGGCTGCGTTTCAGCTGCCAGCCGGTGTGGGTCTTCAGTCGGTGGTGGCGCCGGCAGAGCGGGCCCAGATTGTCGCGGTCGGTCCCGCCGCCGTCGTCCCAGGCGACGCCGTGGTCGAGGTCGCACAGCTCGGCCGGCCGCGGGCAGCCGGGGAACCGGCAGGTGCCGTCCCGGGCGAGCAGGAAGTCGACGAGCGCAGCCGGCGGGGTGTAGGTGCGCCGGCCGTAGTCCAGCAGCGCGCCGCTGGTCGGGTCGGTGACCAGCCGACGCCACTCGCCGTCGGCGGCCAGTGCCCGGGCCGCGCTGGCCGGGATCGGACCGTACCCGGCCAGCTCACCGGGGTCGTCGGCCAGCCCGAGCAGGGTCGCCAGGTCGATGGTCACCGAGATGTTGGGCCGGCGCCGGTGCTTGGTGGGCAGACTCGGGGCATCCAGGGCAGCGACCGCCCACTCCACGAGCACGTCGGCGCGGCGGGCATCGGCGCTGCCCACAGCCCTACGCACCGCCGGCGGCCGCGGTCTCCCGCTGGGGTTCGCGCCGTCGGTTCTCGATACGCACAGGCCAGCGAGTCCGGCGGACATCCGGACGACCTACTCGGCCCCGCCCCCGTGTGCCAGCTCCGGATCCGAGAGAAGGCTCCGACAAGCTCTGAGGGACCGGGGTGCGTCGACAGATAGGTGCGCAAGTCCCCCACGTCGCACGACGATGGACTGAGGAAGAGAACCGACCATCGGCCGGGAGGAGTGTCCGCATGGAGCGAGCGTGGAAGTCGATCCTGACCTACGCTCATCGCTATCCCTCGCCGCACAACAGCCAGCCGATCAAGGTTCGGGTCGAGGGGGACACGCTGCATCTGTTCTACGACCTGGCGCGCGGGCTCCCCGCCGAGCCCTACGGCATCCCGTTCGGTTCGGTCTGCGCCGGCGTCTTCATCGAGTCGGTCACGATCGCCGCACATTCACTCCATCTGGACGTCGTCGAGCGGCTGGACTACACGCCGATGGACTTTCAGGCGCCTTCGTCCCTCCACCGGCTCGGAGAGCTCAGGCTGGTCCCGAACGCCGATGCAATGGAGGACCTCGACCCGGAGCTGATGCTCTCGCGGCGCACTTCCCGCCTACCGTATGAGAAGCGCACCGTGCCGGAGGACGTTCTGCGGGAGGCCTCGGAGGAGGCAGCTCGCGCGGGGCACGTGCTGCGGGCTGTCACTGATCCGGGTCTGGTGAAGGACGCCGTCGCGATCAACCAGCGGACGCTCTTCTACGACCTGGAGAACCCCGCGGTACGCCGTGAGATTCAGGGCTACCTGCGCTATTCGGAACGAGAGGCTGTGGCGAAGGCCGACGGGCTCTCGGCCCGTTGTCTTGCCATGCCGGGTGCCCTGATGCGGCTGGTGATGGGCAATTACTGGGTGTGGCAGATGCCCATGCTGAGCACGGTCATGAGACGCGTCTACCTGAGCTCGATGCGGGGCGTCGCGCAGGTGGCGTGGCTCAAGGGTCCCTTCGCCGGTGAGAGGGACTACATCAACGCCGGGCGAATGCTGCTGCGGATGTGGCTGGTGTTCACCAAGCACGGGGTCTACCTGCACCCGTTCGGATCTGTCATCACGAACCCGAGGGCGCATCAAGAGCTGGTGAAGCTGGTCGGGGAGCAGGAGGACGGCGACATGGTGTGGCTCCTTTTCCGCCTCGGCTACTCCGAGCAACCGGCGCTGAGCCACCGCCGGCCCCTGACAGCACTCGAGGTGACATCGTGAGAGGAGCGCTCATCTTCCGGTTCGTCGCTGCGCAGGACCTGCTGGTCGGCATGCTCCATCGCAACCTGGTCGTCCACCGGGCTCTGTTCGCCCCCGGGTTGGAGAACTACCGCTGGGTCGTCGGTCGGTGGCGCGCATGGCGCACCTTCGACTCCGCCCGGCGCAACGTTCCGGCGTACGGCGAGTACCTGCAGGCGGTGGCCCCCGAAGCGGATGTGCGCGTCAGGGGCTGGGACGTGGACCTCGCCAGCCTGCCGGAGATGGACAAGACGAGCTACATCCAGGCCTTTTCGACCGAGGCGCGCTGTGTGAACGGCGTGATCCCTCGTCGCGGGGTGGTGGCTGACGAATCCTCCGGGTCCAGCGGCACTCCGACCAACTGGGTGCGCGGAAGGGAGGAGCGCAGGGATGTGCGGCTGGTCCTGCAGGCGACCTTTCGCCGCTTCGTCGGTGACAAGCCCGTGTTCGTGCTCAACGCCTTCTCGCTCGGCGCGTGGGCCACAGGGCTGAACGTCAGCACGTCGTTGGCGGACGTGTGCATCATCAAGTCGACCGGGCCTGACATGACCAAGATCATCGACACGATGGCCAGCTTCGGCCCTGGTTACAGCTACGTCATCATGGGCTATCCGCCGTTCCTTAAGAACCTCGCGGACGACCCGCGCAGCCGGCTGTCGGACTACGACGTCATCGCGTGCTTCGGCGGCGAAGGTCTCAGCGAGAACATGCGCCGCTATCTGCTCCGGTCCTTTCGTGAGGTAGTCGGCTCGTACGGCGCCTCCGATCTAGAGATCAACATGGCCGCGGAGAACGAGTTCACGATCGCGTTGCGGCAGGAGCTGGAGCACAACGAGGCGCTGAGGAAGGCGTTGACCAGGGTCGAGTACGGCGTCCTGCCGATGGTCTTCCAGTACAACCCGTTCGGCTACGTCATCGAGACGAACTCGGTCGGCGAGCTGGTCGTGACGATCTGTCGTCGCGAGAACCTGTCGCCGCGCATCCGCTACAACATCCATGACCGGGGCCACGTGCTGCGGATGCGCGACCTAGTGCCCGTCCTCGAGCGGCACGGGCTCACCAGGCTTCTCCAGCAACGGGTACTGGACCTTCCGCTGCTGTTCCACTACGGCCGCTCGGACCTCTCGGTCGACTACTACGGCGCCACCGTCGCACCCGACTCGGTGCGGGAGTTCATCTACGGCGACCCCGACCTCGCCAGGGACGTGTCGACCTACCGGGTCATCTCCTACGAGGACCATGACACCGACAAGCAGCTCCTGTTCGCGTTGGAGCTGAAAGCCGGCGTGGCAGACGGTGCGTACGACCAGGACGACGTGCAGGCGCAGCTGCTACGTCACCTCTGCACGGTTAATCGCGACTTCGCCAATGCCTACAAGGGCGCCATCCCGTCGAACCGCCCGACCGTGCGGCTGTTCGGTGCGGCGACCGGACCGTTCGAAGGAGCGAATTCGAAGTTGAAGAACGAGTACGTGTGGCATCTCGAGGCCCCTGCGGCAGTGGAGTACGGACTACTTGGTCCGCAGCCTGCGTAGGACGCTGCGACGCCAGGCTCTAGAGCGGTCGACCGGGGCACGCCGTCGCTGTCGGCGGACCGTGCTGTGATGTCTTGCACTTCGGAGGTACGGGAGGCAGCAAGTGCTCCGCACAGTCGAGCCCGACGACATCGCGATCTTCTTCGAGCACCAGGACGATCCGGTCGCCAGCGAGATGGCGGCGTTCCCCGTCCGTGACCGGGCGGCGCACGACCAGCACTGGGCGAAGATCCTCGCCGACGAGTCGGTCATTGCGCGAACCATCGTCGACGACGGGCAGGTCGTGGGCAACATCGGCAGCTTCGTCGCCGACGGCGAGCGCGCAATCGGTTACTGGATCGACCGACAGCACTGGGGACGCGGGCACGCCACCCGGGCGCTGGCCGACTACGTCGCCGAGGTGCCCGAGCGCCCCCTCCACGCCCGCGTCGCCGAGCACAACGTTGGCAGCATCCGCGTGCTCGCCAAGTGCGGCTTCGCGATCGTCGGCGAGGATCAATCGGACGGCGACCCGGTCAGGGAGATCGTCCTGCGGCTGGACGCCTGAGCTCGCTCAGCCGGCGGCGATGAACTCCTCGACCTTGAGCCGGCACTCCTCGTCGCGGTACTGCTCCGGCGGGCTCTTCATGAAGTACGACGACGGGCCGAGCAGCGGGCCGCCGATACCCCTGTCGATCGCGATCTTCGCGCAGCGGACCGCGTCGATCACCACGCCGGCGGAGTTGGGGCTGTCCCAGACCTCGAGCTTGTACTCCAGGTTCAGCGGCACGTCGCCGAAGGCGCGGCCCTCGAGCCGGACATAGGCCCACTTGCGGTCATCCAGCCAGCTCACGTAGTCCGACGGCCCGATGTGCACGTTGCCTCGGCCCAGGTCGTGGTCAACCTGCGACGTCACGGCCTGGGTCTTGGAGATCTTCTTCGACTCGAGCCGCTCCCGCTCGAGCATGTTCATGAAGTCCATGTTGCCGCCGACGTTGAGCTGCATCGTCCGGTCGAGCACCACGCCGCGGTCCTCGAACAGCCGGGCGAGCACCCGGTGGGTGATGGTGGCGCCGACCTGGCTCTTGATGTCGTCGCCGATGATCGGTACGCCGGCCGCCCGGAACTTCTCGGCCCACGCCGGCGTACCCGCGATGAAGACAGGCAGGCAGTTGACGAAGCCCACGCCGGCGTCGATGGCGCACTGCGCGTAGTAGCGCGCGGCGTCCTCGGAACCCACCGGCAGGTAGCAGACGAGCACGTCGGCCCGGGACTCCCGCAGCACCGACACCACGTCCACCGGCTCGGCGTCGGACTCCTCGATCGTCTCGCGGTAGTACTTGCCGAGCCCGTCGAGCGTGTGTCCGCGGGAGACCTCGACGTTCAGTGGCGGCACGTCAGCGATCTTGATCGTGTTGTTCTCGCTGGCGTAGATCGCCTCGGACACGTCCCGGCCGACCTTCTTGCCGTCGACGTCGAACGCCGCCACGAACTCGATGTCACGCACGTGGTAGGCGCCGAGCTGGACGTGCATCAGGCCGGGGACGCGGGCCTCGGGGTCGGCGTTGCGGTAGTACTCCACGCCCTGCACGAGCGAGGCCGCGCAGTTGCCGACGCCGACGATGGCGACGCGGACCGTGGAAGTCGGGCTGCCCATCCGGGTGCTCCTCATCAGTGGTTGTCCGGCGTACGCCGGGGTCGGGGGGTGGCAGGTCGGTCGGGAGCCGAGCGCTCGGTCGCGATGAGCTCGTTGAGCCAGCGCACCTCTCGCTCGACGGACTCGAGACCGTGGCGCTGCAGCTCGAGCGTGTAGGCGTCGAGCCGCTCGCGGGTGCGGGCGAGAGCCCCCCGTACGCCGTCGCGCCGCTCCTCCAGCCGGCTGCGCCGGCCCTCGAGGATGCGCAGCCGCACGTCGGCGTCGGTCTTGGCGAAGAAGGCGAAGTGGACGCCGAAGCCGTCGTCGTCCCAGGCAGACGGGCCGGCCTCGGCCAGCATCTCCTGGAGGTGCTCCTTGCCGTCGGCGGTGAGCTTGTAGACGATCTTGCCGCGCCGACCGGTCAGAGCGGGGGTCTCGCCGACCGCCGCCGCGCCCCCCTCGCAGATCCAGCCGTCGGCGACCAGGTTCTTCAGGGCCGGGTAGAGCGATCCGTAGGAGAACGCGCGCAGCGTGCCGAGCAGGGCGTTGAGCCGCTTGCGGAGCTCGTAGCCGTGCATCGGTGAGTCGTGGAGCAGGCCGAGCACGGCCAGCTCCAGGACGCCGTTCCCGCTGCGGACCACTCCACCTCCATGTATCGGGCCGATACATCGCGACGATAGGACGCAGGAAGCCTACGACGCAACTCGACACGACCGGCGCTCCAACGTCGGATGACGCGCCGGTGAACTCGGCGAGCTGGGAGTTCGGCCGGCAACGCCCGGGTGGGGCGTCGTACCCTTGTCCGATGCGGTCCCAGCGGTCCGTCATCGACTACTCGCTCGCGCGGCGAGCGGTCCTGGCCGACCTCTTCGCCGGCCGTGCGTCGACGACCGACGCCTGCGACGCCCACCCCTACCTGCTGCGGGCGGCCAAGCACCACGGCGAGGCGACCGAGAAGCCCTGCCCGGTCTGCCGCAAGGAGAAGCTGACCCACGTCACCTACGTCTACGGCGACGAGCTGCGTGAGTACAGCGGGCGGGTCAAGGCCACCGCCGAGCTTGCCGATCTGGATCGTCAGCACGCAGAGTTCACGGTGTACGTCGTGGAGGTGTGCCGCGGCTGCAGCTGGAACCATCTGACGACGTCGTACGTCCTCGGCTCTGCAGCGGAGCGCCCGCGCCGGGCCCGCCGTCGGGCCGCCGAGGAGTGACCGGAAGGACCGGGTGAGCGACGCGGATCGCGGCGGGTCCAGCCGGCGACCTGGCGGCGACCTGCTGGCCCCGGCGACGCCGCCGACCGCCACCGTGCGGACCCGGCAGTCCAGACGCGCCGGCTGGCGGCGGTTGCTGCGCGCGCTCGTCGGCGCCGCCCTGCTGCTGGTCCTCGGCCTCGTCGCGCTGGTGGCCGTCGTCTACGTCCGCACGGACATCCCCACGCCGAACAGCGTCGTGACCGGGCAGACGACGGTCATCACCTACGCCGACGGCCGGGAGATCGGCCGGATCGGCGCCCTGAACCGCCGCTCGGTCCCCCTCGACACCGTGCCGGCCGACGTACGGCATGCCGTGCTGGCCGCCGAGGACCGGCACTACTACTCCGAGCCCGGGATCTCGCCACGGGGCATCGCCCGTGCGGTCTGGGTCAACCTGCGTGGCGGCAACGCCACCCAGGGCGGCTCGACGATCACCCAGCAGTACGCGAAGAACGCCTACCTGACCTCGTCGAAGACCTTCTCCCGCAAGTTCCGGGAGATCTTCATCGCGGTCAAGCTCGACCGCAGCCGGTCCAAGGACCGCGTGTTCGAGGACTACCTCAACAGCATCTACTTCGGCCGTGGCGCCTACGGCATCCAGACGGCGGCCGAGACCTACTTCCACACCACGGTCGACCGGCTCAACGCCTCCCAGGGTGCCGTGCTGGCCTCGCTGATCCGTGCTCCGGCGTTCTACGACCCCACGGCACACCAGACCGCCGCACGTGACCGCTGGCGCTACGTGCTCGACGGCATGGTCGCCGAGCGCTGGCTCATCCGCAGCGAGGCGGCCGCCCTCGGCTATCCCGAGGTGGCCCGGGACAAGCCGCGCAACGCCATGGGTGGCCCCAACGGCTACCTCATCGAGGCGGTCAAGAAGGAGCTCACCGCCCGGGGGTTCGACGAGAACCGGCTCAACGCGGGCGGCCTGACCGTGCGTACGACGATCAACCGAAAGGCGCAGGCCGCCGCCGTGGCCGCGGAGAACGAGGTGCTGGGCAAGGTCCCGGGACCGGTGAGTGCGCTCGTCGCCGTCGAGCCGGGCGTGGGCGCGGTGCGGGCGATGTACGGCGGCCGCGACTACACCGGCAAGGGCCGCACCGCGCAGCTCAACCTCGCCACCCAGATCGAGCGGCTGCCCGGCTCGTCGTTCAAGCCCTACACGCTCGCCACGGCGCTCAAGCAGGGGATCAGCCTGCGGACCGTCTACGACGGCAGCTCGCCGAAGTTCGTCAAGAACTACGGCAAGAACGACATGGTCCGCAACGACGACGGCGAGCAGTGCCGCCGCTGCGACCTCGTCACGGCGCTGGAGCGCTCGGTCAACACGGTCTTCGTGCCGCTCGCCATCGACGTCGGTCCCCGCGCGGTGGCCGCCACCGCGCACGCTGCCGGGATACCGGCCGCTGTCCGCCTCGGCGATCCGCGTGGCTACACGGCCGCCGGCATCACCCTGGGCGTCTACGGCGTCCACCCGATCGACCAGGCAGTCGGCTTCGCCACCTTCGCCGCCCGCGGGATCCGGGCGGAGCCGTTCCTGGTGGAAGGGGTCACCGACCGCGACGGGCACCAGCTGTACCGGGCGAAGCCGGCGACCGCCGGCGCCTTCACCGCCGACGTCGCGGCGGATGCGACGTACGCCATGCGGCAGGTGATCGAGGGTCCGGAGGGGACGGCCCAGCGGGCCCGGCTGGCTGGGAACCGGCCGGCGGCCGGCAAGACCGGGACCACGTCGGAGAACAAGGATGCCTGGTTCGTCGGCTTCACCCCGCAGCTGTCGGCCGCGGTGTGGATCGGAAACGAGGACAACGCGCCGCTGACCAACGTGCCCGGCTACACCGGCGGGGTGTACGGCGGCTCGCTGCCGGCCGAGATCTGGCGGCGCTTCATGGACGGCGCGCTGGCGGGGGACAAGGTCCTCGACTTTCCACCGCCGACCTACCTGGGCAGCAGCAGCGGTGGGCTGCCCAGCGCACCCCCGTCGCGGGTGCGCACGGTCGCCCCCAGCTCCGCCGCCGCCAGCCCGGCCGTCCTCTCTCCGGCGCCCAGTCGGTCGAGCCCGACGCCGCCGGCATCGCCCAGCCCACGCCCGAGCCCCAGCCCCAGCCCGGTGCCTTCCAGCCCGCCGCCGCCGCCGCCGAGCTCGCCGCCACCGCCACCGCCGCCGAGCTCGCCGCCACCGCCACCGAGCTCACCTCCACCGACCAGCGCGCCGCCGGCGAGCGGCAGCCCGTGAGCCGTGCGACCGCGGACGCCGAGGCGCAGTCGCCAGCACGGCCATCGCACGAGGACCCGGTGGTCCGCGGTGCCAGCACCGCCATCGGCGGTCCGGTCGGACGGCACGCCCGTCCCGGTGGCGGCCGTTCCCGGGCTCCGGTCTGGGTGCTGCTCGGGCTGGCCTGCCTGACGCTCGCGCTCGGCTGGGTGCAGAAGGCGCCGTGCCGCACCCACGCCTGGCGCGCGGAGTACCAGTACACCCGGATGTGCTACTCCGACGTCTTCGCCCTCTACTTCGCCGAGCGGCTGGTCGACGGCGAGACGCCGTACGCCGATCATCCGGTCGAGTACCCGGTGGTCATCGGCGGCTTCATGGCGGCCGGGGCGAAGGTCGCCGCGTTGTTCCCGAAGGAGGAGCGGCCTAGCCGGTTCTTCGACGTCACGGCGCTGATGCTGGCCGGCTGCGGGCTGGTGATGGCCGCCACCACGATCGGGCTGGCCGGCCGGCGCCGTCGCTGGGACGCCGCGATGGTCGCGCTGGCGCCGGTCCTGGTGCTGCACGCCTACACCAACTGGGACCTGGCGGCCGCCGCGCTCACCGGTCTCGGCCTGCTCGCCTGGGCCCGGCACCGGCCCGGCTGGGCCGGGGTGTGGCTCGGCCTGGGCACGGCGACAAAGCTCTACCCCGCGCTGTTGCTGCTCCCGCTCTTCCTGCTCTGCCTGCGGATGCGGCGGCTGCCCGAGTTCCGGCGTACGGCGATTGCCGCCGTGCTCGCCTGGCTGGTCGTGGACCTGCCGGTATGGGTGGCCTATCCGGAGGCGTTCGGCCGGTTCTACTCGCTCAACCGCACCCGCGGCGCCGACTGGGACTCGGTCTGGTTCGGGCTGCAGCACTTCCGCGGCCGGCCGCTGGACGCCGGCCTTGCCGCCGGAGCCGCGCCAACGGTGCTGAACGCCGTCGTGGCCGTCGGCTTCCTGCTCGGGCTGGCGGGGATCGGCGCGCTGGCGCTGCGCGCGCCGGTGCGGCCTCGGCTGGCCCAGCTGGCGTTCCTGACCGTGGTCGCCTTCCTGCTCTCGAACAAGGTCTTCTCGCCGCAGTACTCGATCTGGCTGCTGCCGCTGGCGGTCCTCGCCCGGCCGCGATGGCCGGCGTTCCTTGCGTGGCAGGCCAGCGAGGCGTTCCTGCTGTTCCTGCGCTTCTACTTCTTCGTCGGGCAGGACAAGGCGGGGGCCCAGGGCGTCCC
>JAABUS010008191.1_pt1 | contig 11566 bp, 11 predicted proteins | sample 5560161 | NCBI WGS metagenome assembly JAABUS01 (sample SAMN10711885, study PRJNA513376) | rock metagenome | isolation source: Antarctica rocks | place: Antarctica: Victoria Land, Trio Nunatak nord | collected 2016-01-04
CGCGCGCCTAAGAGATAGGGGGTATACCCTAGACAACTCCTTAGACAAGCCCCTAGAGCAACCCCTCGGAATTGCTAGTCATGGGCACTCGTCCCCAAAAGACACCGGGACTCTTTAGGTGGCCACTAGCGCTTAGGGTTAGGGTAAATTTGTACGCTAGCCAGGACTTTTGGCGTCATCCTCCGTATTAGACTCGAGGTCGAATCGAATAACGTGACTAGCAATTTGTCGAGCAAAGAGCATCATTTTTCCTCATATGCACAACTCTTACGCCAACCTCTCATATGACAATTGTACGATGACCGAGTATAATGTATGTGCTACAAATCTATCTAGAAGAATATGTTTCTAGTGGGTATCGAAACTCGTGAGATACCAATCGCCGGCCGCTGTGCTATACCCTTGCCCCAATGCTTCCCTCCCAAATACGCCGATGTCGAGTTCCTAACCAATATCCCTCTAAATCTTAGTCGCAACTTTCAATCCCCCTTTCAGACTTGCTCTAGCCGCTATGAAGATACAGCTTCCCGCAAGCATCATCACCTGTTTGTCACAGTCAGTATCTGTTCCAAAATACCATGGGTCATTGCAGATTCACAACACGTCTTGAAATTCGTTCTCGTAACGATTGGGAACGAGACACTTACTCCGCCGAATATTTGTAGATGCGTGTAGCTGCCCCCTTCCGCAACAACAAGAGCTCCGCCTATCGGGTTTCCAACCAAGACCGCGAACGATATCACCATGAACATCGATCCAGAACGCACCCCAATTTGGCGAATATCGCTGATTTGAGCAATCAACGCTGGTGCCAAGGACACAAAAGCTCCCGAGGTGAAGCCATAGAAAGCTGCGAACAAAATATATGGCACATTGCCTCGGGCTGGTAGCCATAATGCTAGCACGAGGATCGTAGACAGAAATGTTGTGACAATCATCGTGTTGTATCTTCCCACCTTGTCGGCGATGAAACCAGGCAAAGTACGGCCAAATACCGAGACAGCGTTAAGGATCGCTAAGAGGTATCCCGCCAAACTGACGCTCATACCATCGTGCTCGGCTGAGAGGATGATGAAGGTGAACGGCAAGAACATGCCGAAGAAGAACAGGAAAGAGGCGAAAACGGTGAGGAAGAATGGTAACTCTTTGAACGGGGTTACGAAATCCAGGAGCCGCCAGGGCTTTGGCATTGGTGGAAGTCGAGACTTTATGGTGAAGTTGGCGTAGATGAGCAAGCCGAGAATCAGGAACGCTGATGCTCTCATTGCCCATCCAAATCCACTCCGCGCAATGATACGTTCCACCATTATGGGGAAAATGACTCCTCCTAGCGAACTACCAGCGGCCATGACGCCCAATGCAAAGGCACGTTTCTTGAAGAACCAAGTCGTGGTTGATGTCATTGCAGGATAGAAGATCATAGACGCGCCGATGGGGGAACATATGCCTAGAAATCTATCAGATGGAATGAACTATTTAGGGTTTTCTTCGTAGCTTGCATACCTTGCGATAGGAGGAATTGATAATACTCGGTAGATATCGACGCCATCATCAAACCGAAGACGTGGAAGAATGTCCCCACGAGTAGTAGGTATCGTGGGCCATAGTTATCGTACATTTTGCCCCAGATAGGCCCACCACTGAACATCATAAAAACCTCAAGGGCAGGAACTATACGTCGTTTCTGAGTCAGCATTGCGATCACAGCATGCGCAATGGGTCGTGAAACATGTTTGTAGAGTACACCACGTGCCGGGGCTCCCAAACCATGTCTCTGGACTCAACAAACGGTATAGTAAGGAAGATAGAGCTCCAAAAGAACGTACTCCATGAGATCGTACTTGGGGAATAGTTTGATAATGGGCCAGTTTCGTAATAGGCTTGGAATTCCCCAATGGCATTGATCCAGCCGAAGCTGCAGAACAAGCAGCAGAATGCGCCAGAGACAACGAGCCATGCTTCGGCGCCTCCATCGGGGAAGCTTGCCGGGTCCATTGGCCCTAGTGGCCTCGGCTCCTCCTCAGCCTCGAGAGCTTTCTCGACGTCCAGCTCTTGCGGTTCGTCTGTCGTTTCAGGCATTATGTGTGCATCTGTTTGCTGTGGACCTCTGGGTACGCTATCATTATGGATGGAGCGGTCCATTTCGACAGACTTCTGCTCGTCCTTGATTGAGACTGAGGAGCCTGAAGAGTCGTCCATGGCGGTGTCCAAGTCTGAAAATGACGTGCGTGTAGTATTGAACGTTTGCGGGACGGTGTACGCGAATGCTTTTGTGGGGAGAGGATGGCTGGCGACAGGGTATTTATAACAGTGTACGTCTTGCGCTCAGGTACGAATCACATTTTCCATGACTCTTAGCCGTTCGCTTTCTCGCTTTCTCGCTTTCTCGGGAAGGGAAAGGGGAAGGGGATGGCGAAGAATGTACCTAAGTATACTCGTACATACCTTACTATGCGGAAACAACTTAGAACCGAAAGAGCGAGCATCTAAACCTTAAAGGTACGGGTCGGCGTTCAGCAGTCTCGGCCGGTAGCAGCCCCTGGGTAATATTTCTGGGGCCGCGAGTGACTTCATTTGCCTATCCATTTACAAGAGTCTATTCAACTTTGGACAGCTTCAAGCTCTTTTTGAATGTACCTTACGTCAGGATAGACAAATTTGGAAAGGGAGATCCTCAATAGATCAGTCACGATTAACCCCACAAGGTTCCATGTCATCGGGCCGGATCTCACCCGGCTTGGAAAAGCTTGTCCGCGCTCTCGAAGAGCTACCAGATTAAGTAGTAAGCACACATAGACGCTGCTTGGAGTCAGGCTTGGTGTCAGAATACTTCAAGTGGTAGTTACGAGGGCTGTACAGCCCGGAATCTGCAGCGTGAAGTTCCCCTAGAGCGAAGAGTCACCCTATAAACGATCAAGATGAGTTGAGGGTGCAGAATATAGGCTCTGGAATAGGCTTAAATGACCACTTCCTGCTTTATTCGACAGTGTTTTGTGCTCAAGTCCATTGCACTGGCGTCTAAGACTGCCATTTGTTTGGACACTAAGCCTGGAGTCTTGCCGTGGATTCTGAAGGATTTGATCTCAAGAGCTAGCTGGCTAAGTGTCATCCATTCCCTACGCATCAGACCCAACACCTAAAGAAGTATGCAACTCCCAAGCTATGCATGATCATGCAGTACAATTCCCTTCTTACACCTCCGCCGTCAGAGTATTGTCGAGTCCGAGCCGCATATTCTCAACCGTCTTTGCTCCAACGCCACGCAGCCTTCCAAGCTGCCCTAGATTCTGTACCACCTTCAGCTCATCTTCGTCCTCTTCGCCAGCACAAAGCGCCTCGATGATGACTTCTGCCTTCTTCGCGCCTACTCCTTTGAGCAGCCGTATTTGACTAACGTCTCTTGTGTTTATAATCTCTAACAGCTGCTTTGTGCGAGGTGTTTGTAAGCCATCGATCCTCGTCTCGGCCGAGGTAATCTGGACCGCCCTTGATCTTGGCCTTTTTGTCTTTGCCTTATCGTGGAAGCTTACGTCTGAACCATAATCCTGATCGTCAGCTGCTTCAGCTTGATAATCGTCATCTTCTTCGCTAACTCTGTGTTCTTCCCTTCTGACGTCGGAACCAGAATGCTTGGTGAGACGTTGGTCATCGACCGCCTCTTTCGACGCTCCCTCCTGCTTCTTCTTCTGTAGCTTCTCGCGTAATTTCTCGATCTTCATGTGGAGTTTTTTGTTGTCAGGGAAGTAATCCTTGGCCAAGTTGTACATCCTTAGAGCACTCGTATCTTCTCTTCGCACGGCGTGCTGTTTTGCCATTAGTAGAAATGTCAGCCCTTGCTCCCTGCCATCGTCTTTGCCGTCAATCTTCTGCTCCAGCGTTTCCAGGCGTCTCTGGACATCATCGCTAATCTCTAGCTGAGGGGCAATGGAAGGTTGGTCAAGGGCACGTGCTGCAAGAATATCGGTTACCTTCCTTTCGATAATATCTTCGATGGCCTGCTTTGACATCGCGGGCTGGGGGTTTGATATCAATTTATTTGGAGTCCGCCTCTTTGGAGGGCGGGAAGCCGAAGTTACGAAAGCATCCGAGGTTGACGGCCGCTTCAACGGCGACGACCGCCGGGGTGGTTCACCTCGAGTTGGACGAGTTGCTGCATTCGAATGCCGCTCTTTATCTGCGTAAACAAAGAAAGACTTCGCCTGCTTATCGCCTTGCCTCTGAGCAGGTTTCGAAACATGGAGAGTAGAAGCGTTGTGCAGCGTGCTCGTCAATGGTCGAAGGGGCTGCCTCCGTAACGATGATCCGGTGAAGTTAGGTATCGTCCTTGGGCACGCCTTGAATACAGGATCATTCTCAATTTCTCTAATCTCGATTCGTTTTGTCCGATTAGCAAAATTTAAAGAGCTTATGGTATCGAGGTGGTAGGATCTCGTAGGAGCTAGGTTTAAGATCATGACCGTCAAGCCATTGTTTTGACCAAGGGAAAGGATGCGAGTCATCTTGCTTTCTCGGTAGGGTATGCGTGACGAGTTTGTGCTGACAGCCTCCACACATTTGGCCAATGTGAAAAGTGATTTATTGATACTGGCAGACTCCACCATTCTCTCCTTTCCGTTTTCAGTTCTGCGATTGTCTTCGGAGCCTGCCAGATCAATCGCAGATGCTGTGCTGATCCTCACTTCATCGCCTGTGAATACTGACAGTTTGATACCGAGAATGGCGTGCGACCTTGAGGAAGCGGCGTTTAGCTAAACGTCTTTTAGTACGCTCCTTGGCATTGTGCCCAAGTGGCAATGCTCACCTTCGTTGCACTAGTCGAACGGTTGATGTTTGCCTGGTCATAAAGCCTCTCGAAGTCTTTCAGACTGTCGCAGGGTCTTTCGGTCAATCCGACAACGACCGTCTTGCCTCCGTTATCCCGCAAAGGTAGTCCCGCCAATGTTCGCTTCTCCAGCGCTTCGAAAAGGTCGAAGACTTTGTCGTTGTAAATTTCGTAATATGAGAGGGAAATCTCCGCTATCGTCTTCCCACCAGAGTCTTTGTCGATTTTCCGAGCCCTTCGATAGATTCCTGACAACAGACGCGGAATAACTCCCCGCTCTGCCAGGCTCTTCCCGCCTCGCATTGTATGAGTCTTTCCCGTGCCTGTACTGCCATACGCAAATATTGTGACATCGAATCCACTGAATAGGTGCTTGATTGTAGGCGATACTGTAGCGGATCAACACCATTTCCTTATACGCTCCCTGTTGCTGCGCGCTCGCTTACCTTCATTGTCAAAGATTTGTTGCTGAGTCGCGGCATGATTGTAAACACTGCTGAATTGAAAAGTGAAGTCCTCGCCTTCATTCTTCGGGTTCGGTATCTTGACCAGCGTAGGTTGATCTGAGGATTCATTGCCATCTGAGGATTCATTGCCGGCCGCCGAGACAATCACGTCCTTCTCCAACTCACTAGGCTGCTGAGGCCTTATCCTAGCGACCACTCGTATAGCCATTGCGGCTACTGTCCCGTCCTTGGAGAATTATTCACTCAAAGTGAGCTTGACACCATGACGCTCCCTCGATTCTGCAAACATTGATCTCGGGTAAGGCGGTCACTGCAGAAACGTACGGCAGATCATTAGGATAAAGTAGCAAATGGATGGCATCTTACCGGCTGCCGTATAGATCGGGTGGAATTGGCTGGTGCTGCCAAGACAATCAGGTCGCGTCGCACACTTCTAAGTGTTCGCGTCGGTCTCTGACTCCACAATTTTGTCCAGCTCCACCAAATCATGGCGCCCGAAAAGCGACGGCGTGTGCTCGAAGACGATGAGGAGCTTGAGGTTTTCGAGGTAGAGAGCCCATCGTCAAGTCTACAGCAGGCCTCAGTGAGTCCGTAGAGACTGACTACTAAGGCTAGACTGACCGCTTCAACAGAGAAAGAAATTCCGAATGTCTTATGATGAGCCAGACACAGAGGATGCCGACGCCTCGTCAGATGAAGAGCGCTTCCAGGAGGTAGCCTCGCAATATGCTACACAACAGCGAAGCAAACAGAGGGTGGAAAACCTCCCCGCAAACAACGGCATTATTGAGACTGTCACATGTACCAACTTCATGTGTCATAGCTTTCTGGAGATCGGCTTGGGACCGCTCATCAATTTCATCATTGGGCACAACGGAAGCGGAAAGAGTGCGGTCTTGACAGCCATTACTATATGTCTAGGGGGAAAAGCAACAGCGACAAATCGTGGGCAAAGTTTAAAAAGCTTCATCAAAGAGGGCGAAGAGTTAGTTGAAAATTATACCTTGGTTTGGGCGATGCTAAAAGGCGTAGGACCTCAATGCTCAGTGTCAAGATCAAGAACACTGGAGACAGTGCATATCAGAACGATGTGTACGGCGACTCAATCATAGTCGAACGTCACTTCTCACGCTCGGGTAGTAGCAGCTTCAAGTTGAAGAGCTCGACCGGAAGGATGATCTCTACCAGGAAAGGCGACCTTGACGACATCTGCGACTATTTCGCCCTCCAGATTGACAATCCAATGAATGTCCTAACTCAGGACATGGCGCGTCAGTTCCTGAATAATTCAACCCCACACGAAAAGTACAAATTTTTTATGAAAGGAACACAGCTTGAGCATCTTGATGGGGACTATATAATTGTTGAGAACAACCTTGAAACGATCGACCAAGACTTGTGGAAAAAGATGGAGGACGTCAAAGTCTTCGAAGAGCGCGCAGAAAAAGCGAGGCATCTACTATCGCTCTCTGAGAAGCAAGATAGGCTTCGGGAGAGGATCGATCACCTGGGGCACATGATAGCCTGGTCTCAAGTAGAGGAACAAGAGCAAGAACTGTCAGACTGCAACAGGAAAGTGAGCATGACGGATGAGAAGATTGAACTCGCGGAGTTGAAGGCTGAGAGTTTGGGCGAAGCTCTCCGCCAGACTGAGCAAACATCAGAACATGCCAAAGGAGCTCTAGAGGAAGCAACGAGCGCTCTGGCTCCGTTGGTGGAGGAGAAGGACGTCGTGAAAAGAGAGCACGACCGGCATAAAGCCGAACAACTGGCATTACATGTAATACCGCCCTTACTGATGTCAAACTTTTCACTAATATTGTGTCACAGACGGAGCAGCGCGAAATTTCTGGAGAGATCAAAGCCGCAAAAGATAGAATCAAGAAGGTTGAAAGGGCCATCGAGAATGAACATCAGCTACTTAGCGACGCAGATGGCGGGACCCATGCCTTGCGACGCGCAGAAATCGAAGAGAAGAGAGAAGAGTCTGAAGCTGCAAAGACTCGACTCCGAGAGCATGAGGACGGACTTCCTGCTCTGGAGGACAACAGAAATCGAGCTTTTGAGGGTCATAAGGTGTCTCAAGACCCCACCAGGCGCAAACGACTGGATATCCAGTCAGCTGAAGAGCGTCTGAGTTCATTAATAAAAGATCGAGGACAGCAGCAGCAAGCCTATTCTGGGAACATGAAACATCTACTCAGCGCCATTCGGCAAGACGACGCTTTCAGGCAGAAGCCAGTGGGACCGCTCGGCTCCCATGTGAGACTGCTGAAACCTCTCTGGTCAAGTATCCTCGAAAAGTCCTTTGGTGGAGCTTTGGAAGCCTTCGTTGTTACGAGCAAGGATGACCAGCTCAGGCTATCAGCTCTGATGCAGAGAGTTGGATGGTAAAGTTCCAAATATCAATTTCCTGCTTAGCCTGGCTAACGTACGCAGTCCGTGTCAGATACTGATAACAAACAACAATCCGATAGACGTTACAGGGAAAGAACCAGACGAACGCTTCGACACGGCCCTGAAAGCCCTTGAGGTACTTCCTTTTCATATCTTGTGTATATACGTGCTAAGTCATAACTAGATTGATAATCCCCTCGGTCGAAAACAGCTGATCATCAATCAAGGCATTGATCAGACGATATTGATCGAGGATCGGAGGACTGCCATTGATGAAATGAATAGTCAAAGACTGCAAAACGTGAGGCAATGCTTTTCGCTCAACACCAAACCTGGAGAAGGTCTCAGAATGGCCTATGGATATGGGGGTGGTCTCTCGCAGTCACATCTTCAAGCCTGGCATGGGTCGCCGCGTATGAAGACTGACATTGAATATCAAATCAAGTAAGTCATCTATCCATGCTGACTCACAGCCTCTGCTCTGCTGACCTTCTTAGTGCTCAGCGAGAAGTTGTCCAGGCTCTGAAGTCAGAGCTCAATCAGTCGGAGCAATTTTCAAAGGAAAAGCAAAGGCATCTTACCAGATGTGAGCAAGCAATCAAGAAGCACCAGCAAGATGCAATACAGCTCCGCATCGAGCTGCAGCAAGCCGAGACCGTTGTAGATGAGCTTCAAGATGCCTTGGACAATGATCGTATCGAGGAGGGTCGTTTGGACGCCCTGAAGGAGCAGCTTGCCGAGGCGAAAGAGGAGCAGAGCACTCATGAAGGCTCTTATGGAGATATGGTCGTTGCCAAGGATAAAAACAACGAGCTTGTCAAGAGCACGAGGGACCAGATGGCAGCCATGGATGTGAACATAAGAGAAGCCGAAGCCAGAGTTCTTAAGGCAGAGCAAAAAGCGACAAGAAGCGCAAATGACAGATCGGCAGCCCTTCGCGAGAAGAACGCCGCGATCGAGTCAGTCGATAGACTGAAACGCGAGAGGGAGCGAGAGCAGAAATTACGCGAGGATAAACGTGCTTACGTCGAGAATTTCACAGCCCAAGCAGCTCTAATCTGCGCACGTGTTGCCGTGGACGAAGGCGAGACCTACACGACATTGACTCGGAAACACGAGAAGCTACGGAAGGATCTAGCGGAGGCGCACAAGCGGTATACATTCAAGAGAAGTGATATCCTTATTGAAACATCGCTAACATCAACATAGTGCTGGAGGTACTAGAGACGACTTCGCTTTGGCTGCAAGGAAAGCAATTGTAGAGCTCAATCACGCATCCGAGGAGGTCCAAAGCATTGAAGAGCTCTCGCAGATCCTGAAACGAACGCTCGTGGACCGTAAGAACCGATGGAGAATGTTCCAGAAGCATATCACAGCACGCGCTCGGATCCAATTCATGTACCTTCTGAGCGAGCGCGGTTTCCGGGGTCAGCTGCTTGCGAACCACAAGGAGAAGAAGCTTGATCTGAAGGTCGAGCCCGATGTGACCTTGAAACAGTACAAGGGGCGCAAGACTATGACACTATCTGGCGGAGAAAAGTCTTTCTCGACCATCTGCTTGCTGCTTTCTCTTTGGGATGCCATGGGAGCACCAATCCGATGCCTGGACGAGTTCGACGTTTTCATGGACTCCGTCAACCGAGAGATCAGTATGGGGATGATGATCAAAGCGGCAAGAGGCTCGATGGGGAAGCAGTTCATCTTGATTACGCCCCAATCGATGGGTGGTGTCGATTCGGCGGTGGACGTCAAGGTCGTCAAGTAAGCATGATCCTTCTCTGGTCAGTGTGGACTCCAGCTAATCAATGCCACAGGATGCCTGACCCAAAACGCGGTGATAAGCAGGCCAGGCTGAACTTCGCCCCTGCTACGCCTACATGATCAACTTATTAAGTGTTGCCTATTCTGATATTCTTTTCTTGTAGATACATGCAGCGAACGACAGTGGTGCTGCAGCCATCTCACCACCTTGATTTTTGGCTTTGTGCATAGAGGAATCCTACGTCGTATCTTACTCTTACAACTTCGACTAGCCATGCTTTCTTCCTCGCGTGAACCTGCTTCATCCAACCGGTGCTTGAGCAGCGGCAGCCAGTGCTCGCTCAGCCTTTGCCCTCAAACCTGCAGCATCTTCAAGACCCACGCTGATCCTAACCAAATCGGCCTCAACACCAAAATGTCCTGCCCACTCAAGCTCTCCATAATGCGCCAATATCACATATGGTGAGCTGAGTGTAAAGTTCGTACCAAGACTGGGCCCTTTCGCGGTCTCTAGCTTATCAAAGAACGTGACTGCTTGGGCTGTGTTCTTGAAGGTGACGCTGAGAAGACCACCGTAGCCACCGTTGGCATTACGGCAGTGGTCGTAGTTTGCTCGTGTCGGGCTGTGTTTTGGATAGTAAACCTCCTTGACAATTGGTGAAGTTTTCAGTGTCTCGCAGATTGCTTCCGCATTCTGATTTATCCTGGCGATGCGTGAGATGAAGTCCCGGCTGTTGCGTTCCATGAAAATGGCATCCTCGTGCCAGTAGTTATCCTCGTAGTCTCTTGCCACGAAGTCTTTGAGTTGAGAATAGTACCGGCTTTGTGGGTTGAGCACTGAGCCTCCACCCATAACGTTGCATTCGCCTGTGAAAACCTTGGTCAGACTACTGACGACCACATCCGCGTAAGGTAGGACATGCACGTTGACAAAGTTTCCGATCGTTTCGTCTACCACGACGGCAAAGTCGTATCGATCGGCGAGTGTTCGTATCCGGCGTAGGTCCGGTGTTTTCAAAAGAGGGTTCCCAGGAAATTCACAAAATAGAGCAAGATACTTCTCGCCCGCCTTACAGCGTCGTTCTAGGTCGTCAAGGTCTGCCGATTCTCCGTGGCCGTAAAATAGGCACCCAGGACCCCATCTTTCCAGTATCTTGAGTGTATCAATGTATGGGAACCCGAAGCTGATACTCTTCAATTCTCCTCTAACGGCCATCATGCTTCTGTGAGTATTGAAAATCGAGCTCATACCGCATGGGTACAGGTAGACATCATTCTCTGAGAAACCTGCAACATGTTCCGTCCTTCTTGGTGGATCCTGTAGTTCCAAGGCCTCTTTCAGGTCTACATTTGCGGTTAAAGCACCAGCAATACGCCTCCTGATGGCCAGCTTGGCGCTAGCGGCAAGAGATACATCGAGGTTTCGTCCGAAGCGCTCTTCAACAAATAGAACATGGTCCTTGCCATCAACAGCGTCCGCTTGATGGACCTTGTTTTTCCCAGTCAGATCTAGTGAGCCTTTCTTCTGATACCTTCGAGGTCCCTTGCTTGGTGACTTGAACTGGACACTGTTTATTCTTTCGGTGAGATGACCGTCGTTGAAAGCCTTATGGCAGTACTCGGCCCGCCGACTAGACACGCCGTCGCCCGAATGCTGCCAGAAGGTTTTCGCGATCTTCGAGTGGCTTCGTGGAAAGATGACTGCTGAGACGATCGGCCTAATACACGATTCTGTACTGCCTCCGCCATTGGTCTGATCGTCATTTGGATGCAGATCAAGTATTCTGACAAGATTTTCCACCTCAAGAGATGGCGTTTGTTTTCGGAAGAATTCCACACATCGTAGCGCGACAGCATGAGAGGGAAAGAGAAATGCGTTCTCTGTCGTTGAAGAGCCATACTGCTTGACAATGGCATCTGCAAACGCTTGGATGGTCTTATGTACGAAGAAACTATATTTGTTTTCTCAGAATGATGTACTCGAACGCGGAATGAGTCACAAACCGTGGATAGCCAGTCTTCATCTTGCTCAAGACCCAGTCCTCCCCTTCTTCGTAGCCAACGTTGGCCTCCCAAGTCGGTAGTGACACGGACACAGCCTTGCCGTAGTCGCTTAGAG
>JAABUS010008192.1_pt1 | contig 11565 bp, 12 predicted proteins | sample 5560161 | NCBI WGS metagenome assembly JAABUS01 (sample SAMN10711885, study PRJNA513376) | rock metagenome | isolation source: Antarctica rocks | place: Antarctica: Victoria Land, Trio Nunatak nord | collected 2016-01-04
CCATCTTTCTTATACTCTCCGGCCAACCGGGAAAATCCCGGCCGCGCGTCGGATGCGCCTTTGTTCAACGTGCTCCAGAAAGTCAGGACGTAGATGCCCTTACTTTTGATCTCGAAGTCTCTACCGTTAATGTCTTTCGCGATGAATTCGGGAGCTTTCTGGCCCTGGTTCGGCGCGGGCTGCGCGAGCGTGAGGGAGCCTGTGCCGGTCTGGGCGCTCCCTAGAGAACGGTAGATGACCGCAGCGACGAGCACGAGAACGAAGACCACTGCGAGGCGCCTCATGAGCTTCGCGGATGAAAATCTGGGAAAGGATGCACGGGGAAAATTATACAGGCCGGCCGGAGAACTGTCCCAGCACACGAGCCGCCGGGAAACGCCTATAATCTCAAACTTCTTGTGAAAGCCGTAAGAACAAAGCCCGTCCTCGTCTTGATGCTCGCCTGTGTCCTGCTACTCATGGCGGGCGCCGCCGACGCGCGGGCTCAAGGCACAACCGTCGAGATGACCACCCAACCAACCCAACCCAAGACGGCCCCCGCCGAACCCGCCGCGCCCAAAGTAGCTGCCAGAGCCTGGGTGTTAGTGGACGCTCGTAGCGGTAAGTACCTTGCGGGGAACAATGCCTCGGACCGGCTCGCGATAGCGTCGACGACCAAGATCATGGTCGCCCTCGTCGCCCTTAAGGAGGCGAACCTCGACGAGGAAGTGACGGTGTCCGAGAAGGCTGCGTCTTTCGCAATACCCATCTACAGCAACGTCGGTCTCTTCCCGGGAGATAAGATAACTGTCCGGGATTTGCTGAAAGGGACTTTGATCTCCTCTGGCGACGATGCCGTCTATGCCCTGGCCCAACACCTCGGCGGCGGGAGCGTGGAGAAGTTCGTTGACGAGATGAACCAGGAAGCAAAGACTCTGGGCCTCAAAAACACCCACTTCGAGAACCCGAGCGGCCTGGACGTGAAAGGACACTACTCAAGCGCCCAGGACCTCGCTACCATGACGCGGCTGGCCTTCAAGTATCCGCAGTTTCGGGAGATGGTCGGGACGCAGTACGCGATCATCTCCACTCAGGACCGAGAGATACAGCTCGCGAATACAAACCTGCTGCTGTCATCCTACCCGCCCGCGACCGGCGTAAAGACCGGGACAACGCCCAAGGCGGGCCACAGCCTGGTCGCCTCGGCCTCTTCTGGAAACGAATCGTACGTCGCCGTCTTCCTCGACTCGCAAGAAGACCGCTTCACCGCCGCGGCCCGGATACTGGAATATGGGTTCTCGACCTACGACCGGAAAAATCTGGTGGTGCGGAAGCAGAAATACGCCGAGGTGAAAGTCCCGTATCGTCGGGGAGAGAAGGTCGGACTTGTGGCCCAGAAGGACGTGGAAGGGCTGGTCGATAGTCGTTCGAGCGTGAAGCGCGAGGCCGAGGTAATGAAAGAGTTGCCGGACTCGGCGAAGCCCGGCGACAAGCTAGGCCAGATCGTGTTGAAGGTGGACGGGGAGCGCGTGGGGGAGAGTCCGCTCGTGGCGAAAAAGGGCTACAAAAAGGCCTCCTTGTGGGAACGGGTGTGGTATACAGTTGGCGGGGTTTTCCAGTAAAAGGATAGGGGAAGAAGGGGTTGGATATGATCCTGACCGTTACCCTGAACGCCGCCGTGGCGCGCACTTTAGTCGTGCCGAGTCTGACCCTCGGGCAGCGGCACCGCGCGCCGGAGAGCATTGCTCTGGCTGGCGGTAAGGGGATAAATGTCGCACGGAGTCTACGTTCTTTAGGCGTGCCGGTTCTGGCGACCGGGTTGGCCGGAGGACGTAACGGCGACACCATCCGCGACGGGCTTTCGGAGGCGGCGATTCCCTTCGATCTCGTCGAGACAGCGGACCATTCCCGGACTTCCACGGCGATCATTGACCCGATGACCGGGACGCAGACGGAGATCAACGAGTACGGCGCCGAAGTGAGCCCATCCGAAGCCAAAGAGTTCTCCCGGCGCTTCGAGCACCTGATGGAGTACGCCACGGCGGTAGTGTTCGCCGGCAGCCTTCCTCCGAACCTGGAGGAGAGCTTTTTAGTAAGTCTCTTGCAACGCGCCCGCGAGAGGGGCCTCTTCACGGTCGTTGACTCGACCCCCACGGTGCTTCGCGCGGCGCTCAAGGCCTCGCCCTCGTTCGTGAGCCCGAACCAGCACGAGGCCGAGAGCGTCGCGGGGTTCGATTTTATCGAGGAGGAGGACTTCCCCAGGGGTCTCGCGCGTCTGGTCGAACTCGGCGCGGGAAGCGCGTGCATTACCTCGTCCGAGGGACATTCCTACCTGCTTACGGATTCCGGGGTCGTCTCCGCCACGGCGCCGCGGGTCGAGGCGGTCTCGACGATAGGCAGCGGCGACGCGTACGTGGCGGGACTTCTCGCGGGGCTTCTGTATCGGGATCTCGACCCCGTAGACGCCGTGCGGCTGGCCGCCGGGTGCGCCGCCGCAAACGTCGAGACTTTGGGGGCCGGAGTGTTCGAAGCCCGCCGGGCGGAAGAGCTGGCTGAGTACGTGGAAATAGATACCCTCGCCCGGAGCTTCGAGGAAGGGCGAGTCTAAAGAACCGCGAGATTCCAGTTTTAACCGTGTTAGAATCCATGGGTCGGAAGATATTTGGTCGAGCAACGGAGGTTCGAATTCATGGCGGTTAGCGAGGTCACTGACGCTACTTTCGAGAACGAGGTTATTCAGTCTGAAAAGCCTGTAATAGTAGACTTCTGGGCGCCCTGGTGCGTGCCTTGCCGCAGGATCTCCCCTATCCTGGAGGAGATGAGCGGAGACCGTGACGACGTGCGTTTCGTCAAGCTCAACGTGGACGATAACCCCGCGACGGCTATGAATTACCAGATATCCAGCATCCCGACGATAAGCCGGTTCGAGAGTGGAGAGATCAAGCAGCAGGCGGTTGGCGCTCTGCCGAAGAATCAGCTCTCCTCGCAGCTCGGGCTGTAATTGCGCTAAGTAACCTGGACGGTTACAATCTCGGCGTGAAAATCCGTGGAGCCAGCTTGGGCTAGGCTCTCAGAGTGTTGTGTACAAATCAGAGGAGGTACGGAGAATGAAGTTTAAACCGCTAGGTGCGCGCGCGTTGGTCCAGGTGGTCGAGCGCGAGGAAAAGACGTCTTCCGGCATAGTGCTGCCGGATACCGCCAAGGACAAGCCGCAGACGGCCGAGATCGTGTCTGTTGGTGACGGCAAGCTCGACGACAAGGGTCAGCGCGTATCCGTCGAGGTCAGCCAGGGCGACGTCATCGTATTCGCCAAGTACTCGGGGACCGAGATCAAACTGGACGGCGAGGACTACATGATCCTCGACGCCGACGACATTCTCGGAGTCGTAGAGGACTAGTCAGAGCCGGGAATTTACCCACGGCTTCAGGAGCGCCGGGCAGCGCGTGAGTGCGCCCGGCGCTCCTTCTTTCTATCGAAGGAGATCCCATGACTCAACTCGAAGCCCAGGAAGTGAGATTCATGGGGAGGCAAGGCTAGACCGTGCGCGCCTTACGCAGGGGAGATAGGGGACGGGAAGTCGTCGATCTTCAGACCCGCCTTCAGGCTCTGGGGCTGGACTTGGGCAACAGGGGCATAGATGGCGTCTTCGGACCCCGAACCGAACTGGACGTGAAGTCATTTCAGCAGTCTCTAGGCATCCTGGCCGACGGACTGGTTGGATCGACAACCTGGCGTGAGATCGTGGAGGCCGGATACCGTCCCGGTGTGCGTCTTCTATACCTGCGCCAGCCGCCTTTCCGGGGGACCGACGTCGTCGAGCTACAGAGGATGCTGAACGACCTCGGCTTCGACCCCGGCGCCGTGAACGGACTCTTCGATTCCCGGACCGCGCGAGCCCTCCGCGATTTCCAGAAGAACGCTGGTCTTCAGGCGGACGGCGTCGTAGATAGCGCGGTCTTCAAGGTGCTTTCTACCTACGCCGGACAGTCTCTCGGGACTCACCCGTTGCCGGACAAGCACGGCGGCTACTTCCCGGAGGACCTCTTCTCCGGGACCATTGTCGTCGACGCCGCCCACGGTGGGCGGAACGCCGGATACGTCGCCCCGACGAGTATTTCAGAGGCAGGCCTGAACCTCTCCGTTGCACAGGAGCTGGCTCAGATCCTATCCGCCCGCGAGGTGCTTCTCACCCGCAGCGACGACGAAGACGTTTCCTCCCAGGATCGGGCGTTTCTAGCGACCTCCTCGAAGGCGAAGATGGTTGTCTCCATACACCACGCTCACCATCCCACCCCGGCCGCAAGCGGTACAGCATCCTATTACTTTGAGCGTTTCGGATACCAGTCGCACCGGGGCAATATGGCGGCGACATACATCCAGCGAGGCGTGAGCCGGGCTCTAGGGACCCGCGACATAGGAGAGTTCGGCCGCTCCTACGACATCCTGCGCGAGACGAACATCCCGGCCGTCATGCTGGAGCCGCTGCATCTCAGCAATCCCGAAGAACTGGAGCTTGCCTCGGATCCCTATTATCCAGCGACCGTGGCGGAGGCTATCGCGGGAGCCCTGGAACTATACGCGGGCCGGGATCAGGCATTCATAGCCGTTTAGGATGAAGCTGTTCAGCAGCTCGACTCTTCAGCGTTTCCGGTAGTCGAAGAACACAAAAACTGACCGGCTTCGAGGCTGACAGCTAACAACTGACTGCTATAATGTCTCCCACAGTCGGGACGTAGCGCAGCTTGGTAGCGCGCCTCGTTCGGGACGAGGAGGTCGGAGGTTCAAATCCTCTCGTCCCGACTCAACGGTGGGAAGGCATTCCAACCTCTCGGTTATTCCGTATTTCACGTATTAAAGGGCCTTACAGCCCGACCTCTTCGGCTTCCCCGAGGAGTTGGCTCCAGTCTTCGTAGAGACCTTCCAGGATGCCCTTTAGCTGGCGGTGCTCCAGAACCACGTCGCGCGAGCGTTTGCCGTCGGCGTAGAGTTCGGAGGTGGCGAGCTCTTTCTCCAGTCGGGAGACGCGGCGTTCGGTGGCGTCTATCTCACCTTCCACCGCGACGAGCCGGGTGGCGAGGACGCTCTGACGCTTGTCGAGGCCAGGCCGAACGCGGCGGCGCGGCTTGCGGTCGCCCTCCTTTACGTCCAGCCGCCGGTGCGCGCGGTAGTAGTCGTAGCCGCCGAGATAGTTGGTGAGTTTCTTGTCTCCCAGATCAACGACGCGGGTCGCCAGCTTGCGCAGGAAGTAGCGGTCGTGGGAAATGAAGAAGAGCGTGCCGCGGTATTTGACGAGCGCATCTTCGAGGGCCTCGCGGGCCGGGATGTCGAGGTTGTTCGTCGGTTCGTCCAGGAGTAGGAGGTTAGCCTCGCTCACCACGATCTCGGCCAGGGAGAGACGGCTTTTCTCGCCGCCGGAGAGCGAAGAGACCTTCTTGAAGACGTCGTCGCCGGAGAACAGGAAGGAACCCAGAAGCTCCCTTGACTCCGGGGCATCCAGGCCCGTTGAGTCCATTGTCTCTTGTAGCACGGTCTTCGAGCCTTCGAGTCGTGCAAGTTGCTGGTCCTGGTAGGCCAGAACGACGTTGTTGCCTAGACGAGCGGTTCCGCGTTGAGGATCTAACTCGCCGGTCGCCAGGCGCATGATGGTGCTCTTACCGGCGCCGTTCGGACCGAGCAGCGCGACCCGCTCCCTACGCTCGATGACGAGATCTAGCTCGTCCAGAAGGGGCTTATCGGAGTCATCGTGGGCATAGTACACGTCCTCCATCTCCAGGACGACCCGGCCAGCGCGGGAGGTCTCGCCGCCGAGGTTGAGTTTCATGTTCTTCGAGCCGTTGTTCGGACCTTCGATCTTCTCCATCCGGTCGAGGAGCTTCTGTTTGCTGCGGGCCTGGCTGGCCTTGCTGGCCTTCGCCCGGTTTTTCTCGACGAAGCGTTCGAGTTGCGCGCGGCGTTCGGCGTTCGCTTTCGCCTTGCGAGCGAGTTGTTCGTTCCTTGCCTGCTTCTGTTCTACGTACTTCGTGTAGTTACCTGGATAGCGGGTGATCCTGCCATCGTCCAACTCCAGGATCGAACCGGAGATCGCATCAAGGAAGTAGCGGTCATGCGAGACGATGAGGACGGCGCTCTTCGCGCTTTTGATGAAGTTTTCCAGCCACTCTATGGCCCGTAGGTCCAGATGGTTCGTCGGCTCATCCAGAAGTACAAGGTCCGGTCCTTCCAAGAGCAGCCGGGCCAGAGCTATACGGCTCTGCTCGCCGCCGGAGAACGAGCCGACGGGGCGTTTCCAGTCCTCCGGGTCGAAGCCGAGGCCCGAGAGGGTGGAGGCGGTGCGGGCGCGGTACTCGTAGCCGCCGTCGCGCTCGAACTCGCTCTGGAGGCGGCCGTAGCGCTCGAGGAGCGAGTCGGAGGGTTCCTCGGAGAGCCGGGTCTCAAGTTCCTTCAGTTCCTTTTCGCGTTCGATCAAGTCCGTAAACGCGGAGATCATCTCCTCCTCGATGGAGAGCCCGCCACGGATGCCCGCATAGAGGCTCTGGGCGGTCATGCCGACCTTCGCGTCGCCGACGCGTTCGACGCCGCCGGAGTCAGCTTCGGAGTTTCCGGCCAGGATCTGTAGCAGGGTAGTCTTGCCCGCGCCGTTGCGGCCGACCAGACCAACCTTCTCCCCGGCCTCGACCGCGAGCGTCGCCCCGGAGAGGACCTTCAGGTCGCCACCGTGGTACTTCACGAGATCTCTCGCTATAAGAACCTTCATACCGATGAAATTCCCAAACTGAAGAAACTAATCATGTCCCCACTTAGATTGAACGAACTGTCGGGTGCCCAATGCACCTCTATCCCGACTATTTTATACACTTTGGGTGAATGGCAGATCTTGCGGACGCTGACCGTACTGATCGCCCTGGTGGCTGGACACCGAATGCATCACATCGGTAAGCATATGCGGTTCGAGACCCTTGTCCTGGAAGTACCCTTCCTCAAAGCCCTGGCGTCCTGGAGGCGGCGCCACCAACCTCGTATGGTTCGGAACGAGTGCGCTCGTCGTATGAGACTCCGCTAAGCTTGCGGTCTTGGTGCCGGCGACGCAAGGGACCGTGGGATGCTCCTCAAGCCTCGGTCACGGAAGCTTCAATCGCGAAGATGTCATAAAGAACGGGTTACGAGAGGCTCTTCCCTGGGTAGATAATTTGACCATCCACTTAGCTAAGGTTCACTAAGGTACAAGGGAGTTTATATGAACAGAAGGGGCAGACGCGCTGGATCTCAGGGACGTGCGGAGGGTCGTGTACGGGGCCGCGTTCGAGAGCGCGTGCAAGGGAGCGAACGAGGACGCATGCAAGGGCGCGAGAGGTCTGAAGGACGAGGCGCGGAGCGGAACCCCGAAAGACGAAGTCAGGGGCGGAAGAGCGACAACTTCGACATAGGCGCTATCGAGGGCTATGCGCATCGGCTGACGGATAGTGTCGGAGGCACCTCGCATCTGGCGGGAGCCGCTTCGGGGCTTGCGGGCGCCGCTTCGGGATTCGCGGGGGGAGGCTTGGCGAGCAGGTTCTTGGGAAGCAACTCTGAAGGCTCGGAGGAAGATTTCAGAAAAGAGGTCCTGGAGCACCTGGATCTCATAGACAGGCGCCTGCAGCTACTGGAAGAGCAGATGAACCCCGTCCACGAAGAAGGATACGCTGAGGATAGCGAATCGGACCTTGGTGAAGAGGGCGAACCGATCCCTGAATAAAGGCATTTACTCTACCGGCCTGCCGTCGGCCTACCGTGTTGCGTATGGCCGAGCGGTCAAGAGATTAGTTCTCAACCCTCCTCTAAGGCGTCCTCGATCACATCCTCCAATATGTCGGCCGCCAGTATGATTTCTAGCCCGTCCAAGACTTCGTTGGCATCCACAACGTACGTCTCATAGCTCTCGCTCTCCGCGCGTTGCCTCAGAGCGTCCATGACGCTGAGCAGGCAACCGGCGCCCCATTTTAGGTCCTCCTCTTTCAGTCGAGACGTTGCCACGCTCACGACGGCGTCGACGCTGGCCGGTTCCAGTTCGCCCGTTCGAGGGTCGGTCAAAAGGAAGTCGTTGCGGCGAAGAATATCCTCGACCACCTCGGTGCCGCCGTCCATGGATGGAACCTCGTACATGGGAAGGTAGGAGGCGGCGATTATCCTGAGCGCCTGCACCTGGTAAGCATGGTCTCTGCGAGCATAATCCTGTATGACTTCAAAAAGTTCTGGGAAGGCGCCTTCATTCGTAGGCTCTGTCATTATCTTTCCTCCTGTCCGCGTTGGTTGGCGCGTCGAGTGGATCCGCCCAATCTTCCGGCATGGCTCGACGCGCAATGTATACCCCCGGTGCGAAAAGCTACCCATCTCAGACGTGGAGGTCGAGCTGCGCGAAGACCTTTAGCGATAGGCAGGGAGGCTTTAGATCGACTCCTTGAAGGCGTTGCCGGCGCTGAAGGCTGGGGTCTTGGAGGCCGCGATCTTCATCTTTTCCCCGGTCTGGGGGTTCCTGCCTTCCCTCGCTTTCTGCTCCCGGACGTAGAATTTGCCGAAGCCCATGATCCGGACTTCCTCGCCTCCCTTGAGCGTTTCGGTCACTACGTCCTCGAAAGCCTTGAAGTGTTTCTGGGCCTCGCTCGTGGTAACGTCCGCCTTCTCGGCGATTCTTTCGATGAACTCCGTCTTGTTCATTGTCATTCCTTCCTCCCACCGTCTTGCGCTACTTGGCGGGCTTGGATGTCCTTAACCCTGTTTATACGGGAAGGCGCGTCGCTTCCCACCCCCACAACTCCTAGTGTTATGTGCGTCAACGCACGTCCTGGACAGATTCCATGCGCCGGAAGAATCCGCCGAAACCAGGCTTGGGGAGCGGATGCATGGTTGCCGCAACCCACCGTGGAGGAGTTTTATCGGCGCTACTTAGTTACCCGCGATCAGCACTTCACCGACGACGACATTCAGGACGGCTTGGAGAAGCTGGGTTGTAAAATCCTTCCCTGCGTCGTAACCTTCGCCGGCGAAGGTTACGACGCACCCTATATAAGACGTGGGCGCCTACGATATCGAAGCCTACCTGGTCCAACTGAATGTTCGCGGGCTTCGGTCCCCGACGAGCGTTCTTAGTTTAGAAAGCGCCGATCCCGGTCGGGCGCTACCGAGCGTCTCAACTCGCAGTTGGGAGCAGCCTCGTCCCGAGCGTGTTGAACTCCTCGTCCATAATCTGCTCGAAGGTGTTCCCTAGCTCGTCCTTTGCCAGGCTCACCAGTCTCCCCTTCTCGTCCACGTATTCCGCCTCTACCGGCAAGTCGGCGACGGTGGCGACCACCTCCTCTTCCACGACCTCCCCGTTCTCGTTGTAGGTGGTCTCGACGATGAAGCCGGCTTCATCCACGCTGCGCCGGGATGTCCGTCCACTTTCGTCGGTAGCGCCTGTGGTCTGAGTTGCGTGCCGCCCGTTCAGTCTCTTGACCAGTTCGCTCTCCTCGCTCCTCTCTCGTACGCCCTCTACGGCGATCCGAAGCGCTACCTCGGTAATCTCGGACTTGGAAGGGCGAATATCTCCCTCTAGCTGAAGCTCCCGCCGGAGTTTGTCCAGCTCCGCACTGATCTGCTTGGAAAGGTTGAACGTGATACCCACCCGCTCTGGCGACTCATCCCAAGAGACGGTACCTTCGCCGACGGGAGCAGGTGAGCCTGTGTTTTGGTCAGCACCGGGCAATCCGCGAGACTCCGAAAAAGTTCGTTCCTCACCAGAGGTCCCGGAACCCTCACTCAAGATGGTTCCCATAAGGTCTTCGGGTACTTTTCTCCTCTTGCCCATGCCTTCGCTCACGCCCCTTTCGCGAGCCGCTCCGCCAGGCGGGCGTAATCGGCGGCTCCGTTGCTCTTTTTCGCGTACTCAAAGATATGTTGACCGAAGCCCGGCGCTTCCGAGAGCCTCGCGTTGTAACGCACGGCCGGCCAGACGGCACCGGGGAAGTAGCGCTCCAGCTGCTCCAGGATCTCGGCGCTTTTCCTCACCCGGCCGTCGTAGAACGTAGGGATTATGCTCCGTATGAACAGGTCCTCCCGGTAGTGCTGCACCTGATTCACGCGGCCCAGAAAGTCGCCTATCCCCTGCAGCGCCAGCACCTCCATCGAGACCGGGATCAGGATCTCCTCGACGTAGAAGAGGACATTGACGTTGAGAACGTCCCATGAAGGCGCCGTGTCTAGCAGTACGAAGTCGTAGCCTCGGAGGTCTTCGAGAGCTTCGCTCAGTGCCAACTCGGAGCGCATATCCCTTCGAGAGATCAGACGCTTCACACCGGAGAGCGCCCCTCCGCCAGCGATCACGAACAGGTTCTCGCGAGCTTCGATTTGCACGTCTTCGAGGCTCGCGTCGCCCTGCATGAGTTCGGCCAATCCTTCACCCGCCTGGATCCCAAGGCTCTTCGCCACGTGCCCTTGAGTGTCGCAATCCACGATGAGGGTCCGGTAGCCTGTCAGGGCCAGGCCCGCGTCTATGTTCACGCAGGTTGTGGTCTTTGCAACCCCACCCTTTGCATTAGTGAACGCTATCTTTCTCAATCGTGCCCCACAGATACGCCTAGCTCGCAGCAGCAATCATATGATTACATAATTGTGCGAATACGACGTTGGTTACAACACGGCGAGGCCGCCCGTAACTGGATTCAAGCCTCGGTCGAGTTTTGCTCGCACTACTTCGGAGAGATCATTACTTCTCGTGGGTCCTTCCGCTTTCTCACAAGCGTGTGCAAGTAGAAGGCAATACGTGTCGGCAAAACGAGAGCATGTACACTTACCACAGTCACGTTTCTGGTGGCAGAGGTGGCTCTGGAGTTGACGCTCGCTGAGGAATCCGGAGAGTCGGCGGCGATCTGAGTGGTCAACCGGAAGGAGAACATTCGTGCCGGGGGCCCATACCCGGCCTCCTGACGACCGCGCGATGTGGCGTCGCCTATTAGCCCGCGTCCACCCGGATGCCGGTGGCGACGACGAACTGTTTGTCTGGGCCAAGTCCCTCGAGGAGGTGGTGTGCGGCAAAGAGCCCGCCCGCCCGCACCGTCTCACCGGCGGTACCGTTAAGGAGAGGGGCCGCATTCCGTTCAACCCGCACACGGACTTCGACCTGATCACCCAGCGTGCCTTCCAGTTCGCGCCCAGAGTTTTCGCTTACGGAGATGTGCTGCGCCAACTCCGCGGCGCGAAGAGGACCAACACGCTCAAGGACCGGAGGGGAGCTACCTACGAGCAGCTCGCCCGCATCGCGTACCTTTTGGGGATTGACAAGCACGATCGGAACGCCCGCTCGATGTGGTACCGGATCGCCAGAGACGTAATGCTCTCTGAGGCCCACGCCGACCATCTCATAGCGAGACTCAAGACCCCAAGAACTCCGACAAGGGAGCGTCGAAATGAAGACGGAGCTAAGAAGTCCCAGCCCAGCCTCCATTCACTAGAGCGTTTGTCATAATGAGTGGTCCTGCAATGTCTTGTATCCACAATGCTCAAAGTAGCCGGGGGCATCCTCTGTGCTAACCGCTCGAAGTGCTCTTCCGGTGGCTTCAAAGAGCGCTTGTCGG
>JAABUS010008193.1_pt1 | contig 11564 bp, 12 predicted proteins | sample 5560161 | NCBI WGS metagenome assembly JAABUS01 (sample SAMN10711885, study PRJNA513376) | rock metagenome | isolation source: Antarctica rocks | place: Antarctica: Victoria Land, Trio Nunatak nord | collected 2016-01-04
ATGCCCCCGACGACCGGCAGGATGGCGTCGCACGACTTACTGCGGCGTTCCCAGGCGCGGAGCTCGTGCAGCTCGAAGACCCCGGCTGACCTTGCCGCCCGCGCGCTTGAACCAACTGACCCACCGAGGACTCGTGGCTTCCGACACCGATCAACCCGAAGACGACCTGCCGATCCGGCCTGACGCAGTGACGCCCGCTCGCCACGCGCCTGGCTCTCCTGGTGGAGCTGAACCACCTGACCTCACCGGCATGCCGGGTTTCGACCCGACAGCCGCCGGGCTGGACATGGGCGAGCTGTTCGCGCAGGCGTCGAAGATGCAGGAACAGCTCATGGCCGCGCAGCAAGAGGCGGCCGAGGCCCTGGTCGAGGGAGTGGCGGGCGGGGGTGTCGTGAAGATCAGTGTCACGGGCACGATGGAGTTCCAGTCGGTCACGATCGATCCATCGGCCGTCGATCCCGACGATGTGGAGATGCTGCAGGATCTCGTGCTCGCGGCGCTGCATGACGCGGTGACCCAGGTGGGTGATATGCAACAGGGGTCGATGGGGCTCGGTGGCATCGATCTCGGCGGCCTCGATCTCGGCGACCTGCTCGGCGGCTGAGCGCCGTCGTGGCTGTCTATGCACCAGCGGTCCAGGACCTGATCGACGAGTTCGGACGTCTGCCCGGTGTCGGCCCGAAGTCGGCGCAGCGCATCGCCTTTCACCTGTTGAAGTTGCCGAAAGACGACGCGCTGCGGTTGGCCCGGTCGATCACCGAGGCGAAGGACAAGGTGTCGTGGTGTCGGCAGTGCTTCAACATCGCCGAAGGCGAGCTGTGCGGCATCTGCACCGACGAGCGCCGCGACGGGCACACCGTGTGCGTCGTGGAGGAGCCTCGCGATCTCGTGGCAGTGGAGAAGACCCAGGAGTTCTCAGGTCGTTACCACGTGCTGCAAGGAGCGATAAGCCCGATCGAAGGGGTCGGGCCGGATCAGCTTCGCGTGAAGGAGCTGCTGGCTCGTATCGACGTCGAGGGCATCACCGAGGTGATCCTGTGCACGAACCCGAACATCGAGGGTGAGGCAACAGCGATGTACCTCGGCCGCCTGATCGGGCCGCTCGGCGTGCGGGTCACCCGCATCGCGAGCGGGCTACCTGTCGGCGGCGATCTCGAGTACGCAGATGAACTCACCCTCGGCCGGGCGCTCGAGGGTCGGCGCGACGTCGAGGCTTAGCCAGGCGCAGCGTGGCGGGGACCACAGTGGCGACCTCGCCGCTCACCTGTCTGCGCAGTCCTCAGCAACCAGGGCGAACGCGATCAGGCGACCGACTGGAGCAGGATGGCGTCGCCCTGGCCGCCGCCTCCGCAGAGCGCCGCAGCCCCGAGCCCACCACCGCGGCGACCCAGTTCGAGGAGGATGGTGAGCGCGAGGCGCGCACCGGACATGCCGATCGGGTGACCGAGCGCGATCGCCCCTCCGTTCACGTTGGTGATCTCGTCGTTGATGCCGAGCTCGGCCATCGATGCAACGCCGACCGCGGCGAACGCCTCGTTCAACTCGAACAGATCCACATCGCTGGCCGACTTGCCGACCTTGTCCAAGGCGACCTTGATCGCGCGAGCCGGCTGATGGAGCAACGAGGGATCGGGACCGGCGACCTGACCGTAGGAGATGACCTCGCCGAGCGGCGTTGCGCCGAGCTCGTCGGCCTTGGCTCGCGACATGACGATCACCGCCGCTCCACCGTCGCTGATCTGGCTCGCGTTGCCGGCGGTGATGTTGCCCGCCTTGTCGAACGCCGGTCGCAGGCTGCCGAGCGACTCAGCGGTCGTCTCTCCTCGGACGCCTTCATCTGTGGTGACGGTGATGGCGTCACCCTTGCGTTGGGGCACCTCGACCGTGATGATCTCGTCGTCGAACAGGCCGTTCTTGCTCGCCTCGGCCGCCCGCTGGTGCGACTTCGCAGCCAACTCGTCCTGAGGTGCACGGTCAAGACCCTCCGACGCCGCATACTTCTCGGTGCCGGCGCCCATCGCGACTTGATCGAATGCGCAGAACAAACCGTCGTACATCATCGAGTCGATGACCTTCTGGTCACCGATGCGGTAGCCGGCGCGCGCACCCGGGAGCAGGTAGGGAGCATTGGTCATGGACTCCATGCCTCCGGCGACGACGATGTCGGCGTCACCGCTCTGGACCATCTGATCGGCGAGGTAGATCGAGTTGAGGCCTGAGAGGCAGACCTTGTTCACGGTCGTGGCGGGCACGGTCATCGGGATCCCGGCGTGAACCGCTGCCTGGCGCGCACCGATCTGGCCGACGCCGGCCTGCAGGACCTGACCCATGAACACATAGTCGACCTGGTCCGGCGAGACCCCGGCCCGCTCGAGCGCCGCCTTGATCGCCAAGCCACCCAGCTGCGTGCCGGTGAACGAAGCGAGGCCGCCGCCCAACTTGCCGATCGGTGTACGGGCGCCAGCGATGATGACGGAACCAGCCATGATGTCCTCCCAGGACGATCGTGCGAGGGCCGCCAGGTTAGCGACCGGCCCGCTGAAACCCGAAAAGAGCACGCGGTCCGGTGTGTCGCAATCAGATCATTTCGCCGAGGGGCGTGGTCCGGTCCTGAGCCGCTGTGCTTCGACTGGTTGCTGGCGCTTGTCGGTCGGTCCTGCCCGCGCCGTTTGCCTGCTCAGGCCTCGGCATCGCCTTCGATCACCTCGACCGGCTCAGCGAGGTCCGGTTTCGCAGCGGACTGGTAGCTGCCGATGGCTTGACCGATGTAGGTCCGGGCCGCCTCGAGCCACTGGTTCGCCTGCTCCTGGCTCTGCCGGAGCTCGGCGAGCTCGGCTCGAGCTTTGACGAGCACCTCGTCAGCGCGCGTACGAGCTTTGCGCTCAGTGGCCTGCAGCATCCGCTGCGCTCGCTTCTCTGCGTCCGCCACGAGGGCAAGGGCTTCATCTTGCGCCTTGGCGTGGGCTCGCTTCGCCTCTTCCAGGTCCGCATCGGCTTTGGATTTGCGGGACTCGGCCCACGCTTCGGCCTTGTTCCGCAGGTCCGCGCCATACATCTCAGCCTCAGCCTTGGTGATCTCGGCCTGCTCCTCCACTGCTGCGATGTGGGCGTCGGCATCTTCCTGCGCCTTGCGCTTGAGCGACGCAACTTGCTCATGGGCAGTCCGAAGAATGGCAGCGACCTCCTCGCCCATCCGTGCGAAGTCCTCTGGAGCGGAGGTGTCGCGGGGAGCCTCACTCGTCTTCGACGGCGGCTCCGGTGCTGCGACGGTTGCGGCAGGTTCCTCGGTGACCGTCGCCGCTTCAGTCGAGGTCTCAGTCGGTGCTTCATCAGCCACCGAGTCGTCGTCGGACGTGGCCGGCGTGGAGGCGCCGTTCGTCTGGGCTTCGGTTCTCTCCAACACGGCGCGATAGTCGTCGGCCACTGTGACGAGGAACTTCCTGACCTCGTCCCTGTCGTAGCCGCGCAGACCAACGAGGAACTTCCTGTCCGCAATGTCCTCGGGCGTCATCGTCATTTTCTTACCTCCTCACCGGGGTGAGCCGAGCCCGTCCCAGGGTCGGAACCTCCCGAGACTAACCGAACGTAAAGAAAGGGCCGAATAGCACCCTTCGGCTTTGGGACCGCGGCCGCGCAGGGTCCTAGATTGACGCTCATGCAGGAGCTGCTCGAGGCGATCCAGGCCGGCGCGTCCGGCGAAGACCTGTCCAACATCGATCTGCCCGAGACGTACCGGGCGGCGTTCGTCAAGGCGGACGAGACGACCATGTTCGAGGGCTTGGCCTCAGAGGAGAAGGACCCGCACAAATCGCTTCATGTCGATGACGTGGCCCTTCCTGAGCTGGCGCCGGACGAGGTGATGATCGCGGTGATGGCCAGCGCCATCAACTTCAACACGGTGTGGACCTCCATCTTCGAGCCACTGCCGACCTTCGGGTTCCTCAAGCGGCTCGGCCGGGAGAGTCAATGGGGCGCCCGTCACGACCTGCCGTACCACGTGGTCGGCTCGGACGCCTCCGGCGTAATCGTGCGGGCCGGGTCTGCGGTGCGGAACTGGAAAGCGGGGGCGAAGGTCACTGTGCATTGCAACTACGTCGACGATCAGGACCCGTCATCTCATGACGACTCGATGCTCGCCGCCAACCAACGCATCTGGGGGTTCGAGACGAACTTCGGGGGCCTGGCCGACCTCGCAGTGGTCAAGGCGAACCAGCTCATGCCGAAGCCGGCGCACCTCTCCTGGGAGGAAGCGGCCTGCAACGCGCTGTGCAACAGCACCTCATACCGCATGATCGTGAGCCAGCACGCCGGCAACATGAAGCAGGGCGACGCCGTGCTCATCTGGGGCGCCACTGGTGGCATCGGCGGCTATGCCGTCCAGTACGTCCTCAACGGTGGAGGGACGCCGGTTGGCGTGGTCTCCTCGCCGGAACGAGCCGAGCTCTTGCGGTCCATGGGCTGTGAACATGTGATCGACCGCAAAGCCAACGGCTACAAGTTCTGGTCCGATGAACACACTCAGGACGAGGGCGAATGGCGCCGGCTCGGCAAGGACGTCAGGTCGTTGATCGGACGTGACCCCGAGATCGTGTTCGAGCATCCAGGGCGCTCCACCATGGGCGCATCGGTCTTCGTCGCCGCCCGCGGCGGCAAGATCGTGACGTGCGCCGCTACCAGCGGCTACATGATCGAGTACGACAACCGTCATCTGTGGATGAAGTTGAAGAGCATCGTCAGCTCCCACTTCGCCAACTACCGCGAGGCCTGGGCCGCGAACCGGCTCATCTCGGAGGGCAAGATCCAGCCGATGTTGTCGCGGGTCTACGCGCTCGAGCAGGTGGGCGACGCAGCGTCGGCAGTGCACCGCAACGAGACCGAGGGCAAGGTCGGCGTGCTCTGCCTCGCCCCCTCCGAGGGACTCGGCGTCGACGATCCTGATTTCCGCGAGCAGGTCGGCGAAGACCGCATCACGCTGCTACGCGACCACGACTGACTCCAAGAAGGACCTTGCACCAATGAGCGACCCTGAAGGGCGAGCGAATGATGAACACAGCCACTTGCTGCTGCGTAGCGGCAGCGCTCATTGGTGACCGGCGATAATGACCTGTGCAAGTTGGCGAAGAACATGATGGAGCACCAATGAGCATCACCGACGCCCAGACCGGGCCACCTCCGGATGACGGCCTGCTGACCGAGATCGATCACGTGGCGATCCTCGTACGAGACCTAGGTGCGGCGGTCGACTGGTATCGCGACACGTTCAACGCTCTCGTCGAGCACCGAGAGGTGGTCGAGAGCGATGGTGTCGAGGAGGTGCTCCTGCGCGTCGCCGACAGCTACATCCAGCTGCTCACGCCGACGCGTGACGACTCGCCGGTCTCGATCTTCCTCGAGAAGCGGGGCGAGGGTCTGCACCACATCGGCTACCGGGTCGACGACTGCGCCGCTGCGTTGCAGGCGGTGAAGGACCAAGGTGGTCGCGTGATCGACGACGCACCACGTCCTGGCTCGCGCGGCACCACCGTGGCGTTCATCCACCCCAAGACGTCCTTCGGCACGCTGATCGAGCTCGTCCAGGAGTGAACCCGAGGTCTCGGGCGGCTCGCCTCGAACGAGAGCCCTTCGCGGAGCTGCTGGCGATGCCAGGAGTCGACGAGGTCCTGGAGCTCCGATCGAGGATCGGGTTCCTTGCGTTCCACGGCGGTTCGTTGGAGAAGCGCACGGACGTGATCGCGTCGCTCGCCGCTCAGGCAGCCGGTGCGTCGTACTACGGCGTCCTACAGCCGCCGGACATCCGATGGCACCTGCCGTCGACCCAGGTCACGCCTGAGGGCTCGCCGGCCCTGGGTGCGTTCCTCGCCCACGTCGATGTCGCGGTCGCCGTCCACGGGTTCGGTCGTGCCGGTTACTGGACCTCGCTGCTGCTTGGCGGTGACAACCGCGAGTTGGCGGGCCACGTGGCGCGCTATCTCGCGCCGGCTCTGCCCGGCTACGACATCGTGACCGATCTCGAGCGCATCCCGGCTGCGCTGCGGGGTCTCGACCCTCGCAACCCGGTGAACCGGCCGAGGCGGTGCGGTGTGCAGCTCGAGTTGCCGCCGCGTGTTCGCGGAAACACTCCGAACAGTCCGCCGGCCGACGCCCAAGGCCTTGTACCGGACGCTCGTGCGCTGGTCGACGCGCTGGCCGCTGCGGCCTCAGCCTGGCCGTCCCGCAGCCACTGCGAGCGTCAGCCCCGCGTTCGCTGACGCCCCGGCGTCGGATAGCACCTGGGTCGGCAGTAGCGTCGTGCGCCGTGTCATCGTCCGTCCCACTCGCCTTCGACGGCGCCGCTGTCCTCGCGGAGCTGAGACGTGCGAGGCGCCGTCAGCGGGTGGCGCAGATCCATTGGGTGGACGCGTTCTACCAGGTGTACATCACCGCGATCGCAGCCATCGTCGCCATCGTGGTCGTGTCCGGCCTGGTCGGTGACGGCAAGGTCCGGGGCGCTGCGCTCGGTCACGTGACCAATCGGGGCCCGGCCGTCGTCGGGATCGCCGCCGCGGTCGCCCTCGCCATCGGCTTGCGGTCCGGCGGTCGTGGAGGCCCGCTCGCGCTGGAGGCAGCCGACGTGCGTCACGTGCTGCTTTCGCCCGTCGATCGGGCGGCCGCCCTCCGCGGGCCGGCGTTCCACCAGCTGCGCTTCCTTGCGTTCGCCGGTGCCGGCACGGGCGCGGCAGCCGGCCAGCTCGCATTGCGCCGACTGCCCGGCAACGGAGCCGCCTGGGTGGTTTGTGGTACAGCGTTCGGTCTCGTCATCACGGTGTTGGGTTACGGCGCTGCGCTCACGGTGTCAGGCCGCCGTCTCTCGACTTGGCCGGGCACGGTCTTCGGCGGCACGCTCGTCGCTTGGTCCGTCGCCGATGCCACCGGGCACGGACCGACGTCGCCGGCAACGTTCGCCGGCCGGATAGCGCTGTGGCCCCTCCACTTCGATGCCCTCGCACTGGTAGCGGTGGCCGTTGCAGCGGCGCTGCTCGTCACCGGGTACCTCGGCATGGCCGGCGTCTCACTCGAGGCTGCTGAGCGGCGCACGTCACTGGTCGGTCAACTGAAGTTCGCGGTGACGTTGCAGGACCTGCGGACCGTGCTGGTGCTGCGTCGTCAGCTGGCGATGGAGCTGCCGCGCTCTCGACCCTGGATCAAGGAGTCCTCGCGCGAGGCGCATTTCGCCGTCTGGGCTCGCGGACTCCGTGGCGTCCTGCGCTGGCCAGTCACCCGGGTCGCACGCCTGGTCGTGCTCGCCGCGGTCGCCGGTCTTGCGCTGCGCGGCGTCTGGACCGGCACCACGCCCTTGCTTCTCCTGGCGGGCCTTGCGATGTGGATCGCCGCGCTCGACGCCGTCGAACCGATGGCGCAGGAAACCGATCATCCCGGTCGGCGGGACTCCTATCCGATGGGGCTCGGCGACCTGATGGTGCGCCATCTCCCCATCTCGGTGCTCGTCATGGTGGTGCTCGGTGCGCTTGCCGGCGGGGTGGCTGCCGTCCCTGGCGGTGGCGCGGTGCCGATCGGGGTGGCCGCTTTGGTGGCCCTGTCGGCCGGGCTGTGCGCTGCAGCAGGTGCTGCGGTCAGCGTTCTGATGGGTGCGCCGTCTGCGGTCAAGGTCGATCAAATCTCGATGATCACACCGGAGTTCGCCGGCATGCGGACCGTGTTACGCAGCGCCTGGCCTCCAGCGCTCGCTGTTCTCGGGACGTTGCCGGTCCTCGCGGCGCACATCGTGTCGCAGCGTCACAAGGCACCGGGTTCGCCCACGTCGGGGGCGCTGACGGTCCTCGTCCCGGTGATCGCACTGTGCGTGCTGGTCTGCGGCTGGGTCCGGTTCCGTGAGGAGATCCATGCCTGGTGGCGTGAGCTCCTCGAGTCGGCCAGTCCAACCGCCGCCGCCGAACGCAGCGCAGCGCAGCGGGCAGCTACCGAGGATGCGGACGACAGCAGTGATTGACGAACAGGTCGATCACGGGCATGACGATGACGACGTACCGGCCGTCGAGGCGCTCGGGCTGACCAAGGACTACGGCGATCTCGTCGCCCTCGCTCCACTCGATCTGGCAGTTCCGTCCGGTCAGTCCGTCGCGTTGATCGGTCACAACGGCTCGGGCAAGTCCACGTTCCTGCGCATGGCGGCGGCGCTTCTGGAACCCTCCGACGGCGAGGTGGAGATCTCCGGCTGGCCGGCTGGCAGCCCTGAAGCACGAGCGACGACATCGTTCCTCCCCGACGAGCCGGTCCTCTACGACGATCTCTCTGTGCGCGAGCACGCGAGCTACGTGGCCCGTCTGCACGGGGGCACGGGGTGGGACGACTACTGCGACGAGCTGGCCGAGCGGCTGTCGCTGTCCGAGCGCATCGACGACCTGCCGTCGCGCTTCAGTCGCGGCTTGCGGCAGAAGACCTCGATCATCCTCGCTCTGATCCGACCGTTCTCGCTGATGCTGGTCGATGAGCCGTTCGTCGGACTGGACCAGGGTGGCAAGAACTCGCTCTTGGAGCTGTTCGACGAGGTGCACGGCGACGGCGCGGCGCTCGTCGTGGCAACCCACGATCCGGAGTTCGTCGAGCGGGTCGATCGCTGCATCGCCCTGCGCGACGGCGAGGTCGTGTTCGACGGCCAGGCCACTGTCGCCGACGTGTTGCGCCTCGTGTCTGCGTAAGTCGTTCGCCCGCAGCGCACCGATCCCGATAGCACCCAGATCTTTCGGGGAGTATCGGCGGCGTACATGCGGACCGACGCTCCCCAGAGGGTTTGGGCGGCCAGGCGGAACGGGTGACCTGGTGGGCCGCGCCGGCGGGCGAAAGCTCAGGACGAGCGGCGGGCCCGCGACGAGCGATGACGCGCCTTGGATGGAACGTCGGGAGCCACGCCGCCGCCGCGTTCGACGAACTCGGAGAGCGCTCGCTGCATCTCTTGGGTGAAGACGAGTTGGACGGCCTCGAGGCCGAGGACCCGCAGCGCGTCAGACGCCCGGGCCAGATCGGCTGGTGTGTTCGACGCGGCGAACCCCTTGCCGGCGCGCTCGGAAAAGTGGTCGATCATCTCGTCGGCCAGTTTGGACATCCGGCGGCGCACGATGCGTTCTGCACCGAGCGCTGTAGGAAGGTCGACGCCTGCATCGCCCAACCGTCGGTTGATCTCGAGAAGCGCCGGCGCGGTCACGACATAGGAGTCGTGATGGTCGGGAGCCGCAGTGATCAGCCCCGCCTTCTCGAGCTGGGCGATAGCGGTGCGCCCAGGTTGGCCGAGCCGCTCGAGCAGCTCGGTGCGCGTCAACAGCTGCGGCCCCTGGTCGGCCCACGTCATGCGGAGGCGATCACCCAGGCCGAGCCAGTCCTGGATCGAATCGCCGCCTTCGGAGAACTGGCGGACGACATCCCGGATCGCGTCCAGACGCAGGCCTCGGTCCTGCAGCTCGCCGATCAGCCGCAACCGTTCGACGTGTTCAGGCCCGTACGAGGAGGATCGGCTGCGTCGAGACGGGTGGGGGAGGACGCCCTTGGTCTGGTAGTAGCGGATCGTGCGGCTCGGCACGCCGCTCGCAGCGCTCAGCTGGTCGATGGTGAGCCGTTGCTCGACGTCATCGGGGTCGGTCGTGTCGACCGGACTCGTCACTGCTCGCCGCCGATCAGGCCAAGGGGGCGCCACCCAGGCTTGGTGAAGCGGTAGCCATCCTGGCGGCCGAGGAACTGCTCGACGTGGGAACGGGTTGCGACGGGCAGCCCGTGCGCCGTGGCGCGCTCGGACGCAGCGACCAGGCGCTTGGCTTTGTGGGCGGTGTCCGAAAGAAGTGCCGCGCTCATGTTCAGCAGTATTGACTGTTACAGTTGGAAGTGTCAAGTATACGGCTGTGGCGCGAGTTCGACGACCGGATCCAAACGATGAGCGAAGCGGCGCAGCGTGCGCAGGACCGGTCGACCGACGGCCAGGATGATGACCGCGTTGGCTAACGCCCCGGCCGCATCCCATGCGAACGACGTGGCGACGTAGAACGACCAGTAGTGCTGCAGCGTCCGGCCGGCCGACAGACCCGGGTGCCAGGCCAACGGTCCGTCGTTCTGTTGGAACGGCCAGAACCAGAGGTTCATGATCGCCCCGAACACGAACCCCCACACCCATCCGTAGACGGCGATCGCGCCGACCTCGATCCACGAGCTGAGACGAGAGGTGAGGCGACCGAGCGCGCCCGCACCGGCGCCCATCCAGGCGAGCGCGAGCATCTGGAACGGCAGCCAGGGCCCGATGCCGCCTGACAGCACGGCAGCCACCACGAAGCTCGTGAGCCCGAGCAACAGACCGAATCGAGGGCCGAAGGCCGCGCCGGCCAACACGACGAGGAAGAAGAGCCCGCTGCCGCCGCCCGGGAGGTCGAGCAGCTTCAGCAAGCCGGCCGTCGCCGACAGCACGCCGAGCAGCGCGACTGTCGAGCCGTTCATCGTGCCGCGCCGAACCTCGAGCACGACCGCGCCAGCGGCCAGCAGGCCGACCACCGAGGCGACCAGCGGCGCGTCGCCGGCATGGGCCTCGCTGGGGATCGCTCCGCTCGGCAACCAGAACGGGTAGAGGAACGCGCCCGCACCGACCACCACCATCAACACGTAGACGAGACCGGCACGAGCCCGAGCCGTAGCGGGCGCGGCTACCGCGGTCATTGGCCCTGCCTGCTCGGCGCGCCGACGGCTGAGGCTCTCGACCGATGCGCTGCCATCACCTCGGCCACCGTGAGGAACGGAGGAAGGACCCGCAACACCTGCGGCGCGAACAAGGAGCCGGACAGCACGTCGCGCCCAGGTCCGTCGGCGACCACCTCGCCCCCACCCAACACGATGACCCGTGTGGCGCACCGGGCAGCGAGTTCCACGTCATGGGTGGCCAGTACCACGGCTCCTCCGCTTGCAGCATGTGCCGCCACGGCGCGTTCGAGTGCAACACGAGAAGGCGCATCGATGCCCCGGGTGGGTTCGTCGAGCAACAGCAGCGGCGCATCGCCGATGGCGACTGCGGCGATAGCCACACGTTGTCGCTCTCCGGCCGAAAGGCTTCGAGGGTGGCGCTCGGCCAGCGGCTCAAGATCGAGCGCGGCCAACCAGCGGTCGATGTCACCGTGGTCGCGCCGACCGATCAGGCGCAGCGTTTCGGCCAGCTCCCGCCGTACGGTCGGCGAGAACAACAGGGCGTTCGGGTCCTGCGGGACGTAGGCAATTGGCTGGTCGGCGCGCACGGAACCCTGCTGGGGGGCCAGCGCACCGGCCAGGCATCGGAGCAGGCTGGTCTTGCCCGAACCGTTGCGTCCGAGGAGCGCGATGACCTCTCCTTCGGCCACGGTGAGGTCGACGCCGGCCAGGACCGTCTCGCGACCGGGCGCGACCCGGAGGCCCGTTGCGGTGAGGAGCGCGCGGCCAGGAGCGGCAGCGGGGTCGGAGGAGCTCACAGGAGACAGGTCGACGGGCCCGTGCCGTCGAACGGCGGCGCGTGCTTCACGCACGGTCAGCGGCAGCGGTTCCCATCCGAGCAACCGTCCGAGCTC
>JAABUS010008195.1_pt1 | contig 11559 bp, 9 predicted proteins | sample 5560161 | NCBI WGS metagenome assembly JAABUS01 (sample SAMN10711885, study PRJNA513376) | rock metagenome | isolation source: Antarctica rocks | place: Antarctica: Victoria Land, Trio Nunatak nord | collected 2016-01-04
GTCGATCTGGACGTAGGCGATGTGCTCGCGGTTCCACGCGGGCTCGAAGAGGCCGTTGGCGAAGCGCAGGACCAGGATGTTCTGCGCCGCCTCCTTGCCCAGGAAGTGGTCGATGCGAAAGACCTGGCCCTCATCCACCACCTGGTGGAGCGTCGCGTTCAGCTCCTTGGCCGACTCCAGGTCACGGCCGAAGGGCTTCTCCACGATCAGCCGGGCTCCGTCGGCGATCCCGGACTCGCCGAGCATGCCGATCATGTCCTGCATCGCGCCGGGCGGGACCGACAGGTAGACCAGCCGCCGGGTCCGCTCGCCCAGGTCCTTCTCCGCCTGCTCGACGGCCGCGACCAGGTCCTTGCCGTCGTCCGCGCTGGACACCGTGAACGAGATGCGGCCGACGAAGTCGTCGAGCGTGCTCGCGTCGAGCTCGTCCCCATCACCGTGCTCGCCGATCGCCTCCCTGACGTGGTCGCGGAACTCGTCGTCGGTCCCGGGCGAATGGCGACCGGAGCCGATGATCCGGAAATCCTCGGGCATCAGCCCCTCGCGGCCCAGTCGGTACAGGCCGGGGAAGAGCTTGCGAGCCGCCAGGTCGCCCGTGGCCCCGAAGAGGACGAAGACCTGGGGATCGGGACGGGCGCCGGAGTGCTCGCTCAAGGCGTCGAGGCTATCCGGCCGCCTTGGTCAGCTCCTCCACCTGATCGTCGGAGAGCTCGAGCGTCGCGGCCCGGCAGTTGGACTCGAGATGCTCGACGCTCGACGTGCCCGGGATCGGCAGCGTCACCGGCGAGCGGCGCAGCAGCCAGGCCAGCGCCACCTGGGAGGGCTCCGCATCCGTGGCCTTGACCACCTCGTCGACGGGGCCGCCCTGCTTGGCCAGCGCACCGCTGGCGATGGGAAACCAGGGGATGAACCCGATGCCCTCGCGCTCGCAGTGCTCGAGCACGTCCTGGGACTTGCGGTTGGTCAGGTTGTAGAGGTTCTGGACGGTGGCCACCTCGACCACCTCGCGGGCCGCCTCGATCTCCTCCACCGACACCTCGGAGAGGCCGGCGGCGGCGATCTTGCCCTCGTCCTTTAGCTCCCTGAGCAGCCCGAACTGCTCGTCGCGGTCCACCCCGGAATCGATCCGGTGCAGCTGGAACAGGTCGATCCGCTCCAGCCCCAGGCGCCGCAGGCTCATCTCGCACTCCTGGCGCAGGTACTCGGGCCGGCCGCAGGGGTGCCACTTCCCCGGCCCGGTGCGCAGCAGACCGGCCTTGGTGGCGATCAGGATCTGCTCCTCGTAGGGGTGCAGCGCCTCGCGCAGCAGCTCCTCGGCCACGTAGGGGCCGTAGGAGTCGGCGGTGTCGAAGAAGTCGACGCCCAGCTCGACGGCGCGCCGCAGCACCCGGATCGCCTCGTCGCGATCGCCGGGCTCGCCCCAGACGCCGTCGCCGGTCAGCTGCATCGTGCCGTAGCCCAGGCGGTGGACGGTCTTGCCGGCGATGTCGAAGCTGTCGCCGGCGTGGACGGGCTTGTCGGTGGTGTTGCTGGTCATCGGGCTCTCCCTCTAGTCCATGTTCACGGCGACGTACTTGACCTCGAGGTACTCGTCGATTCCCTCGTTGCCCCCTTCGCGTCCCACGCCCGACTGCTTGACTCCGCCGAACGGCGCGCCGGCGTTGGAGACAAGGCCCTGGTTTAGGCCGATCATCCCCGAGTCCAGCGCCTCGCAGACGCGGAAGGCCCGCTTCAGGTCCTTGGTGTAGACGTAGGCGACCAGGCCGAACTCCGTGTCGTTGGCCGCGTGGATCGCGTCGTCCTCGGAGTCGAACGCGATCACCGGCGCCACCGGCCCGAAGATCTCCTCCTTGAGCAGGCGGGCGTCGGAGGTCACGTCGGCGAGGACCGTGGGCTCGTAGAAGTACCCGGGTCCGTCGACGCCCTTGCCGCCCACGATGGCCTTGGCGCCGCGGTCCACGGCGTCCTCCACCAGCTCGGCCACCTTGCCGCGCTGATCGTCGTCGATCAGCGGCCCGACCTCCGAGCCGTCCTCGGTGCCGCGTCCGACCTTCATAGCGCCCATTCGCTCGGCGAGCCTGGAGGCGAACTCCTCGGCGACCGGGGCGGCGACGTGGAAGCGGTTTGCCGACGTGCAGGCCTCGCCGATGTTGCGCATCTTGGCGATCATCGCTCCGTCCACCGCGGCGTCGAGGTCGGCGTCCTCGAAGACCAGGAACGGGGCGTTGCCGCCGAGCTCCATCGACACCTTGAGCACCCGCTTGGCCGACTGCTCGATCAGCGACTGGCCGACCTCGGTGGACCCGGTGAACGAGAGCTTGCGGGTACGCGGGTCCTCGATCAGCGGGCCCATGGTGGAGCCGCTGGAGGAGGCGGTGATCACGTTGAGGACGCCGCCCGGGAGGCCGGCTTCCTCCAGCACCTTGGCCAGCGCCAGCATCGACAGCGGCGTGAGCTGAGCCGGCTTGACCACCATCGTGCAGCCCGCGGCGATCGCGGGGCCGATCTTGCGCGTGCCCATGGCCATCGGGAAGTTCCAGGGGGTGATCATCACGCACGGGCCGACGGGCTGGCGCATGGTCAGCACGCGCCCGGCGCCGTTGCCGGCGACCTTGTACTGACCCTCGACGCGCAGCGCCTCGCCCGCGTACCAGCGAAAGAACTCCGAGGCGTAGGCGATCTCGCCCTTGGACTCCGCGAGCGTCTTGCCCATCTCCAGCGTCATCAGCAGCGCGAGCTCGCCGGCCTGGTCGTTCAGGGCCTCGAAGGCGGAATGCAGGATCTCGCTGCGCTCGTTGGGCGCGGTCGCGGCCCACTCCGCCTGCTTCTCGTGGGCGGCACCGAGCGCCGCCTGGGCGTCCTCGGGGGTGGCGTCGGCCACCTGGCACAGCACCTCGCCGGTGGCGGGGTCCTCCACGTCGATCGTCTCGCCGCCCGCTGCGTCTCGCCACTCGCCCGCGATGTAGAGCTGCTTGGGAACGTCGTCGACTACCTGCTGCTCCTGGGTGGCGATGGCCATGGCTCTCCTAGCGGTTCCGGGTCTGCTCTGAACCTACCCGGTGCCCGGGGGGCGTCACGGGGGGCGAGATCTGGTCCGCTGAGCCCTTGTGGTGGTCATGGCGACCACAACTGCTCATCCTTCATCGAAGCTCCTCTGGCGGCTCTCGAACCACCAGCACGGAGTGGTCACACGGCCGCAACTCCTGGCCGCCGGCCTGAGCCCGGCTGCGATCAAGCACCGGATGGCCATCGCACGCCTGCACCCGGTCGGGCGCGGCGTCTACGCCGTCGGGCGCCCGCAGCTCTCGCGCGAGGGGCGGTGGATGGCGGCCGCATTGAGCTGCGGAGATGAAGCTGTGCTCAGTCACGCCAGCGCGACCGCGCTGTGGGGCATTCGACCCCAGCAGGGCGTGCACCCGGCTCACGTATCGATCCCGCGAGGAGGGGGCCGTCGTCGCCCCGGCGTGCGCGTCCATCGGGTAATGCTGGCGGCCGAGGACGTGACCAAGCGGGATGGCATTCCCGTAGTGACGCCGGCACGGGCACTGCTCGACCAAGCTGCGGCGGTGAGCCCCCGTCGGCTCGAGCGCGACATCAACGTCGCCGACTCCCTCGGCCTAGTCAACCCCGAGCGGCTCCGCGCGGCATTGGACGGCTATGCCCGACAGCCCGGGGTGGCGCGCTGCGCGAGTTGCTCGACCGCCACACGTTCACCCTCACCGACTCCGAGCTGGAGCAGATGTTCCTTCCCGTGACGCGCCGCGCCGGCCTGCCCGAGCCACTCACGCGTCGGCGCGTGAACGGCTTCAGGGTGGACTTCTTCTGGCCGTCACTGGGGCTGGCGGTGGAGACCGACGGCCTGCGTTATCACCGCACGCCCGCGCAGCAGGCACGGGATCTGGTCCGCGAGCAGACCCACAAGGCCGCCGGACTGGAGCCGCTTCGTTTCACCCACTGGCAGGTGGCCTACGACCGCCCGTGGGTGCAGCGCACCTTGCGGCGCGTAGCGGCGCGGCTGGCGAACGTTGCTTGAGCTGTTGAGGTTGTCCCGGCCGCCCCACGAGCTCGAGCGATGATCACTCAGGTCGCCACGGTCTCGTGTCCCAGCTCCTCGGAGATCGCGACGTCGATCGAGTAGTCGATCGGCAGGACGATCAGCGAGGGGACGTCCAGGCCGAGGGCGTGGGTCAGGCGCCGGCCGAACTCGTCGGCCGATCCGCAGCGCCAGGCGGGCATGCCAAACGCCCCCGCCAGCTTGACGAAGTCCGGGTTGGTGAAGTCGGTCCCGAAGTGGTTGCCGAACTTCTTGTCCTGTTTCCACACGATCGACCCGTACTGGCTGTCCTCCCAGATCACGTTCACGATCGGCGTCTTCAGCCGCATGGCGGTCTCCAGCTCCTGGCTGTTCATCAGAAAGCCGCCGTCGCCGCTGACGGCCACGACGCTGCGGTCGGGGTGCACGATCTTCGCCGCGATCGCCGCCGGCAGCGCGAAGCCCATCCCGGCCAGACCGTTGGCGATCATCACCGTGTTGGGTTCGTGCGCGGGGAACATGCGCCCGATCCACAGCTTGTGCAGGCCCACGTCGGAGACCAGGATGTCCTTGCGCCCCAGCGCCTTGCGGATCTCGTACAGCGCGCGCGGGGGCTGTACGGGGAAGTGGTCGTCGTCCTTGGCCGCGTCGAAGCGCCCGCGCACGACCTCGCGCAGCCGGGTCGATCCGCCGTGGTGGGGTACGTGGCGGCACTCCTCGGCCAGCCGGGTGAGGATGTGGTAGAGATCGCCGGTCAGCTCCACCTCGGGCACGAAGAACTCGTCCACCTCGGCGGCCACGGAGTCGATGTAGATGATCTTCTTGTCCTTGTCGCCGTTCCAGAGCGCGGGCGAGTGCTCGACCAGGTCGTAGCCGATGGCCAGCACCACATCGGCCTCGTCGAAGCCGGCCATGGCGTAGTCGCCCGCCTGGAGCCCGACCGAGCCGAGCGCCTTGGGGCTGTCCACAGGGATCAGGCCCTTGCCCATGAACGTCTCCGCCACCGGGATGCCGGTGGCGCGCACGAACTCGCGCAGGGCAGGGGTGGCCCTCGAGCGGATCACGCCGTTGCCGGCCAGGGCCACCGGGTTGAGCGCACCCCGGATCACGTCGGCGGCCTTGAGCAGCTCGCGGGCCTGGGGCTCGGGCCTGGTGCTCTTCCCGCGCGGCAGAGGTCCGGCGTCCAAGTCGGCCTCCATCACGTCCTCGGGGAGCTCGATGTGGGTGGCGCCGGGCTTCTCGGCCTCGGCCACCTTGAAGGCCTTGCGCACCACCTCCGGGATGATCCGCGGATCGTTCAGCCGGGCGTTCCACTTGGTGATCGGGCGCATCACCCGGATCAGGTCGATGTACTGGTGCGACTCCTTGTGCATGCGCTCCAGGTCACCCTGCCCGGTGAGGGCCACCAGCGGCGCGCGGTCCAGGTAGGCGTCGGCGACCGCCGTGGTGAGGTTCAGCGCTCCGGGACCCAGGGTGCCGAGGCACACGCCGGCGTTTCCGGTCAGCCGGCCGTAGGTGTCGGCCATGTACGCCCCGCCCTGCTCGTGGCGCACCGGCACGAAGTCGATCGAGGAGCGCGAGAGCGACTCGTTCAGATCGAGCGTCTCCTCGCCCGGGATGCCGAAGACGTGCTTGACCCCTTCGGCCTCGAGGCACTCCACGAACACGTCTGAGGCCTTGCGCTTGGGCACGAGCGCGGAATCTACACCGGCGGCCCCAGGCGGGCCGAACGTGTCACGTCCGGCTCGGGGCGGAGCACATCCTCGGGAGCCAGCACCATGATGCCGTCTCGGCCCGCCGACTTGGCCTCATACATCGCCCGGTCGGCGGCGCGCACGAGCGCCTCCGTGTCGGGCACCACCCCGTCGACCTCCGCCACCGGGGCACCGCCCACGCTCGCGGTCACCCCGGCGTTGGCTGCGCCTTCGGTCTTCATCCCCTCCGCCCTGACGCCCTCGCACAGCTTGCGCGCGACCATCCGCGCCGACGCGGCGTTGGCCTGGGGCAGCAGCACCGCGAACTCGTCTCCACCCATTCGCGCCAGCACGTCGGACTCGCGCAGGCAGCTTCGCAGCCGGCGCGCGACGCGAACCATCAGCTCGTCCCCGGCCGAGTGCCCCAGCGTGTCGTTCACGCGCTTGAAGTTGTCCATGTCCAGCATCAGCAGGGCGCCGTCGGGCCCGTAGCGCGCGACCCGCGCCATGTGGTCATGGATCTCGCGATCGAGCGCGCGGCGGTTTAAGACCCCGGTCAGCGGATCGTGGTCGGCCAGGTGGCGAAGCTCGCGCTCGTACTCGCGCCGTTCGGTGATGTCCTGGACGTGGGTGAGGAAGTGGGCGGGGGCCCCGGCGCGGTCGTGCACGAGCACGGCGTGGAAGGAGACCCACACCACGTGGCCCTCGGCGTGGATGTAGCGCTTCTCGGTGGCGAAGGAGGGACGCTCTCCGGCGGCCATCGCCCGCATGGCCTCCTGGTCGCGACCGAGGTCGTCGGGATGGACCAGGTCGGCGTAGCTCATCCCGCTCAGCTGCTCGAGGGTGTAGCCCACCATGGACGCCAGCTTGGCGTTGACCCTGCGGTAGCGGCCCTCCAGGCTCGTGATGCTCATCCCGATCGGCGCGTCCTCGAAGGAGCGCCGGAAAAGCTCCTCGGCCTCGGCCCGGGCCGCCTCCTCGGCGCGCTGCGCGGTCACGTCCTGCGTCGTGCCGGCCAGGCGGACCACGTTGCCGTCATCGTCGTAGAAGGGGCGGCCACGGCTCTGGAGGACCCGGTGACCGCCGTCGGGAAGCTGGATCCGGTACTCCATCTCGAAAGGCTCCCGCGCGACCGCGGCGCAGTCGATGATCTCGTTCGTGCGCTCGTGGTCGTCGGTTGTCACGCGCTCGGCGAACTGCTCGCGGGTCGGCGGCGGGTCACGCTCCTCGAAGCCCCACAGCGCCAGCAGCCCGTCGGAGTAGCGCCGGCTCCCCGTCCGGTAGTCGTGCTCCCAGGAGCCGATCGACCCGATGGCCTGGGTCTCGGCAAGCAACCGGTTCTGCGCTTCCATGGCTTCCGGCGCGGTGGCCTGGCGCACTGGGTCGCCGCCTGGGTTGGTGGCCCGGCGCTCTGCGCCGCCGCGCCCGTTGCGCCTGGCCGCCCACCAGACGATGGCGGCTGTCACCGGCACTACCAGGATCCGTAGCACCGCCTCGCCAAAGAACACCGTGCGCCCATGATATGCGAAGCCGCCGGCGGTCCACGGAGTCGAGGTGCGATTCGCCCTGGGCCTGCAGGCCCAGGGCGGGGCCACCGCGCGGGCGCAGACTGGTGGGGACGACATGGCGGGCTGGTGCAGACCTACAATGCCGACGGCCGACTGTTCTTGGCGGCCGAGCGACTTAGGCAGGGCACCGCTACCTTGGAGCGGCGAAGCGGTTGGTCTCAGTACTCCCGCCGCCCCCTTATGCGCCGCGTCGCTTTCCTGACAGCCCTGCTCCTGCTCCTGGCCGTGCCCGCCGCGGCACAGGCCGTGTCCACCGTCGTCGTCCGCGGGGCCGGCTTCGGGCACGGGATCGGGATGAGTCAGTACGGCGCCTACGGCTTCGCCCAGAAGGGCTCCACCTACCGGCAGATCCTCAATCACTACTACGCCGGCACCAAGCTCACGTCCGCTCCGACCCGGCCCGTCCGCGTGATCCTGCAGGCCAGCGACCCCTACGTGCGCTTTCGCGGCGCGACTGCCGCATCGGGCGGCCGGCGCCTCAATCCCGCCGTGACCTACATCGCCAAGCCGGCCGGGGGTGGACAGGTGACCCTGAGCGGCAAGGGCAAGAAGGTCGGGACCTTCGCCTCGCCGCTGCGGGTCGAGCGCCCGGGTCAGGCCCTGCGTCTGATGGGCCGGGCGATCAACGGCCTCTCGAGCGGCGTGTACCGGGGCGCGCTGGAGCTGCGCGCCGGTACGGCCGGCGGGGTGACGGCGGTGAACTCACTGCCCATCGACGACTACATCCAGGGCGTGATCGCCGCGGAGATGCCCTCGGCCTGGCACATCGAGGCCCTCCGCGCCCAGGCGGTGGCCGCGCGCAGCTACGCCCTGGCCACCTCAAAGACCAACGGCGGCATCTTCGACCAGTATCCCGACACGCGGTCGCAGGTCTATCGCGGCGTGGCCGCCGAGACTCCGCGCAGCTCCGCGGCCGCCCGCGACACCTCGCGCCAGATCCTCACCTTCGGCGGAGCCCCGGCGGTGACGTATTTCTTCTCCACCTCCGGCGGGAAGACCGAGAACGTGGAGAACTCCTTTGCCCGCTCCCAGCCCAAGCCGTGGCTCAAGAGCGTCGAGGACCCATACGACGGCATCTCGCCCAAGCACCGCTGGCGTCTGCGCTTCTCACAGCGCTCGATCGGCTCGCGCCTTGGCGCGCCGGGCCGCTACCGCAAGATCCGCGTGATCAAGCGCGGAACCTCGCCCCGGATTGTCCGGGCGCGGGTGTACGGAACCCGCGGAACGAAGATCCTGACCGGACCGAAGATCCGCGCCCGCCTGGGCCTGTTCGACACCTGGGCCTACTTCTCCACCGTGTCGAGCTCGCAGGTCTCCCGCTCCGGCAGGGCAGGCAAGAGCAGCGGCAGGGCGAGGGCATCCGCGCCGGCCTTTCCCGAGATCGCCGGCAGCTTCGACCCCGCGCCCAAGAGGCGCGCCGTCGTCGTGGAGCGTCGCAACGGCAGGGCGTGGAAGCGAGTCGCCGTGGTGCGCACGAGCGCAAAGGGCCGCTACCGCACAACGCTGTCCACCGCGGGCTTCTACCGCGTGCGCTCCGGGAACGTGGCCGGGCCGGCAGTCCGCATCCGCGGCTAGCCGATCACCAGATCGAAGGCGCCCGGCTCCACGCGAAAGCTCGCTCGGGCCGTGGGCTCGGTGAGCTCCCCGTCGAGGTTGAACGCCGCCTTTCCGTCGAACTCGACCTCGCTGCCCCTCGCATGGCGCACACCGCGCTGCTCGGTCACGTGCCCGGCGCGCAGGCCGTAGGCGTGGCGAAGAAGGTGCGCCCGTGGACCCGACTCGATGACGGCCACGTCCAGCTCGCCGTCGCGTGGATCGGCCACCCCTATCTCCGAGCCGCCGCCGAACGCGCCGGTGCAGGCGATCACCACCTGCCACGCGCTGCCGGCGAAGAGCGCCCGGCCGTCGCAGGCCACCGCACACTCGATCGGGTCGGCCTTGAGCCCGGCTCGCAGCGCACCGACCGCGTAGGCCAGCGGGCCGAGCGCCCCCTTGAAAGAGGTCGCGGCGCCCGCGGCCGCCACGGCCAGACCGGCGCTGCAGACGTTGACGAACGGCCTCGCGTCCTTGCGTCCGAGCTCGTAGGACCGCACCCGCTCGCCCTGAACCGCCAGGCGGCAGGCCCCGTCGAGGTCCACGGGCAACCGTGCGGCCCGGGCGAAGTCGTTTGCCGTGCCGGTGGCGAGCACGGCCACGGGGACACCGGCCCTGGCCGCCTGCTCGGCCGCGGGAGCGACGCTGCCATCACCACCCGCCACCACGATCCTGTCGGCGCCCCGCGCGGCGTCGGCCAGCTGGCCGGCGTCCTCGACCCTCGTGATCCGGGCGGTCAGGGCGGTCAACCGGCGCTCCAGGTCGTCCGCATCGGTGCCCCCGCCGGACTCGGGGTTTGCCCACAGCACCAGCGCGGGGCCGGCGCTCACGGCGCGAAGCGCACGGTGATCACGTCACCGTCTCTGACCGGATAGTCGCGGCCCTCGACGCGCAGCTTCGCGTTCTCCCTGGCGGCCGCGTAGCTGCCGGTCGCCACCAGATCCTTCCAGGACACCACCTCTGCGGCAACGAAGCCGCGCTCGATGTCGGTGTGGATGCTGCCCGCCGCCCGCCGCGCGGGAGTGCCCTCCCGGATGGCCCAGGCCCGGCCCTCCTTGCCCTCTCCGGCGGTGAAGAAGGTGATCAGTCCGAGCAGCTTCCACGCCTCGCGGATCACGGTGTCAAGGCCCGACTCGCCGGCCCGTGGGCCGCCATGGCCTACCTGTGGGCCGCCATGGCCTACCTGTGGGCCGCCATGGCCTACCTGTGGGCCGCCATGGCCTACCTGTGGGCCGCCATGGCCCAAGCCCAGGTCCCGGCGCATGAGCTCGGCTTCCTCGGGCTCGAGCTCTGAGAGCTCCGCCTCGATCCGGGCCGACACCGCGGTGGCGCGCGCACCCGCGGCCTGCGCGTGGGCCGCCAACTGAGGCGGCACCTCGAGCGGGTCGTCCTCGCCCACGTTGGCCAGATAGAGCACCGGCTTGGAGGTCAGCGGCGACAGGTTGCGCAGCGCGCCGGGCGCGGCGTCGGGCACGGGCACCGAGCGTGCGGGGCGGCCCTCGGCCAGCGCGTCGACGAGGTCGCGCAGCCACGCCTCCTCGGCCACCTTCTCCTTGTCGCCGGACTTGGCCTCGCGGGCCACCTTCTCCAGCCGCCGCTCGGCCTGCTCGAGGTCGGCGTAGAGCAGCTCGGTCTCGATCGTCTCGACATCGGTCGCGGGATCCACTCTGCCCTCGGGGTGGACGACCTGCTCGTCGGCATGTGTGCGCACCACGTGCACCAGCGCGTCGGTCTCGCGGATGTTGGCCAGGAACCTGTTGCCCAGGCCCTCCCCCTCGTGGGCGCCGCGCACCAGACCCGCGATGTCGTGGAACTCGATCGTCTCGTAGACGGTGGGCGTGGCCTTGATCGTCTCCACCACAGCGTCCAGCCGTTCGTCGGGTACACCGACGACGGCCACGTTGGGCGTGACGGTGGTGAACGGGTAGTTGGCCGCCTGCGCGCCAGCGCGGGTGAGCGCGTTGAAGAGCGAGGACTTGCCCGCGTTGGGCAGTCCGACGATCCCGACCTTCACGGCAGCAGCCTCTCCAGAGCGGTGCCGAAGGCAGCGCCGGCAGCGACATCGGTCGGATAGTGCACGCCGGCGTAGACGCGCGACAGGGCCATGGCCGTGGCCCCGGCGTACAGCGGAGCGGCCGGGAGCGCCTCGCGCAGCGCGGCGGCGGCGGCGAAGGAGGTGGTGGCGTGGGCGGAGGGGAAGGAGAGAGAGGTCACGGTGGGCGAGAGCGCCGGCAGGTCCTCGACCACGGGACGTACCCGGCGGACGAAGTACTTGACCGCGATGTTGGCGCCATACGCCAGGGCGACGACGCGGAACGCGCGCACGAACACCTCCCGCTCGCGGGGGCGGGCCAGGGCGCCCGTGGCGGCCACCAGATGCCACAGCACTCCGTGCTCTCCCGCGCGAGTATAGGCCAGCACCAGCTGCTGGATCGGGGGGTGGTGGCCCCGCGTGAGCAGCAGTCGCAGGAGCGCGAGGTCGAGTCGGCGCAGCACTGGCCGGCTAGAAGCCGACCTTCAGGTCGCCGCTCTCCCGGCGCACGTAGACCACCTGCGACAGGTCCACGAGGATCTCGGAGTCGTCGGTCGTCAGCGTCTGCCACCGCTGCGCGTTGTCGTCTCCCAGCGCCTTGACCAGGTTGTCGTAGGACTCGGCGGTGGCGCGCACGGC
>JAABUS010008198.1_pt1 | contig 11554 bp, 11 predicted proteins | sample 5560161 | NCBI WGS metagenome assembly JAABUS01 (sample SAMN10711885, study PRJNA513376) | rock metagenome | isolation source: Antarctica rocks | place: Antarctica: Victoria Land, Trio Nunatak nord | collected 2016-01-04
TCGGCCTGCAACGCCGCCGTGAGCCGCTTCGCCTCGTCCAGCCGCAGCCCGAGATCGGCCAAGCCAACCTCCTCGTCGCGCTCAATGCAAGCGAGTTCCGTCTCGGTGGTCATGCCCGGATGCAACTCCGCCACCAGCATCACCCGCCACATCAGCTTCGTCACCCGCCCGCCCTCGTCCCGTGAGCCCGCACCCTACCCCGACCGCGTCAGCCTTCCACGATCTTGCATGGTCTCTCCGGCAACCAGGGCCACGCGCATCGCCGCCTGTGCGGCCTCGGGCGGGTCATGCGTGCCGCCGATCATGGTTCCGACGGCCGCATGAAGCCGCCCTTCCCGCCCTGGCGCCCTTCCGGCGGTTGCGCTCCGGGGTCGCGAAACGAGAAGCGCTTGTGCGCCACGTAACTCGTAACGGCCAGGCTTCCCAGCCCGATGAGGTGTGCGACGGTCTCGGCGTGCCAGTCGAAGCCGACCGCCGGGAACACCACCCGTGCCAGGCCGACACTGATGGCCCAGACCTGCGCAAGGGACCAGGCGTTCACCAGCGCGAACCGCGCGGCCTGATGGCGCGCGTTGCCCGCGCCGCCCGACTGGAAAACGAAGCGCCGCATGAGCAGGAAGGCGACCGCCATGCCGACGAGGTAGGCCAGCGCCACCGCAAGCTCGTAGCTGACGACCCGGCTGAGCAGCCAACGCGCGACGGCGTTCGCTGCGGCCGAGGCGCCTCCCGCCGCCAGGAAGCGGAGGAAGCGCGCGCCTTCAGTCATGGGCCGCCGCTCCCACCGGCTGGACCGCCTGGGCCATGGCCTGGCCCAGGCGCACGCTTTCCGCGATGCCACGGTCCTCGGGGTAGTAAAAGGCGGTGTCGGCGATCTGCAGGCCCCTGGCCGGCGTTTGCACCGGTGGGATCGTCGCGCCGAAGCCGGGCGGGCAGACCGGCTGCGCGTGGCGCAGGCGCCCGACATGCGACGCCACCAGGTCGTCTTGCGAGACTGCGGGGTTGATGCGGGCGATGCAGGCGAGACTCCTTGCGATGAAATCCTCGTCCGTTTGGCCCCAGAGCGGGTTTGTCGTCGGCATGTAGTAGGGGACGTAGACGACGGCCTCGCCGGTGCCGCTAGGGCGCAGGTTCGAGAACTCGATGATCCCGGGGATCGGCATGTCGGGATCCACGACGTTGACCCAGAAATGTGGCGTCACCGACCGGCGCAGCTTCAGCACGACGCAGACCACGCCGATGTTGACGATGCGGGCGTAGGCCTGCCGCCAGTCCTCCGGCAGGTCGGGGGCAAGAATCGCGACATGCGGCGTCGGCACGGTCGAGATCACGGCTTCGGCCGGATGGAAGCCCTGCGCGGTCTCGACGCCGACGACCCGGCCGGCCTCGATCCGGATGCGCGTCGCCGGCTCGCGCAACCGGATGCGGCCGCCGGCCGCGGCGATGGCGCGGACCAGCGCCTGCACCAGCGTATCGGAGCCGCCGTCGATGTAGCCAAGCTCCTCCTGCATCAGCGACCGCCGCGACCGGCCGACGCGGCGGATGCGCGTCCAGATCCAGGCGGCGGAGATGTCGTCGGCGTATTCGTAGAACTTCAGCGCGAACAGCGGCTGCCACAGCGCGGCGTAGACGCGGCGGCCGCACCAGCGCTCGATCCAGCTTCGGGCGGAGAGGTGTTCGAGCGCATCCCAGCGGTTTCGCCGGGTCGAGACGAACATCAGCAGCCCGTAGCGCAGCTTCTCGACCAGCGAGAGGTGCGGGAAGCGCAGGAGCGAGACCGGGTCGCCCCAAGGGTGCAGCGCGCCCCGCGTGAAATACCCCATCGAGGTCGGGCGCCAGCGCAGGTGGTCGCCCAGCCCGAACTCCCGCAGCAGCGCAAAGGTCGGCTCGTCCGCCTTGCAGATGAAGTGGTAGAACCGCTCGATCGAAAGCCCGTCAAGGTTGAAATGCGCGGCCATGCCGCCAGGCTCCGGCGCGGCCTCGAGCAGGGTCACGTCATGGCCGAGGGTGAGCGCGCGATGGGCGGCGGCGAGGCCCATGGCGCCGGCGCCGAGCACCACGACGCGCAGCCCTTGCCGGTCCCCGCCGGGCGCGGCCGGCCGAGCCGCGGGAATGTCAGCCATGCGCCGCCGTCCTGAGTGCGCGATGCGCCACGCATCCGAAGGGAAGCCCGGGCCCGGCCGTCACAGCCGCGTCCGGTGGAAGACCGGGCGCGGCAGCCCGCGGACGACCAGCATGATGCCGCGCCAGAACCAGGGCGTGTAGAGCACCGCACGACCGGCCCTGACGGCGCCGAGGATGTCCTTCGCCACGCGGCCCGGCTCCGACCACAGCAGCCCGGACCGCGGGAGATGCGCGGTCATGCGCGTGGCGACGAAGCCGGGTCGCACGTCCAGCACCTGGACGCCGGCGCCGTGCAGGCGGTGCCGCAGTCCCTCCAGGTAGCGCTGCAGCCCGCCCTTCGCGGCGCCGTAGAGGGTGTTGCTGCGGCGCCCGCGGTCGCCGGCGACCGAGGTGATGACCGCGATGGTGCCCGCGCGCGCCGCCTCGAAGTGCGGCGCGAGCAGGCCCAGCAGCAGGCTGGGGCTGACGAAATTCACCGTCAGCGCCGCCTCGGCAAGCCCGAGGTCCGCCTCCGCCGCCGGCTGGTCCGGCAGCGTCCCATAGGCCAGCAGCGCGAGGTCGAGGCCGCCGAAGGCGTCCCACGCCGGCTGCGCTACGCTGCGCAGCGCCTCCGGCCGGGCGAGATCGGCCTGCAGGACGACCACCTCCGCCGCGCCGCGCACCCGGAGGTCGGCCGCCATCGCGCCCAGCGCATCCGCGTCGCGCCCGACGAGCAACAGCCGCGCCCCGCCCTGCCCCGCCAGTTGGCGCGCGACGGCGGTGGCGATGCCGGAGGTGGCGCCGAAGAGGGCGGTGCGGTCCGTCCGGCGGGCCGTCATGCCCCGGCGGGCCATCATGCCATGGACCGGACGCCGTCGCGGATGCCGACGCGGCGCGCGAATGCGGAGGAGAGGCCGGGATCCGTCAGCGGCAGGAACTCGCCAAGGCGCGGGTAGCCGCGGCTGAAGGCCTCGGCACTCATCATGCTGTCCTTCGCGGGGTAGAGGCGGCCGCCCGTCTCGACGGCGATGGCTTCCAGCCGGGCCAGCAGCCGCGCGGTGTCCGCGCCCCGGTTCGGGAAGTCGAGTGCCAGCGTCACCCCCGGCATGGGAAAGGAGAGCAGCCCTGGCGAGGGCAGGTCGCCGAACAGCTTCAGCACGGCCAGCATGGAGCCTTCGCCCGAGGCCGAGACCCCGCGCAGCATCTCCGCTATCGCCGCCCGTGCGACCTGCGTCGGCACGACGCACTGGAACTGATAGAAGCCGCGCTTCCCATACAGTCGGTTCCAGCCGCCGATCGCGTCCAGCGGGTAGAGCACGGGCTCGTAGCTGCCGACCCGCAGCCGCCGCCCGCCGCGCCCGAGGCGGCGCCAATAGGCGGCGTTGAATCCCCGCACCGACCGCCGGTTCACCAGGCCGATGGGCAGCGCGGCCGGCACCGACAGGCGCGGCGTGACGTCCGGCGGGCGCGCGGCGACTCCGGCGACATGCCGCGCGCGCGAATAGATGCCCCGGCCAAGGCCGTCGCCACGTGCCAGGCAATCCACCCAGGCGGCGGTGTATTCCCAATCACGGTCGGATTCCGCGGCGAGGGCGAAGAAGTCGGTGAGCGCGCCGAAGCGAATGTCCTCGGCCTCGACCGCGAGCCCCTCGACGCGACGAAGCTGGAGGGTCGCCCGGAGGACTACGCCCGTCAGGCCGAGCCCGCCGATGGTGGCGGCGAACAGCGCAGCATTCTCTTGCGGGCCGCACACCACCCGCGCGCCGTCGCTCCGCACGAGTTCGAGCGAGTGGACATGCCGGCCGAAGGTGCCGGCCTGGTGGTGGTTCTTCCCATGCACGTCGTTGGCGATCGCACCGCCAATCGTGATGAAGCGCGTCCCCGGCGACACCGGAAGGAGCCAGCCACCCCCCCCCGACCCCTCCGGGCGGCAGGCAACGTCGAGAATGTCGGCCAGGCGCACGCCCGCCTCGCAGGTCAGCAGCCCGGTTGCGCGGTCGAAGGCCACGAAGCGGTCGAGGCTGCGGCAGTCGACCAGCCGCCCGCCTGGGTTGAGCGCAACGTCGCCGTAGGATCGGCCGCAACCATAGGCCAGAGCCGGCGAGGATGCCTCCGCCTCCCCGGCCCGGAGCGCGGCGACCGCCTCGCGGATGCCGGCCGGCCGCAGCACCTCGTGCCGCGCCGCGATGGTCCGGCCCCAGGAGCCGTAGTCGTCCCGCCACATCGCTTCGGTCATGACCAGGCCAGCAGCAGGATGGCGCCGCAGAACCCGGCGAGCGAGAGCGAGACGCGATCCTTCAGCGCGAAGACGACGGGGTCCTCGTCCATGCGGCCATGCACCGTCAGGTGCCACATGCGGAGCGTCCAGACCAGGATGACCGGCAGCATCGCCCAGAGCATTTCGGGATGCCGATAGGTCTCCCGAGGGTATTGGTCGTCGATCAGGTAAATCATGAAGATGACGACGGCGGCGAAGCCCGAGGCTACCCCGGCCGCCAGCAGCAGCGGCAGGTCGCGGCCCGTGTAGTTGCGCGAGACGACACCGTCGCCCCCCGAGGCGAGCACACGGTCCAGTTCCGCGTAGCGCTTGACCATCGCAAGCCCGAGGAAGAACAGCATCGAGAAGGTCAGTAGCCAAGCGGAGACCGGGCCGGGCACGACCAAGTTCCCGGCCAGCACGCGCAGCGTGAAGAGTCCCGCCAGGACGGCGACATCGAAGAAGGGTTGCCGCTTCAACCCGAAGCTGTAGGCCAGCGTGATCGCAAGGTATGCGCTGAGCACGAGGCTGACGGTCGGCGGCAGGAACAGCACCCCGAGCGTCAGCGCGCCGATGATGAGCAGGACGGCAATGGCCACCCCATCCCGCGCGTTGATCAATCCGGAGGCCAGCGGCCGGTAACGCTTCTTCGGGTGCTGCCGATCTGCGGCCAGGTCGAACAGGTCATTGACCAAATAGGTCGCGGACGCAAGCAGGCCGAGCAGGACGAAGAGCAAAAATGCTTTTGCAATGACCTCGGACGCAAAGTGGAACCCAAGCACTGGTGCAACGAAAACCAGGAGATTCTTCGACCAGTGCTGAAGGCGCAGCGCCTTCGCCCATACCAGCGCCCCGGTGCGGTCGTTCGGGAAGACGGCTTCGATGCGCTTGGTCGCGGCCATGCTGGGCGCCAGGCGCGCGGCAGGACCGACCAAGACGACCTGCTCCGCCTGATCGAAGACGGGTCGGTCGGTGGCGCTATCGCCCGCGTAGGCAAAGCGATCGCCGAATTCCTCGCGGATGACTCGCGCCTTCGCTGCGCCGCTCAGGTTCGTTACGCCATTCGAGCCACGGACCACGTTGAAGAAACCGAGATGGGCCGCGATGGCATCAGCGATAGACTGGTGGGCGGCGGTGAAAAGCCCGATCCGGCGCCCCGTCGCGTGCTGGCCCCGAACGTAGTCGAGCACCTCCTGGTTGTAGGGCAGAAGGCTCGGGTCGAAGGACACGCTGCTGCAGACTTCCTGCTTGAAGGCCGCCTTCCCGCGACGTAATGCCGGTGCCAGCCGTCGGAGCGCCGAGGGTGCATCCTCGCGCAACATTGCGAGCAATCCCTCATGCAGCGTGTCGCCACGCGCCAGTGTGCCGTCGAGGTCCACGGCGAGGGGTGGCGCATCCGCGCCGGCTCTGGAGGCGACGTTCTGGTAAATGGTGAGTTCGGGTATCATCAAAAGGTGACCTTGTTGCATAGATCCGAAAAAGAGACGGAGGTATAATCCAGTGACTTCAGATGCTTATTGGCCTTGCTAAAATGCGATTCATTTGCAACCGCCGAAAATTGCCGGAATTGGCCGAATTCGAGCAAAGATCGATAGCGATTGCAGCGTAAGCCATTGTTGCTAAATGGAATTATCCATGCAACATCTGTGGACGCCCCCATCAGGGCAAGGGAAAACATCAGGATTGCCGTGACGCGTAGTCGGATGCTGCCATCTGTCCGGCCTTCGATGCGGCCAAGAGCCGCTGGCCTGCATGGGAGTTCGCGGACCGGGTCCAGATCAAGGCGGCGTACTCGAGGTACGGTGTTGCAGGCTGGTTTTCCCGATCCCGTCTCGCCGAATGTTGCGCCATGCTCTCCTTCCGCTCGCCCTACGCCTCGGTGGCCGCGGCGGGCTTACGCCGCCACAGCCGGAGCCTTGTACGTGCCGCCTTTGACCAGCAGGGCCCAGACGATGCGGGCCGTCTTGTTGGCCAGGGCGACGGTGACCAGCATCCTCGGCTTGCGCGAGAGCATCCGCGCCAGCCACGACCCCTCCGCCGCGCCGCGCTGACTGGCCCACCGGACCACGGCGCTGGCACCGAGGATCAGCAGCCGCCGGATGGTCCGCTCACCCATCTTCGAGATGGCCCCGAGCCTTTGCTTGCCACCGGTCGACTTCTGCAGCGGCGTCAGCCCCAGCCAGGCCGCGAAGTCCCGCCCGGCGCGGAAGCCCTCCAGCGCGGGCACGAGAGCGGTGATCGCAGTCGCCGCGTTCGGGCCGATGCCCGGGATCGTCATGAGCCGACGCGCGACGGGGTCGGCCTTGGCACGCCGGGTGATCTCACCGTCCAGCTCCTTGAGCTGCTCTTCCAGTGCCTCGAGCGCCCTGATCAGCACCTGCAAGATCCCGCGCGCGCTCTCGGGCACGGACGCCTCCGGGTCCTCGACCAGCGCCACCAGACTGTCGACGTGCGCGGGACCTTGCGGCACCACATGCCCGTACTCGGCCAGGTGCCCGCGCAGGGCGTTGATGCACTGCGTCCGCTGCCGCACCAGCAGGTCGCGGGCACGGAACACGACCGCGTTCGCCTGCTGCGCCTCGCCCTTCACGGGCACGAAGCGCATGCCCGGCCGTTGCGCCGCTTCGCAGATCGCCTCGGCATCGGACACATCGTTCTTCTGCCGCTTCACAAACGGTTTGACGCAGGCGGGCGGGATCAGCCGCACCGTGTGGCCCAGCTTGCCGATCTCCCGCGCCCAGTGGTGCGCCCCGCCGCAGGCCTCCAGCGCCACCACACACGGCGCCTGCCCTGCGAAGAACTCGAGCACCTTGGCGCGCATCAGCCGCTTGCGAAACACCACGCGCCCGGCCGCATCGGCGCCGTGCGCCTGGAAAACCCGCTTCGCGATATCCAGCCCGATCGTGCTAGCCTGTCCCACGGACGCCTCCTCTTGTGGTCGGTCGACACCGCCACCTTGGCACCCAGATGCCGTCGGGGGGCGTCCACCCCATCAAGGTGGCTCGTTGTCCTTCGGAGCCGTCCGTCGGCTCCTTTCGCTGCGGACGGCTCAGTCGCGCTCGTCAGACCGATCCTGGTGAACCTCGACCACGTTGCCCTCGGGATCGTGGAAGAAGATCTGCTCCCAGCCGCTCATGGCCCACGCGCCGTAATCCGAGAACGGGATGCCCTTCTCCGTGAGGCGCCGCTTGAACGCCTCGATGTCGTCCGTCCGGAACGCGATGTGGCCGCGCTCGACCGGATTGATCGCGTTCTTGGTGCGGAAGCCGACCCCGAGGTCCCGCTCCGCCAGATGCAACTGGGTCTGACCGTCGGTGACGAAGGACACGCCGCCGGCGTAGCCGGAGCCGGTAACCCGCGCCTCGCTGAGCGACGGCTCCGGCTCGAGGCCGAGCACGCCGCGGTAGAATGCATCCATCGCCGGCACATCCGTGCTGCAAAAATTGACGTGGTGGAGTTTGATCTTCATCGGCGCTGTGCTCCTTCTCCTGTTGGTACGGAGTTCCGTTTGTGCCGCGGGCTCCGGCGCGCATGGCGGGCCGCGCGGCAGAGCATCCGTAAGGCTCGCACTCACCCGGCGAGCACCCGCAGCGCCGGCAGCGCGGACGGATTGTCCAGCGCCGTCAGATCGCCGGGCGGCTGGCCGGTGTAAAGGTTGCGGATCACACGTCGCATGATCTTCAAGCTGCGGGTTTTCGGCAGTTCCGCCACCGGATGCACGGCGGCGGGCCGGAATGCGCGTCCCAGGCGCTTCTCCACATGCGGCACCACCGCCGCCGGGAGGTCGGGCGGCGCGTCGCCGGCGAGGACCAGGAACACCACCAGCTTCTGGCCCTTCGCGGCGTCCTCCACGCCGATCGCCGCTGCCTCCGCCACACCCGGGAGTTCCAGCAGCACCTCTTCCACCTCCGCCGAGCCCAGGCGTTTGCCGGCGATCTTCAGCGTGTCGTCGGAGCGGCCGCGCAGGAAGAACACGCCGTCGGCGCGGCGCAGCGCCAGGTCGCCATGCACCCAGATGCCGGGAAAGCGCGACCAGTAGGTCTCCAGGTAGCGCTCGCGGTCTTGCCAGAACGCACGCGTCATCCCCACGAAAGGCGCAAGGATCGCCAGCTCTCCGACTTGGTCGCGCACCGCGCTCCCAGTATCGTCCAGCACATCCACCCGCACGCCCGGCGAGATGGCGTTGAAGCCGGCCGGCATGATTGGCAGCACCGGTACGTTCGCGAGAAGGCCGCCGGAGACCTCGGTTCCGCCCGTGTAGTTGATGACCGGACAGCGGCCACCGCCGACATGCTCCTGGTACCAAAGGAAGTGCTCCGGATCGATGCCCTCCCCCGCGGTCACCAGGAGGCGCAGCGTGCCGAGGTCTCCTGCCACGGAACGGAGCGAGTTCGCGGCCAGGCTGCGGATCAGCGTCGGCGAGGCGCCAAAATGCGTGACGCGGTGGCGCTCGACCAGCCCCGCCATGCGGCCCCAGTCCGGGAAGTCCGGCGCTCCGTCGTAGCAGACCAGCGTGGCGCCCCGCATGAGCGCGCAGCACAGCACCAGCGGACCGGCGATCCACCCCATGTCCGCCGGCCAGCAGAACCGATCGTCCGGCGCGATGTCGAAGTGCACCGCCGCGTCGTGGGCGATCTTCAACGGAAAGCCGCCGTGGGTGTGCACTGCGCCCTTGGGCCTGCCGGTGGTGCCCGAGGTGTAGATCACCATCATCGGATCGTCCGGCCGCATGCGCGCCGGCAGGTCCGGTGGTGCCAGGGCAGACACATCCTCCCACGCCACCGTTCCCGGCGCGGCGCCGCCCTTCAGGATGACCGTGTCCAGCTCCGGCAGGCGGGGCCGCACCTCCGCGAGCAGCGCCGCGATGTCCACCAGCCGGCCGCGCCGGCGGAAGCCGCTGGTGGCGATGATCGCCCGCGCGCCGCAGCCGGACAGGCGGGATTGGAGCGCATCCACGCCGAAACCGCTGAACAGCGGCACGCAAACGGCGCCCAGCGCCGAAATGCCGAGGAAAGACACCACTGCTTCAACGCCGCCCTCCATCAGCAGCCCGATGCGGTCGCCGCGCGCGAGGTCCAGGGCGCGCAGTCCCGCGGCGAAGCCCAGCACCCGGGTTTCCAGCTCGGCCCAGGTGACGGCGCGCACTTCGCCGTCCTCGCGCTCGGCGATCACCGCTGGCGCACCGCGCCGCACGGGGTCGCGCCCCCAACCGAGCACGGTGTCCACCCAGTTCAGCTCGCCGCCTGGAAACCAGTTCGGGAAAGGTGGGCCCTCCGGCAGATCCACGTACCCCGCCGGCGGGCGGGACCAAGCGATGTGGAGGAACTCCATCAGGTGCCGCCAATAGGCGTCCGGCCACTCCACGGAGAAGCGGGACAGCGACGCGAAATCCGGGCAGCCCAGCTCCTGCGCCAGGCGGGTGATCTGTGCCCGCGCCACCAGTCCGGGCGGCGGCATCCAGGCGGCCTCCACCTCAATCCTCCTGCCGGCTGCGGATCTCGGCGCCGGCCCAGCTCTCCATCAACCGCGCCAGCTCCGAGATGTCGGCCCCGGCCATGCCTTGGCTGGCGGCGAAGCGCCACACCCGCGCCGCCTGCTCGAGGCCCCACATCGGCACGCCCAGCGCCCGCGCTTCTTGGAGCCCCAGTTCCACGTCCTTGTCGACCACCGAGATGGCCGCGCCGAAGCCGAAGCGGCGGCTCAGCACCGCCGGCATCATGTCGCTGGTGACGAAGCTGCGGCCGGTGCCGGCGTTCACCACACCAACCATGGTGTCGGGATCGAGCCCCGCCTTGGCGCCCATGGCGAGCGCCTCGAAAGCCGAAACCATGTTGGCGGCGATCAGCAGGTTGTTCACCAGCTTCATCACCTGGCCCTGGCCCGGCTTGTCTCCGAGCGTGAAGAGATTCCTGCCGATGCGCGACAGCACAGGCCGCAGCGCCGCCACCGGCTCGGGCGCGCCGGCGATCATCAATGCTAGGGTGCCGGCCCGGGCGCCGGGCGGGCCGCCGGTGATGGGCGTGTCCACCAGGGCGATGCCGCGAGCCGCCAAGCCGTCCGCAATGCGCTCGACGGCGGGGCGGCCGATGGTGGACATCTCGGCGTGGATGCTGACCGCCGTGCCGTGCGCGACGCCGTCCGGTCCCAGCGCCGCCCGCTCGCTCACCTCGCCGCTGGGCAGGCAGGCCAGTACGATCGTGGCCGCATCGGCCACCGCCCGCGGCGAGGCGTGCGCCTCGGCGCCGCGCGCGACGAAGGGCGCCATCGCCTCCGGCCGCGGGTCGAATACGTGGAGGCGGATCTCCGGGCAGAAGAGCCGCTCGGCCATCGGCGCACCCATCTGGCCGAGGCCGAGGAAGCCGACATGCCGCACGGCGGCGCCGGTCTCGCCCATCACACCGACACCAACCCGCTGTCCACCGGAAGGATGATGCCGGTGACGATGCGTGACTCGTCGGAGGCCAGGTAGAGGGCCGCCTGCGCCATGTCCATCGGCTGCCCCAGGCCGAGCAGGTGCTGCTCGCCAAGCGCTTGCATGGCCGGACTGCCGGCCAGCAGCGCCTTCACGCGCTCCGTCAGCGTCACAGTGGGCGCAATTGCGTTCACGCGCACGCCCTTCGCCCCGAATTGCACCGCCAGCGATCGGGTCAGCGCCGCCACGCCGCCCTTCGCGGCAGTGTAGCAGTCCCGCCCGGGGAAGCCCATGAGCGCCACCACCGAGGCCATGTTGACCACCGCACCGCCACCGGAGCGGATGATCTCCGGAATGCCGAAGCGGCAGCCGAGGAAGGTGCCGAACAGGTCGAGGCGGATGGCGCGCCAGAACTCCTCCAGCGGCGCCTCCACCGCGTCGGCATCGGCGGCGCTCGAGCCGCCGGCGTTGTTGTGCAGCACGTGCAGCCCGCCGTAGTGCCGCACCGTACGCCGGATGGCGGCCTCGATACTCTCGGGTTCCCCCACGTCTGTCCGGATTGCGATGGCTTGCCCGCCCGCGGCTGCGATGCGGTGCGCCGTTTCCTCGCCGCTGGCGCCGTCGATCTCGGCGATGGCCACCCGGGCGCCTTCGCGGGCGAAGAGTTCGGCCGTGCAGCGGCCGATGCCGGTTCCGGCGCCGGTGACGAAAGCCACCTTGCCCTCGAGACGTGCCACGGGCGCGCTCCCCCTGCCTTTTCCCGGACTATGCCGGCGGCCTCGGCG
>JAABUS010008199.1_pt1 | contig 11553 bp, 13 predicted proteins | sample 5560161 | NCBI WGS metagenome assembly JAABUS01 (sample SAMN10711885, study PRJNA513376) | rock metagenome | isolation source: Antarctica rocks | place: Antarctica: Victoria Land, Trio Nunatak nord | collected 2016-01-04
ATATTAACGAGCTTGTTCTATCTGCAAGAAACAGACCTGATATAAAAGCCAATGGAACTCACGCAGAAAAAACAACGAACCGCTAACATGGGTTTGGCAAAAAACTGGCGGAAGGATTAAACATCAAATTTTGTTTTGCTATTTGGCTTCAGTTTCGGCCGAAGGAATAAATTTAGCCGGTAAAAGAAGTATCAACATTTGAATATAAATTTAACTTTGGTTCCGGCTGACGGGTTTCAAATTCCAGTTCTTCGCCAAGCCTTTTCCGTTAGCGGCAAGCAAGACGTATAGCGTCCAATTGACAAATCAACAATGACAGACAAAAAAAATATTTTTGTAATTATTGGTAGTGCAAGCCAAAACTCATCAAACGAAAAACTTATTTGCAATTTTGCCAACTTGACGAAAGACTGTTTTAGCTTGAAAATCTTAAACGATTTAAAAACACTTCCCCATTTTGATCCAGAACTATCAATTGACAACACACCAAATGTCATTTTAGAATTTAGGGACAAAATCAAAAATGCTGATGGTATTTTAATTTGTACACCTGAATATATTTTTAGTATTCCTAGCGGACTCAAAAATGCTATTGAATGGTGTGTATCGACAACTGTTTTTTCAGACAAACCAATCGGACTAATTACGGCTTCTGCAAGTGGACAAAAAGGACACGAAGAATTGCAATTAATAATGAAAACTGTTATGACCCAATTTACAGACAGAACAACTTTATTAATACAAGGCGTAAAAGGAAAAATTAACGAAGAAGGTGAAATAACAGACAGCAAAACACTTCAAGATTTGGCAAATTTCACTGATGCATATAAAACGCTAATAAAAGATGCCAGCCGCTAACATTGGTTTGGCAAAAAACTGGCCGACAGATTTAACATCAACTTTTATTTTTCTATTTTGCTTCAGTTTCGGCTAACGGAACAAAATTTAGCCGATAAAAAAAGCATCAACATTTGAATATAAATTTAACTTTGGTTCAGGCTGACGAATTTCAAAATTCCCGTTCTTCGCCAAGCAGCCGCCATTGGAGGCAATTCTATGGCGACAGTGCGAACATTCATATAACTGCAAATTTTGGACATTTGTGCCATGACAGATAACAAAAACTTTTTGGAGAAACATAAGGCAACAATAATTTACAGTATCGGCCTGGCTTTTCTGCTGTTCCTTCTCAAATGGCTTGAACTTCACTTTATCATTTTTAGCCACTCTTTTGAAATTTATGCTGGTCTTATTGCCGCCATTTTTACAGCACTGGGAATATGGCTTGCATTAAAACTTTCAAAACCAAAGATTGAAACCTTAGTGGTAGAAAAAGAAGTGTATGTAACACGAAATGAAAATTTCACTCTCAATACTTCCCTTATCTCTCAACTGGAACCCAGCAAACGGGAGTTGGAAATTCTTAACTTAATGGCACAAGGGCACAGCAACGAAGAAATAGCTTCAAAAATTTTTGTTTCTTTAAGCACCGTCAAAACACATAACCAAAATCTTTTCTTGAAATTAGATGTGAAAAGACTGACACAAGCAATTGAAAAGGCGAAACGCTTAAACCTCATTCCTTAAATCTCATACTTTGGTATGAAAGTATGTGTCATGGAAGAAAAATAGCCGAAAGTATGAGGAAAAAAAATGGGCAACCACCACATTTGCACCAACAAAAAACAATAAAATGAAGAAGAACACCATCATCTACGGACTTATTGCTGGCATTGTTGTTTCTATTTTAATGCTATTTAGTGTAAACAGCATAAGCCATCGTGAAGGTAACTTTGATTATAACAGAAGTCTGCTCATCGGGTATGCTTCTATGCTCATCGCCTTTTCACTTGTTTTTGTTGGCATTCGCAATTACAGAGATAAATACAATGAAGGAGTTATTAGTTTTGGTAAAGCGTTTAAAATAGGGGCCATGATTGTTTTAATCGCTTCCACCATTTATGTTGTTGCCTGGCTTATTGACTATTTTTTTTTCATACCTGATTTTGTAGAAAAATATTCAGCACACATGCTTGAGAAACTGAAAGCAAGCGGAGCAAGCCAAATAGTAATAGATAAGCAAACAAAAGAAATGGTAAATTTTGGCAGGATGTATAAAAATCCATTCTATAATGCGATGATGACTTACGTGGAAATTTTACCTGTCGGTTTAGTTGTTACGCTAGTAAGCTCATTTATTTTAAAAAGAAAATCAGCTAAAAATTAAAAAATTTCAAAGGGGAAAAGTAGCAGAAATAAAAACGAAAGAAAGCACTTCAGGCGTTGATGAATTCACTAAGAAAGTGTTGGCGATAATTCTATAGCGACAGTCCAACTTTGGACTGACTAATATAAAACTAACAAAAAATTAGAACGGGCAAGCCGAAAACCGATTAGAGTAGGCAAAAATTAAATCAAGTAAAAAATGAAAAAGGTAACAGGAATAGGAGGTATTTTCTTCAAATCTAAAGACCCAAACGCAATTAACGAATGGTATAAAACACACCTTGGGTTTGACACAAGCCCGTATGGGACAAGCTTTGAATGGCAGCAGATTGATGACAGTACTAAAAAGGGACTTACCCAGTGGAATCCTTTTGCAGAAAACACAAAATATTTTGAGCCTTCAACAAAAGACTTTATGATAAACTATAGGGTTGAGAATTTAGAAGCTCTTGTAGAGCAACTTAAAAATGAAGGAGTAACAATTGTTGACAAAATTGAAGATTCTGAATATGGCAAATTTGTTCATATTTTAGACATTGAAGGAAATAAAATTCAATTGTGGGAACCCAAAGATTGAGTATGACAAAATAGTTGGTGGAAGAACAAAATATGAGCCACAAGAAAGAATTGCCGCTAACATTCGTTATGGCAATATGGCGGGGCGATGAATATATTCTCAACTTTTTGTTCGCTAATTGGCTCCAGTTCCAGCCGACGAACAATGCCAAGCTATAGTTCTTAACATCAACTTTTGCAACTTTATTCAGCAGCAGTTACGGGCTGACGGGTTTCAAATTCCAGTTCTTCACCAAGCCCGAAACCGTTAGCCGAAATTAAACAAGACTATGCTAAAGAACCTATTTCAACCCAAAAACGACAAACCAGTTGAGCCTATTTTTCCAGAAGACAATTTCGGTATTCTTAAATTAGAGATTGATAATTTTTTAGCATTAGCCAGTATAAATCAAGCTTACAATAACTATCCAAATAAGAAGTTCTTTCCTTGGTTTGCACAAATTCTTTTTGAATTGCAGGACAAAAATGATAACGGACATCCAACCAATGAAGAAGCAGAGGTTTTAAATGATCTTGAAGACAAAATAAATATTTTTTTTAAAGAAAATCATGTTGTTCATTTTATTGGCAGGCTGACAAGAAATGGTTACCGAAATATTTTTTTCTATTTAGATAACCCCAGTTTCGACCAAGATAAAACAAATACTTTTTTTGATGAAATAAGTGCTATTAGACCTATGGACTTTTATTTGAAAGAAGATAAAAAATGGAACAAAGTATCAGCATTCATTGACTGAATTTACTTCGGCTAACATTGGTTTGGCAAAAAACTGGCTGACGGAAGTAACATCAACTTATGTTTCGCTATCTTGCTTTAGTTTCGGCCGACGAATTAAAATTTAGCCGATAAAAGAAGCATCAACATTTCAATATTAATTTAACTTTGGTTCTGGCTGACGAATTTAAATACCAGTTCTTCGCCAAGCCTTGAACGTTATATGCAACCCTACAACGACAGACATTTCAAACTTTAAATGAAAAATATCGATAAGAAAAGCTTAGGGAAAGCTTATAGTTTGTTTGATACTGGTGATATAGACAAAATAGATATAGGAACAAGCAAAGGATTACAGGAAATACACAAATATTTGTTTGACGGACTTTATGATTTTGCCGGAAAGATCCGTACCCAAAATATCTCAAAAGGTGGTTTCAGGTTTGCAACAGCGTTGTATTTGAAGGAAATTTTGCAAAAAGTGGAACAAATGCCAGAGAACACCTTTGAAGAGATTATTGAAAAGTATGTGGAAATGAATATAGTCCATCCTTTTATGGAAGGCAACGGCAGGACTATGCGGATATGGCTGGACATGCTTTTGAAAAAGAGGCTTAAAAAAGTAGTAAACTGGCAATTTGTAGATAAAACGCTTTATTTACAGGCAATGGAACGCAGCCCTATTAACGACCTGGAATTACGAACGTTACTTGTTGCCAACTTAACAGAAGACATAAACAACCGGGAAATTATTTTTAAGGGCATAGAACAATCCTACTATTATGAAGGATATGAAAAAGATGATGATGAAAAAAATTGATACTTCATACTTCTAACAAATAAAAGGTCAGCACATAACATTGGTTTGGCAAAAAACTGGCGAACGGATTCAACATCAACTTCTGTTTTGCTATTCTGCTTCAGTTTCAGCTTGATGAATAGAAATTTAGCTGGTAAAAGAAGCATCAACATTTGAACTTTAATTTAACTTTGGTTCCGGGCTGACGGGTTTTAAATTCCAGTCCTTCCAAGCCTTTTCCGTTAGCAGCAATTTTAGAACGACCTTCCGAGCCACAATTCCAACTGACTTTCTTTCAATTTGAAAAAAATTTGCGAAACCGATTAGCTGCACATATATTTGCAACCGATTGGCTTCGCAAACAAAAATTTAAACTAGATGAGACGAGACATTTTTCAGGCAATAGCCGACCCGACAAGGCGGGCAATCATTACCTTAATTGCTTTGCAGGCAATGACACCGAACGCCATTGCCGACAACTTTAACACTACCCGGCAATCTGTTTCTAAACACCTTCGCATACTCACAGAATGCGAACTGGTAAAACAGGAACAACAAGGCAGGGAAATTTACTACTCACTTGAAATTGAAAAAATGAAAGAGATTGATAAATGGTTAGAACAATTCAGAAAAATTTGGGAAACCCGATTCAATCAACTAGACAAAGTATTATCAACAATTAAAAAACAGAAAAAATGAAAAACAATTTGCTATTTGATTTTACCGTTGACAAAACAACAAAAACGGTATTCGTAAACAGAGAATTCGCTGCCGGCCTTTCGCTGGTATGGGACGCTTTTACCAAACAAGAAATTCTTGACCAATGGTGGGCACCTAAACCTTGGGCGTCAAAAACAAAATTTATGAATTTCAAAGTTGGTGGACGAAGATTTTATGCTATGGTAAGCCCAGAAGGACAAGAGCATTGGTCAGTTCAGGAATTTACTTCCATTAGTCCAACAACCAATTTCAAAATCTTGTCTGCTTTTGCAGACAAGGATGAAAACATCAATACTGAAATGCCAAGTTCTAATTGGGATTTGAATTTCAGTGAACAAAGCGGAACGACAAAAGTCAGTATTACTATTGAACATAAAGCCCTTGCCGACTTGGAGCAGATGATTGAAATGGGCTTCCAAGGAGGGTTTACTATGACATTGAACTACTTGGAAAATCTGTTGACAACTTTATCGCAACGACAGTAGACAGAAAAACTGCAGCTAACATGGTTTGGCAAAATGGGGGCTTTTGTACTAAATTAGAATTTTGTACTTTGAATTCCCCCACTTCGCCAAGCCTTTTCCGTTAGCTGCAATTACTACAATGCTAAAGACTGTCTGGTTTTCATTGCTTCCTTTCTATGCGTGAATCCCCAGTCGAGCATGGCATCTATAACAGTGGTGATGTTTTTGCCAGAATCTGTTAATGTATATTCAATCAATACCGGGGTTCGGTTATAAACCTTGCGTTCTACAATACCATTGATTTCCAATTCTTTCAATTCCTTTGACAACATTCTGGGAGTTATCTTGTCTATATTTTCCTGCAAATCCTTAAACCGGTTCATCCCGTGCAGTATCGAAGCGATAATGGGCAGCTTCCATTTCCCACTGATGACATTTAACGAATCATTTAAAGCCAGGACATATTGCCGTGGACACTGCTTTACTTTTTCTTTTTCTATTAAATCTCTTATCTCACTCATAATCAAATTGCTGTATTCTTACTATACAAAAGTATAGTAGTTATTTGTAATAACCAACTACATTAAATATATTAATGTCCGTAATTTTGAATCATAGTTAAATAAAAGATAAAATGATTTTAGTTACAGGTGCAACAGGTAAATTTGGCTCAAAAGCCATCGAACATTTATTAAACAACGGCGTCGACGCTTCTGATATTGCCGGAATGGCAAGAGATGCTGAGAAAGCACAAAACCTTGTAGACAAAGGAGTTGAACTTAGGATTGGGGATTATACCGATTACGATTCAATGGTAAATGCTTTTCAAAACGTTGATAAGTTATTATTGATTTCCAGTAATGACAAGAAAATTGAAAACCGGACAGCCCAACACATAAACGCGATCAAGGCTGCAAAAACGGCTGGGGTGAAACATATCGTTTACACTTCTTTTGTAAGGAAGCCAGATTTTGAAGATTCTGCCATTGCTCTTTTTCAGGATTCACACGTAAAAACCGAACAGTTTCTCATAGACAGTGGCATTGACTATACCATACTGCAAAATGGTATCTATTTAGAAATGATCCCAATATTTGCGGGGGAGAAAGTAGCCGAAACAGGAGTTATCATGCTGCCCGCACAGAAAGGTAAGGCAAGCTGGGTGCTTCGGGAGGAACTGGCAGAAGCTGCCGCTCATGTATTAACTACAGAGAGCCACGAAAATAAGAGTTATCCGCTGACCAATACAGAATCTACTTCTTTTGATGAAATAGCCAGGGAGTTGTCCGGTAAATTGGGCAAAGACATACACTACCAGTCTCCTCCGGTTGATGAATTTCAATCCACACTTAAACAATTCGGAGTGCCTGAGCTATACATTGGTATGTTTACTATGTGGGCTGTTGCTCAGGCACAAGGTGTGTTGGATTTCAAGGATGCCACTTTAGAATCTTTCTTAGGGAGAAAACCAACAACTACAAAGCAGTTTATTGATCAGATTTACGGTTAGGTTGAATGGCAAAAATTTCATTAAATTAGCATTTACAGCCTTGAGTTTATTAGGTAGTATAGAAGTATTCGCAGTTAATTTCCTATTAGTCCGGATTTGCAATCCGGTCTTTTGAACTTAGGATTTTTAATTCAATTTTAAACCATACTTCTTTTACCAATCAAAATTCATAAAACGTTCAAGGTAGTCTTTTGAACTTTGGATGTATAATTCATTCCTTATAAATCCAACTTAAAACTGCACATGCTTCTTTTATCGCATAAAAAACATCAACTTACAAGGGCACGGAACTGTTAATTTTCGAGATCATATTTTCTGCCTCGCTGTCCCATTCTTTCATATCTTCCGGGTAACTATAACCCAGACGTTTGTTTTCATCGTGCATAAATTTAAATATGTCGCCCAAGGCTTCATGGACTGATTTCAGGAACTTATAATCCGTACTGGTAAGGCATCTACCGCAATCCCCTGCCCCTTTTCCCGGTTCGCAGAGATTTAGTTCTTTGATAACCCCATTTACAATAGTAGCGTTGAAGTTACCTTCAAAATGCCAGTTAAGTGTATTCTTAATTTCGCGGTGATTTTCCATTGGTTATGATTTTTTTTAATTTTCCTGCCTGTTCTTCAGGTCTTTATTTTTTAATGATCTGATAAGACTTAACCAAGAAAAATGCCAGGACGGCAAAGGGCGGCACAAGGAAAGCGGCTGATGCTTCTTTTAAGGACTAAAAATCAAGGTTAAAGATGGTCAGAAAGCTTCCTGCAGCTTTCGATAGAGGAAATAATCACGAAATCCGGGACTAAGGGTTTCCGGGTGTAAAAGAAGCACGTTTACACCTAAAACCAATACCAAAGACAGGCAGAAAACAAGGAAAATAAATCAACAACATGCTGGGATTTGTTGCTGTAAAAGAAATACAGGAAAGGGCAAAACGAAGTACAATAAGAAGTGAAATTAAATATCAAGAAGTACCGTTTTCCGTCAGATCAAAGCCTGCAACTGTTTCATTTGGGGAATTTTGAGGAAGAAAATCTCCTTTCCATAGCTTCCTTTCGTCCACAAAATGTAGAGCCTTTTTTAAAATTTGCGATCCTGCCTTTTGAACCCTGCGGCTGTGATCCTTTGATTGTAAACACTTGAACAGCTAAACTTATTTGTATATCGGATAAATTATTAGCTGAACATTATGAAGTTTTAGCAAGACCTAAATTTTCAAAAGTTCCAAGATTTTTTCATTCGTGCCGAAACTTTGCTTGTTGAAATGGAAGCAAATACTACAACATATGTTCCGACCATAACGCTTAACCGCATTTCAGACAATGACGATAACATGCTCTTAGAAATTGCTGACGTGTGTTCAGCGAACTTTTTGATTACCGGAAACACAACAGACTTTGTATTCCAAACTTATAAACAGACTAAAATTGTAACGCCAAAAGAATATTGGGACAACTATCGGTCTAACTAAAATGTACTATATACAACATATCTTTTGCATTATAGGGGATTTACAAACAATACTTATCATTGGCTTTTAATATCCGTTACAATTCTATCCTTTTAAACTCATGATTTTTATGTAATCCTCACCCTTGTAAATCCAACCAATCGCACATGCTTCTTTTAGCATGTAAAAATCATCACCTCACTCCTGCTCCCTGATCATCTTTAAAAATTCATCCCGGTAGGTTTCTCCAATTGGAATGCTTTGTTCGCCGATGTAAACCTGGTTGCCGTCCACCATCCTGATCTTGTCCACAGAAATAATATAAGATTTATGCACGCGGTAAAAAGGCGGCTGCGGCAGTTGCGTTTCCAAGTCGCGCAAGGTTTGGTAAGTAACCATGCGTTGCTCGGCAGTAAACAGCGAAACATAGTTTTTCAATCCTTCAATGTACAAAATATCATCATAGTTCACCTTTAAAAACTTGTTTTTGCTTTCCCCTTTGATGAACATGTATTCGGATGCAGAAGCTGCCGGAACAATTGTGTTTTCTAAATTCTGTGCAGAAGGAATTATTGCTGATGCTGTTTTTACCGGCATAAAGTATGCGTGTGCTTTGTTGGCAGCTTTTAAAAAACGGTCAAAAGCGATAGGTTTCAGCAGATAATCCAGGACATCGTGCTCGTAACCGTCCAACGCATATTCCGGATAAGCCGTCGTCAGGATAACTTTGCATTTGCTGCCGCACAGTTTCAAAAACTGGATCCCGGTTAAGTCAGGCATCTGAATGTCTAAAAAAACCAAATCAATATTGCCTTGCTGCACTTGCGTTAAAGCTGTAATGGCACTGGTTGTTGTGCCGACCAATTCCAGAAAAGAGGTTTTACCGATATAATCAGCTATGATTTTGGTGGCGTAAGCTTCGTCATCAACGGCAAGGCAACGGATCATTGTTTTGAGATTTTAGCTTTCAGCATTTGCAAAGTATAATAAGGGCTATTAGCTTTCAGTTGTCAGCTATCAGTATTTGTAAAGCGCAAATATAACAGCGGCTTTTGGTTATCTCTATGTTCATTTATATGATGTTTGATTATGAGACTTTACAGGAAGGCTGATTGCTGAAAGCTAAAGGCTAATTGCTACCGTCGCTTTATACGTTTGTCCGTTCTCCGAAACCAGCAATTCATGTTTGTTTGGGTAGATGAGTTCCAACCTTCTGCGGATATTGACCAAGCCAACTCCCGTAGAATGATCTTTCTGGCTGTGGTTGATTTTATTGCTCACCGTAAAATCCATTCGGTTGCCGGTTACTTTGAGGTTGATGCGGATCGGGCGTAACGGATCGTTCACCACACCGTATTTAAAAGCATTTTCCACAAACGGGATCAGTAGCAGTGCGGCAACCCGTTTCCCGGCGATGTCGCCTTCTGTTTTAAAATCAACAAAAAAAGCATCTTCAAATCGCAATTGGTAAATGCTGATGTAGTTTTCAATATACTCCACTTCTTTCTGCAAGTCAACCTGTCCGTCTGGGTTTTCAGTCAGCATATATCGCATCAGTTGCGAAAGTTTGATCACGGCATCGGCCAGTTTTTCGGAAACCGGATATGCCAACGAATAAATGTAGTTAAGTGTGTTGTACAAAAAGTGCGGGTTGATCTGGTTTTTCAGGAAAGCCAGTTCGGCCTGTGTTTTTGCTTCGCGCAGTGATTTGTTTTCCTGCTCTATACGTAATGCATCAAAACTACTGTAAACCGCAATGCTCAAAATTAAGCCCGACAAACTGTAATAGATATTATCAATGATATAGTGCCTTGCTGTGGTTCCTTCAAAATAATTATGAAAATGTAAGATTTGAAAAATGATAACTTCTTCCAACAAATACCGAACAACAATAAACAGACACATAGCTAACAGAATACCAGCCAACAACTGAAGTTTTTTATACCGGTTAAAAAACCTGGGATACACCAATAAGTACAGAAAATAGAATTCTGCAATCTTCACAAGCGTAAAGGAATAGGTAAGCAGTTGAGATTTAAACGGACGTGGTTCTACCCAATAACCAACGATGATATACAGCAGGTAAACAATCCACCCTAAAACATGATAATATATTTCCTTTTTTCTCATGATGGTATAAAGCTAAATCAAAACCTGAAGTCATTTTAAAATTTTATCCCAACACTTCTTTTTTTGATGCGAACCGGGAAATTCAGGACAATGCTTCTTTTATCGGTGTTTTTTTGGTGTCGGATAATATTCCGGGGTGTTGGTATCATAATTTTTTAGGGCAAGGGCGACTGCTGCATCTTTGAAGCATCAACCCAAACACGAACATGAAAAATTTGATCTACCCTATTTTACTTTTACTGACTGGCAACTTAGCTTTTGCCCAAACCGGCGGCATCGGCGGAAAAATCGTTGATGCAAAACAACTGCCTTTGCCCGGCACTTCGGTTTTGTTGTTGCATTTGCCGGATTCGGTACAAACAGCCGGGCAAGTTGCCGATGTAAACGGCTTTTATCTTTTCAAAAAACCGAACACCGGAAAATATGTGGTAAAAACAGCAATGGTTGGTTTTACCACAGCTTTTAGTAAAGCTTTCAATTTTGATGGAACGGATACAATTTTGCCAGTCTTGGTTTTGAGCGAAAAGAAAAACACTTTAAAAGAAGTAACGGTAAGTTCTACGGTTCCGCAATTGGAGCAAAAGAGCGACCGCCTTGTGGTGAATGTGGAAAAACTAAACACTACGGGTGATAATGCTTTAGAAGTTTTAAAGAAAGCGCCAGGCATCCGTTTAGATAAAGATGACAACATTTTATACCGAAACAATGCCGGCGTTGTGGTGATGATTGATGGCCGCCGCACTTACATGAGTGGTTCTGAATTAAGCAATTATTTAAAATCCATGCCGGGCAATGCCATCAGCAAAGTAGAGCTGATTGCCAACCCTCCGGGCAATTATGATGCAGAAGGGACTGCCGGAATGGTCAATATTATTTTGAAACACAACAAATTGCAAGGCTACAGCGGTACAGCCAACCTAAATGCAGGCTATGGTAAATATGGTAAACTTTACGGCGGCTTAAAC
>JAABUS010008200.1_pt1 | contig 11552 bp, 16 predicted proteins | sample 5560161 | NCBI WGS metagenome assembly JAABUS01 (sample SAMN10711885, study PRJNA513376) | rock metagenome | isolation source: Antarctica rocks | place: Antarctica: Victoria Land, Trio Nunatak nord | collected 2016-01-04
TTCCCGATCACTCCGAGGCCGCGTCTCGGCTGCACCCGGAGACGCCCGCTGCCTCGCCGGTGGTGGTGGCCCTGGTGATCGACATCCTCACCGCGCTGTCCAGTGCCAGCGCCAAAGGGGCGGGTCGACGGCTCGGCGAGCGGGAGCGGCTGGCCAACGAGTTGGGGCTCTATCTCGGCTGACGCCGGCCCGGCCGGCCGGACCTCGGCTGACTTTGTGATTAGCAATGTCGGCGTGGCTCCTGTCTCGGGCTGGGCTATGCGACGGGCGTCGTCCAACCGGCTGGGTGTCAGCCGGATCGGCGATCGGCAGCCCGAGTTGGTGTCATTCGATCTAGCTCTTCCTCAGACCAGGCGCCAGTCATGATGCAAACTCTCTGTCACGCCCAGCGCAGCGAACGTGGGCGTCGCTGAGGTGTGCGCTACCCGGCGGATGTTGTGCTGACCTCGACCGCGAAGTTGTGCTCTTCGTCGAGGTCTGAGATGAGGCCGGGCCGAGTCAGCGTCCAGCCGAGCGTGTCGCGGGTGATCTGGCTCGAGGTCGGGTTGTCGAGGCCGACGAAGCCGCTCAGGTAACCGAAGTGCTGCTCGGCGTTCTCGGCGGCGACGGGCGCGATAGGGACGCCGAGACGGCGGCCGATCACCGTGGCGACGTCGCGGAGGGCGATGCCTTCCTCGGCAACGGCGTGCAGTCGGGATCCCGCGGGCGCGGATTCGAGCGCCAGGCGATAGAGGCGGCCGACGTCGCGCGTGTCGGCGGAGGGCCAGCGGTTGCTCCCGTCGCCCAGATAGCCGGCGACCCCCGTCGCGCTGGCGATCGCCATCAGGCCCGAGATGAAGCCGGAACGGCCGAGGCTGTGCACCGTCGGCGGCAGCCGGACGACCGAGGACCGCACTCCCTGCTCGGCGAGTGCGATCACAGTGTTCTCGGCGTCGATCCGCGGACCACCGGGTCTCACATCGTGCTCTGTGAGCTGCCCTTGAAAGCCGGCGAGGATCAGTGCGAGGGTCGCGGATGTCCCGACAAGAGGTTTATCTGACCCCCTGAGCGCAGCGCCCATTGTCTCGATCGCTCGCAGGTCTGCGACGATCGCGCTGGCCAAGTCGCCCGAGTGCTGTTCCTCGTGCTTGAACGCAAGGTGGATAACGCCGTCGGCCTCGTGGACCGCCGTGCTCAGGCCATCGAGGTCGTCCAGATCACCTCGTCGCACGTCGGCGCCGAGCGACTGCACGGCGGCCGCCGCGCGATCTGAGCGGGCCAGCCCGGTGACGGCGTGACCGGCGGACAGCAGCTCGGGAATGACTGCGGAGGCAATGTGCCCGGAGGCACCGGTGACGAACACTCGCATAGGTGGATCTCCTTCACGGCATCGCCGGCACGGCGAAGCCTTTGATAGTGATTGCAGTTTGTGAAGTCACTGTAGCACCGCCGACTGCACGTCGTGCAGTCGATAGGCTCAAGGCATGCCGCGATGGCAACCGAACGGAGTCGATCGCCTGCAAGCTGCCGCCTTCGAGCTGTTCGACGAACAAGGGTTCGAGCGCACGACGGTCGCCGAGATCGCCAAGCGGGCAGGACTCACCCAGCGAACTTTCTTCAACCACTTCGCCGACAAGCGAGAGGTGCTCTTTGGCCTGGGCTCAGAATTTCAGCAAGAGATCGTCCGTGAAATCGCCGCCTGCGCCGACACGTTGCCGCCGCTCGACGCTGTCGTACGCGCCCTGCAAGCCGCTTCCGACACTATGTTCGAGGAACGCCGCGACGCGGTGACGCGTCGGCACAAGATCATCGACGCCAATCCAGAGCTGCAGGAGCGCGAACTCAGCAAGCGGACCGCGCTCACCGCCGCCATCGCCGCCGCGCTCCACGCGCGAGGTCTCGACCCCGAAACTGCGCTCCTCACGGCCGGCGCCGGCATGCTCGTGCAGCAGACGGCCATGCAAAGATGGACGCAGCCAGCAGAGAGCCGACCCCTACGGGAGCTTCTGTCCGACGCGCTGCACTCACTGCGGACGACCGTCGATGGGAGATCCGATCGACGCGTTGCCCCCTCCCGGACTTGACCGCGCCAGAGCGGCGACCTGGCGGTCGAAGCGCAAGCCGAGGTCCAAGAAGGACGAGAACCCCGTTGCGGACGACGCCTGGATCCACGAGCTCGGCTACTTCCAGCTCGACCGGCGCGGTGCCGATGCAGACCTGACTTCTACGACCTGGCCCAATTATTGCGAAGAACTCTGCTCCGTCCCAGTGATCGACTATCGCGACAAGGCCGTTTCCGACCCGGCGCTGCGAGGTCGGTGTCGGCCCCAGGGCGCTAGGGTCTCCTGCTGCATCGACCCCTGGATGACGGCCGGTTCGTTCAAGCGTGACGCGACGGAAGTGCCCTACTGTATGGCGGGTGATGGTGCTTCCCGACGACGTGCGCGCTTTGCTGGACGGACCGAACACTGCGCACTTCGCATCCGTGCTGGCCGACGGCGCGCCGCACAGCGCCCCGGTCTGGGTCGGTCTCGAGCTCAATCAGTGCCAACCGTGGTTACGTCCCAGCGGCGCATCTGTTCCACCGCGAGCAGCGTCTGTCCGTCGGCGATTGCGTCGACGTCGCACACAAGCCAACGCACGTCCCCATCTCCGCGATAGCTGTCGCTGACGTCGTCGTCGGCGCGGAACCGGTGCAGCAACGCTGCCGCAACGATGCGCTGCTCGCGCTCGGCGACCAAGCAACACCGCTCGGCGACCCACGGGTCGACGATGCCTTCACCAGGCTCACGCTCCAGCTGGGACAGCACCGTGTTGACCGAGAGCACGACGCCCGGGATTACGGCAGCGACATGCAGATTGATCAACGTGGTGAGCTGGTCACGGTCGCGCCGTTCGAAGCGACGAACAACAGCAGGCATGCGCGCACTCCAGATCGAGCCACTGGGTGGAGAGCCGCTGCCGGTGCGGAACAGCCCGACGGTAATCGTTCCCGCCGATCACGGCACCCCCCGGCTGACACCGGCCAGCTCGGCCGTCGCAGTTGTGGATCACCAACCGGGACGGATCACAAGTTAGCTTGCACTGAAGTCCAAATGCAAGGTAACTTGGGAGATGTGCGTGGCGATCCGATCATCGCGGAGAGCGCTCGCAAGCACGGTGTCAGCGACGAGGACATCCTGCATGCGTACGCGAACCCGATCCGGGTCTTCGAACTGGACGAAGGATTCACGATGGTCATCGGAGCTAATCAGGCGGCCATCATCTACGAAATCGGCGTCGTCGATGGCCACTCAGCACCGGTCATCGTGCACGCGATGAGAGCCCGCGAGAAATTTTTGAGGTGACGGACATGCCCCGATCAGTAGAAGACATCCTCGACCACGCTGACGAACTCGCCCGGCGGTTCGAGGACTACGAGCCGTCCCCGGCCGATGAGCGAGATCCGGCGATGTTCATCGAACTACGCCGCGCTGTTCTTGCGCGGTCGGACGCCGAACGCACCGTCCGAGACGCTGTCGTCCACGCCCGCGAACACGGCTACTCCTGGGCGTTCATTGGGTCCCTGATCGGCACCACCGGCGAGGCAGCCCGCCAGCGATACGGCCGCAAACAGCACGCCTAACGGTGGGCTAGCGGACGGGTGCCCAGAGTTGGTTGGCGTCGCCGGCGGCGACGCTGCTCCGGTAGACATCGATCTTGTGGTCGATGATCTTCAGGTTTTTCTGGATTTCGGCAAGCGTGGCGATCACCCGGGCTCGATGCGACTCCATCAGGGCGAGTCGCTGGTGTTCGTTGCCGGGTCCGGCGCAGACCAGCTCGGCGTAGCGGCGGATGGTCTTGATAGGCATGCCGGTGGCCCGCAGCTTGGTGCAGACGGTGATCCACCGCAGGTCGCGTTCGTGGTAACGGCGCCAGCCGCCGCCGGTGCGGTCGACGGGGGTGACGACCAGGCCGGCGCGTTCGTAGTAGCGCAGGGTGTGCACGCTGACCCCGGTGCGGCGGGCGGCCTCGGCGATGCTCAGTCCCACCTGGGGGTCGGAGGGAGCAGGCCCGGGTACCGGCCGCGGCTTGACTTCGAGCACGCTCTCAATCCTAGCGTCGTGGTCATGAGTGACTCAACGCTGCCGCAGTCCACGACCGGCCAGCGCGGGCGGCCGCCCGAACTGAGCCGACGACGCCGATTTCTGGTGCTCGCGATCTGCTGCGCCGGCATGGTCGTGGTGGTGATGGACATCTCCATCGTCAACATCGCGCTGCCGGCGATCCGTCGGGACCTGCACGCCTCGGTGTCCGGCCTGCAGTGGACGGTCGACGTGTACACCCTGGTGCTGGCCAGCTTGCTGTTGCTGGCCGGGTCCACCGCCGACCGGGTCGGCCGTCGGCGGATCTTCCAGGTCGGCCTGGCCACCTTCGGCCTCGGCTCGCTGCTGTGCAGCCTGGCGCCGAGCACCGGTTGGCTGATCGCGGCGCGGTCGCTGCAGGCCGTCGGTGGCACGATGCTCAACCCGGTGGCGATGGCGATCATCGCCACCACGTTCCCCGACCGGGCAGAGCGGGCCAGGGCCATCGGTGTGTTCGGCGCGATGTCGGGCCTGTCCCTGGGGCTGGGTCCGATCCTCGGCGGCGCCCTGGTCGACGGTTTCGGCTGGCGCTCCATCTTCTGGATCAACGTGCCGATAGTGGCCGCCGCGATCGTGTGCACCGCGCTGTTCGTGCCCGAGTCCCGCGCGGCTCGGGGGCGCCGGTTCGACCCGGTGGGCCAGAGCCTGGTGATCCTGGTGCTGGGCAGCGTCGTCTACCCGATCATCGAGTCCGGCAGATTGGGCTGGACCTCGCCGGTCATCCTCGGCCCGCTCGCCGTCGCCGTGCTCGGCGTGCTGGGCATCCTGGGCTACGAACCGCGCCGCGTCGACCCGCTGCTGGAGCTGCGCCTGTTCCGCAGCGTGCCGTTCAGCTCGGCGATCCTGATGGCGCTGTTTGCCTTATGCGGGTTCGGTGCGTTCCTGTTCGTGACCACCCTGTACCTGCAGAACGTGCGCGGCATGCCGGCGCTGACTGCCGGGCTGTGCCTGCTCCCGGTCGGGGTGCTGATCGTGGTGCTCTCCCCGCTCACCGGCCGGCTGGTCGGCGGGCGCGGTCCTCGACTGCCGCTGGTGGTCTCCGGGGCCGCGCTGGCACTGGGCGGCGGCGCGTCGATCTGGCTCGGACCGGCCAGCCCGCTGCCCGCCGTGCTCGCGATCTATCTGCTGTTCGGCATCGCCCAAGGCACCATCAACCCGCCGATCACCAACTCGGCGGTCTCCGGGATGGCCGGCCTCGATGGCCGCAGTGGCCGCCTCTGTGGCCTCCACCGGTCGGCAGACCGGCACCGCCCTGGGCGTCGCGATCGCCGGAACGATCGTGGGATCGGCCGCGACCCAGGACGGGACGGCGTTCACCAACGCGGCGCGCGGCGTGTGGTGGCTGCTGCTCGGGCTCGGCGTCGGCATCGTGGTCCTGGGGCTGCTCAGCACCGGGCGCGGGGCCATCGACACCGCCAACCGGGCGGCCACCCTGTTCGAGGGAGTGGACCTGGGCGCGGACCTTTCGAACCGCCGCCGACGGCCGCCGAAGGGAGCTGGTCCGCAGTGCGACGCGGTCGCGGAAACTACGGCCACGCCGGGTCCGCTTCCCGAGGCCCCGCCTCGCGACCGCAGGTGCCAACACCGAGGTGACCGAGTAGACGATTGTCTACCGGCACCGGGCGTCAGCTCGCCGTGAGCCTCCTCGCCCGAGCACGCACCGATGCATGCGGGCTCCGCGATGTGCGGGAGAGCGCCCTGTCAGCCCGTTCGACAAGGTCGGGGTGCTCGTCCGCGAGCAGGACGGTCCCGGTCAACGCGTTGGCCTGCACGATTCGGCCCGGATCATCGAGCAGTCTGTCGAGGACAGCGGCGGCCCGCGTCAGCTGCCGGCGGTCAAGTCGCAGTCTGGGGATCAACAATCCGACATGCCACCGCACTTCCGGCAGGTCGGAGCAGGCCAGACTCTCCAGCACCTCCTGCTCGTGCCCTCGCAACACTTCGGCGTTGGTCACCGAAACCTTCTCCAACTCGTCGACGGCACGCATGGACACCACCGGGTCGGGAAAGGTGATGGCCTCCCACAGCTGAGTGGCCAAGCTCGGCGAGTCCTCGACCTGACGTGCCACAGCGTTGGCCTCTCCGATCGACTGTCGCCCGCCACCGCTCAGTTGAGCGACGAAGTTCGTCCCGCTGCCCATCTCCAGATCAGGCCCGCCCGTGAGCGACGGCTTCCACGTGGTGGCCGTCGAGATCACTCATCCTCGGCGCGGCTCTCATGTACCATCCTGACCGCCAGCCCCTTTAGCTCCTTAGAATCCCCAATCATGGCTGAAGCGGTTCCCGCCCCACGGGTTGAATCGGTGTCTGCCCGGGACCCGGAGGTCACCGCTCTGCTGGACGCGTTGACTTCCGAGTTGGCGCTCGGTGGTTACGCGCCCAGCGAGACTTTTGGCTACTCGGTCGAGCAGCTGGAATCGAGTCAGGTCTACCTGGTCGGAGCTCGGATCGACGGCCGGCTCGTGGGTGTCGGCGGCGTCGAGTTGCAAGACGGGGGCATCGGAGAACTGAAGCGGTTCTTCGTCCTGCCGGAATACCGCGGCACCGGCGTTGCGGACGCATTGATCACCGCTCTGATCGAGTACGCGACCGACGAAGGGATCGATGTCCTGCGGCTCGAGACAGGCGACAAGCAACAGTCGGCCATCGCGTTCTACCGACGGCAGGGGTTCGTCGCGGTTCCGCGCTTCGGTCCTTACTTGCAGAGCGCTACCTCGTTCTGTATGGAGCGCACATGCAAGCCTGAGGACGGCGGCCGGACCGCGCCATTGTCCCGCGGTCGGCCGGGGTCGATACGCGCAACATCTTCGCCAGCCGGGGCACCTTGATGAACCGGCCGCTGCGGTAGGTCCCTGCGACCGCGCCAGAGTGGGACCGGCACGGCGAACCTGGCTGGACCCAGCTGAACCAAGACAATAACGATTCCGTAACAGGGATGGCGAGACCGCCGGCTCCGGTGCCACACTCGGGTCCTGCAAACTTAGGGGGTCTTCTTGATGAGCCAAGTCCGATTGCGAGTCTTTAGCGCAGTATGTGCTCTGAGCCTCGTATTATTGCTGTCTATCGGCCTTGGGTCGCCAGCGTTGGCCAGTGTGGCCGGTGGCAGGCTCGTAAATACCAAGTTTGCCGAAGCAAGCGCACCAGACGCGAACATGAGCCCACAGCTGGAGTACATTTACGCGCAAGGATTTAAGTCGACATACTTTGCCGGCGGCATCGTCGCAGATCTCGGCAAGAGCGCCGGTACGGACGATTGTACTCCCGGAAACGTAAACAACCCGCGCGCGATATACACACCAATGCAGCGCCCGGCGCCCTTTCGCTCCGTAGGCAATGTATCGCACGCCTGTCACAGGATTCGGTTTAGCGTATTGCGTAATGGCATTGTTAGCACCAAGACCTACGCATTGCCCGCAATCGACGTGACCGGATGGGGTAACACTCCGTATCTCGCCGGCGTCGATTTCCTCTACTAGCTACTTTGACCTGAAATAGTCGGTGGTGGGCTCTTGGCGTGGTCGGTGGTCCGCGGTCGGGAGTGATGCTGGCGGTTGGGATCTTCGTTTCTGGGATCTCAGGCGGTCAGGGCGACGATGTTGCCCAGGTTGTGGGCTAGGACGCCTCGGCGGTCATCGCCCCCTTCAGCTCTACGCGTCGCCGGGTTGCTGAGGTTGTCCTGGTCGCCGCCCAAGGATGGTTGCGGATCCCGTACAACGGATCGTGATTGAGTCCGCGGTGGCCGTGAATGTCCTGCTCAACGCGGCGGCGGACTTCGTCAACGGCTTGGCTGCCCAGCCAGTCCTTCGGCCCCGATCGGGTAAACTTCACGTGGTGCCAGACGTGCTCGTCGAGCCCGAGCCTGCTCGCACCGTCGAACCGGGGATCGGGTCGGCGATCAGGGCCTTGCAGCGAGGGCCGGATCAAGGTCCACACGGGGTGTTCCACGATCAGCCCATCTACGGCATTCCGTCGACCGAACCGGAATCTGTTACAACGATGCGATTGCCGAGATGGTCGACCCATAGTTGCCGCGCGGGGTTGTGCGTTCACTGTTGAAGGTCTTCGCTAATGTCGGGTGACTTCTACGCGCAGAAGAACCCCCGATGGACGGGGTCCGCAAATCGCGTTGACCACGATTAATTCCGCCCGATGAATGTCGCTCGGGCTGGTTACGGCAAACGCGATTGCGGGCCTGCCGTCGAGCTTGACATCCGCTACTCCAATTATTCCAGCGCCCGCTAGACCGGCCGCACTTGTGCACAGAGCGAAGCTTTCGGGATAGGACATGCTTCCTGAGGCCTGCCCGGCGATTCGGTCGTATGCACCTTGGGCGTCGCTCTCTCGAATCTCGAGTGTTGGAACGTTTGATGAGGATGTTTCCCCCTGGGTTTGCTCGGTGCCAGAGGTTCTGGGGGCGGCTGCTTGCGAGCCCGTTCGACCCGATCCGTTGCCACGCGGCGCGCCGTAGTTGGCCGTGCAGGCTACAACCAACATGGCAGCGATGGTCATAGCTGCAACAAGCGCGAGAGCACCGACTCGGCGGCGGGTGTAAGGCATCGAGTTCCTTCCCTCGTTCTCCGGGCACCTGGGCGTCCTAAAGCGCTTGGACGGACCCATCGTCCCTATGGTTCCCACCAGATGTAGCTCCGCAGGTCAAGGGCATGATTGACGGATCTTGAGGAGCCTAGTTCGGCCCTCTTCTGGGCCGGCGGACTCCGCTTTAGCTCACTTCGCCTGGACGCCTGAACGCTTCGGAGGAGCCCCTTCGATCGGGATGTCTTAGGTGGCCTCCTACTTCTTCGGGTGCCTGATGGCCGGATCGAGGTGAGTTCCGCCCGGCGATCCCGGGCGGACCGGGTTCTGTTCAACCCAGCGCCTCCGCGGGACAGGTGCCACGCCTGTTTGCAGTCCCGCACGGCGATCAGCCCACGGGCGTGCATCGCGGCCTCAACCTGCCGCCAGGTTGCAGCTCGTGCGCCGGCGCCGCGGAGGAACACCACCGGCGGCGGCAGCGGTGGGCCGGCTGGGCGGGTTCCTTGTCCAGAACCGCACAGATCCGCTTTCGCCCTGAGACGCCCAGAGAGCGCGCGATCTCGGTTCAGTCGAGAACTCCGGCGCGGAGGTGACGCAGTAGGCGAATGCCACGAGAACAGAATTCCCGTGGTAGCGGGTGTGCGCCCGGTTGAAGTGCACGCCTGCACTCGCCAATCCCGCGCGCCGGAGCACGTCCTCGACCTCCACGCGCAGTGACCACTCGGTCGGCGTCGTACACACACAAGCCCTGGCGCTGATCGCTCGAGCCAGCTCCTGCGTCATCCGGCCGGCCACGTGCACAATCTGAACGTGGCCAATCAGGGGACACCTCCCCGAGGTGGGCATCTCGGCCCGTGAGGCCGAGGTCCGGGCCGCGCTCGGCGAACATCTGACCATCGCCGAGATCGGCGCTCGGCTGTTCATCTCTATCCGCACCGTCGAGAAGTCACGTTTCCTCGTTGCTGCGCAAGCTGCGGGTGGACGATCGTCGCGCCCTGGCTGCCGCCCCGGCGAACCTGCACTCAGATCCTGCGGCCGAGGCGGGCGCGTCGATTGTCGGGACTTCTGTTGTGGTCATTGGTTTCTCCGCCCTTCGGTGCAGGTCCCCGTTGGGTCTGCGATCAGGAGCGTGCACGACGGCGCGGGTGGAGAGCATCCGTAGCGACCACGGAATCTTCGGCTCAGTGTCGGGCACGGATGATCGGCGGCCGGATCCGGCTCAGGGCCGGCACCAGCGAGAAACGTTCGCTGACTGACCACCGCGAAGGAGCAATTCGCTGATCCCATCACCACACCGTTGCCGCCTGCGGCCGCGGCTAGCGCTTGCAACTGCAAGCACCCGCGGCTACCGTTGGATCGTGGATCTGGTGCCGATGCTCGCCCCGGTGCGCGATCTCGGAGGTTTCATCCGGGATCAGCGCCAGCTGGCGCAACTGTCCATGCGTGGGCTCGCCGCGCGGGCCGGGATCAGCAACCCCTACCTGTCGCAGGTGGAGCGGGGGCTGCGACGGCCCAGCGCCGAGATACTCGCCCAGATCGCCCACGGCCTGTCCATCTCGGTGGAGTCGTTGCTGGCCAAGGCGGGCGTATTGCCCGACCGCCCGGATCACCTCGTCGGCCGCCGGGCCGATCAGCGCCAGATTCCCGAGGTGATCACCGCGATCGGCGCCGACACCACTCTCACCGGGCGGCAGAAGTCGGCCCTGATCGAGATCTACCAGGCGTTCATGGTTGAGCGTGACGCCTCACCACCCGGAACTGCCCTCAGGTCGCGAGTCCCCGGAGCCGACCCGCCTGCCCGGAAGAGCCAGCTCTCGAACCAGGAACCCAGCGCGACCGAATGACGCAAACGCCGTCAGCAAAGGAGACAGAGATGCCGAACACCAACGACATGGGTGCACGAGCCCAGGCTGCCCTGGAGAAGATCGCCGACCGGTTGCCCGATCTGCCCAAGCCGGTGTTGGCCGCACTCGGTGCCGCCGACCTGGCCGGCCGCCAGCTGTCCGACTTGGTCGGGCGGCTCGCGGACAGGACCGGCGGCAAGGCCACCACGGTGCCGAGTCGGGACGAGGTGGTCGACGAACTCCGTTCCACCGCAACGGATCTGCCGGCCAGAATCCAGCAGCTGACCGCCGACCTCCCGGACAAGGTGCAGGAGATGGTCGCAGACCTGCCAAGCAGGGCGAAGGAACTTGCCGACCAGCTGGAGGAGTTCGCCACCCGCATCCCCGGCCGGGTGCAGAAGTTCACCGAAGAGCTGCCCGGCAGGGTGTCCGAGATGGGGGAGCAGCTGCAGCCCGACCAGATCAGGCAGTCCGCCGATGCCTACCGACAGCTGATCGCCTCGGTGTTCTCCACGCTGGCCGATCGTGGAGAGAAGACCTGGGCCGACATCCGCAACACCGGGCCCGTTCCGGGTTCGGTGGTGGACGCGGCTGCAGAGAGCGACACCCCACGGAAGGTGGCGGCGAAGGTCACCGCCGAGAAGGCCGGGTCCACGACTCCGCCGGAGCCGGCTGATCCGGCTGGCCAGGCGCAGACCGGACAGCCGGCGGACAGCGCCGCGGCTGGGGCGCCGACCACTGGGGCGCCGACCACAACGGCCGGAGTCGGGGGGGCGGCGGCCGCGCCGCCCGCCGGAAGTCCCGCCGCCGAACACCCGGGCACCACCGCGTCATCCACTCGGCGGCCGCCACGTCGCAAGCCCGCGCCGAACACCGCAACGGAGACAACGCCGGCCGGGGGCGCGGACGCGGACAGCAAGCCGGCAACGGCTGCGGGAACCGTCCGGCCCACAGCGGTGTCCGGCCAGCCTCCCACCCCGCGCAGCGGCGGCACCCGCCCCAGTTGAGCCGGCTGCGGAGCCGGCTGCAACCTGACGCTCAGCGCGGACGGCTCCGACCGTCGGCCGCAACG
>JAABUS010008201.1_pt1 | contig 11549 bp, 5 predicted proteins | sample 5560161 | NCBI WGS metagenome assembly JAABUS01 (sample SAMN10711885, study PRJNA513376) | rock metagenome | isolation source: Antarctica rocks | place: Antarctica: Victoria Land, Trio Nunatak nord | collected 2016-01-04
CTTGAACTGGGGGGTGCCCAACGCGTAGAGCGGCGAGGGCGGGCCGTAGAACTCCGCCGGCATGCCCTCGAAGGTCTGTAGCGCCCGGCCCGTCGCCACCTCCCAGATGACGACGCGACCCCCGTGGCCTCCCGTCGCCATCTGCGTGCCATCCGGCGCGAGGGCGAGGGAGGTCGCCCGGGGTGGTCCGTCCTGGTCCGGTTTGTCGCCGCCGAAGATCCGGATCGGTGCCCGCGTGCGGACGTCCCAGAGGCCGACCGTTGGACCGGCCGTGGCCAGTCGGCGACCGTCTCGCGAGAACACCAGCCTCGAAGCCGATGTGTCGGACGCCTCCAGGGCCCGGACGCCGTCGGGGCTGTCGAGGTCCCAGACCTTCAGTACCCCGTCGGTGGCGCCCGAGGCCAGGGCCGCCGCCTCGGGAGCGAAGGCGAGCATGGAGATCGGGGAGGTATGCCCCTTCAGTCGGGCCAGGGAGCGTTGGCCGGCGACGTCCCAGACGATCAGCAGGCCATTCACGTCTCCGGAGGCCAGCCGACGGCCATCGGCGGAGAAGGCCAGGTGACCGACGCCTCCGATGTGGCCCTCGAGCGGCGGGCCGAGCGGCCGTCGCGTGGCCGCGTCCCAGACGGCCACCCGGCCGAGCCCACTGCCCACGGCGATCCGGCGGCCGTCGAGGGAGCAGGAGACCGCGAGCACGGTCACATTCTGCTCCGTGAGCGTGGTGGCGGCCCCGGTCGCGAGGTGGTAGGCGGTGACGCAGCCCAGCGTCGGGTGGTTGCCCATGAGCACGGTCTGGCCGTCCGGGGTCAGGGCGAGGCAGCGGTGGGGTCCCGGGCGCAGGTGGACCGAGCCCAGCTCCTTGCCGGTCGCCACCTCGTACACCCGCGCCTTGCGATCCGACCCGACGGTGGCGAGGAGCCGTCCCTCGGGAGAGAACGCGATCCGTTCGATCGTGGCCGGGCCCTCGATCGCGCGCCGTTCGCGGCCGTCCCGGGCGTCGAACAGGCGGAGCGTCACGTCGCCGGCCTCGACGCGCGCCACAGTCGTGCCGTCCGCGGACAAGGCCACGAGGCGCGGGGGGCTCCCGCCGCCGAGGTCGCGCTCCTCCACGATGCGGTCGGCGACCGGGTCCCATCGCCGGAGTCTGCCCCGGTCATCGAGGGCCGTCACCCGGCCGTCGGCGCCGAGCGCGCCGTCGACGGGGGCGGTCGGGCCGGAGAATGTGGCCGCGCCGCGATGGAGCCGGGTCCACAGCAGCCGCCAGGCGAAGTCGCGGAGGTCGGCCTCGTCCGGGCTCCTGGGGATGTGCGCGACGAGCAGCGCGTCGACCGCGCGGGCCGAGCCATCGTCCCGGTCCCAGATCTGCTGGGCCGCCCTCATGTTCGAGATGTAGAAGTTTCGGAGGTGCCGGTTGGCTTGATCCCGCTCGGCCTTGGCGACCGCCTCGGCGTCGAGGGCCTTGCGGCGCTCGACCCGGAGGTTGGCCCGCTCGACGGCCAGGGCGGCGGTCATCCGGCGGGCGACGTCGCGCTGCCGCTTGAGCCCGACGGCCGCCACGGTGGAGATGACCGCGATGGCGATCGTCAGGCCCGCCGCCAGGCCGATCCAGGTGGCCAGCGCCGGCTTGCGGCGGCACCAGCTCCAGGCACGCTCGGCCCGGCCGACCGGCCGCGCCGTGATCGGCTCGCCGGCGCGCCAGTGCCCCAGGTCCTCGGCCAGCGCGGTCGCCGAGGCGTAGCGCTTCTGCGGGGCCTTCTGCAGGCACTTCAGGCAGATCGTCTCGACGTCGCGCGGGAGCCCGGGAACGAGCCGGACCGGCGGGACCGGCTCGGCGTTCCTGACCTGCTCCAGGGTCTCCAGCAGCGACGCCCCGCGGAAGGGCGGGCGGCCGGTCAGCAGCTCGTAGAGGATGGCCCCCAGGGAATAGATGTCGGCGGTCGGCCCGATCCCCTTGACCTGGCCCTCGGCCTGCTCGGGGGCCATGTAAGCGGGCGTGCCCATCACCGACTCGGTCCGCGTCAGCCCGCCGTCGACGTGCATCTCCTTGGCGAGCCCGAAGTCGGTGATCTTGGGCGCCTCGTCCTCGCCCAGGAGCACGTTGGCCGGCTTCAGGTCGCGATGCACGATGCCGAGGCCGTGGGCCGCCGCCACGCCGCGGGCCAGGCCCTCGACCAGCGCCGCCGCCCGTCGCGCCGGCCAGGGCGTGCCGTCGAGCTTCCGGTCGAGGCTGCCTCCGGCGACGTACTCCAGCTCGAAGTAAGGCAGGCCGCCGGCCTCGCCGGTCGCGTGGATCTGGACGATGTTGGGGTGCTGGAGCCGGGCGACGGCCTCCGCCTCGGCCAGGAACCGGACGGACGACTCGGGCGAGGCCTGGTCGCCGGCCAGGATCATCTTCAAGGCGCAGGCCCGGTTCAGGCGGACCTGACGGGCCAGGTAGACGACGCCCATACCCCCCCGGCCGAGCTCGTCGAAGACTTCATAGCCGGGTACGGTCGGGGCGGCGCGTCGCGGTGCGCGTGTCGCGGTCGCGCCGGCGACGGTCAGCACGCCGGGGTCGGCCGCGTCGTGGGGCGGGTCGGCCCCGCCGGTCGCCCCGGCGTCTCCACCGTCGGGGGTGAGAGTGGTCTCGAAGGCGACCGTGGCCCCCTGATCCGGCCCGCCGACGGTCCGATCGCCGGCCGACGTCCCGCGCGCCGGGTCGGCCACGCCGGCGCCGGGGCCGTGGGTCTGGGCGGTCCCGCCCGCTCCGCCGGGTCGAGTCGGCTGCGGATCGTTTGCGGTCGGGTCGTCCATCGCCCGGTCTCCTCGGTCAGTGGATCGGGTCCCTCGGCGGTCCGAGGGCCCCGGCGGTTCGGCCACGACATGCGAGGGCACTCGGCGTCTTCACCCATCGGTGGCGGCCTCCCGCGCGCCGCGCGGCGAGAAGCTCGAGCGATTTTCCCGCGGGTGCAGGAAAAGGTCAATCGGACGGTCGCGACCGGGAGCCGACTTCTCATTCAAAACGAGATGGTGCGGGCGACTCGTCCACTCCCCCGGCCCTCCCTGAAGCCTCTCCTTTCAGGACCCTTTCCGAAGCCATCGGGCCCTTCCTGAATCGTCTCGAAACGACCGAGTGGCTCGGCAACGTGGCGCCGGACTCCTGCGGGATGCATGCTCGTGGTGGTTGTGACCGCCGGATCCCCGGAGAGTGATTGGACTTCGCGCCGGTCCCCGGCGCGATAGCATGGGCGGGGTGGCGTGCCTCGATCATGTGATGACGGCGGGAGCTTGAGGATGGACCCCCCCTTCTCTCCTCCGACTCCGAATCCGCATCCCTGGGACGGGTTCCTGATGGGGGAGGAGAATGCGCTGGCGTATGCGGGTGTGATGTCCCTGGCGCGTGGGGACGGTGCGGGGGTGAGCCCGCTGGTGGTTCACGGGCCGTCGGGGGTGGGCAAGTCGCGGCTGCTGGCGGGCCTGGTGTCCGAGCGGATGCTGCGCCTGCCCGAGTCGGTGGTCGCGCACCTGGAGGCCGAGGCCTTCGCCGCCGCCTGCGCCGAGGCGGCCGGTCGGCGCGGGGGCTGGGGAGAGCTCCGGGAGCGGTTCCGGGGGCTCGACCTGTTCGTGCTCGAAGACCTGCACGCGCTGGAGCGCGCCCCGCTGGCTTTGGTGGAGCTGACGCACACGCTCGACGCCCTCGACGAGGCCGGGGCGGGCGTGGCGGTCTCGGCGCGGGTGGGTCCGGGACAGTGGTCGGGCTGGCCCTCCCGACTGGTCAATCGCCTGGTCGGCGGCCTCTCCGTCCGGGTCGACCCCCCGAGCCTCGCCACCCGGCGCCGCTACCTGCTCGACCGCGCCCGATCCCGCGGCCTCGGCCTGGCCGCCGAGGCGGTCGACGCCCTGGCCGAGGCCGCCGAGAGCTTCCCGGCCCTCGACGGCTGGCTGACCAACCTCGCCCTGGCCTCGCGCGTCGAGCGTCGGCCGCTCGACCGCGCGCTGGTCGATCCCTACCTAGCCGAGCAGGCGGTGACGACCTCCGTCACCATCGACCAGGTCGCCCGCGCCGTCGCGGTGAAGTTCGGCGTCCCGCTGCGCGACCTGCGCTCGGGCACGCGCCGCAAGACGGTCGTCCAGGCCCGGCACCTGGCCATCCACCTGGCCCGGCAACTGACCGGCAAGAGCTTCCAGGCCATCGGCACCTACTTCGGCGATCGCGACGCGGCCACGATCCGCCACGCCTGCGGTGCCTCCGCCTCGCGCCTGGCCTCCGACCCCGCCCTGGCCGCCTCCGTCGCGGCGCTCCGCCGCCGCTGGCCCGGTGGCGAGTGAGCGTTTCTCAAGCCTCTATCCCGACTCCGTAGCTCGGCCGGAGGAAGGGGGGCGGGGCTGGATTACGATGGCCTCAACTTGAGGAGGAACAGGGCGAGAAATGGGTGTCTTTTTCCGCCTGCTGGACCACCGTCATCGGCACGATGACGCCGACGGAAGCCGACACCGATCTCTCAACACCGATCTCGTTATGACCCATCCTCCGCAGAACACACCAATAATTAGGAATGCCCCGAAGTGTCCCCAATTGCCCATCTCGTGCTAAAATTTCATCGGCAGGAGTTAATCCTTGTAAGGGCGCTCCTTCTCACTAGGATGTTGCTAATTCAAGGCATTTTGAGCCATCTTTGCATGCAATCAAGGATGGTGGTATTCTCTCAGGGACTGGTCGGTTTCAGGGGCAAGGAAGGCCCTCGATTGCTATAAATTCTAGAGATTATTATGAATGGGCTTGAAGACTCTGCCGACGCTCTTGCCAGCTTCTTTAAAGCCGTCCACTCAGCTAGCCCTGTCGGTGGTTACACCCACAACTTCTACCGATATCCCGCAAGGTTCTCCCCGCAGTTTGCACGCGCGGCGATCGAGGCATTTAGTCGGCCTGGAGACACGATTTTTGATCCTTTCATGGGCGGCGGCACCGCCGCAGTTGAAGCATTAGCCGCCGGCCGGAAGTTTATTGGTAGCGACATAAACTCGCTGTCAGTCTTCGTGACTAAAGTGAAAACAACTCCGCTCTCTCGGTCTGACATTGATTCGATTGCTGAGTGGGCCAGCGTTCTGCCGAGTCTCGTCAACCTCCACAGTAAATGCCGACCTCACGAAAACTGGACCTACTACCAGAGGAATCTTCCGTGGTGGCTACGTAAAACCCTCGAAATGTCACTCGATACTTTGGTCTTCCTTCCCAAACCCAGGCAACGGCGCTTTGCGCGATGCACCTTGCTGAAGACGGCACAATGGGCGCTAGACTGCCGACAGCACTTGCCTAGGGCAAGTGAGTTCCTAGAAACTCACAGTCGTGACGTTGCGAACATGCTCGAAGCCGCCACGTCTTTCACTGGAAAATTGAGGGAGAAGAGGCCCCATGAGTCCGGCAGCTATTCCGGTTGCCGACGCCTCCTCTACCGCTCCGCAGCGGGAATCGAGGATGATCGACGTGTCCCTTGCGAATGGATCCCGCCGCGTTTAGTGCTCACATCCCCGCCTTATGTGGGAATTCATGTTCTTTATCACCGGTGGCAGATTCAAGGGCGCCGTGAGACACCAACGCCTTACTGGCTGGCAGATTGCCAGGATGGCCACGGTGAAATACACTACACGTTCGCCGACCGTCGCCGCAAAGAGATTTCGCATTACATGGCACAATTGCGTGCCTGTTTTCGGTCAATTACCGCGCTTCTCGACCAGCGATCTCTCGTCGTCCAACTCGTAGCTTTCTCGGACCCCGAGCAACAGCTTGGGCCTTATCTTGAGACTCTTCGCTCTGTCGGTTTGATCGAGACTGACGTATGTGGTTTCGATGGCTCCTTCGAGCGGGTCTGGCGAATAGTTCCTAACCGTAAGTGGTACGCTCGGGTCAAAGGTGATCTGCCCACGAGGAAGGAAGTCCTCCTCGTCCACCGCAAAGACGCGTCAACTTGCCGCTAAAGGGGCTCAGTCATGCCGTTCGAAAACGCTGAAGGTCTGTTGAGGGCCCTGCTGGCCGCAACCACCAGCGATGACTACCGAAAAATCCTCGAAGACATCGGAGACCACGCCCACGTGGAACTAGACGAGCATTTCGGCCCGTTTAACCTCTCTTGGCACGCCTTCGGCAATAATGAGTCGAATAACTCATCTATCAATCTGGCTACCAAGCCGGGTCGTAGCTTAACCGAACGGATCACAAACGCAACCGATGCGATCCTCGAAGACCGCGCGCGCGAAAACGTGGCATTGCCTCAGTCCGCACGGGATGCGGCACAGCAGTGGTTCGGTCGTCCTGTCTCGAGCCCAGACAACGGGCTTTTCAACTGGGATTACTCAGAAGGTGGCTACGACCGTCGAATCGCCGTCGTGGTGACGGACAGTGGGACAAAGACTGCCCCCACTGTAGATGTAATCGATGAAGGCATCGGTCTCTCTCCCGAGACCTTCCCCCAAACAATCCTGAGCTTGCAGTCTGGGAATAAGATTAAGAAGCTTCACGTCATGGGGGCATTCGGACAGGGCGGCGCTTCGACCCTGGCCTTCTGCGATTGCGCTCTAATCGTCTCACGCCAACGGGACAATCCCAGGGTTGTCGGATTTACTGTAGTACGCGTGGCGAAACTCGGTGGCGGTTATAAAGAGGACTGTTACGCTTACTTGTGTCTTCGCGACCCGTCCGGGACCCTCTCGGTACCCTCGTGTCAACTAGACGATGGTCCACTCCCGCTTTATCCTGAGCAAGATCCGTCAAAGATACCGGCGTTTCGGCACGGGACGCTGGTCCGACACGTTAGCTACAAACTGCCGAAGTTGGAGGGAAGCCTATCACCCAGCACCGGCAACTTGTATCACTACCTCCATAGCTCGGTCTTTGACCCTCTCCTCCCGTTCCGGGTAATCGACCTGCGTGGGAGTAAGTTCAACAACCAGATCGTGACCGGCAGTCGCAACCGCTTGATGAAGCTGACACAATCCCAAGTCCCCGCGGAAGGGGCATCCGGTGAAGAGACGGGCACTGAACTCCGCCATCATCGTGAGATGGAGTTTCTCGTCCCGCCTGGCTCTCTGGACGCATCAATTGGGGTCGAATACTGGGTAGCCTTCAACTACCGAAAATCAAAGAAGCCGGGTGGTCCTCCTGAGCTTCGCGCCCAATCCCATGAATTGTACGTACAGCCGGGGTATCCCATCGTCGGCACTCTCAACGGCCAGAACCAAGGCGAACTCGGCAGCGCTCTTCTTCGGGAGATCGGGCTCAGCATGGTAGCCCGGCATATCATTATTCACATCGACGCGACCCGGGCAGACAGTCGTGTCCGGCGAGAATTGTTCTCGTCCACACGGGAGGGATTTAAGGATGGCACGATCTTAACTGGGCTGACTCAAACGCTCCAGAAGATGCTCAAGGAGGATCAGACTCTTTACGAAATCGAGCGTGAACTAACTGAGCGGTTGGCCAAGCGTGAGGCTCAGAGCACAAGCGAGGAAGTCAAGCGGCAGGTTGTTAAGTTGTTGCAGGAGGCGGGTCTGCAACTTCAACAGGAGGGGCCGACGACTGAACCTGCCGAAGGCGAGGGTGGCAAAGACAAGACAACAGCGACGACCGTGAGAAAGGGTAGGCCAAGAAAGCAGAGCCCCTTGCCCACGTTACCCTTTCCGGATGTCACGATGTTCAATATCGTCGCCCCGCAATCTAAATTAAGCGTTCGAATCCACGATAGCGAGGTGGTGCTCGTCGAGACGGACGCTGATGCCGAATACGGCAATCAGAGGCGCTTGGGCATCCGTACCGAGCCGAGTTGCCTAGAGGAGGCGGGGAACAGTCCGCTCCGCGGGGGTCGCGTCCGGTGGCGGCTCCGGCCGAGGGCGACTGCTAAAGCCGGTGACGTCGGCCGCATCATTGTCACGATCACCAAGCCCGATGGCACTCAGTTGAGCGACGCCATCGATTTCGAAGTTTTGCCGGCTCTCGAAGTCCATGGCAGGAAGGCCAAGGGGTTTGTCCCTCCTTTTGACATTGTGGCCATCAATCCTGTCGATAATGCTGAGACGTGGAACCAAGTGTGGACCGAAATCCCCGACGACTCCTCGGCCGATAGATTGGCCTCGGTTGCCTATAAGCCTCTGCGGGCTGGCGGCGGGATCACGGTGTATTACTCTACGGTCTTCGGGCCGTTTCAAGACCAGATGGATAAATTGAAAAACGACAGCCCGGCCATGCCTGAGCTTTTTCGCGTTAATTATGAGGTCTGGATTGGTTATCACGCGATCATCCAAGAGAACAGTCGCGGTGACGCCCCTGCGGAGCTCGATGACGAGATCGTCGATCGGATGCTTGAGGCCGACCGAAATCGGGTAGCTCTCATGCAAGTGAAGCAGGCGAAGAGTACCGCCGACCTAATGCACAAGGCAAGGCTCGCACAGCAAGGGGATTAATCGGGGGGACCCCGTCTGAGGCCGGATCCCGTCCTTCGGTAGAGAAAGGGATCCGGTGTCAGTTCATTTTCCCTTGCAATGAACTGCTCAGAAAATAGCGAGAACCGCTCGGCGTAACACCAAGCCAGCAGGGTTTTTTCATCGGCTGCTTCTGGGTGCCGCCAGAATGGCGGTATGGGGGCTGACACCGATCTTACGCCGACGCTTGGCTTGGTCGCTCGGTGCCCTCGCGGTACTCGACAAGCGCGAGCGTCGCCGGGGGGCGGATGGTGATGGCCCCCGGGTCATGCTAAGCTCGATGGGAGGTCCAAAGGTCCGAGGGACGGCGATGGAGATTCGCTACTATCTCGACCCCGAGACGGGCTTGCCCCATATCTACGGTCATGGGGTGACCGAGGCCGAGGTCGAGCGGGTCTTGCGCCGGGTTGGAGAAGACGGTCCGTCCTCGGGGGGCTCACGGCAAGCCGTCGGCCCGTCCGAAGGTGGGCGTTACCTCCGCGTGGTTTATGTACCCGACGAGGATGGCGAGGGCGTGTTCGTGGTGACGGCTTATCCTTTGGGGGGGCGGGAACTCCGAGCGTTCCGACGACGGAAGAGGAGGCGAGGGCGATGAGCGAGCAGCGATTCCCGAAGGGCTGGGACGAGCCGCGTGTCCGACGCCTGCTCGCCGAGTTGGAGGCTCGGAGCGAGGACGAATGGATCGCGGCCGATGAGGCGGCGGCCACGGAGGACGACGATCAAGCCGTGGTCACGGTGCCGACGGCCTTGCTTCCCGAGATCCGGCGCCTGCTGGCAACGCACAAGACCGCCTGACCGCGCGCCGCGGCGGACCCCGGCCACGGGTAGCGCTTGATGCGTCACCATCGCTTACTGGTCCGTGGCCGGGTCCGTCGTCAATTTTGCGGCGATTGGCGCGGTCTGCGTAAGCTTTGAGCCGACGTCAGGGGCGACGGGACACCCATTTCGCCGAGCCCCGCCCCTCCTCCGGGTATCATGCAGTGGCGGGCCGCTCCGACGAAGGCGGCAGGACCACCTCCGCCCTTCCTCCCTGGGGGCTCGCGACGTGACCCACCTCTCGCCGTTCGCGATGTGCTCAAACCAGACGTTGGCGACCCTTACACGTCCCTTACCTGGACGAATCTGGCATCGTTGGGAACGGCGAATCGCCACTTCGCGCGGAGGATCGGTTTTCACCCACCTCTGACCCACCTCCGACCCACCGGAAATTCTCCCGGCGGCCTCCCGCCAGAAAATGCCGCAAGTCTCTGAGGCAGAAGAGCAACCGCCTCAAATCCCGAGGTGTGCAGCGTTCAGCGATCCTCGGTCCTGACGCATCCCGGGCGCATCCGGCACGTCGAATGGGGCCGAAAGTGGGGCTTCCCGGCGCCAGACGGCCTCAATGGGCGCGGATCGCGCATCGGAGCCCTAACGACGATTCGAGGGGCGGCCGGGCTCGGATTGGACCACCGAGGCCGACCCCGGGGGAAGAGGTCAACAACCCGGCCGCAGAGGAAGGGACGGATCGATCCTGCCGGCGTGGCCGGGGTCCTCCCCATCGGCATGTCTGGTGAGTATGATGGTGACTCCTCCGCCTCTCCCGGAGAGCCAGTCCCCCTGCGATGGGGGAGGGATTTGCACAGATTCTGGCGCCATCGGAGGTCCCCGTGCCCGACCTGATCGATATCACGCCCGCCAGGCCCGCGGCCCTTGGCTCCGCCATCCACCCGCTGGAACCGCTGGGCGCCCGGGAGGTCCGCCGCGCGGTCGAGCTGCTCCGGGAGTCCGGCAAGGTCACCCCGACCACCCGGTTCGTCTCGGTCGCGCTCCGCGAGCCGGAGAAGGGCCTAGTCCACGATCCGAACGGCGATCCGCCGCCGCCCCGCGAGGCCTTCGCCGTCCTCTTCGACAACGCCGACAACGCCTGCTACGAGGCGACGGTCTCGCTGACAGACGGCGTGCTGCTGGCCTGGAAGCACGTCCCGGGCGTCCAGCCGACGATGACGATCGACGAGCAGGTCGAGTGCGAGGCGGCCGTCCTGGCCAGCGCCGAGTTCCGGGCGAAGCTCAAGGCGCACACGGGCGTCGAGGACACCGGCCTGGTCATGGTCGACATCTGGAGCGCGGGCAACTACGGCGAGGAGGAGGAGAGCACGCGTCGGCTGGCGCGGCCGCTCTGCTTCCTCCGCGCCGACCCGACCGACAACGGCTACGTCCGACCCATCGAGGGACTGCGCCCGGTCGTCGACCTGAACACGATGCAGGTCATCCGGGTCGAGGAATACGGCCGATGGCCGCTCCCGCCGGGCGGGGCGAACTACGCGGCGGGCCGCATCCCCCGCTTACGCGACGACATCAGGCCGCTGGAGATCGTGCAGCCCGAGGGGCCGAGCTTCGAGGTCGAGGGGAATCGGGTAGCCTGGCAGAAGTGGCGGTTCGTGATCGGGTTCAACGCCCGCGAGGGCCTGACGCTGCACCACCTCCGCTACGAGGACGAGGGCCGCGAACGCTCGGTCCTGTATCGCGGCTCGCTCACCGAGATGGTCGTCCCCTACGGCGACCCCGGGCCGACCCAGAGGCGGAAGAACGCCTTCGACGTCGGCGAGTACGGCATGGGGATGTGCGCCAACAGCCTGGAGCTCGGCTGCGACTGCCTGGGCCTGATCCGCTACTTCGACGCCCACATGTGCGACAGCCGGGGTGAGCCGCTGACGATCAAGAACGCGATCTGCATGCACGAGGAAGACTACGGCATCCTCTGGAAGCACACCGATCGTCGCCTCCCCGATGCGCCGGAGGTCCGCCGGTCACGGCGGCTGGTCGTCTCCTCGATCTCGACCGTGGAGAATTACGAGTACGGCTTCTTCTGGTACCTCTACCAGGATGGGACCATCCAGTTCGAGGTCAAGCTCACCGGCATCCTCTCGCTGGCCGCGTACCAGCCGGGCGAGACCCCCAGGCACGGCAACCTCGTTGCGCCGCAGCTTTATGCGCCGAACCATCAGCACTTTTTCAACATGCGGCTCGACTTCGACCTCGACGGGACCGCCAACACCGTCCATCGGGTCGACGTGGTGCCCGACCCGGTCGACGAGGAGAACCCGTACGAGAACGCCTTC
>JAABUS010008203.1_pt1 | contig 11548 bp, 8 predicted proteins | sample 5560161 | NCBI WGS metagenome assembly JAABUS01 (sample SAMN10711885, study PRJNA513376) | rock metagenome | isolation source: Antarctica rocks | place: Antarctica: Victoria Land, Trio Nunatak nord | collected 2016-01-04
ACAGCTCATGAGCCGGGGCGCGGACGAGCAGCCTCAGGTAGTGACTGCATCCGCTCCGATCCTCTCCCGTGACCTGACGCGACACGGCTTGACGCGCGACGTCGTCCGCGGCCGCGCCTGGTCGACTCCGTGGTACGGCGTCCACGTCCGCACCGACGACCCTTCGCCGCTGCTGCGTCATCGCGCGCTGACTGCGGTCCTGCCAGCTGGTACCGGTTTCGGGCACCTGACCGGCGCAGTCCTGCGGGACTGGTGGCTGCCGTGGCTTCCCGACGACCTCGTCATGCTGGTGACGACCACCGGGGACCTGCACGTGCGGCGTCCTGGGACGTACGTGCGCCGCAGCCCCAGCACCAGGATCGAGCACAACGGTGACGTGCCGCTGGTGTCGGCGGCGGAGACACTCGGGGAGCTCGCGCTCGACCTGAGCCTCGTAGACCTCGTCGTCGTGCTCGACTCCGCCTTGCGATCGGGCAGCTGTGGAATCGACGACGTCCGCGAGGTCGCGGCGCGTGGCCGCCGGGGATGCCGCCAACTACGCCGAGCGCTCGAGCTCGCCGACCCCCGGGCCGAGTCCCCGTGGGAGACCGTGCTGCGGTTGCTGCACGTCTTGTCCGGGGTGGCCGACGTCGAGGTGCAGACCGACGTCCATGATCGGCACGGCCGATGGCTGGCTCGCGCCGACCTACGCATCCGCGGCACCCGGCGGTTGCCCGAGTACGACGGCGACGTGCACCGGGAACGCGGGCAGCACCACCAAGACCTCGCCCGGGACAAGGCGCTGGCCCGGGCAGACTGGGAGCGGTACGGCTACACCTCCCGCGAGATCGAGATGAGTCCTGGCCTCATCATCGCCGACGCCGAGGACGCGCTCGATCTGGCGCCGTCGGCCGAGCGGCTCGCTCGCTGGCAGCAGTACGCCGTGGCGTCCACCGTCACCGCCGCCGGACGGCGGCGGCTCGCCGCACGCTTGGCTCGCTACCGCGACGCGCCACTGACCCCTCGATCTCGCTGACCTGCCTCACACCGTCCCGTCCCGGCTCGCGTGGCGCCACACCGGGACCTTCCCACTGTCGACGGGACCTGCCCATGTGCCGAGCGGTGCACAACGAGACCTTCCATGTGCCGAGCGGTGCCACAACCGAGCCCCCATGCGCCGAGTGGTGCCACACGGGGCCGATTTCGGCCTCTGGGCCCCCGGCTGGCACCACTCGGCGCAACAACCCCCGGCTGGCACCACTCGGCGCAACCCGACCCCCGGCTGGCACCACTCGGCGCAACCCGACCCCCGGCTGGCACCACTCGGCGCAACACGACCCCCGGCTGGCACCACTCGGCGCAACACGACCCCCGGCCACCCGGCACCCGAAGCGGGTCAGTGGAAGAAGTGCCGCATGCCGGTGAAGTACATCGGGACCCCAGCGGCCTCGGCGGCAGCGACGACCTCCTCGTCGCGCACCGACCCACCGGGCTGGACCACCGCACGTACCCCGGCGTCGAGGAGCACCTGCAGCCCGTCGGCGAACGGGAAGTACGCATCCGAGGCGGCCACGATGCCTGCGGCGCGGTCACCCGCCCGGGCGACTGCGAGCCGGGCGGAGTCGACCCGGTTGACCTGCCCCATCCCGATCCCGATCGTGGCGCCGTCGGCGGCGAGCAGGATCGCGTTGGACTTGACCGCACGACAGGCTCGCCAGGCAAACGCGAGGTCTGCGAGGACTTCTGGATCCGCCGGGGAACCACACGCCAGCGTCCAGGCCCCAGGCGCATCACCCGCGCGGTCGAGCGCGTCCCGATCCTGCACCAACAGCCCGCCGGAGACCGGACGCATCTCGACCCCGCCCCGCCGGGCGCTGTCGGCCTGGAGGACGCGGACGTTTTTCTTGCCCATGAGCACCTCGAGCGCGCCCTCCTGGTACGCAGGTGCGACGACGACCTCGGTGAAGACCTCGGCGATCTGCTCCGCCATCGCCACCGACACCCGCCGGTTGGCCGCGACCACCCCGCCGAACGCCGACACCGGGTCGCACGCGTGCGCTCGCCGGTGCGCCTGCGCGATGTCGGCGCCCACCGCGATCCCGCACGGGTTGGCGTGCTTGACGATCGCCACGGCCGGCCCGTCGAAGTCGTACGCGGTGCGGTGCGCGGCGTCGGCGTCCACGTAGTTGTTGTACGACATCTCCTTGCCGTGCAGCTGCTCGGCATGCGCCAAGCCGCCGCCCTGCCAGGACCGGTAGAGCGCGGCCCGCTGGTGCGGGTTCTCGCCGTAGCGCAGAACCGCCCGACGGTCCCATGTGGCCCCGACCCAATCGGGGAAGCCGGCCTCGGCGGGAGCGAGCACGTTGCCCATCCACGAGGCGATCGTCACGTCGTACGTCGCGGTGTGCACGAAGGCCTGGGCGGCCAGTTGCTGGCGTTGCAACAGGGTGAAGCCACCACCGTTCACGGCATCGAGCACGTCGGCGTACGCGTGGGGTGACGTCACGACGGCGACGTTGGCGTGGTTCTTGGCCGCAGCGCGCACCATCGACGGCCCGCCGATGTCGATCTGCTCGATGCACTCCTGCTGGGACGCTCCAGCCGCCGCCGCATCGGTGAACGGGTACAGGTTCGCCACCACCAGGCCGAACGGCTCGATCTCGAGCTCGGCGAGCTGGTCGCGGTGTGAACGCAGGCGCAGGTCGGCCAGCAGCCCGGCGTGCACGTGCGGGTGCAGCGTCTTGACCCGCCCGTCCAGGCACTCCGCGAAGCCGGTGACGTCCTCCACCCACGTGACGGGCACTCCGGCGGCGGCGATGCGCTGCGCGGTCGAACCGGTCGACACCAGCGCCACGCCGGCCTCGGCGAGCCCACGGGCGAACTCCTCCAGCCCGGTCTTGTCATAGACCGACACCAGCGCCCGGGTGACCGGCACTCGTCCCTCGGGCTGCTCGTCGTACTCCTCGTAGCGCTCGCTCATGTGCCGAACCGGACCTTCCTGTCGTCGATGTGCCAACCCGCGTGGACCATGCGCCCCACGGTGTCGACGAGCAGGCGGCGCTCGCCGACCTTGATCCGCTCGTGCAGCGTCTCGACGTCGTCGTCGTCCAACACCGGCACCGCCACCTGGCCGACGATCGGGCCGGTGTCGACGCCGTCGTCGACGACGAACAGCGTCGCACCCGTGACGCGTACGCCGTGCGCCAACGCATCGGCGGGAGCGTGCATGCCGGGGAAAGCCGGCAAGAGCGCCGGGTGGGTGTTGACCGTACGGCCACCGAAGCCGGCCAGGAACGCCGGGCCGGTGAGCTTCATGAAGCCCGCGAGCACGACCAGGTCCGGCTCGTACGTGGCGACCCGCTCGGCGAGCGCCCCGTCCCACTCTGCCCGTGACTCCCCCTCGTGCCGGCGCAGCACGAACGTGTCGACCCCTGCCGACGCGGCCCGCTGCTCGCCACCGGTGCCCTCCCGGTCGGCGCCGACGGCGACCACGTGCGCTCCCCAGTCCGGGTCACCGCTCGCGTCGAGCAGGGCCTGCAACGTCGTACCGGCGCCGGACACGAGCACGACGAGGCGGGCCGGACCCGGGACGCACGGTCCGAATCGACGCTGCACGGGATCCTTCCGGAGGTCGGGACCGGCTCACCCTACGAGCACCGGTGCTCAGCGGTGGACCCGGCCGGCCACCAGGTGGGCACAGCCCCCGATCAGGGCACCCGCGCCGAGGGTCGCCAGCGCCACCGGCAGACAAGCCACGAACGCACCGGCCTCCGCCATGCGTCCCGGTCCCAGCGCCCCGGCGCTGGCCAGGACCCATCCTCCGACAAGCAGGCCAGCCAGCAGTCCGGCGGCCACGGCGGCCATCAGCCGGTGCAGCGGCCCGCCGGGGCTGCCGGCTGCGGCGAGCCATCCCGCCGTCATGCCGGCCACGACGGGTACGGCGAGCAGCGCGACCGCCCATTCCGGCACCGGACCGGTGTCCGGCAGCACCGCGAGCGGGGGCCAAGCAGGCAGCGACCCGATGGTCACCGACGTCGCCGTCACCGTCGTGCCCTCGCCGAGGGCGAATCCGGGACCCAGCAGCACCGCTGCGGTGAGGCCGAGCACATTGGGCAGCGCGAGCACGAAGGTGACCAGCAGCAGCACCGCCCCCGGCCACGTCGGGTCGAGCCTGGCCACGAGGTCGGCGAAGCGGCCGACGGAGAGCAGCAGCAAGGTGGTGAACACGCCAACGGTTCCGAGCAGCACTACGCAGCAGCCGGCCACCGCGCCACGCCCGACCGCCAGCACCGTGAACGGCAGCTTGCGGTACGCCCGGTCCATCGCCGTGCGGGGGCCGACCAGACCGAGCGCCGCCGCCCCAGCAGACAAGACCCACGCGACCAGCAGGGACCGGTACTGGTGGACGTGGACACCGGCCACCGACCCTAGGGCCTCCACCGCCAGCACGACGAGGGTGTAGGCGGTGGCGAAGCAGACGACCCGGACGGCCACGTCGGACGCACCGCGTGCCGGCCGCCCCTCGCGGGTGCGCGTGCCGACCCGTACCCGACGTGCTCCCACGAAGGCGAGTACCGCCAGCGAGAGGGTCAGCCCCAGAGGGGTCGCGGTGACGTCGGCGCTCTGCGTCCGTACCCCGGACCCGTGGCCGATCAACCAGGCCAGCCCACCCGCTCGAAGTGGCCCGGCGAGAGCGCCGTCACCGTCTCCACTGCCGGCCCAGCCCGCCAGCACCACCGCGATGCACACACCCAGGCCGATCACCGCCGTGGCCACCCCCGCCAGGCATGCACCCAGCCAGCCACGTCGGGCGCGACGGCGAGTCCGCGTCCGCCGTGGGTCCAGGCGAGAGGCGCCGAGGCGCACGCGCCGCAGTACGTCGGTGGTCCCCGGGGCAGGGGCGGGTCGAGTCAGCAGGTCGGTCATCGTCGCTCATGCTCGCCGAGGCGCGGCGACCGGTGGCCCGGACACGCCGGGCGTCTACACTCCGCTGCCATGGCGCGCTCGGTCGCCGGCCGGCACGTGGTGCCCGCTGTGGCGGGACTTCTGTTCCTCTCTCCCTTGCTGTTCATGGTCCTGGGATCCCTGCGACCGGCGGGTGAGCCGCCCCCGACAGGTGTCGACCTGGTGCCGGCAGACCCCAGGCTGGACAGCTACCGACGCCTCCCCGCGCTGCTCCCGCTCCTGGCCTACCTCGCCAACTCCGCAGCGGTCGTCGCCGTCGCGGTGCCACTCACCGTGCTCGTCGCCGCCTGGGCCGGATTCGGCATCCGCCTGCTGCCCGGACGCCGCCGGACGGCTGCTGTCGCGGCGACGTTGGCCCTGCTGCTCGTACCCGTGACGGCGGTGTGGGCGACGCGGTTCGAGGTGTTCGGGTTCCTCGGCGTCACCGACACCTACCTCCCCCTGGTAGCGCCGGCCCTGGCGGCGACCACGCCGTTCTACGTGCTGATCTACGCCTGGAGCTTCGGTCGCGTCCGCGACAGCCAACTGGAGGCCGCCCGACTCGAGGGCGCCTCGTCGTGGCGGATCTGGGCCCGCGTGGCCATGCCGCAGGCCCGACCGGCTTCGCTGGCGGTGACGGTGCTCGCGTTCACCTGGCACTGGGGGAACCTGATCGACCCCGTGCTCTACGTCGACGACCCGGGCCGCTACACCGCGCCGCTGGGGTTGGCGTTCCTGCGCGTACTCGGTCCCACCGACTGGCCACTGCTGATGGCGGGTGCTGTGGTACTGACACTCCCGGCCGTGGCGGTGCTGCTGCTCGCCCAGCGGGTACTGCTGTCCGACGACCCGCTGGCGCGCCTGCGAGGTGCCCGATGAAGCGGCGGCTCAGGGTCGCCTCGGCCGTGCTCGCGTCGTACGCCGTGGTCGCCGCCTGTTCCGGCGGAGCCGAGCAGTCCGGCGCGGAGGTCACCCTCACGTTGTTCGGGGACCCGATCGAGGTGGCCGGCTACCAGCGCCTCGTGGACGCCTTCGAGACCGAGAACCCGTCGGTCGACGTGACCTTGAGCCCGGTCCCCGACCAGGACGACCTGCTCGTACGGGTGACGACGGCCTTTCGGGCCGGCGACCCGCCGGACGTGTTCTTGGTCAACTACCGCTCCTACGGCGGTTTCGCCGAGCAAGGGGTCCTGGCACCGGTCCAGTCCTTCGTGGACGACAGCGACGTCATCGACCTCGCCGACTACGCCCCGGCGGCCCTGGAGGCGTTCCGGTACGACGGCGATGAGCTGACCTGTTTCCCCCAAAACGTGTCGTCGCTGGAGGTCTACTTCAACGCCGACCTGTTCGAGGCCCGGGGGGTGCCGCTGCCTCGTACTGGATGGACCTGGGACGACTTCTTGTCCGCCGCCGAACGGCTCACCGGCGAGGGCGTCTACGGCGTGGGGGTGGAGCCGAGCCTCATCCGAGTCGCTCCGTTCGTGTGGTCCAACGGTGGTGAGGTGGTCGACGACCAGGACGACCCCACGCGGCTGACCCTCGACACCGGACCCGCCCGCGAGGCACTCGACTTCTTCCTGGACCTGCAGACCCGGTACGGGGTGGTGCCGCCGGACCGGGAGGAGCAGGCCCAGACCAGCGAGGAGCGGTTCCTCGCCGGCCGGCTCGCGATGTACCTCGACAGCCGCAAGGCGGTGCCCACCCTGCGGACCATCGAGGACTTCGGCTGGGACGTCGCAGCACTCCCGGTGGCCCCGGGCGGGGAGCCGGCGACGATCCTGCACGGCGACGCCTACTGCCTGGCTGCTGACTCCCCCGAGCTCGAGGCCGCGTGGCGGCTGGTGGAGTACGCGAACTCCGCCGCCGGCCAGCGCATCCTGGCCGAGTCGGGGCGCACCGTCCCGTCGCGCCTCGACGTGGCCCGCTCACCGGCCTTCCTCGACCCAGACCAGGACCCCGCCTCGTCCGAGGTCTTCGTGGAGCAGATCCCGAACGTGCGCGCCGTCCCCCACCCGGCCACCTGGTCCCGCACCGAGCAGCAGGCCGACGAGGTGCTCGCCGAGCTGTTCTACGGCCGGGTCGAGCGCGAGGAGGGTGTCCGCGAGCTCATCGAGCGCACCGAACCGCTGCTGGGGCCATGACCCGAGGCGTGACCCGGGGCGTGACCCGGGGCGGCCGGACCACTCCGGTGGACGTCACCTTCCATGCGGTGGACAAGGCGTACGGCGACGTCCCGGCCCTGCACGGCTTCAGCCTCGAGGTCGAGCCGGGCGAGCTGCTGGTGCTGGTCGGACCGTCCGGCTCGGGCAAGTCGACCGCTCTGCGGGTGCTGGCCGGCCTCGAGGCCCTGTCGGCCGGCACCGTCTGCGTCGGCGGGCGCGACGTCACCACGCTGCCTCCGCACCGGCGCGACATGGCCATGGTGTTCCAGGACTACGCGCTCTACCCGCACCTGAGCGTGCGCGACAACCTCGCCTTCGGTCTTCGGGCCCGCCGGGTCCCGGCCGGTGCGGCCCGCTCGCGGGTCGCCGAGGCGGCCGAGGCGCTCGGGCTCACCGACCTGCTCGACCGCCACCCCGACCAGCTCTCCGGTGGCCAGCAGCAGCGGGTCGCGCTGGCTCGCACCCTGGTCCGGGAGCCGGCCGTCTGCCTGATGGACGAGCCCTTGTCCAACCTCGACGTCGCGCTGCGCCTCGCCGCCCGCGAACGGGTGCTCGACCTGCACCGGCGGCTCGGCACGACCACGCTCTACGTCACCCACGACCAGACCGAGGCCATGGTGATGGGCGACCGGGTGGCCTGCGTCCACCAGGGTCGGGTCCTGCAGGTGGGTGACCCCCAGCAGGTCCACGACCGGCCCGACGACGTCCTCGTCGCCCGCCTGCTGGGCAACCCGCCGATGAACCTCGTGGCCGCCGGGCGACCCACCGGACGCCTGCTCGGCGGCAGCGCCGACACCGTCGTAGGGGTACGCCCAGAGGACCTGCGCCTGGACCCGGACGGGCCCGTCGAGGCAACGGTGCACAGCGTGGAGCTGCTGGGCAGCGAGACGGTGGTGCACGTGCGCTGCGCCGACGGGGAGCGCCTCGCGGTGCGCACCGGCCCTCGGGACTCCAGCCGGCCCGGTGACGCCGTCCGGGTGACTGCCGTCCCGGGCCGGTCGTCCCGCTTCGACGCCACATCGGGTCGGCGGCTGCCGTGAGCCCGGCCGTGCGATTCCTCGCCCCGTACGCCGTGGGAACGCTGCTGCTGGTCCTCACGCCCGCGGCGCTGACACTGGGGTATGCCTTCACCGACTCGACCGGGGTCTCGACCCCGGCGTACAACGGGCTGGAGAACCTGCGGCGCATGCGGTCCGACCCGCTGTTCTGGGCCGCCTTGCAGGCCTCGGCCTTCCACCTCGCGCTCGCCGTCCCCCTGCGGCTGCTCGCCGCCACCGCGCTGGCCCTGCTGCTGGCGGCGCCGCGGCGCGGCGGCCGGTGGTACCGCACCGCGGTCTACCTGCCGACCGTGGTGCCCGACGTCGCGCTCGCCCTGCTGTTTCTGTGGCTGCTCAACCCGGTGTACGGACCGGTCAACAAGCTGCTCGGTGCGGCCGGTCTGCCCGGACCCAACTGGCTGTCGGAGCCGTGGAGCGCCCGGATGGCCATCGTGGTGATGCTGGCCTTCCCGATCGGTGAGGCGTTCGTGGTGGTGGTCGCCGCCCGGCGCCACCTGGACCAGCGTTGGTACGAGGCCGCCGCCCTGGACGGCTGCGGCACCTGGCTGGTGCTGCGGCGCATCACGTTGCCGCTGCTGGCGCCGGTGCTGGTGCTGCTGGCCGTGCGCGACACCGCGTTCCTGCTCCAGGCGACCTTCGTGCCGGCGTACGTGCTCACCGACGGCGGGCCCGACAACGCCACGCTGTACCTGCCGCTCTACATCTTCGACCAGTCCTTCGAGTTCTTCGGCTTCGGGTACGGCGCGATGCTCACCCTCGTGCTGCTCGGGTTCACCGCGCTGCTCGTCGCGCTCCAGGTCGCCCTGGTCCGCCGCTGGCGGATCCTGCGGTAGCCCCGTGCGGGCTGTCCGAATCGGTCCGGACGCGGAACTACCGCCGACTCCCCAAGAGGAGTCGACGGCAGCCGCTGCGTTGCCCGCTGGTCACCAGCCGACGTTGGGACCGCCGATCTGCTTGACGTACAGGCCCTTCATGTCGGAGGAGACTCCGTCGCCGTTCGCGTCGCTGAACCCCTCGGCGTTCGGCCTGGTGTTGCAGTTCTCCTTCGTCGTGCAGGTGTCCACGACGGTCGCCCAGATCGAGTGACCCGGGATCTTCGGCGTGGTCGCCGTGGCCGGCGTGCCGTTCTGGGGCGAGATGATGACGTCCAGGAAGTCCAGCATGTTGCCGCAGCGTCCCGGGCAGTCGCCGCGGTGGACCGGGTCGGTGGCCGGGTTGGAGATGTTGGACACGAACGTCGGGTTGGCCGACAGCGCGTCGACCGAGGCCACCACGTAGTAGTCCCAGGGCCGGGTCAGGTCACCCTGGTTCTTCTCGGTCGTGCCGGGGAACGAGATGGCGATCCGCCCCTTGGCCCCGGCGGCGACGCTCGGCCACTGCACCTCACGCACGCCGGGGGGCGCGATCATGATCGGGTCGTCCCAGGTCTTGCCGTGGTCGTGCGAGATCGCCAGCCAGGGCAGCCGGTACTGGGAGTCGTACCAGACGTAGAACAGGTTGCCGGCGGCGTCGGCCTGCACCGAGCTCTGGTTGTCGGGCATGTCGATCCGGTGGCTGACCCGCGCCCGCTCCCAGGTGATACCGGCGTCCTCGGAGACCGAGAGGTACGGGCGGTTGCAGTGCCCCTTGGGCAGCAGCACCCGACCGGCCCGGTCGGTGGCCAGGTGCCCGTGCAGGCCGCCGCAGAACTCGCCACCTTCCTTGGGCTCGACGCCCGGGTAGGCGAAGCTGCCGGACTTCTGGAACGTCCGCCCGCCGTCGATGCTGCGGCCGCAGCTGGAGTCGGAGACCCGGTTGAAGCAGTAGTAGAGGAACTCCGGGAACGCTGGGTCCGTCGGCTGCAGGATCGGTGGGGCGCCCTTCGGCCGGGGTCCGGCGAACAGCGTCTGGTGGTCGTTGACGAAGTCGCCGGAGGCGGCCGGGTTGGTCTCGAACGTCTTGCCGCCGTCGTCAGAGAACGACAGGAAGGCGCTGCCGACGTACAGGTCGAGGTTGAAGACCCGACCGGAGTCCTCCTCGACGTACACGTACGGGTCGAGGGTGACCGGCAGATCGACGGGATCGGGCGTGATGTCTCCCCAGGTACTGCCGTTGTTGGTCGAGCGCAGCAGCCGGGTGTCGGCCAGCCCGCCGGGGCCGTCGAAGGTGGCCGCGGCGTAGAAGGCGCGGCCCTGCTTGTCGACGCCGATGGTCGGCTCGGCCGCGTCCCGGCCGACGGGTCCCTGCTTGAGCACCAGGGACGGGAAGGGGCTGTCGATCCGCTTGTTGCTCGGCTCGGCCTTGGGCAGGCACGGCAGCACGGCCCGCTTGCAGAAGGTGTCCCTGAAGACCGTGCCGTGGTACTCGGCCGGACCACCCAGCGGCGGTGCGCCGCCGGCCGCCCGCGTCTGGAACGTCGCGGTGCCCTGGTACGCCGAGTCGGTCACCAGGAAGGGCAGCACCCGCACCTCGTAGGTGCCGGACGCCTTGGAGATGAGCACCGTCTCCTTGCTGGTCCCGCCCTGGGCAGAGCTGGCGACCATGTCGTTGCCCTTGTAGACGTACAGGTCGAAGTCGTCGTTGGGGTCCGGCCAGCTGACGGTGACCTCTGCGCCACCGCTCTTGCCCGACCAGTACGACGGGTCGACCGGCACCTTGAGCGTGTAGTGGTCACAGGCCGCGTTGGTCGGGTCCTCGGACTTCGGCGGGCAGGCCGCCGGATCCACCGTGGCAGCGGCCGCGTAGAACTGCCCCTGCCAGGCAGCCGTCGGCTGCGCCGGGCTGACGGAGCCGCCCCCGGGATTGGCTGCTTGCGCCGGCTGGAGCCGGCTGAGGCCCACCTGGCTGAGGCCTGCTGCCAGCAGGACGACTGCGCCGCCGGCGGCGACGGAACGGAGGACGCGGGGACGGGCCATCGGGGGGTCTCCTCGGCTGGTCTGAAGCGCACGCGAGGATGTGTCCCCGAGCGGATACGTCATTGTGCGTCATTTCCGCGCGAAAGGACAGGGCACCGGTCCGCCGGGCCCGGCGGGACGGCTCACCCGAGGTCAGGGTTCGGCGGTTATCGTGCGGGCGTGCCCCGACCCCACCACCGGCTCTCGGCCGCCGCGATGGCCGCGCTCCTGCTCGCCGGCTGTGGCGGCGGGGGCAACGACGACACCGCGCCATCGGGCTCCACGCAGACGCCCCAGCCGTCAGCCCAGCAGTCCACGAAGACCCCGAAGCCGGTCCCCCAGGACGAGGGAGGACCACTGATGGCGCTGCCCGACTGTGCAGAGCCGCCGGAGGCGGTCCCCGCGGACGTGCCCGGCCTGATCGTGCCGGACGGCACGGTGATCACGTCGGTGTCGGAGGACGGCCCGCTGGTGAGCGTCGAGGGCTACGTCGAGATGACGCCGATCGAGGTTCGCATGTTCTACTTCGAGC
>JAABUS010008205.1_pt1 | contig 11543 bp, 17 predicted proteins | sample 5560161 | NCBI WGS metagenome assembly JAABUS01 (sample SAMN10711885, study PRJNA513376) | rock metagenome | isolation source: Antarctica rocks | place: Antarctica: Victoria Land, Trio Nunatak nord | collected 2016-01-04
TCGAATGTTGGTACAATCAGAAGCGTCGGCATTCTTCGTTGGGTTATTTGAGTCCGATGGAATACGAGCAGAAATTATTGAGCCAAGCAGCGTAAACTTCGTGTCCACTAAATCGGGGCAAGTTCAGTTGGACCTGACCCGATTAGATGAGCACCCAGATGATGCCCGATGTTATGCTTGACCTGCACCCAATTATTGGACAGTTTCGAGAGTTAAAATCTCCGCTTTTGGAGCGGTTCGAGTTTGCTCCCAGTGCGCCACAAATTCGCTTGGTGTTCGCTGCTTGAGCGAACTATGCGGACGCAGTTGATTATAATCTTCTCGCCACGTTTCGACGATCTGTTTAGCGTCATCGAGTGAAGTAAATCAATTTTGATTCAAGCATTCTTGACGCAATCTGCCGTTGAAGCTTTCGATGAAAGCGTTATCCGTTGGTTTACTGGGACGACTGAAATCCAGCTTCACATTATTTCGATGCGCCCACTCGTCCATCGCCTTCGAGATGAATTCGCTGCCATTATCAACTTTGATTGTTTTGGGTGAGCCATAGTTCAGCTTCAGCCGCTCGAGAACGTCAACCACACGCTTGCCGGTCAATGAGAAATCAATCTCGATTGACGGACTCACTCGACTAAAGTTATCCACTAACGTCAACATCCGGAAACTGCGTCCATCAGAAAGCCGATCCATGACGAAATCCATGCTCCAACATTCGTTCGGCGAGGTTGCAGCAGGCAGCGGAACTCGCGGCGCGCTGGCACGCTTCTTCTTTGTCTTCAACCGCAGGGACAGCCCCTCCAGCTTGCAAAGCCGGTAGACCGAGCTTGTGGTTGATCTGCCAGCCTTCGCGCTGGAGTAGAATATGTAAACGGCGATAGCCATAGCGCACGCGAGCGCCAGCCATGTGTTTCAATCTCACACGCAGTTCCGTCTGCGGGTCAGAGCGGCTGCGGTAGTAATAACTCGAACGCTGCATACCAACCAGCCGACACGCGCGACGTTGCGGAATGCGGAAACCGACGCAGAGGAACGCCACCAACTCCCTGCGCCGCTCCCGCTTCAGAACTTTTTTCGCAGCACCTCTTGCAGCATATGTTTGTCTAAGGTGAGATCGGCAACCAGCGACTTGAGCTTGTTGTTCTCATCTTCGAGTTGCCGCTGGGCGCGCCAGTTCCGCAACGCCCATCCCGGCAAACTTCTTCTTCCAGCGATAAAAAGTCTGCTCGATGATGCCTGTCTTGCGACAAACTTCAGCGGCCGCTGTGCCTGCCTCAGCTTGCCGCAAAGTATAGATAATCTGCTCGTTGGTGAAGTTCCTTTTCATGCTTCCTCCTATGGTTGAAGAGCCGTTCTGGAAGCAGAAATCCTAACATACGATGTGTCCAGCTTTGTGGGGATGTGTCAACATTCAAACGGTATCACCCTAAATGGTTGTCTCATTTTAGGGGTGCAATCTATTCCCTATTACTGTAGCTCGGAGCAATGTCGTACTTTTTGAGCAGGGCAAAGAGAGCCCGCCGGTCTTTCTTCGCTTCGCGTGCGGCCTTACTGATATTTCCTCCGCAGGCGGAAAGCAATTCTGTGAGATAGGCTCGCTCAAATGTCTCAATGACACGAGACTTGGCGACCTTGAAAGACTCTTTCAAGGGAGAAGTCTGTGCGACATGATCAGCAATTGACCCTATGTGTTGCGCGCTAATCATTTCGCCGTCGGAGAGCACGACAGCCTGTCTGACAACGTTATCCAACTCGCGCACGTTGCCGGGCCAGGTGTGAGATAACAGTTTTTGCATAGCATCACGCGAGAACCGTTTCACTGAGCGACCATACTCGCGCGCAGAAATTTTTAAGAAATGCGAGGCGAGCGGCATGATGTCTTCCTGGCGTTCGCGCAATGCCGGGAGCGCCACCGATAAGATGTTTAAGCGGTAATACAAATCTTCGCGGAACACTCGTTCCCGGACCAGTTGCTGAAGATTGCGGTTGCTCGCGGCAATCATCCTCACATTGGCCTGGCGGTATTGTGAGGAGCCCAAACGCCTGTACTGGCGATCCTGCAAAAAACGTAAGAGTTTGACCTGAGCCGAGGAAGTAAGCGAATCCACTTCATCCAGAAACAGCGTGCCCCCCTCCGCCTCGGCGACCAATCCACGATGGGATTGGTGCGCGTCGGTGAATGCTCCCCGCTCATGACCAAACATTTCGTTTTCAAAGAGTTCAATCGGGATCGAGCCGCAGTTGACTGGGACGAAGGGACTATTGGCGCGCGGACTGAGATAGTGGATGGCGCGCGCGCACATCTCCTTGCCTGTACCCGTGTCGCCGAGCAGCAGCACGGGAGCGTCGCAAATGGACATGCGCGGAATATTTTCTATCGCCGCCAGAAATGAGGGTGATTGTCCGATGAACTGTCGCATGCCGAAGTGTGAGATCAAATTCAGCTTGGTCTCCTTTAGCTCATCACAACAGAGCGTGAATCGCAGGCATAGCCGGTTCACTCTCAGACGGGTTGCCTCAGGATTCAAAGGCTCCAAAACAAAGTCGTCGATTTCCGGGACGAGCAACTGTTCAAGGCGAACGGACAAGATTTGCTTCAAGTAGACCATTACGGGGATGTCTGGCATACCCCCGACTTTGTCTTGCACCGTCTCGATTAAAAGAGGCAGTTCGCTACCCACTCCACCCACAAACAGCATTTTGCAGCGTGGATGCGAGATGGCAGCGTGGATGTGGTCCAAGCCCTCGAAGATAGCGCAACGGTGTCCGTCTTCTTCCAGGCACTGGACCAGCGCGTTTAACTCCACCGGTTGAAAGACATCACGCATGATATGAATAGTATCGCGCGGGTCGGTCGCAGCCGATTCTTCTGCAATGCTCAGTTTAGTGTGATTCATCATCTGATACTTTTTACAGCAGTCCAACAAAATCTCACCAAAACAGAATACACAGTGAAATCCGGGAGTTGAACATTAAGAGTAACTTCGTCTGCGGCGATTCTCTCAACCTGAAAGTCAATAAGGGCGTAGCCTCTGCGAATCGCGAGGTTCGTTTATCGTCATCCGGTTAGCCTCGCTTACTTTCGCTGCTTCGCAAGAAGACACCTTACTTCTGCGTTGGGGAGCGTAAGCGGCTTAGTTGCGGGTTGCCATGATAAGCATGAACCTATGATCTGACATCTCTATTTTCCACCGATACGTCGATGGTCCTTCAACCTGTCCACTAATAAACCTGTTCTACTCAATACGCAGGGCAAAAGCATCTCATTTTGTAGGCAGTTAAATCGCTTGCGCCTTCAACTGACGCTTGCGGGTATATTTAATTCCCACAGCATCAGTGAAATTAAAATTTAAGTAATAGGCCAGTTTCGCCTCAGTACTTCGTAATTCGAGTTTCCCGATGTTTGGCTGTATTATCGAAAGATGAATAACAAACATCATCTCAATCTTGCCGATGCCGAAGTTAGCTCTTTGACAGCACTTGTTTCCGGCGGACAACTACCCGCTAAAGTTTTTCGCCGCGCCACTGCACTCTTGGAACTGTCGCGTGGCAAGTCGTTGTGCGAAGTAGCAGCCACGCTCAACACCTCTTATCAAACTGTCGCCGCTTGGCGCGACAACTACGCGGCGCATGGGCTTGAGTGTTTACAGGACGCGCCGCGCAGTGGGCGACCCATCCGTATTGATGGCGCGCAGCGAGCGAAGATTACGGCGCTTGCCTGTTCGACTCCACCTGTTAGGACACGCCCATTGGAGTCTGCGTCTATTAGCCGACAAAGCTGTGGAGTTGGAGTATTGCGAGACTCTCTCGCATAACACCGTCAAAGAGATTCTGAAAAAAACTCTCTCCAGCCACACTTGAAAAAGACGTGGTGCATCGGAGAACTCAATGCGGCCTTTGTCACGCAGATGGAACGCCTCCTGTGGCTCTACTGGTTGCCGCTGGATGCTCGTTTTCCGGTCGTTTGTTACGACGAACGCCCGTGTTTCTTAATCGGCAATACGGTTACTGCCTTGGCGCTGAAAGCTGGCAGTGTGTGCAAAGAGCATTACGAATATGCGAAGCATGGTTCATGCGCGTTGTTGGCCGCCATTGAGCCGAAGACCGGCCAACGGCTCGCGCAAGTCTATGACCAAAGACGCTGGGCGCGAGTATGCTTTGTTCCTCAAAGAGTTGGCTGTGCAGTATCCGGCAGCGAAGAAAATCCGCCTGGTGCAGGACAACTTGAATACGCATAACCTGAGTTCTTTGTATGAGACATTTCCGGCGGAAGAAGCCTTTGCCCTCGGTCAATGCTTTGAGTTTTATTACACACCGAAGAAGGCCTCATGGCTGAACATGATTGAGATCGAATTCTCAGCCATCGCAAGACAATGTTTGCATCGGCGGATAGGGACGAAAGCAGAGATGGAACGAGAGGTCATCAGTCTTGTCAAAGAACGAGCAGAGAAAGCAATCAAGATCGAGTGGCAATTTTCCATCAAGTCGGCTCGAAGCAAGTTGAACCGGCATTACGAGCAAGTGCAAGCGGAAAATGTCAGATACAAAGAAACTTAAATTACAGAGTACTCAGCGCATTTGCAAAAATTACTGCATATCTCTTAATCGACGTGCTTTTAGACCTTTAGCGATGCATTTTCCCGTGTTAATGGACCATCCAAGATTGTTTAATAAAGCCACTTTAAATTAATATTGCTATCTCAGCAAGCGGGGGCCGTTATTTTATCCACTCTAATATGTAACCCAAGTTGCTAGGTTGTGTTGATGTAGAGAAGCTAAACTGCTCTACGTGATGACAGTTAAGCTAACCGATGACCAATGGCAGAAGATTCTGCCGGTTTTGAAAACCTGTCCAAAGATCAGGCTCGGAGCCGGACGCGACGTGCGCCGTTTCCTCGAAGCTGTCTTGTGGGTCACACGCTCCGGCGCGCAATGGCGACTCTTGCCACCAAAGCATAGCAACTGGAACACAGTTTATAAACGCTTCGCCAGATGGAGTGAACTCAAGGTCTTTGAACAACTCTTCGAGCATTTTGCTTCTGACCGCGACATGGAATATCTACTGATTGACTCGACTATTGTGCGTGCTCATGCGTGCGCTTCCGGCGCACAAAAAAACATGGCGCACAAAGTTTAGGCCGTAGTCGCGGCGGCTTCTCAACCAAGATTCACTTGGCAACTGACGCTTTAGGCAACGCTTTGCGCTTCATCTTAACGGGCGGCGAACGCAACGACATCACGCAGGCTGAATCGCTCGTCGCAGACCTCGCTGCTGATCATGTCATTGCCGACAAAGGCTATGACGCCGCAAGTTTCGTCATCAAATTGAAAGAGCGAAACTCAGAAGTCGTCATTCCTTCGCGCGTCAATCGCAAAGAGCGGCATCTGATTGAAAACCAAATCGGCAAGTTGAAACAATTTCGTCGGGTGTTTTCACGTTTCGATAAGTTGGCAAAGAACTATTTGAGTTTCATCTATTTCGCCAGCACAGTCGTGTGGCTCAGGTAGTTATGTCAACACAACCCTAGGTGTTTAGTCCCAAGTTGTGATGGTGTGGATTAAGCTTAAAGCGTTCCGGCTCCTTTTGCCAGCATTTGCTGATGTGTTCATAAGGCGTCAAACCCATCAGCGTTTTCAGATGTCTCGCAAAGTTATAGGGCATCAGAAATTGCGAGAGATGTTCTTTTAACTGCGCATGGGTTTCATAGTAGTAGCGTTTCACGGTCGCTTCCTTGATTGTCCGATTCATCCGTTCGACTTGTCCATTTGTCCATGGATGATTAACCTTTGTTAACCGATGTTCAATTTGGTGTTGTTCACAAATGCAGTCGAATAAATGTTTGAAAGCCCATTTATCCTTCTGCCGATTGGTGAACTGAATGCCGTTGTCAGTCAGAATAGTGTGAATATGATAGGGCACAGAAGCAATCAGACGAAGCAGGAATTGGCACGCTCTGTCACGAGTTTGGTCAGAATGTAATTCGGCATACGCGAACTTGGACGTGCGATCAATAGCAACAAAGAGATAGAGCCGTCCCTGCTCGGTGCAGACTTCGGCGATGTCTATATGAAAGTAGCCGATTGGGTAGTGCGCGAACTTCTTCTTCGCTGGCTTTTCACCAATCTGTGGCAAACGGCTAATGCCGTGACGCTGTAAACAGCGATGCAGACTAGAGCGAGTCAAGTTAGGAATGCTCGCTTGCAGAGCATAGAGACAATCATCAAGCGGCAACAGCGTATGTTTACGAAAGGCGACAATCATTGCTTCTTGTTCAGTTGTAAGAACGGTCGAGTGCGGTTGGTGCGGCCCCATCCGAGCATCTTCAACAGTTGTTCGCTTACGCCACTTGGCGACGGTCTTGGAGTTGATGTTATAGCGCGAAGCCATGCGCGCTAGGCTTTCTTGACTATTTTGTATTGCTCTACGCAGTGCCGCCGTCGTGCTGGCGCTGCCGTGTAGAAGTTGTCCCACAGCGTCTCCTTGGTAAGTATTGATGGGCAGATTACACCATCACACTGTGGGACTGAACACCTAGTTAGAGCCTGAATGCTCTTTGAAAACGAAAAGCCCTTTCCTAAACTTTTGTTGCGACACAAAAAGCTAACGGAAAGGACTTCTCGTAATGTACGACCGTACTTTGGCAATATACTGTTTCATTGATGACCTGCTCAAGGCCATGCACCACCGCGAGGACTCGCGCTGTAAGTTATCTGACGCCGAAGTTGTCACCACCGCCATCGTTGCCATGCCTTTTATGGCGGCAACTTTGAACGCTCCCGCAACTTTCTGCACTCTTCCGGGATGATGCCGCGCATGCTGAGTCGCTCGCGGTTCTCGCGCCGCCTCTCGCGGCTTGGTCATTTGGTCGAGGTGGTCTTTCATCAACTGGGTTGGACGCTCAAAGAGTTGAATCTGGAGAGCCGCTACAGTCTGGACTCGTTTCCCGTGGCCGTGTGCGACAACATTCGCATCTCTCGCTGTCGGCTCGCACAAGGCTCTCAGTTTCGCGGGTATGTGGCGAGCAAACGACGCTACTTTTACGGCGTGCGTATGCAAGTCGTCGTGACGGTCGAAGGCGTGCCGGTTGAGTTTTCCATCTTGCCCGGCAGCCTCTCCGACATGGCGGGACTGGCTGAGTTGCCGCTCTGCTTGCCCGGCAGAGCAGAAGTCGCGGCTGATGCTGCCTACACTTATTACGAATGGGAAGATGCTCTGGCGCACACGGACGGCGTGCGCCTCTTGGTGGGGCGCAAACGCAACTCGAAGCGGCGCGACGTGCCCGCCCGTGCATGATTACAAGAATGGTTGCGCCCTCGCATTGAGACGGTCTTTGGCGAAATCAGCAAATTGTTTTCCAAGAAGATACATGCGACGACGCTTGCAGGCTTTGTGTTGAAAATCAGCTTATTCTTGTTTGCTTATCAGATTGATAAAGCCTTCATTCAGTAACTGGCAACTTGGGTTACCTTTAGGGTGGCAGGAAAGTCTTCAATAATCGTATCAATTTCATGTTATACCGAGTTGCATAACAAGTTAAGGTGATGTAGAACGCTCCAATGGCAACACCAATTATCTTGAAGCCGCATTTGACGACCGAAGAACTTTACCGTCGCTACCGCCGCTGCCGCGTGCCGCCAGAAAAGGCGCGCGGGCATGCCCTCTATCTCATCTCCGGCGGGATGCAAGCCAGCGTCGCGGCATGCCGCGTGGGACGATCTTCGGGCTGGATCACGCTTTTAGCGCGCCGCTACAATACGAAAGCCGCCGTTTCCGATGGGCGAAGCAGGCAGGGGCGCGGGCGGAAGCCACATTTAGACATCGTCGCCGCCCAAGCTTTAGACGCCGCACTACGTGCGACGCCCGCCGACGGTGGGCTGTGGACAGCACCGAAGGTCGCGCGGTGGATCGAAGCGCGCATCGGCAAAGTTGTTCCGCGCTCGACCGCATGGCGGTATATGCAGCGACTCGGCTTTACCTTGCAGGTGCCGCGACCTCAGCACCGGCAACGTGCTTGCGAAGAAGAGCAAGCCGCGTTCAAAAAAAGCTGGGCGACGCCTCCGCGAAGTAAAAGCCGCACATCCGGCGGATGCGGTTGAACTATGGACGCGGGGACGCAAGCGCGACTTGGTTTGAAGCCCAGTGTGCGGCGCGTCTGGTCGCCGAAAGGCACCCGTCCCCTCGCCCATGCGCGACCGGCGCAACGCTTGGCTATGGCTGTACGCGGCGGTGCATCCTCAATCGGGGCGCGTCTTCTGGCTGGTGCTGCCGTACTTGAATGCCGCGATGATGCAATCTTTTCTTGACGAGTTCGCACGCGCACACGCTGGGCAAGGCAAGGGCGTGGTGATGGTCTTGGACGGTGCCACCGCGCATCGCGCTAAATCACTGCGCATCCCGGAACGACTGACGTTGATCTCTTTGCCAGCCTACACGCCGGAACTCAATCCGACTGAACGACTCTGGACGGCAGTGCGTGAAGGAGTCGCTAATCGCGACTTCTCAACGCTTGATGAGTTAGAACAGACGGTCTGTACACGTTGTCAAAAGATCAGTGCCGCGCCTGAGCAAGTGACAGCATTGACGAACTACCACTGGCTGCCAACCGCATGACCAACCTTAATCTGTCATGCAACTTGGTATTAGGAAGCTTTAATAACCAATCTCAAGAAATTATCAAGAGGGAAACCGCCATGGTCGAGCAATCCGAGCGACTATACGAATTTGGTCAGTTCCACCTGGACCCGGTTCACAGTATACTTTTACATGGTGAGCAATCCATACCGCTGGCCCCGAAGGTCTTTGAGACGCTCCTGCTATTGGTCCAAAGGCACGGGTCGGTGATCGAGAAAGAGGAATTTCTACGTGAGATATGGCCGGATTCCTTTGTCGAGGTGAGGGAGTTGCGCGAAGAAGAGAGCGCTCAACTGACGGCGGAAGCGCTCCCCGATAGAGCACAGGGCAGCATCGCAGAAGAGGAAGCGAAAACTCGCTGGGATAAATCAACTCCATCGCTTGCCGTCTTGCCGCTGCTCGATATGATCGGTGACGAGGACGCCAAATATCTCTGTGAAGGGATTACTGAAGGCATCATTAATTGCCTGTCGCAGTTGCCGCAACTGCACGTGATGGCGCGCAGCGCCGTGTTACGCTACAAAGGGCGTGAAGTTGATCCACAGGAGGTCGGTCGCGAGTTGGGAACCAGCGTCGTGTTCACAGGAAGGGTGCTACAGTTGAGCGGTCGGCTGATTATCAAAACGGAACTGGTTGACGTAGCGAACGGGTGGAATCTTTGGAGCGAGCAATATAACCGTGATCCCTCCGACCTGATGGAGTTGCAAGAGGAGCTTTCAAAGCAGATTTCAGAGAAGTTGCGACTGGCCTTGACGGTCGAGCAACAGAGCCAACTCACCAAGCGTTACACCAACAATGCGGAGGCGTTCCAGCTTTATCTGAGAGGCCGTTACTACTCCAACAAACATACGACCGAGGATCATAAGAAATCCATCCAGTGTTTCGAGCAAGCAATCGATCTCGATTCCCAATATCCGCTGGCTTATTCCGGCATGGCAGACTCCTATATCACCCGCGGTTTTCATAGACTGTGCCCGCCCTGGGAGCATGTGCCCAAAGCGAAGGCGGCGGCGGTCAAGGCGCTGGAACTCAATGATACACTGGCCGAAGCACACACCTCGCTGGCATGTGTCATTATGCTTTATCAGCGAGATTGGGTCGATGTTGAGGAAGAATTCAAACGGGCCATCGAACTGAACCCGCGCTACGCTCCTGCTCATAGTTGGTATTCCCACTTTTTACTGGCTATGGGCCGGATCGAAGAGTCGTATGTCGAGTGCCAGCGAGCCCTGGAGTTTGCGCCGCTCGACCCTCTCTTCAATCAACAATTTGGCTGGCACTTCATCCATGCGCGCTATTACGACGAAGCCATCGAGCAACTCCAGAATACGATTGCGCTGGACACGAACTTTTTTATGGCGCATCTCACCCTGGGGATGGCCTATGGCTTCAACGGCTCATACTTAAATGCCATCGAAACATTCCACAAGGCCAGCCTGATCGAGAACACGCCGCTGCACTTAGCCTTTCTCGGACATGCCTATGTGATGGCTGGAGACGAAGAGAAGGCCCAAAAGATTCTCGAAGAGTTAGAGGAAAAATCGGAGCGCGCTTATGTGCCAGCTTATAGCTTGGGGATGCTTTATGCCGCCATGGGCAGAAAACAAGTGGCCTTTGCATCCCTCAAAAATGCTGCTGAGGATCGTAATGAGTGGATCATCTGGTTGAAAGTTTCGTCAGCCCTCGACCCACTGCGTTCAGACCCCCGTTACAAAGAGATGCTGGAAGAACTGGGCATCATCACCTTGCGTGGGGATGAGGTGCAGCGTTAACTTGCCTCACGCGCAAGCGATGTTCACATCTGGTGACGCTTGATTGTCGTGCACGCGCCGCTTTGTCGTACCTCCACGGCCTATCGCGCAAAACCGTACAGTTTGTTTGTTCCGTGACCTCAAAGCTGAAGAATGACGCGCAGTACAGCCGGGCGGCCTGCGCTGGATTAGCCGCGAATCCGGTTTATGATTACTCATTTTTCTTCATGGCCTTCTCAACCGGAGCGCCTCTCGTTGAGGCATGACGAGGCGCATGTCTGGCGTGCCGATCTGGGCCAGATGGCAGCGAGAGCATCCTCGTTCTTCAAAATCCTCACGCCGGATGAATGCCGCCGGGCTGAGAAATTTCACTTTCAGAAGGATCGAGAGCACTTCATCCTTGCTCGCGGGATACTCAGAACGATTCTTAGTCATTATCTTGGGATGAGACCGGAACAACTTCGCTTCAACTACAATTCGTGGGGGAAGCCTTCATTGGCGCAGCATTCCGAGGGAGCGGCGTTGCGATTCAACGTCTCACATGCACATGAGTTGGCTCTCTACGGGGTCATACTCGACCGTGAGATTGGCATCGACTTGGAATACATTCGAGAAGATGTGGCATGCGAACAGATCGCCGAGAGGTTTTTCTCACGCTGGGAATTCGAGATGCTTCGTGCGCTCCCGGCCAGCCAGCGAACAGTCGCCTTCTTTAACTGCTGGACGCGCAAGGAAGCCTACATTAAAGCCAGAGGACAGGGACTCTCGCTTCCCCTGGATGAGTTCGATGTATCATTGACGCCGGGAGAACCGGCTGCGCTGTTGAGAGGTGATGAGCAGGAATTGTTGCGCTGGTCTCTGCGAGAATTGAGACCAGGGCATGGCTATGTTGCTGCTGTTGCTGTTGAGGGGAGTGACTGGCAACTCAGTTGCCGACAGTGGACAGAGTAATTCCTGCAACACAGCCTGCTTGGTAAAATCCGGGTTTCAGCCTACGCAGGCATGCGGGCGCGCACGAGTACCGGGTCTCCTGCTTAAAGAAGGGGGGCTTCGATCTCGTCACGATGTTGTTCGTAAAGGGAGATGGCGCGCGCCTTCATCTCATCAATGGCCGTATGCTCACGCACACTTCCTGTGGCCTCATCGACAACGAGTTCGCCAAC
>JAABUS010008206.1_pt1 | contig 11543 bp, 9 predicted proteins | sample 5560161 | NCBI WGS metagenome assembly JAABUS01 (sample SAMN10711885, study PRJNA513376) | rock metagenome | isolation source: Antarctica rocks | place: Antarctica: Victoria Land, Trio Nunatak nord | collected 2016-01-04
GACGACCGGGCAGAGCCGCCGTTTCAGTGGGTGAAGTGGCGGGTGCCGGTGAGGTACACCGGTACGCCGGCCGCCTCCGCAGCAGCGGCCACCTCGGTGTCCCGGACCGATCCGCCTGGGTGGACGACGGCGCGGACCCCCGCATCGAGCAGCACCTGCAGGCCGTCGGGGAACGGGAAGAACGCATCACCGGCGGCGACCGCGCCCCGGGCCCGGTCCCCCGCGCGGGCGACGGCGAGACCGGCGGCATCGACCCGGTTGACCTGCCCCATCCCGATGCCGACCGTGGCACCGGCATCCGCGAGCAGGATGGCGTTGGAGCGCACCGCGCGGATCGCCCGCCAGGCGAACCGCAGGTCGGCGAGGGTCTCGGCGTCCACCGCCGTACCGGCCGCGAGCGTCCAGCCGGTCGGCTCGTCACCGGGGGCGTCGAGGCGGTCGGCCTGCTGGACCAGGACGCCACCGCTGACCTGCCGCAGCTCCGCGCCGGCCCCGGTCGGCGGGGGACACAGCAGCAGCCGGAGGTTCTTGCGGGCGGCGAGCAGCTCGACCGCGTCGTACGCCGGTGCGATGAGCACCTCGGTGAAGACGTTGGCAACCCCCATGGCCATCTCCCGGGTCACGGGACAGTTGGCGGCGATCACGCCGCCGAAGGCCGACGCCGGATCGCAGGCATGCGCCAGCGCGTACGCCGTCGCGATGTCGTCGGCCACCGCGATGCCGCACGGATTGGCGTGCTTGATGATCGCAACACAGGGCCGGTCGTGGTCGTACGCCGCCCGCCGCGCAGCATCACCGTCCACATAGTTGTTGTAGGACATGGCCTTTCCGTGCATCTGCTCGGCTTCGGCCAACCCGGGCGACTCGCCGCCCCGCAGGTAGAGCGCCGCCCGCTGGTGCGGGTTCTCGCCGTACCGGAGCAGTTCGGCCCGCTCCAGCGAGATCTGCAGGTACGGCGGCAGCTCCTCCTCCTCGGCCGGCGCGGCGGTCGGTGTGCCGCCTCCCGCGAACCATTCCGCGACCGCAGCGTCATACGCCGCGGTGTGCGCGAAAGCCGCCGCCGCCAGCTCGCGGCGGGCCGACAACGCGAACCCTCCACTGTGGACAGCGGCCAGCAGCTCCGGATAGCGGCCCGGGTCGACCACGACCGCCACGGACGGATGGTTCTTGGCCGCCGCCCGGACCATCGCCGGTCCGCCGATGTCGATCTGCTCGACGACGTCGTCTTCACCCGCGCCCGCGGCCACCGTCTCGCGGAAGGGATACAGGTTGGCCACCACGAGGTCGAAGGCCTCGATCCCCAGCGTCCTCAGCTGCTCGACGTGCTCGGGCTTGCGCCGGTCCGCGAGGATTCCCGCGTGCACCGCCGGATGCAGCGTCTTGACCCGCCCGTCCAGGCACTCGGGGAATCCGGTGAGGTCCTCGACCGCGGTGACCGCCACGCCAGCCGCCAGCAATCGCGCCGCGGTCGACCCGGTCGACACGATCTGCACCCCGGCGGCCTGCAGGGACGAGCCCAGCTCCTCGATACCGGTCTTGTCGTAGACGCTGATCAACGCCCGGCGTACGACGACCCGTCCATCCTCCTGCGACACGCTTCGCTCACTCACGGAGAATCGTGACCTTCCTGCCGGTGACGCGGTAGCCCGCCCTCAGCATCCGGCCGACCGCGTCGACCAGCATCTCGCGTTCGGCCACCTTGATCCGCTCGTGTAGGGCCGATTCGTCGTCGTCGTCCTCGACCGGTACCGCTCGCTGGGCCACCACCGGCCCGGTGTCCACGCCACCGTCGGCGAGGAACAGCGTGCAGCCGGACACCTTGACGCCGTAGGCCAGCGCGTCGCGCGGCCCGTGCATCCCCGGGAACGACGGCAGCAGCGCCGGATGGCTGTTGACGAAGTGGCCGCCGAATCGGGCCAGGAACGCCGGGCCGACCAGCTTCATGAACCCCGCGGACACCACGAGGTCCGGGGCCACCACCGCACAGCGTTCGGTCAGCGCGGCATCCCAGGCACCTCGGTCTTGGTGCTGGCGCAGCGCGCAGACGAAGGTCGGGACACCGGCCCGTTCCGCGCGGCGCAGGCCCTCGATACCGTCCCGGTCGGCACCGACGCCGACCACCTCGACGCCGTACGCCGGATCGGCCGCCGCGTCGAGCAGCGCCTGCAGCGTGCTACCGGCCCCGGAGACCAGGACGAGCACGCGGGCAGGCACGGAGGAAGTCTGGCGGACCGGCGGGCCGGCCCGGTACCCCGCCCCGCCGGCGGGACCGGGCGTCGGCATCAGTCCCGGTGAGCGCGCCAGTGGAGAACCACGGCCGTCGCCGCGGCCAGCACGCAGAGCTCGGCAGCCGCCATGACGCCGACCACCCAGCCGCTCGGTCCGACGGTGGCCAGCATCCCCCCGCCCAGCGGGCCGCCGGCGAGGTAGCTCGCGACCCCCAGCAGGACGGCGACGCCCAGCCCGGCGACGGCGGCCCAGCCGGCCACGGCGAGCGGCCCCCGATCATCGTCGGTGTCGAGCCGCCGGACGAGTACGACCCCGATGGTCAGCCCGGCCAGCACTGGGATCAAGAGGGCGGCGTACGGCGGCGTGGCACCGTCGGGCAGCGCAGCGAACAGCGGGAAGGCCGGCACGGTGTCCAGGTTCACACCGAAGGCGCCGACGCCGGTGCCGCGGCCCATGGCGAACCCCGGCCCGACACCGACCGTCACCGCGCAGATCACCGCGTTGGGCAGCACGAGCAGCCCGAGCAGGGTCAGGCCCACCGCACCCGTCGCGGTCGGGGCGACGGCGCGCGACAGTTCGGCGTACCGGCCGGTGTCCAGGGCCAGCGAGATCGCCAGGACGGCTGCCCCGCCGGCGACCAGCGCCAACGTGCCGGCAGCCATGGCCGCGGCCACCGCACGGCGTGGCCCCGGGATGCCTGCGATCGGCAGAAAACCGAGCCCGGTCACGCGCAGCGCGCCCACGATCCCCGCCACCGCCGCCAGGACCGCCGCGCCGAAGCCGGCCCGCCACGGGGAGACGCTGACCGCGCTGCTGGTGGCCAGGAAGGTCAGCCCGGTGACCAGGACGGCGTAGACGATCGTCAGCGCCGCCATTCCCTCCGCGACGCCGGGAAGCGTCCGCAGCTCGCGTCGACGCGCCACCGCGGCGCCGGCGCGGACCAGGAGCCAGGCCGGCAGGGCGGTGAGTCCGAGCGGGACGATGCCCACCGTCCCCCAGCCGGTGTCCAGGCTGCCGCCGTGCGCGAGCAGGAAGGCCTGCAGCCCGACCTGGGCGGCGTCGGCGGCCCCAACGCCGCCGTCGTCGAACAACCAGCCGACCAGCAGGACCGAGACGACGGCGAGGGCGCCGGCCGCCAGCGCCCACAGGGCCGCTATCGCACCGATCAGCACCGTCTCGTACTCGCTGAGACGGCTCGTCTGTTTCGACCCGCGCGATCGGCGGACGCGCTCGAGGACGTCGGTCACGGGCGGGGCCGGCGGGTCGATGCAGTCACGTCATCACCCTGACAAAGCGCCGCCCGGCGGCCGCTCAGGCGCGCCGGGCGGGACCTGTGTGCGTGCAGGTGCGGGTGCAGGTACAGGTACAGGTGCAGGTGCAGGTGCAGATCAGTGCTGGCGCTTGTCCAGGTCCGGGCCATCGCCGTCGGGATCGGAGGATCGAGCATCCCGACTGGTCGAGTCGGCCTCGCCGCCGGAGTTCGGCGGGCGGCCGGTCGACGGTGAGTAGGGGGGACCACCCGACGGTGACCCGTAGGGCGCACCGCCGCCCGGCGGCGGGGACCCGTACGGCGAGCTGCCGCTCCCGGACGACGGCGCGCCGTACGGCGAACTGCCCGTCGTGGGCGAGGCCTGCGGCGAGCCGCTGCCGCCCGAGGACGGCCCGTCGCCCGGGGAGCTGCCGGCGGGCGGGCTGTACGGCGACGGCGTACCGGGTCCTCCCTGCGGGGTCCCACCCGATCCTCCGCTCGGCTGGTAGGCCCCGCCGGGGGAGCCGTAGGCCGGCGGTGGAGCAGGCATGCCGTAGGAGGGCCCGGGTCCACCGGGCTGACCCGGCGAGCTGGGCTGGCCGTATCCTCCTGCCTGGCCGTAACCGCCGGGCTGACCCTGCTGACCGGGCTGCTGACCGGGCTGGCCCGGCTGTCCGGGCCGCTGCTGGCCCTGCTGTCCGGGCTGCTGACCGTAGCCGCCGGGACCACCCTGGGGCGGTCCACCGAACCCGGGGCCGCCAGGACCGCCGCCGTACGGCCCGCCGCCAGGGCCTCCGTGCGCTGCCGCCGGCCGGCCGCTGCCGAACTTCGCGCCGTGCTTCATCTCCGCGAGCATGTTCAGGACCGCGAAGACGGTCATCGCGAGCAGGGCGACGAAGCAGATGATCACCCCGAACGACGCTCCCGCGTCGACGATGTCGCTGGACTCTCCGCCGAAGGTCAGCCACCGCAACAGCACGATGATCGTGGCCAGACCAGCGATGATCACCGCGATCAGTGAGGCGGGGAACGGCAGCCTGGGCGGTTTCACTCCGAACGCCTTGACGGCGACGTAGGCCAGCCCGGCCAGGATGAGCAGCGCGGCCAGGATGCCGGCGCCGGTCTCCAGGCCGATCGCGCTGTCCGAGCTGCTGGTGTTCGGGATGTCGAGGGTGTCGCCGAGGTTGAAGTCGACAGTGACCGAGTACCACGGCAGGAAGGTCGCGATCAGGGCGATGAGGCCGGCGACCAGGTACCCGAGGTCGTTGGTGGACAACGCCTTGAGGTTGAAGCCGGACTTCTTGGTGGCCTGCCCGTGGCCGCCGGGCGCGGGGTAGCCGCCTCCCGGACCCATCCCGCCGGGACCGCCGTAGGAGGGACCGCCCTGACCCGGGGCGCCGTAGCCCGGCCCACCCTGACCGGGAGCGCCCTGACCGGGACCGCCGTACCCAGGACCACCCTGACCCGGACCACCCTGACCGGGAGCACCCTGACCGGGACCGCCGTACCCAGGACCACCCTGACCCGGACCACCCTGACCGGGAGCACCCTGACCGGGACCGCCGTACCCAGGACCGCCCTGACCGGGAGCGCCGTATCCGCCCTGCGGCGGTCCGGCCGGACCGCCCGGCTGACCTTGGCCCCCCGGCTGGTAGCCGCCGGGCTGGTACCCGCCCGGTTGCCCGTATCCGCCCGGAGGTTGTCCTCCACTGCCCGGTGCACTCATCGTCTAGGACTCCTGTCGATCACCGTCGGTACCTGTTCGGACCTCGGCCGGTTAGGGCGAAGCCCAGCATGCTGGGTGCGGGATGCCCACGGCAAGCGCGCACGCGGGAGGCGACGTGCCTCGATTGCCCGCTCCGGCGGTTCAGCCGGCGATCTCGCGCATCAGCGTCGCCGTAGCGCTGGGTGTGCGGCCGACCCGCACACCGGCGGCCTCCAGCGCCTCCTGCTTGGCCTGCGCGGTCCCGGAAGACCCGGAGACGATCGCCCCGGCGTGTCCCATCGTTTTTCCCTCCGGCGCGGTGAATCCGGCCACGTAGCCCACCACCGGCTTGGTCATCGACGAGGCGATGAAATCCGCGGCCCGCTCCTCGGCGTCACCGCCGATCTCGCCGATCATGACGACGGCCTCGGTCTCGGGGTCGTCCTCGAAGGCCCGCAGGCAGTCGATGTGCGTCGTACCGACGACCGGGTCCCCCCCGATGCCGACGGCGGTTGTGAAGCCGATGTCCCGCAGCTCGAACATCATCTGGTAGGTGAGGGTGCCCGACTTGCTGACCAGGCCGAGCGTGCCCTCCCGGGCGATGGTGGCTGGGATGATGCCCGCGTTGGACTTGCCGGGGCTGATCAGGCCGGGGCAGTTCGGGCCGATGATCCGGGTGCCGCTGTCCTTGGCGTAGGCCCAGAAGCCGGTTGTGTCGTGCACCGGGATGCCTTCGGTGATGACGACGACCAGGCCGATCCCCGCGTCGACCGCCTCGATCACCGCGGCCTTGGCGAAGCGCGGGGGGACGAAGATCACGCTCACGTCGGCGCCGGTGGCCTGCGCCGCCTCGGCGACCCCGCCGAAGACCGGTACGGCGGTGCCGTCGAAGTCGACCGACTGGCCGCCCTTGCCGGGCGTCACACCGCCGACGATGCGGGTGCCGGAGGCAAGCATCCGGCTGGTGTGCCGGCGTCCCTCTGAGCCGGTCATGCCCTGCACGAGGACCGAGCTGGACTCGGTCAGGAAGATTGCCACGCCGCGGAACCCCTTATGCCCGAGAAGCGAGTTCGGCGGCCCGGCGGGCCGCGCCGTCCATCGTGTCGACCTGCTCCACGAGCGGGTTGGCAGCCTCGTCGAGGATTCGCCGCCCCTCGTCGACGTTGTTGCCGTCCAACCGCACCACCAGCGGCTTGCCGGCTTCCGCACCCAGGATCTCCAGCGCCTGCACGATGCCGTTGGCCACCTCGTCGCAGGAGGTGATCCCGCCGAAGACGTTGACGAACACGCTGCGGACCGCCGGGTCGGACAGGATGATGCCCAGCCCGTCGGCCATCACCTGCGCGGAGGCCCCGCCCCCGATGTCGAGGAAGTTGGCCGGCTTGACGCCGCCGAACTCCTCGCCGGCGTAGGCCACGACGTCCAACGTGCTCATCACCAGGCCGGCGCCGTTGCCGATGATCCCCACCTCGCCGTCGAGCTTGACGTAGTTCAGGCCCTTGGCGACCGCGGCCCGCTCCAGCGGGTCGACCGCGGTGGCGTCGTCCAGATCGGCGTGCTCAGGGTGGCGGAAGTCGGCGTTGCCGTCGAGGGTGACCTTGCCGTCCAGCGCGATGATCGTGCCGTTCGGGTCCTGCACGAGCGGGTTGACCTCGACCAGTGTCGCGTCGGACTCGGTGAAGACCGTCCACAGCGTCTGGGCCACGGCGACGACCTGGTCCGCGACGGCCTCGGGGAAGCGGGCCGCGGCGACGATCTCGCGCGCCTTGGCCTCGTCGACGCCGACGCGGGCGTCGACCGGCACCCGGGCGAGCGCGTCGGGGTTGTCGCGGGCCACCTGCTCGATCTCCACCCCGCCCTCGACCGAGGCCATCGCCAGGAACGTGCGGTTCGCCCGGTCGAGCAGGTAGGAGAAGTAGTACTCCTCGGCGATGTCGCTCGCCTTGGCCACCAGCACCTTGTGCACGGTGTGGCCCTTGATGTCCATCCCGAGGATCTGGGTCGCCTTGGCCTGCGCCTCGTCGGCATCGGCGGCCAGTTGAACACCGCCGGCCTTGCCCCGGCCGCCGGTCTTGACCTGGGCCTTGATGACCACCTGGCCACCGATCTCGGCGGCCGCCGCCCTGGCCTGCTCCGGCGTCGTGGCTACGGCGCCCGGCAGGACCGGTACGCCGTAGCGGGCGAACAGGTCCCGTGCCTGGTACTCGAAGAGGTCCATCTGTGTCCCTGCCCCTCGCCCTGCCGCCGGTGTCGGCCGCAGAGTAGCGAGCCGTCCCAGGCAGTCAGCCCCGCGGGGCGGCGGACCGGCGATCAGGTCCGGGAGCCGCCGACGTTGGCCCGGACCCACTCGACGATGGCCGTCGTCGTGGCGCCCGGCGTGAACACCTTCGCCACTCCGAGCTTGGACAGCTCCGGGATGTCGTCCTCAGGGATGATCCCGCCGCCGAACACCACGATGTCGCGCGCGTCCTGCTCCTCGAACAGGGACATGATCCGGGCGAACAGCGTCATGTGCGCGCCGGAGAGCACCGAGACCCCTACGCAGTCCGCGTCCTCCTGGATGGTGGTCTGCACGATCTGCTCCGGCGTCTGGTGCAGTCCGGTGTAGATGACCTCCATGCCCGCGTCGCGCAGTGCCCGGGCCACCACCTTCGCGCCGCGGTCGTGACCGTCCAGGCCCGGCTTGGCGACGACCACGCGGATCCGCTCACTCATCTCGGGCACCTTTCACGCAGACGTCGTACGGCCGGGCGGGGGACGTCAGCTCGGTCGGGCGGTCGGTGGCCGCCGAGTCGCGGCGAGCCTATCCCGAGCCCGGCAGCACTTCACCGGGCTCGGCCGCGGTGGGACGCGCCAGCGTGGCCCAGCCGGCGACCCCCGCGAAGAGCACCCCGGCAAGCAGGGCCAGCCAACCGCCCGGGCCGAGCTGCAGGTCGTCGTACCGGCCGGCCTGCGTCACCGCGACCAGGCCGCTTCCCAGGAAGTACGCCGACAGCCCGCCGAGGCAGCCCACCGCGGCCAGCCGCGGCCGAAGCGTCACCGCGACCAGGGCGAGCACGAAGACGGTGAGCGCGAGCACCGCCGAGCCGGCCAGGTCCAGCCCGAGCCGTTCGGGCAGCGTCACGTCGGCCGGGACGCTCATCGTCGTGCGGAACCCGCTGGGGCCGACGACCACGTCGTCGGGGGCGTCGTGGGTCGGCGCCACCACCGCCAGTACGCCGGCGAGCGCGGCCACTGCTGCGAGGACCAGTGCCCGCGGCCGCAGCGGGTCGAAGTCGCCGGCGTCCTCCATCGTGGTCCGCGACCAGACCAGCAGCGTTCCGACAAGGGCAAGGACGAGCAGCGCGTACGCCGCCAGCAGCAGGTAGACCGCCAGTCGGGGTTCCACCGCGGTGGTGACCAGCCGCCGGCCCAGGAACACCTCGACCGCACGATGCGACCCGGCCGACCCCAGCTGGTAGAGCTCGCGGATGCCGGTGCCGACCGCCACTGCTCCGGTGGCCCCGAGGGCGGCCAGACCCAGCCGCGGCAGGACGCCCGCGAGCACGCTGACCGCCGCCGCGGCGACGGTCAGGGGCCAGAGCAGGGCGAGCAGCCGGTCGAGCGGGGGCGCCGTGACGACCTCGCGCCCGACCTCGGCGTACGGGAGGAAGGCGGCGACGGCAACCGTCAGCGCTGCGAGCAGCGCGAGCGCAGCCACCACGCGGGCCAGCGGTGGCACCGGGCCGACGACGTGCCGCGGAGCCGGGGCGGAGTTGTCCGGCCGGGTCGACGGGCGGGCCGGCCCGGTGGCCGCGCGCCCAGCCTTGGCCGGGCGGGCGGCCTTGGCCGGGCGGACAGCCTTGGCCGGGGGGCCAGCCTTGGCCGGCCGACGTGCCTTGGACATGTCCTCCCCCGCCGGTTCCCACTCACCATTTGTGTGGGCTCGATCACCGATCGCTGACATCGCTCGCTGGCCCCGTCGGCGGCGACCGTAGCAACCGCGGGTGGACTTGATTTGACCTAGATGGGTGGTTACGGTTCGGTCACGGAGCCATTCAGCTGGCTTCATTGTCATGTGGTCCGCAGAGTTCACCGGCGGTCCACCGCCTGCGTCGCACCGTAGTCGCCGCCCGATCGCTACCCGTGCCGCCCACCGGGGAGCACGGTCGGTCGGAGGGATGCCGCAGGATCGGATCGAGTAGCAGAAGGGTGCTGTGTGTCGCGCCACGCCGTGCCTCGACCCTCCCGAGGTGTTCCGCAGCTGCCGACCCGCAAGGCACCGCTTCTCCTCATTGCCGCGGTTGCCGGGGCCCTGTTCGCGGCCACGCCGCTCAGCCTCGGCTCGGCGGCTGACCAGAACATCGCCGCCGACACCCCGATCGCCATGCTCGCGCCGGCGCAGAGCGGAGGTATCGGCAGCGACGCCGGGCTGCCGGTGGACGGCAACGGTGAAGCGGTGGCCCGCAAGGAGCTCACCGAGGCCGAGGCCGAAAGTCGGCTGAGGGTGCTGGCCGCGGACCGCGCCTCACGCGCAGCGGCCCGGGCCGCGCTGGCCGCCCCCGAGTTCGTACTGCCGACTACCGGCCGGCTCACCAGCTGTTTCTGCATGCGCTGGGGGACGATGCACTGGGGCATCGACATCGCCGCACCGATGATGACGCCGATCTACGCCGCAGCCGACGGCGTGGTCACCGAGGCCGGCCCGGCCAGCGGCTACGGCAACGCGATCTACCTTCAGCACGAGAACGGCGACGTCACCGTCTACGGGCACATGGAGGTCGTCGCCGTACAGGCCGGTGACCTCGTCTCGGCCGGGCAGCTCATCGCCAACGTCGGCTCACGGGGATTCTCGACCGGCCCGCACCTGCACTTCGAGGTCTACGTCGGCGGCCTGGACGGCGAGCGGACGGACCCGGTCGCGTGGCTGGCCGAGCGCGGCGTCACGGTCTGATCCACCCGCGCACGTTCGCCGGCCGAGAGGTCGTCGGCCTCAGAGTTTGACGACGGGCGCGTAGCGCAGCAGCAGCCGCTTGGTGCCCGACGTTCCGAAGTCGATCGTCGCCTCCGCCTTGTCGCCCGCACCCCTGGTCTCCACCACCGTCCCCAGCCCGAAGGCATCGTGGCTGACCCGGTCCCCGACCGACAGCGCCACCACGGCGCGGTTGCCCACCCCGCCGCGGAGCCCGCCGCGCGACAGCGCAGCGGCCGCCACCCGCGCCTGCGCGGAGTCGGTGCCGGAGAACCGGCGCTCGCGTTCGGGTTCGGTCCGCACCCAGTGCACGAGCTCCGCGGGCACCTCGTCGAGGAACCGCGACGGCGGGTTGTACGACGGCTGCCCCCACGCTGTCCGCGACATGGCTCGGGACATGTGCAACCGGCGCTGAGCCCGGGTAATCGCGACGTAGGCCAGCCGCCGCTCCTCCTCGAGCTCCGCGGGTTCACCGAAGGTGCGCAGGTGCGGGAAGATCCCGTCCTCGAGGCCGGTGAGGAACACCACCGGGAACTCCAATCCCTTGGCGGTGTGCACCGTCATCATCAGGACCGCCCCCGGCTGCGGCCCGTCCCCCTCCGTCGCGGCCGGGATCTCGTCGGCGTCGGCCACCAGGGAGACCTGCTCGAGGAACTCGGCCAGGGTGCCGTCCGGGCGCTGCTGCTCGAACTCGGCGGCAACCGACACCATCTCGTTGAGGTTGTCCACCCTCCCCTCGTCTTGTGGATCGGTGCTGGCCTGCAGCTCGGCGAGGTAGCCGGTGCGGTCGAGGACCGCCTCGAGCAGGTTGCTCGGCCCGGCCCCGTCCCCGGCCAGGGACCGCAGCTCGGCCATCAGCGTGGTGAACTCGGTGATCGCCGCGACCGATCGGGGGTTGATCCCGGGCGCCTCACCGCAGTGCTCGAGCGCCGCCGGGAAGCCGATCCGCTCCCGCGAGGCCAGCGCCTCGACGCAGGCCTCGGCCCGCTGCCCGATGCCGCGGCGGGGGGTGTTGAGGATCCGGCGCAGGCTGACGACGTCGGCCGGGTTCACGATCGTCTTGAGGTAGGCCAGCGCGTCACGGACCTCGCGGCGCTCGTAGAAGCGCACGCCGCCGACGACGCGGTACGGGAGGCCGACCCGGATGAAGATCTCCTCGAAGACCCGGGACTGGTTGTTCGTCCGGTAGAACACCGCCACGTCGCCCGGGCGCACACCCTCGGTGTCGCCCAGCGTGTCGATCTCGCCGGCCACCCAGGCCGCCTCGTCGTGCTCGTTGTCCGCGACGTAGCCCTGGATCAACTCCCCCGCGCCCTGGTCGGACCAGAGGTTCTTGGGTCGGCGGCCGCAGTTGCGGCCGATGACGGCGTTGGCGGCCTGCAGGATCATCTGGGTCGAGCGGTAGTTCT
>JAABUS010008209.1_pt1 | contig 11542 bp, 10 predicted proteins | sample 5560161 | NCBI WGS metagenome assembly JAABUS01 (sample SAMN10711885, study PRJNA513376) | rock metagenome | isolation source: Antarctica rocks | place: Antarctica: Victoria Land, Trio Nunatak nord | collected 2016-01-04
CGCCGACTACTACGCCGCGATCGCCGGGCCGATGCTCGAATGGTCGGGCCGCCGCCCGATCAGTCTGGTGCGATGCCCACAGGGACGCGCCAAACACTGCTTCTTCCAGAAGCACGACGCGGGATCGTTCGGCGACCTCGTCAAACAAGTGCCGATCCCGGAAAAGGACGGAGGCACGGAAAACTATCTGTACGTCGATGACGCCGCGGGGCTGGTCGCTTGCGTGCAGATGGGGACGATCGAATTCCACGGCTGGGGATCGAAGATCGGCGCGCTCGAACGACCCGACCGTCTAGTGTTCGACCTCGACCCCGACGAAGGCCTCGGGTTCGACGCGGTCAAGGCGGCGGCGGTCAAGCTGCGCGGGTTGCTCGCGGACATGGGATTGATCACATTTCCGCTGCTGTCGGGAGGCAAGGGGCTGCACGTCGTCGCGCCATTGGACGCCACCGCCGAGTGGGACGCGGTCAAGGATTTCGCCAGCCGGTTCAGCAAGGCGTTGGCGCAGGCGGAGCCCGAATATTTCACCGCCAACATCCGCAAGGTCGAGAGGAAGGGCCGCATCTTCCTCGACTGGCTGCGCAACCAGCGCGGCGCAACCGCGATCATGCCCTACTCCGCGAGGGCGCGGCCCGGGGCGACGGTGTCGGCACCGATCTGGTGGGACGAGCTCGACAGGTACAAAGGCGGCGATTTCCGCATCGGTGACGTGGATGCGCTGCTGGAACGCGCGGGGTCGAAAGAATTGCAGGGCTGGGGCGAGGCGAAGCAGGCGCTGCCGAGCGTTTAGCAGGAACTCGTCATCCCCGTGCAGGCGGGGACCTCGATGGAGTACACACACCGCGTCAGAGGCCCATCGAGGTCCCCGCTTTCGCGGGGATGACGGAGTGGCTCGGTGATCGCTTGGGGAAGGTTTAGTTCAAAACTTACCTCTCTAAGCTATAGCGCGCTCGTGACGACTTCCACTACAGACCCCCGCCCGCCATCCGCGGTCAGCGACGGAACCGGTATTGCCGGGCTCGTCGGGCTGGCCGTCTGGGTCGTGATCGCCCGCATTTACGGCATGTCCGGCCCGCACGCGGCGCTCACCGCGCTGCTCGCTTGCGGCGTGCCGATGGTGCTCTGGTCGATCCTCGTCGACCGCGTCCACCGCAACCCGGGCACGGGCATCGACTGGGACGCACCGCCGCGGCCGTTACGCGAAACGCTCGACGTCAGCCTGGTCAAGCTGGGCGGGCTGTTCGCGACCTGGGGCGGGATCGCGGTCGCCTACGCGATCGGGCGCTGGTACTGGCAGGGCAACTACCTGTTCGCGATGCGCATGCTCAGCTGGGGCATCGTACCCGTCGCGATCGCAGCGGTGCCGTACGTGATCTGGCTCGACCGCAGGCTCGTCGAACCTCGCGACAACGCCTGGCACTTCGGCCAGATGCTGGTTGGCGGCACGGGCCGCGACAAGCCGGACGCGGCGCGCATCCACGAACATCTGCGCCAGTGGTTCGTCAAAGCCTTCTTCCTCGCGTTCATGCTGTCGATCATACCCGGTAACTGGGCCGACGCGGTGCGCTGGCCGAACTGGGAAATCGTCCAGAACCCGGTCAGTCTGGCGCGCTACCTGATCGGCGCGATGTTCATGATCGACGTGACGTTCGCGACCGTCGGCTACCTGCTGACGATGCGCACGCTGGATGCGCATATTCGGAGCGCCAGCCCGTTCGCGTCCGGATGGGCGGCGGCGTTGATCTGCTACCCGCCGTTCATCCTGATGGGTCAGGGCAGCCCCTTCGACTATCAACGCGGCACCGCGGACTGGAGCTGGTGGCTGCAGGGGCACCCGGTCGTGTTGGGACTGTTCGGGTTCGTGCTGGTCGCGCTGACCGCGTTCTACGCCTGGGCGACGGTCGCGTTCGGGTTGCGCTTTTCCAACCTGACGCATCGCGGCATCCTGACGCACGGCCCGTACGCGATAACCAAGCACCCGGCCTATCTGGCGAAGACGACGTTCTGGTGGTGCGCGTCGCTGCCGTTCTTGAGCGTCGCGGGCAGCCTGACCGAAGCCGCGCGCAACAGCGCCATCCTGGCGATCGTCACCGGCGTCTACTACTGGCGCGCGCGGACGGAAGAACGGCATTTGGGGCTTGACCCGGCATATCGCGTTTACGCGGCGTGGATGGAGCGCAACGGACCCGTGCCGCGCCTGATCGCATGGGCGCGCGGGAAGCCGGACCCGGTCGCTGTCGCTGTCGCGGCGGAGTGAGCTAGGCCAGGGTCATCCTGTCAGAAGCTCATTTCGCCGTAGATGCGCGAGATGTCTCCGTTCCATTCGCCGTTGAATCGTTCGAGCAGGCGCGTGGCGGGGGATTTGCCCGTTGCGATCGTTTCCCGAAGCGGGTCGAGGAAGCCGCCTTCATTGTCGCCCGACGCATTGAGCCGGGCGCGCGCGGAGAGGCCGACGGCGGCGATGTCGAGGATGCGCGCGCCCAGATCGCGCAACGTGCCTCCGCCGGGCACGGCCGCTGCAAGACCTTGCTTGGGCACCGCGTCGCGCAAATGCTGCCGCTCCTCGATCGACCACGCGCTGACTTCGTCCCACGCCGCGTCGAGCGCATTCTGGTCGTAGAGCAACCCGACCCACAAAGCGGGCAACGCGCAGATCTTGCTCCAGCGCCCGCCGTCCGCGCCGCGCATTTCGAGAAAGCTTTTGAGGCGCACTTCGGGAAACGCGGTGGACAGATGGTCGACCCAGTCGCCCATGCGCGGACGCTCGCCGGGGAGGATCGACAGTCTGCCGTCGAGGAAATCGCGGAACGAAAGCCCTGCCGCGTCGAGATATCTGCCGTCGCGAAAGACGAAATACATCGGAACGTCGAGCGCGTAGTCGCAGTAGCGTTCGTAGCCGAACCCGTCTTCGAACACGAACGGCAACATGCCCGTGCGGTGCGGGTCCGTGTCCGACCAGATGTGCGACCGGAACGACTGGTATCCGTTGGGGCGACCTTCCGTGAACGGCGAATTGGCGAACAGCGCGGTGGCGAGGGGTTGCAGGGCGAGCCCGACCCGGAATTTGCGCACCATGTCGGCTTCGGACGCGTAGTCCAGATTGACCTGGATCGTGCACGTGCGCAGCATCATGTCGAGCCCGAGCGTGCCGACGCGCGGCATGTGGTTCAGCATGATCTTGTACCGCCCCTTGGGCATGACGGGCAGGTCGGCGCGCGCCTTGTCCGGCCACATGCCCAGGCCCAGGAAGCCCAGGCCGAGCTTCTCGCCGACCGCCTTGACCTGGTTCAAGTGGCGTCCGGCCTCGGCGCAGGTGAGATGCAGGTTTTCGAGCGGCGCGCCCGACAGTTCGAACTGGCCCGCAGGCTCCAGGCTGACGCTGCCGTCGAATCCGGACAGCGCGATGACGCGCTTGATTCCGTCTGGCCCGTCTTCCTCGACGGGCGTCCAGCCGAACTCGGTCATCGCCATCAGGAGGTCGCGAATGCCGCCGGGCTCCTCCCAACTCGGCGCACCGTGATCGGCGGTGCGATAGACGAATTTTTCGTGCTCGGTGCCGATGCGCCAGCGTTCCGCAGGCTTCTCGCCGCCTGAAAATACCGCGAGCAGGTCCGCGCGGCTCTCGATCCTGGGATCGTCGGACTCGGTGTCGATGCGCGTCGTCATGCGTGGCGCTTAGCTACGGGGTTGCGCTTGCGCCAGCGGCCAATCCCCGCTTGCCGCCATCCACGCGGCGATCGCTGCCACCGCCGCCGTGTCGGCGCGCAGAATGCGGGGGCCGAGCGAGATCGCCCGGGCGGACGGGTGCGCGGAGATGCCGGCCACTTCCTCATCCGTGAAACCGCCCTCGGGGCCGATCAGGATCGCGGATGGAGCGGGGTGCGCGATCCCCGCACCCTCACCGCGCTCGCTGGCGAACAGCAGCGCGCGGTCGGCGGGCCAGTCGACGAGCAGCGCGTCCAGCGTCACGGCTTGCGCCAGTTCGGGCAGCGCGGTGCGTTCGCACTGTTCCGCCGCCTCGACGATGTGAGCGCGGAGGCGGTCGTGTTTGACAGCGCGGACGATCGTGCGCGCGGTGACGACGGGTACGATCCGCGCGACGCCGAGTTCGGTCGCCCGTTCGACGATCCACTCCAGACGCCCGTGCTTGATCGGCGCGAAGCACAGCCACAGGTCTGGCACGGGTTCGCGCGAACGCAGGTGCCGCAGGATGCGGACCTGCGCTGCCTTGCGATGCGCGTGCCCGATCTCCGCAATCCATTCGCCCGTGCGGTCGTCGAACAGTTTGACGGGCGCGCCGTCCGTCAGGCGGAGGACGTTGACGAGGTAGTTGGATTGCGGGGGATCAAGCGTGAGAGTGACGTCTTGCGCGAGTTCGGCATCGACGAAGAGCCGGGGCAGGCTGTGCGGAGGCCAGGCGGGAGTAGCGGGCATGGCGCCTTCTACCTGTTCCTCCCCGGCACGGGGAGGATTTAAGTGACTCCGTACCGGTGCACTGCCATTCCGCCTGCATGACGACGGACACTGTTCCCGATAGCGAACGCAGCGGCCTCATCGGCGCGCTCCCGGCCTCGCTGCGCCCCTACGCGTCGTTGATGCGCCTGGATCGTCCGATCGGGGCTTGGCTGCTGTTCTGGCCGTGCGCGTGGAGCGTCGCGTTGAGCGGGGGTGCGATCCGACGCTGGGACCTGATCGCCTGGTTCGCACTCGGCGCGTGGGTGATGCGGGGGGCGGGGTGCGTCTACAACGACATCGTCGATCGCGATCTCGATGCCCAGGTCGAACGCACGCGCGCCCGTCCGCTGGCAAGCGGGCGCGTGAGTGTCCGCGGCGCGTGGGTGCTGCTTGGCGTGCTGAGCCTCATCGGGCTGATCGTACTGATCCAGCTCCCGCCGCTCGCCGCGGGGATCGCGATGGCCAGCCTGCTGCTCGTCGCGGCGTACCCTTACATGAAGCGCATCACATGGTGGCCGCAGGCGTGGCTCGGGCTCGTCTTCTCATGGGGCGCGCTCGTCGGCTGGGCGGCGGTCGCGGACGCGCTGCCGACGGCGGCGCTCTTGCTCTACCTCGGCAGCATCTTCTGGGTCGTCGGCTACGACACGATCTACGCGCTGCAGGACGTGGAGGACGATGCCCTCGTCGGCGTGCGCTCGTCGGCACGCGCGCTGGGGCCGCATGCGCGGGGCGGGGTGGCGTTGTTCTATACGGCGGCGCTATCGTGCTGGGCGGGGGCGTTCTGGTTGGTGTGGCCGCAGCGTCTGCCTCTGCTCGGCCTGGTGCCGATCGCGATGCACCTGACATGGCAGGTCGCGACGCTTCGCCCGGACGACGGCGGGGACGCATTGGCGAAGTTCCGGAGCAACCGTTTCGCCGGGCTGCTCATGTTCCTGGCCTGCTTCGTCGTCGGCCAGCCCAGCTAGCTTTCGCGCGTTCCGCACCTTACGTCCGTCGCATGCTGACATCTCAACAAGCCGCCGAGCGTGCGACCGCTCTCGTCGAACGCGCCACGCGCGCCGGGGCGGATGCCGCCGATGCGATCTACGTCGCGAACGCGTCGACCGAGGTCCAAATCCGGCTCGGCAAGCTCGAAGATGTCGGCCGGTCGGAGGGCGAGGAGATCGGCCTGCGCTTCTTCGTCGGTCACCGCGTCGCCAGCGTGTCGTCGTCCGATCTGTCCGACACCGCGCTGACCGCGCTCGTCGAACGCGCCGCGGCGATGGCACGCGAGGCGAGCGAGGACATTTTCGCCGGGCTCGCCCCTGGCGACCGGCTGTTCCGGGGCGAACAACCCGACCTGGACAGCGACGACGGCGGCGATCCGCTCCCCACTGCCCTGCGCACCCGCGCGGAAGAAGCGGAGGACGCGGCGCGCAGCATCGACGGCGTCACCAACAGCGAAGGCGGCAGCGCGAGCGCCGGGCGCAGCGTCATCGCGCTCGCCACCAGCCACGGCTTTTCGGGCGCGTACACGAGCAGCGGCTATTCGACGTCCGCCAGCGTCATCGCCGGTACGGGCGAGGGCATGCAGCGCGACTACGCGTCTCATTCCGCGCGACACGAATCGGACATGGAGGCGCCAAGCGAGATCGGTCGCCGGGCGGGTACGCGTGCGGTCGCGCGGTTGAACCCGACGGGCGTGCGCAGCGGTGTCATGCCGATCGTTTTCGATCCGCGTGTGTCGTCCGGAATGCTCGGGCATCTCGTCGGCGCGATCACGGGCGGGGCGATTACGCGCGGCACGAGTTTTCTAAAGGACAAGCTCGGCGCGCAAATCTTCGCATCGGGTGTCACGATCAGCGACGATCCGCTCCGCCCGCGCGGTCGGCGCTCCAAACCGTTCGACGGCGAAGGTCTGCCCACTGCGCCGCGCGACATCGTCGCGGACGGTGTGCTGACGGGCTGGCTTCTCGACAGCGCGTCGGCGCGCCAGCTCGGGCTGGAACCGACGGGCCATGCCAGCCGCGGCGTCGGCGGTCCGCCGGGCGCGTCGACGACCAACTTGTACATGCACGCAGGCGAGGTCACGCCCGAAGCGTTGATGGCCGACATCGGCGAAGGGCTTTACGTCACCGAGCTGATCGGAATGGGGGTGAACCCGGTGACAGGCGACTACAGCCGCGGCGCGTCCGGGTTCCACATCGTAGACGGCAAGATCGGAGCGCCCGCGGCGGAAATTACCATCGCGGGCAATCTGCTGGAGATGTTCGCTGCGCTTCGCCCTGCCGACGACCTGCGCTTCCGCACGGGCGTCGACGCGCCGACGCTGCGCATCGACGGAATGACGGCCGCCAGTGCCTGATCAAGACGGTGCTTGACGATCTGACTGCGGTGGTGGCGGAAGCAGGAGCACTCGCACTTGCCCGCATCGGCGGGAATTACCGGCGCTGGGACAAGACGCCGGGACACCCGGTGTGCGACGTCGACATCGCGGTCGACGCGTTTCTGCGCGAGCGGTTGGCGATGCTGGACCCGCAAGCCGCCTGGCTGTCGGAAGAGACGATCGACGATCCGGTGCGGCTGGGTCGGCGGCGCGTGTGGATCGTCGATCCGATCGACGGCACGCGCGATTATCTGCGCCGCCGCGACGGCTGGTGCGTGTCGGCGGCGCTGGTCGAGGATGGGCAGCCGATCCTCGGCGTGCTGGTCGCGCCGTCGCGCGGCGAGACTTGGGTGGCCGAGGCAAAGAAAGGCGCCACGTGCAACGGCGTGCCGCTGCGCCCAGGCGACCGTACCGAGCTTGCGGGTGCGCGTTTTCCGACCGACGCCTTGCCCCGCACGCATCGCGATCTGATCGCGGTGGCCAAGCCCAATTCGATCGCGCTGCGCATCGCCATGGTCGCGGCGGGGCAGGCGGATCTGCTGGTGACGCACCGTTGGGGCCACGAATGGGACATCGCCGCCGCCGCGCTGATCGCGCGCGAGGCAGGCGCGGCGATTACGGATGCGTGCGGCGTGCCGATGCGATTCAACACCCGGTCGGCGCAGGCGTTCGGGATGATCGTCGCCGCGCCCGGTATCTACGAACAGGCGTTGCAGCGATTCTCATTGAAAGAAGCCCCTCCCCTTTAGGGGAGGGGCTTAATACCCTCCGATCGGTGCCACGTTCAGCCGCGCGATCTCGATCTTTGGACACCGGTCCATCACGACCTTCAGCCCCGCCGCTTCGGCCCGCGCCGCCGCGTCCTCGTCGATGACCCCGAGCTGCATCCACACCGACCGCGCACCCGCCGCGATCGCCTGGTCCACCGCTTCGCCCGCGTCCGCCGATTTGCGGAAAATGTCGACCATGTCGATCGGCTCGCCGATCTGCGACAGCTCGCGCCAGACATATTCGCCGTGGATGTGTTCGCCCGTGATCTGCGGGTTGACGGGGAATACGCGGTAGCCGTGCGTGCCCAGGAACTTCATCACCTGGTTCGATGCCCGGTCGGGGCGGTCGGACGCGCCGACCAGCGCGATCGTGCGCGTATGGGACAGCAGGTCGGCAATCTCGTCGTCGGTGGTCAGCGGCATCGGCGCATCCTTTCGCAACTCGTCATCCCCGCGAAAGCGGGGACCCCGATGAGGCACACACACCGCATGTCAACCCGTCGAGGTCGCCGCTTTCGGGCCCCACGAAAGTACTACTTTCGTGGCAGCCCTTTCGCGGGGATGACGGGGAGGGGTCAACCTCTATTCTTGACCTGGTTCAGCGCCGCCAGCACGCGCGTCGCCAGCCCTGCGAACAGCTCCGCTTCGTTTCCCGTACCCGCCGCCATCGGCACCCCCGCATCCGAACTTTCCCGAATACCGATCCGCAGCGGAACGCGGCCGAGGAACGCGATGCCCAGCCGCGCCGCTTCCGCTTCCGCGCCGCCCGATCCGAACGGGTCGGAAACTTCGCCGCAATGCGGGCACGCGTAGCCCGCCATATTCTCGATCAGCCCGAGCACGGGAACGCCCAACTTGCCGAACAGGTCGATCGCACGCGCCGCGTCGATCAGCGCCAGGTCCTGCGGCGTCGACACGATCACCGCTCCCGCTGGTTTGTATTTCTGCATGAGCGACAGCTGCACGTCGCCCGTTCCCGGCGGCAGGTCGACGACGACGATCTCGACATCGTCCCAATGCGCGTCGAGCAGCTGGCCCAACGCGGTCGACACCATCGGCCCGCGCCACGCGAGCGCGGCACCCGGCTCGACGATCTGCCCGATCGACAGCATCCGGACGCCGTGCGCGCGCACCGGAACCATGCGGTTGTCGATCGCGTCCGGTTTGCCGGACACTCCCATGAGGCGCGGTTGCGAGGGGCCGTAGATGTCGGCGTCGACCAGTCCGACGTCGCGCCCCGTCCGCGCCAGCGCGACCGCGAGATTGGCGGATATCGTCGACTTGCCCACCCCGCCTTTGCCCGATCCGACCGCTATGAGAACGCGGTCGCGCTTCTGCGTGGTCATCGCAACCCGCACTTCGTCGATCCCGGCAACACCGGACGCGAGCACGCGCAGCTCTGTTTCCAACGCGTCGCGGGCGGAGGCATCCAGTCCCGTGGCATCGACGACGATGCTCGCGCGGCCGCCTTCAACGCGCTGCGCGGCAACGCGGGAGGCGGCGGAATGCGCGGCCAAAGCGGCGGACAAAGCGGCGGACAAAGCGGCGGACAAAGGGGATGCGGCCATGGTCCGCGGATTAGTCTGTCCGCGTCCGTACGCCACTGTTATTCGTCGGGGCGTCTACCTATAAAAGATGGATGAAGAAATTTCTGTGGTGGACCGTGCCCGTCGGCGCGTTGATCAACGAAGACAAAGGCGGTCCCTGGGGTTCGTCGGGCGGCGGACGCGGGGCTGGCGGCGGTAATGGCGGTGGCGGCGATAATGGTGGCGGGGACGGCCCGCGCAACCCATGGAGCCAGCCGCCGCGCAAGCGCCCGACAGGCGCCGGGTCCAACGTGACGTCGCTCGACGATTTCCTGAAAAAGAGCCGCGAGAAGTTCGGCGGTGGCGGCGGTCGCGGAAGTCTGCCGAATTTCGGCGGGCATCCGATCTGGGCGTACATCGCGGGCGGGCTCGTCCTTCTGTGGTTCGCCTTCACGTCCATCCACCGCATCGGCCCCCAGGAACGCGGTGTCGTCACCACGCTGGGGTCTTACTCCAACACGCTCGGGCCGGGCATGCAGATCACCTGGCCCGCTCCCATCAGCCAGGTGCAGATCGTCGACGTCGCGGGCATCCGCGTTATCGACGTCGGCGGCACGTCGACCGGGGCCGCTGAAAACCTGGTGCTGACGGGTGATCAGAACATCATCGATCTGGCCTATTCGATCCGCTGGAACATCGCCGATCCCGAGCTTTATCTGTTTCAGCTGAACGATCCCGACACGACGATCCGGGAGATTGCGGAAAGCGCGATGCGGGCGGTTGTCGCCAACGTTTCGCTCGACGACGCGATCGGGGCACAGCGCAGTCAGATCGAACAGGACGTCGAACGCCGCATGCAGGACATCCTGAACGGTTATCGTTCGGGCGTCGCCATCCAAGGCATCGCAATCCGTCAGGCCGACCCGCCCGAAGCCGTCAATCGGGCGTTCAAGGAAGTATCCGCGGCACAGCAGGACGCGCAATCGTACATGAACCAGGCACGCGCCTATGCGCTTCAGCTCACCGCCAAGGCGCAGGGCGAGGCGGCGCAGTTCGACAAGGTCTACGAGCAGTATCGACTCGCTCCCGATGTCACCCGCCGCCGCATGTACTACGAGACGATGGAGCAGGTGCTGAGCAAGGTCGACAAGACGATCGTCGAGACGAACAACGTCACGCCTTATCTGGCGCTTCCCGACGTGGCGCGCCGTGCGCCGTCGGCAAGTCAGTCCCGGGCCGCCGACCAAGCCGCCGAGACGCCGACTGGGGCCGCGCGATGACGACCAGAATGTGGACCAACCCGATCGCGCTGGCGTTCGCTGCGATCGTGGCGCTCATCCTGCTGTCGGCGACGTTCGCCATCGTGCCGGAGACCAGGACCGCGCTGATCGTTCGCTTCGGCGAGGCGCAGACGGTGGTCAACCGGTACCAGGCGCGTCAGGATTTCGGCAATACGGGGGCCGGCATCATCGCGCGCGTCCCGTTCATCGACAAGATCGAATGGGTCGACAAGCGCGTGCAGTCGATCGACATGGATCGCCAGCTGGTCCTGTCCACGGACCAGCTCCGGCTCGAAATCGACGCGTTCGCGCGTTACCGCATCGTCGACGCGCTGAAGATGTACAAGGCGGCGGGGAGCCAGGAGAACGTGTCCGCCGCGCTTCGCCCGATCCTTGGTTCCGCGTTGCGCAACGAGCTCGGCAAGCGGCCGTTCGCCGCGCTGCTCAGCCCGGAACGTGGCCAGGTCATGCAGAACATCCGCACCGGCCTCGACCGTGTCGCGGGGCAGTACGGCGCGCAGATCATCGACGTGCGCATCAAGCGTGCCGATCTTCCCGAAGGCGATCCGTTGCAGGCGACCTACGCCCGCATGCGTTCGGCGCGCGAGCAGGAAGCGCGTTCGATCCGTGCTCAAGGCGCCAAGTCGGCGCAGATCATCCGCGCCGATGCCGATGCCGAAGCCTCCGCGACCTACGCCAACAGTTTCGGCAAGGACCCGGATTTCTACGACTTCTACCGCGCGATGCAGTCCTATCAGATCACGTTCGTCAACAACGGGCAGGGCGGACGCATGGGATCGTCGAACATCGTCCTGTCGCCGGACAACGAATATCTGCGCGAGTTTCGCGGACGCGCGCGATGACTCGTTCCATCATTCAATCCGCGTTCAGCCGCTTCATCTAGCCTGCCCATGAACGTTGCGGCCATCAGTCAGGGTGGCCGACACGTTACAACCCAAGGAGCCGATTATAGTGCGTTACGCTTATGGCATCACCGCCGCCTTGCTGCTCGGCGGCACCGCCCTCACTCTTAGCACCGGCGTCGGTGCGCAGGTCGCGCAGAACGAGCCGGGGATGATCTCAAGCCAGCCTCCGGGTGTCGGGGCGCCGATGAGCTTCGCCGATCTTGCCCACCGGCTGCAGCCA
>JAABUS010008210.1_pt1 | contig 11539 bp, 12 predicted proteins | sample 5560161 | NCBI WGS metagenome assembly JAABUS01 (sample SAMN10711885, study PRJNA513376) | rock metagenome | isolation source: Antarctica rocks | place: Antarctica: Victoria Land, Trio Nunatak nord | collected 2016-01-04
AACTCCACTGTCCACTACTATCCTATCGCAACGCAAAGGAGGAGTGGACCGCTGACCCACACCAGCTCATGCTCACAGCCCGAACCCCACACCTCCCCTCCCTCCTCCCGCTCTTCCTCTCCCTCCTCCCTTCGCCGCGCTCCTCCTCCCTCTCAGACCCCTCCCCCATCGCCCCTCCCCACCCCACCGCTCCACATCCCCTCCTCTCAGCGCAAGACAACCAAGGCAACACCGCGCTGCACTACGCCTCCGCCTACGGACAGCTGAAGTCCGTGCGCGCGCTGCTGGCGGCGGGAGCGCAGCCGGGGCGAAGGAACGCCTGGAGTTGGATGCCGGTTACTTATAGTTTGACGGTGCAGGCGGAGGTGTACTTTAAGGGGTTGTTGGGGGAGGCGGGGAAGAGGAGGGAGGGGGAGGGGAGGGCGAGTGTGGAGGAGAGGAGGGAGGGGCTCAGGAGAGGGGGGGTGAGGATGGTGGGTGGTGGGGAGGGGGAGGGGAGGGAGAGGGCAGGGAGTTTGGAGTAGGAGTTCTTTGGGGGGGGGAGGGGAGAGGGTGGGGTGGTGATGAATGAGTGGGTTTCCAGTGGGTGCTAGATTTCGCGGCGATCACTGCTTGAGTTGTTCTCGTGCTACTTTCGTGAGATCCTCCGACTGTGTCACTGAAGTGCTTTGACGTTTGAACGCTTTGGCAATGGGCCTTTGCTGGTTAGTCAATTCATCGCTTATACGTGAATACGTTTCATTTGGGAAGCGCAAGGTGATTCGTCAACCTAGATGGCCTCTGAAGCTTAGTAACCCGCCAGGGCATGGTATTCTACTCTCTATCTGTATAGGCTGCTCTATATGAGTGGATGCGATGCAGAGCTCTGTAGCCATCCCATATCTACAAAAGGGCGTCCAGCATATGTACAAACCAGGTCATCGTGGGAGACCTATTTCCTCCGCTTCATCGTCTTCTCGCACATCTCCAGGAGACCGTCTTTGGCTTCTGAATCGGGGAAGCCGCTGATGGCTTGGGCTGCCTTGTCAGCGTATCCTTGGGCAAGAGCTCGAGTTTGGTCGAGGCCGTCACTTCGTGAAACGATGTCGCGAGCCTATATCTCGTCAGCCGCACCGGTCAAGAACGTAAGACTGAGAGACGCACCATCTGCACGTCGCCATCGCCGGCAAACTTCCGGCCTACCAAAACACCTAGCTCTTGGTGCCGCTTCCAGGCAAACAGAAGTGGCGCAGTTGCGAGTCCGAGCTCTAGATCTGCGCCTGCAGGCTTTCCCAGCTCGTTCCCACTGACGGTATAATCCAGCATATCATCCACCAATTGGAAAGCTAGACCGAGATTCCTCCCGTATGCATATGCTGCTTCCACCACTTCTGGCGAGCATTGACCCAGTAACGCCGCCGCTCGACATGATTTGCTGATTAGACTCGCAGTCTTAAGGTATGTCTTCTGCAGGTAGTATGTGATTGTGTCCTCCGTCCAGACGGGGTTTGCTTCATCCTGAGCTGTGTTTTTCAGCTGCATGAATTCTCCTTCAACCAAATTCGCAATGACGGTTGCCAAAAGCTCAATGACCTCGGCGTCTCGTAATCTCGCTAGCGCTACAGACGCCCTCCCCAGGAGAAAGTCCCCTGCCAGGACTGCCATTTTATTTCCAAATGACAGATTTGCTGAAGGTGATGATCGTCGAGAATCCGAGTTATCTATTACATCATCATGAAGGAGCGACGCCGTATGTATGAGCTCTGTAATCTCCGCCAGCCGTCTTTGGGACGGAAGTATATCTGAACCTCTGAAGTAATCTGTCATGGGGGGGCCTAATGGGTTACTGATTGGAGATGAAGGATTGGTGTCTGAAAGCACGGCAGGCGGAGAAATAGGAGTATTGACAATGGCCGCAGAAGGTGTCCCAGGCTGTCCTGCGCTTTTAGATGTCAGCGATACAGCTCGAGACATGAGCAGCACTAGAAGTGGCCGCATGTTTTTCCCTTCTGCATTGGCATAGTATTTTGCGACTGTGTCCAGAATTGGATGGCCTGATCCTAGGAGCTGCTGTATGTTTTTGTTCAGGAACTTCATCTCTTTTCCTACAATCCGGAATGGATCTATTGACACTCCAGCAAGCTTACTGTCCGTTGTCGGTCCATTGCTGAAGACGTTCTGTACCACAGACACAGCTTGGGCCATTGTTGATTGGTTACGCCGTCTGGAAGGGTGATAGAGCTTTTGTAAAGAAGATAGCGAGCGGCGTAGAAGATATGGAGATATAGGCCGAAGACATTCGGGACATAGGTGCTGGGGGTGGAACGCCCCATATGAGACTGCTCTGGCCCTCATGTCTGGATCTTCGACGGGCTTGGGAACGTTCTGTAGATTCGGTCATTGGGAGAGAAGAACGATGATAGTAAGTAGAGTGGCGTCCTTAATGTGTCTCACGAATTCTGTGCCCCGCAAAGAACCAGCGTATACATGTCTTGGACACTGAGGAATTACTCTCAGTGCTAGCTCGTTAGCCCAACTTTTTGTCGAAGGTCCCACTGAAGATCTGCAGCAAGGATCATCGTCGGGCCGCATCTGCGCCAAGTCTCATCCTCGCGTCTACACTAAAATAGATACAGGTTGTCTCTACATCTCTGAAACTGGTGATTACGAGATCTGTACCCTTCGATGGTTCTCCTCATCATGACGCCTGCCGTTGTGGCAGCTGTCCAAGCTTGTTATCAGCGACATGAGCTTCCAATTGAACTCGACAATGCATGCGAACCATCCTTGAGCGACCCAGCTATTGGGAAACCCATATCCCATACACAGCTGATCGCTATCTCCAAAGTCTTGAGAGAGCACAATAAACAAGAGTCATCGGTTTCATGCCATTTGGACGAGCTTCTGCGCGGGTCAAGAATCTACCATGAGCCGCCAAAACCTAAGGCGGAGCCGGTACGGAGAACGATTGTAGCAGACAAAAGCCTCCGCTGATACTCGCAGACTACTGAATACAAAAGCCTGATGGCCGGCTTGCGCCGCGAAGAAGAGGCTAGGGCGTATGAGCGTATGATCAATCCACCGCCGCCCATGGAGACTTTCGAGCAACGATTCCCCAGATCTGCCCACGTAAAGCTCTTCCAACCTACACAAGCTGACATTGGTGATGGCGATGAGATGACGTACGCGGACATCAATCGCCAGGTCGCACTGATCATCAATATACTTGTTTCCATAGTAGCCTGTAGCGTGGCCTTTTGGATGGCTGCAAGACACTGGACTACCCCTGCAAGACTTGGCCTAAGTATGGGTGGTAGTGGCATGGTTGCCGTAGCTGAAGTCGTCGTATACGCAGGGTACCTTCGAAGACTCAAGGAAGCTAAAGAAAAGGGAGAGAAACATGTTGAGATCAAAGAGATTGTGAAGACTTGGGTCATCGGTGGCAACGATGAGAAACGGACTGAAGGAGAGCCTGTTGCTGTAGTGTCTAAAGCCGCGCCGGCGGAAGCCGCTCGTAGGAGGAATTTCCAATCCACTTGATACGAATACCTGGCGCAAGCTTCCTACAACTTCTCGAGTCGACGGAGATCGCCGACTGTGTGTATTAGTTCTCAGCGAAGGACGCGTCGTCTTGACGGGGAGTGTTCCCTGCTCTGATATTCCGGTCCGACTGGTAGAGTTCAGGCCCCTCGGCTCGGGAATCTATCTACTGCGACATGTCCCCAACCTAGCCTGTCAGTATAACATGACAGGCAAGCCTACATGAACTTCAATGACTCAACCAGGATCGCGATCACCATAGCAAGGTCGATGCACGCATCTAAATATCCAATGACTCCTCCAGATCTAGGACCTCTTTCAGGAATGCAGCAAGCCACCCACCCGAGCCGCGATCACCGAATGTCAATGACCCAGGCCTTAAATCGGAATGTATGTTGAGTAGAGCGTTGCGGCAGTTTTCTAGGCTGAGGTCGTCGCCGTATTGTTGTGCGCTGCAAATTGGTTCTTCGGAAACATAACCGGGCGGGTCGTAGGGGTACAAACAAGCGACGTGTTCGATGTGGCGCTGACGGCTGGCCGGACGGGCGATACAAGGGCCAATTTTGAGGCTCTGGAGAGAATGAAGAGAGCGATAGCGAGATGAGGGATTATTCAGAGCATACTGGACGAATAGATCCCAGACTGTAAGCCCCAGGTTAGATTCCGAGAGAAAGTCGTAGCTCTCAATAAGTATTCGTGTGTGCAAACCCTCGCGATTACTCTCAGTCCTTGTGCATCAGAGACCGCTGATCCAGTTCTTGGCAAGCCACTCTAGAAGCCCGCTCTAATCTCATACTTTGCTTATGTTCTGGCCAATTTCTTCTCCACGCACAGCTCGGTGGATTTGGACAACTGACTTACGATCAACCACGTCGGAATGACTCAGTAATATGGATTGGTCGAGGTGGCAAGATGGGTATGGTTCCAACGTTGCATCGTCTTGCACTTCGTTGTCTGTTTGATTCGTTCACTCTGGATATGAAACACCGGGCATCTAAGAAAGCCGGTATATATATATACTACAATATTCAATGTTCAACCCTCGGATCAGATAAGGTAGCAGCTAGCTGTTCATTGGGTAAGTACGGACCATGAGACGTATTGGAAAAGGAGAAAATACACGCATTTACCATCTTGTAGGAAGAGATGATCAAAATGTCAACCGAGAGTAGAAAACAACCTGGACTCCAGAAGCACTCTGACCAGTACAACCCAAATTCCCATGTGGGAGACATGATAACCGAAAGAACCTACTAGGACATGTACAAGACAGGTAGGAGAAGTGGTTTTTAAGTGTTGGCTTATTCCCATACAGGCCCGTGTCATACAAGGAGCAGACTTTGGCTTCTGTACATCAATTGAGCGCGGTCTTCAAGGATGTGTACTCCTCATCGATGCTATTCCCGGCGACGTGATGCTTGGGCCGAAGTTGGCTGCATTCTCATCGAGTAATGCTTACTCGATAGAGTGGAAACTAGCCTTAGGTTTACCTCCGGCATGGAAGGCAGCCTTGTTTCGTTCTCTTGTTACTCATTGAGATCGGACGTGGTCATGGGGCATCACATATGTATCGTTTTGAAGCAAAAGCTCCTTTTCTATGCAGACGTGGGTCAAGTACTAAAGTACCTTTCACACTCCGTACAGAGTCCATTTTATGATTCCTCTGGGACTCTTGCATGTGATCGTCTCGGAAACAGCTCCTTATCTATCTAGCGCTAGAAAGCGGAGCTAAGCGGTTTTCGTCCTGCTAGCAGCTCAAGCACGACCACAGAAGCACTTCGCACTGACGGTCACTGCGCAATTCATTACTCGATAACAGCTGCCGGATCCCAATGCTGATAAGGCCCGAAACCTGCTCAACGTCTCATCGAGTAATAGCAATCGCGCATGTGGTTAGTTGCAATATTAATGCCGCTACAGCGACACAGTGCAACCTTCAACGTAGAAAACCGTGAGAGCGCACACTATACCCATCATGGTTGTAATTTGGATCCGTTCGAGTTGGTGTGGAGCATTTGTGGAGATCTGGGGAGGAGATAATAGTTGACATGCACCCCACAAAAGTCTGGTGTCGACCATAACGCGGAACGTCTCTTTGTTTGGTACTACCAAGCTCTCTCTCCGTAATTTTCATACTCAGAATCAGACAGCCAGCTTTTGCAACAGGGCTTCTGCTTGGTTTTCTGTCATTATTGTGCCACGTGGATATATCATCTCCCTATCTTTTGTGGTTCCGGGTAACCAAACAGCAATTATGTCCACCGTGAACGCTATCCACCCGTATCCTACACCAGCAACGACACCGCCAGGCAGCGAATCACCTACGACGCACCCGCCCATCACTGTCCTCGCTTCCTCTCGTGCTGTGATTGAAGGCAGGCTTACGGCAGCTACTATCGTCATTTCGCTTCAAACGGGCAAGGTCACATCAGTCTTCCACTCCGTATTGCCAGCCTCCGATTTCCCTTCTGGGACTCCTTACGTCGACCACTCTCCCTTAATTCTCTTGCCGGGTCTCGTCGATGCTCACGTACATCTGAATGAGCCTGGAAGGACGGCATGGGAGGGATTCTGGACTGGCACACGTGCTGCAGCGTTCGGCGGAGTCACGACTGTGGTGGACATGCCATTAAATGCTATACCACCCACCACGACTCTTAGTGGGCTTGAAGAGAAGGTACAGGCAGCACAAGGGCAATGTTGGGTCGATGTTGGCTTCTATGGGGGCATCGTTCCAGGCAATGCTAGCGAGCTTAAGTCGCTGGTCAGCGCAGGCGTCAGAGGGTTCAAAGGCTTCCTGATCGACAGTGGGGTATGCATCAATGTTCTCTGATGCTAAAGGTCAAGCTGATATGATCATCAGGTGGAAGAGTTCCCAGCAGTTTCGTCCACTGATATCGCCATCGCTATGAGTGAACTGGCCGATGAGCCCACGGTTTTGATGTTCCATGCCGAGATGATACCACCAATATCGGACTCTGTCGGTGACGATGTCCAATGGTCCTTGCCGCCGTTGGCACCTGTTGGCGCTTTAAACGAGTACAACACTTTTCTTGCATCGCGCCCTGCATCCTTTGAGACCTACGCCATATCCGAGATTTTGTCGCTTGCGTCGTGCGCTCCGAATTTACCACTGCACATTGTCCACTTGTCTGCCATTGAAGCTATCCCTCTATTACGTGAAGCACGTACAAGTGGCATCAAAGTTACTTCGGAAACTTGCTTTCACTATCTCTCACTAGCCGCGGAAAGTATTAGGAATGGCGATACCAGACACAAGTGCTGTCCACCAATACGGACCCAGTCGAACCAGGACAGTCTCTGGGATGAGCTACTCCGGAAGACAGACAGTGTCATCAGTACAGTGGTGTCGGACCATTCACCGTGTACACCGAATCTAAAGTTGCTGCCTCCTAGTATAGTGAGTAATGGTACTGATGAGATTGAGAACAATGGCGACTTCTTCGCCGCCTGGGGCGGGGTCAGCTCGGTCGGTTTGGGCTTGAGCATCCTTTGGACCGAAGGTCAGAAGCGAGGTATCACAGTGGAAGATGTTGCCAAGTGGTGCTGCATGAACACTGCAAAGCAGGTGGGGTTGGAGCGCCAGAAAGGAGATCTTGGCGTCGGCTTTGATGGGGATGTGGCAGTTTTTGACGATGAGGCGACCTTTGAGGTCGGGTTGGAGGCTATGCTCTTCAGGAATAAGTGTTCACCATATCAAGGGAAAACATTGAAGGGGGTGGTGAAAGAGACATGGTTAAGAGGTGAGAAAGTATTCGACAGAGACGCAGGGTTTGGCAAAGCCATTTATCCTATAGGTAGGTTATTACTAGAGCCAAGACAGCCGAGAACACATAGAATATAGGTATGTTACCAATGATAGACCGGCTTCCCCGAACCTTTGCCCTGAACTGCACAACCTGAGTTAGAATCCGGCACACCACAATCGAAAGAAACCTTTGATCGAGGACCGCTAATGTGTCCTTAGCGTCTCGCTTGGAAAGTACTTGCTGCAAGTCATACTTTCTCCACCATCTCAACCGCTACCCGGACGGTGCGACTCACTGCGATGCAACAAATTGACTGGACAACATAGTACTGTCCCGTCAGCAGGACCAGCGACTGCTTTGATGACAACTACAATGATGGGCCAAACATCGTCACAACCTGGCCCGCCGTCTCCACAGCAATCGGGCGCAGTTGCTGATATCGTGTCTGGCGACACTGGACCCAGGAAGCCCAGGCACAGGAAAGATAGGAAAGCTAGGAAAAGGTCAGAGTATGGCCAAGTCAATGCCGATGAAGAGGAAAGTGCCCGTGCTCTGCTGCAAATGCGGGACGAGGCCGTCAACCATGTCAGACGGCCGTCGACTGAGTACGATTTGGCTGCGTCAAGTCAGTTGATGAACGAAACCTACAATACCCAGCCCGCCACATCTTCCAAAGATGACACCAGCTCCAAGAAACGCAAACGGGTTGGAAAAGGGGATTCAAAGCGGCAGAAGAAGCGGAGGCAAAACACTAGTGATTCTCGTTTACAGGAAAGAACTGTGTCCCCCATACGAGAAGACTCTCCAGCTGCCCCCGCAGCTTCTGACGGTACGGACGGGCTCGACTACCTCTTCAATGATCTCGAAGTACCTTCCCAGTCCTCCTCCGAGCCTGACAACATTCATCACCTTCAATCCTCTCATAAGCTCGACGATATTCATAGCGACGATGGGGACGTGGCCTCCCTTCTTCAAGATTACGAACAGGACGATATGAGCTCGTTCACTTTCAAGAAGCCGCACTATCAGTCTCATATTGAACACCACGATACACTTAATTGCACATTACCAAGGTCATCACCACCTTCCTATGACGGGGCTTTAGTGAAGTCACACAAGAATCGCAAGAAGAAACGCAAGAGGCACTCTGGGCCTTCTTCAGACCCCCATTTTGAAGAAGATCAGACGTTGCCGGGCGTCACAGGTCAGCATGAATTCGACATTGACTTTCAAGCATTCGATGATTTTTGCGCCGCCAATGGTGTGGGCTCCGCTAACCTGTTTGATGATACTCCAGGGCAAGCTTTGCCCATTGACCCAGTGTTGATGGAAGAAGGTGAGCTTGCTCATGCCAACAATGGCGTGGAAGCAAATTCTGAAGGCGATGCAGCCACGCCACGAGCGCAGCAGGCCAAGCGGCGAAGAGCTTCACTATGCTCAAAGAGGCAGGCAGAGGATTCTGCTAAAATGACGGTCCCTCTGGTTAGCAATGATCTGCTCGTTGATAGCCTTGACCTGCTAAATACAGACCAGCAAGACCAAGTTCTGCCTGGCTTTGAAGACATGCAAAGGCAATCGTCTCAAGAATACCATCCCTCAAGAGAATCCAGCATGGCATCCGATCGCCAAAGCCCCTCGAACGAGACCGATGTACTGGAGAAGATGCCTGCCTCTTCTAGACAGAAGGCAAGTACACCTAAGCACAAAGCTTCACAGCGCGAGCGAAAATTACATGTGTCTAGCCCTCCTGCAGAAGATGAGGCTCCGAAGGGAGGTGCATATACCATTGGTGAGATCACCAAGCTCGAGAAGGTCCGGGAAAACTACTGTGACGAGCACAAAATCAGCGAGTGGCAATTCAACGAACTAATCCATAACCCCGTCAAAGGTAATTCCAAAGCTCAAACTTTGTGGCAAGAGATCTACGGGACGCTTGACTACCGCACAAAGCACTCTCTTCGTCGTTTTTGCCACCGAAGATTCCACAATTTCGGCGTTCGGGGCGCGTGGACGGCTGAGGATGACGTGCTCTTGGATCACGCTGTGGAAGAAAAGGGCAAGTCTTGGGTCGCAGTAGGTCAGATGATGGGTCGATTCGAGGAAGATGTGAGGGACCGCTGGAGAAATTACCATGTTAATGCAGAGCTTCGCAATACCGAGAAGTGGTTGGACAGCGACGTTCGAAATTTAGCCATGGCGGTAGATCAATGCATGCATTTGATGAGAGACGCCAGACTTAGGGCTCTGCAAGAAAAATATGAGGGAAGGGATATACCGGAAGCGGAATGGAGTCAGGCTCAGAACGCAGACGACACTAAGCTAATCAATTGGCAAGTAGTCAGTGATCGGATGGGTGGCTCGAAATCGAGGCTGCAGTGCAGCTTCAAATGGGGAAAGCTCAAGGATGCTGATCGACGACGCTTCATGAAGGAGGTTAAAGCGGCGCGAAAGGCTGCAATTCCGCAAAAGCCCACCAAGAACCCTTGGAGGATGACGAAGGCCATGAAAAGAGCCGAACAAATGAGGCCTGGAGACAAGCTAGAACTTCTCGAAGCGTTGTCCGGCTGTAGAGCTCTTGAAGAACTCAGCATACCTTGGCAGTCTTTGGGCAGTTCAGACTTCACGGCTCGGTGGAAGACTTCAGACAAGAAGGCTGCTTGGCAGATCATGAAGAGAAATTTTGCTGCACCTGACTGGATGGATTATCAAGACATTGTGAACAGGCTATTGACAATGCAGCTAGCTGGGTGTGAAAATCTGGACGAAAAGTATGATCCTGAGGTACACGGGTATGGCAGAGCACCCCATCCAATGGCTGCAGCTGAGAAGGTGGAGTCAAAGAAGAAGAAGATGAAGGAGAAGCTGGAGAAACAGAAGTCTAAGCGGAAGGCCAAGCATGCAAGCAAGCCAAGGAAGGCAGACCGGGCATCAAAAGTCAAGAGCGCAGTATTTGTACCTGAGAGCGATATCGAAGACGACGAAGTCCAAGCACCATCTTTGGAGACCGAAGATCGAAACTCTGGCACGCAATCGAACAGCGATTCAAGACGTTCAAGCAATGGATCTGGCACTCAAGCCCGCAATGAGGACGCTGAGGCGGCCCGGACAGCTGATACTTCGGTGGACGGCAGCGAGGATGAGGAGCTTCCAAGGAGTCGGCAAGTCAGCGATGACTTAGCGGAGCTATTACGATCGGTCCGCGACGCCTGAATCGTCATTTGCAGCAGTGGTTTCTCGGAATCACACCTATACCCACATGAAGAAGATTCACCTTGGCATGTATATACAGAATAGAAATCCACCTGTTCCGCTTGCTGAGAACCCACTCCACTCATCGCCTCGCTTCGGAATATCAAATACATCATTCCTCAGCCTACAGATGACCAAACTACAACTGCATTGCGATTTCACGGAGATCCGCTATTCCGCAAAAGAGCTCCAGCGTCTAATTAAGTACTGGACACTCAGCAGCATAAGACAAAGACTTAGTACTGCTCAAAGATACAATCAAAACAACAGAAAGATACCCGCGATTAGCACAATCTCAAGGTAGCTCTTGTAGCTAATTAAGAATAACTTTGACGGCGTCGATACGTCGTGCTATGTTGAGTGATTGTCTCCAAGTGATCCCCCTCAACTGGTCCCCTCTCCCGGGCTTTCGTGCGATGGTAAGTCGCATTGCCAGATAAGGTCATGCGGCATCCCCTCCCAAAACCCCCAAGGTAGTTGGGGTCACACACACACACGTTCTCGCAAAGATCGAACCACTGTAGATGTAAAAAGCCAAAACGCAGCAAGACGGCGGAGGTCTGAGTGATAAGAATGGGAGGTCAGGCTTCTAAAAATCCAACGCTTGCAACTCTATCTCTGCCGAAAAAGTTTGCGTTCAATTATCAGAACGATGGCCAAAAGGGGGCTGCGCTGATCGATGGTAATACTACTACTATGGTGGGAGAGTTCTCCTTTGTATTCAAATGTAAAGATCAAAGCAGAGGACTAGTGATACGGAGGCGGAGGATTGGAGTGTGGGAGTGGGAGGGGGGTTTGGGTGGACGCTGAGATGGGGTGGAGGTTTGGCGTTTTGTTTATTCGATACCTGGAGGTTGGGCGTGTGTGGCTGGTGCTGATATGTGGTACTTGGTATGTGCGGGGCGGTGGTTCGCACGGCGAGGTTTGCATGGGTTGTGGTGAGGGAGGGGGGGCTTCTTGGGGAATTAGGGGTTGGATTTGGGAGTCTGTTGTGGGTTTTC
>JAABUS010008211.1_pt1 | contig 11537 bp, 10 predicted proteins | sample 5560161 | NCBI WGS metagenome assembly JAABUS01 (sample SAMN10711885, study PRJNA513376) | rock metagenome | isolation source: Antarctica rocks | place: Antarctica: Victoria Land, Trio Nunatak nord | collected 2016-01-04
CCCCTTATAACAAAGCTTGATGTAAGCCTGGCATGCAGGGGTACTTGTTAAGGTCTCAGCGCAACAAACTAAAGGCAGAGTACCTTGGTCTGCCAGGCCAGGAGATTGCTGCTGCCAAAAAACGAGGCGAGGTGAATTAAGCTCTTGGTACCTGTCCAATCAGCCCTGTATTGCCTTCTGATTTTGCCTCATCTTGCCCTTTATGGCCTTTCATTGAATTTGCCCTTTCTTGCCTTCCCCATGGTCTCTGCAAATCCCTGTTGTGATGTCTCCATCAGCCCTATCTTGCCCTTCCTCATCAGCCTTCTCGTGTGCTTTGTTGCCTTTGATCTGCCTTTATTTGCTGCAGCTTCTGTTTTGCATGATGCATTTAACATGTCATGGGAGTTGATGATGTCCGCTTTATGTGTGCAGGAAATCATGCACAATATTGCGCATGAGGGACTGAATATGTCATGGGATGTCAAGGATGTATGTATGATGTGTGCAGGAGATCACACATCATGTCGTAGTCCCAGAGCTTGCATTCACTGGTGACACCACAGTGGATTTCATCACAGACCCTGTCAATGAAGAAGTATTCCGGGCCAGGCTGCTAATCATGGAGTGTACCTTCCTGGATGATGAGATGTCCGTAGAGGACGCCAAGGTACATAAGGCAGACGTTGAGGGTTTTATGGATTGTGGTTTAGGGTTAGGCATACATTAACGGTTAGATTTGTTATGTTTCAGGGATGTCATGCTTCCACTAGCAAAAGCAATTGCTCATGCATGCTGATGCATGCTCCAACTCTTGCCACACCCATTTTAATAATCTATGCCTGTTCTCACAGCAGAAGCAGAAGCAACACGTCAATTTGTTCTGGATCTCTCCGCATGCATGACAGCTTCAAATAAGCTTGTTGGAAATTATGTTGGACATAATTTCCAACAAGTTGTTGTTATCGTTTGCTGTCTGCTCAGGCACACCTGTGACTTACTGGGCAGCTAGTAAGCTGCCTGCCTCTGTGACTGATTCTATACATTTTTACTCTACAGGGACGTCCAACTTACCTCAGCTTTTTCGATCAATGCTGAAAGGCATAGTGTTTTCTTTTCGTTTTGGTTTTTTTTTTAATGGACGGCACTGCCAGTCACACAATGGTGTGGATGCAGGAACGTGGGCACATGCATATTGATGACATTGTGCGGCACGCCGATAAGTTTCAGGTAACCCTGTGTAGCCAAAAATGGAAAGCTCATGCTTTCTTGACTCGCTGTTCCATCTTGTGCGTCTGTGCGCACGTGTGTGTGTGCGTGCGTGCGTGCGTGCGTGCGTGCGTGCGTGCGTGCGTGCGTGCGTGCGTGGATGCATGCGTCGTACTTTGCACCGGCCTTGATGTGCATTTGATACAAGGCCTGAGCTCTCAGCGTTTGCTGTATGTGTGATTCCTATTGTTTGTGTGTAAGATACATGCATACATATGTACAGTAAGATATGTTGCAGGATGTATACATACCAATCATTTACACGGCGTCACATCAGGGGCTCCAATATTTTCTGGAGTTTCGTCCCTGCTGCAATGCTACTCTGTGCATTCTGTTGCCATTGCAATTGCATTTTGCTGATGGCAAATGGCTTATGTGTGCCCTGCACAGGGTTGCCCTGCACGTACTTGGCTCATCATGAACCGGAAAGCGTTATTGTTATTGATACTTATGAAAATAATTATGACTACAAATGTAGTGATGTGTGCTTGCAGAACGAGGCCATCCTGCTGATTCACTTCAGCGCTCGATATAGTCGAGACAGGATAAAAGATCTTCTGGATGCCAAGCTTCCTCCTGAGTTGCGAGAGAAGTGTACCCCCATGCTGGAGGGTTTCAGATGAGGAAGTACACATGATTAGCAGGGTTCAGATGAAGAAGTACGCCATGCTTGGCAGGGTTCAGATGAAGAAGTACAGCTGATTGGAAGGGTTGGAGACAGCTGAAAGCTTTGTTATCGTGAAGCGAAATGACTCTCTACACCATGTTGGAAAAGTTGGACGCGGCTGGAAGCTACATTGTCATGAAGTTGTAGTCATTTTGACCCTAAGCCAATGTTGTTGACAGGCAACCTGCACATAAACCTGTAAGGCATCCACAGGCACGACTGGCAACAATAGCTGCAAAGACACAAAGATCACCTGCAGCAGTCATTGGTCAACTCATGAGTGCAGCTGCGCTGGCATCTTGCCTGACAGCACAGATAGGGAAGGAAGGATGCCTGCCTGTCAACAGCGCCTATGATGCAAAAAGCATTGCAGATGTTCAACAGCTTTACAACTACTTTAAAAGGGATCAGCAGCAGAATAGGGTACATAAGACAGCGTTTTAAGCTGCAATGTCACATAAACACTTCATTATTATACAGGATGTCGACCATGGAAATGGCACGCCACGCACTAACAATGACACTTTGTACAACGTCGAGTAGGACGTGGTTGACGCAGCTTCAAGAGAAAGATAACATGAAGCGTTTACGCAAGCAAAAGCGTACTAATCAAAAGCATGGACACATTGATAGTAATCATGATGCTAATCAATACAGCACTATGGTTTCAGAGCAGCAGACTAAGATAAGGCCCTTTGAGGCACAAAGGGCCATTCAGCGCTTTTATGTCAGAGGATGTGTACATAGAAGATGAAATTTCACCAAATTTGGCCCAAATTTGCACTGATATGCGGCAATAATCCAAAAGCTGCAGATGTAATGGCATGTAGCCTGGCAGCCATGTTCACTTTATTTGTCAACAATGTCTGCATTTGTATCTTCTCCATTGGAAGATAGCCTCAGACATCCGCCTTGACAAGTACTTGTACAGCATCAAGCCCACTACCATATCTGCTCGATGGGCAGGCCCCCGCCCACTAGCTTTCTTACAGGCTTTGCTCTGCAAGGCCAAGCTAGACCATGGCAGAGTCATGATTGGAAGGCATCATTGGCATGTCTGATTTGCCGGTTGTCATGACTTCATTGTTGGGAGGACCTGCATTGACGCCCTGATCCACCTGGTATTTCTTCTCCTCATTGTTACCCTGCCAAACATATCATTCATGACCATTGAGCAAAACTGTGACAAATCCTGGAGATTGGACAAACAGGCACATGTCCAGACACATGTTCAGAGAAGCAAGTTCACAACAGAATCAGGGGCAGGCAGTTGAGCTACAGAGTGCAAATGAGGGAAAGTTTGTGCCTTTCCAGAACTAACAGATGTACATACATACAAAAAACAATTTGTAGCAAGTTTGGCGATTGTGACAGAAGCCTCATGAGGCAGCAGTCCAAAGCTAGAGCCACTGGGTGTAATGCATAGCACTGTTCCTTCACAAATTCCTTTACAGTAAGCGGTGCCTTTGATGCCGTGAGAGGTCAGACAACCCTGTCACAAACCTGTTCTTGATGAGGTGAGCGAGCCAGTGGGTGAGTGAGCCAGTGGGTGGGTGAGTGGGTGAGTGAGTGAGTGAGTGAGTGAGTGAGTGAGTGAGTGAGTGGGTGGGTGGGTGGGTGGGTGGGTGGGTGGGTGGGTGGGTGGGTGGGTGGGTGAGTGAGTGAGTGAGTGAGTGAGTGAGTGAGTGAGTGAGTTGTACCACATACCTGGTTATGGACGCTGACACTCTTGTCATGGTGCTTGTCCCCCCAAGGCATCAGGGGATCAATCCACTTGGCATGGTCCCCATACAGATGAATGGCGGTCAAACCAGCAAATACGCCACCAATCATGTCTGCAGCAAAGGCAGTCCATGAAAATACAGCAACAATTTGCCTTCCCCAAGCTTTTTTCCAGGTGAATGCATGTCTAATTAGCATTGCATTGACGCTGTGTGCAATGACCAATGCAAGCCGCAATGCATGTATAAGAATTGTTGCTTTGCATGGTTGCTGGACAGGTTTGACCAGGGGATAAGGATGAGGAAGAGGATGAGGATGGGGATGGGGATGGGGATAGGGATAGGGATGGGGATGGGGTTGGGGATGAGGACATGATGATCACATCTTTGCAACATGAGCACACACCAACCCAAACAACAAAGACAGTGCAAACTTCTGATGCTGGTGCAGGTGCTGCGCCTAGTAAACACAGCCTGCAAGCACAGGGGCCGCAATGCATACAACATGAATGCATTGCTGCCTGACACTTGCGAAGGCAACCATGCGCAAACACCCAATGGCAACATGTTGCCTCATGTCTGTACAGACAAGAGCATATGTAATAACATGTCTATACACAATGACTTGCATAATGGCCCCTAAGCGTGCAAAGATTAAACACACAGACTGACTGCTTGTTTGATTGAACGAACGATTTGCATAAAGGCCCCCATGAGGTTCACAGACAAAACATAAGGGACTGATTGTTTGATGGAATGACTGATTTGAACAACGGCCTCACCTCCTAAGACCAAGACCCAGGCTGTGTTCCAGTGACAATGAAAGACAATAGCAGGGCCTAAAACCCTGGCAGGGCTCACAGAGGACCCAGAATATGCAGCACCTGCAAGTATGGCACAGTCTCAAAACCCTAGCAGGGCTCACAGAAGACCCAGAATATGCAGCATCTGCAAGTATGGCATGGTCTCAGATCAAGCCACTTGCTGACTACTCTGCTTATTGAACAGGTCCAAGGTAGAGGACATGTGACAGGTGACAGGTGACAGGTGGTAGGTTGACAGCCTGCCATCTGGGCAGTCAACTAGCTAATTAGATGAACAGGCAGGCAGGCAGGCAGCAGGCAGGCAGGCAGGCGGAAAGCATGTTTAGTATTACATTTTCAAGCGCAGCTGTAAGCAGTAGTATGCACTTACCAGCCATGATATCAAGCGCCAAGGAAACACCAACTGCAAGAGGTGCCACATTGCCTGCAGAACAGTTCAGTAGATGTTGATGCAATGTCTAATATCATCACACAGAATGTTGCATATCAGTGTAAACAGCAGGAGGATTATAGCTTGCATAGCAGTTGAGCTGGAGCTGAGGGGGCATGCTGAACATGAATGACAGAGTTGCGACAGGTCCTGACTTGAGCTGAGACAAGGGATGACACATGAGGCATTACAACGAAATCTGTTAATATTGTCACTTGATGTGGTTGGAACCCCTGGTGTCTGGACTGCAATGCTGCAGTAATTCACAATCAATGAGGCTTTCAAGGCTCTGCTCTCAGAAGCTTATACATGCCCTGCTTTGATAAGCAAATTTACAGTTTTACACGATATCACAGTGCAAATGGGGGTGTTGCATGCGCTAAGCCAAGGCTGCCAGAGCATGACAAAGCACTTTTCATGTTTATGATATGACGCCAACTTGGCACAGCATGATGCTCACATGCAAGTGGGCAAGCTGCTCACCAAAGTTTGGTGCTCCAATGGCGCATGCATACACAGTGGCAACCAAAATGAAGCTGAGGAAAAACTCCCATCCAAATGTCATTCCTGGACACAGGAAGGTACTACTAGTCAGCAAATGCTTTTGCTGTGCAGCATTGCAGTGTGTTATGCAGACGTCCCCATGCAGCAGTGACGGTTGCCAGGTGCAGTAAGGATAGATAAATTGCGCAGAGTGGTGCCTTGGTATCAGACAATGCTCAGAGCTCTGCGCTCAAGCACCTCGAGGTCGCGAGTACAAAAACGTTTGTACATGTGTCATCTCTACTGAAGTTGCAGGGCAATTATTACTGTTTGTCCTGTAGACACATATTTTATTCATGACATGAAGTGTATGTATACAGTGTAGGCAGCTCAAAGCTCACCATTAGTAAGCTCAGCTGATGGTGCAAAGCAGCCAGTACCCTTGTTGCCCATGCCAATGTAAGACCCTGGGATTAGGCCAGCCTATGATGCAATACCAACACAGTTTTGCAATTTGCTTTGTTTACTGCAGCAGCTAATGTACTGTGGGCAGTGCCCACTTGGACAACTGCTCATGACTGTCAAATGCACAACTGATCATCCAACGTGCACAACAACAAACTGCTGTGTAAAGCAGGCATGAAACGGCTTGAGCTCTCTTTGAGTGGCACAAGTGCACACAGAGAGGCTGGCAGCAGGAAAAACTTACTATCAGAAGGGACCCGAAGACGCTACCGACCACCTGAGCAAGCATATATGCGCAACCTTCGCAGCAGAACACTCGTCGGAAAACATGAATCGCAATCTTGGCATCGCGAGCCTGAATGCTCGTCGAGGACCTTCAGCGCAACAGCACAGACATACCCTTAAGTAAGCCGATGTGGCCGGTGACCATGGTGCCGATGGTCACTGACGGCGTGATATGTCCACCGGATATGTTTGCCGCACAATACACTGCACAACATTGAATACGCACAGATGTGAGTGCGCATGACCTCAGTCGTCAGATCGACAAGCTTTGAACAAGCAACCACTGCAGCAGTGATCAGGATAGAGGCCTTTTGAGCGAACCCTTACCAGCGACCGTGATACCAGCTGCATTTCCCAGCGCTGCCAGGACAACGTTTGGGTTCTTTGGGTCTGCCAGCGCGACCGATAGCAGCGCTGACCCAGTGAACGTGAACAGCATGGATCCCAAGAACTCTGCGCAAAGCGCCATGACATACTTGGTCTTTGTAAAATGCTCCGCTTGGGTTTGTAAAAGCCCTGGCATGGTGAGCAGCTGGATTGTATTCACTTGTTCCGCCTAAAGCAAGCACCCTCTGCAGCGATAACCTTGGCGAGTTTTGGCCCCACATGGATTCCGCATCAGCGATGAATTGTTCAATTGGTAAGATTTAGTCACTCCTTTGCATCTGGAGCCCGAATAGGCAACCCTCATGCAGATTTCCCGCGTCTCATGCTGCGCTCCCGCGCTGTGACTCATCACCACCAGGAAGCAAAGCATGCAGGTATCGCGTTAAGTGTGCCGTCAAGTGTGGATGCGAGCGTCAGGAAGGATGCGAGCGTCGTGATATAAGCCGTGAGCTGTAGCGTCAAGGTCAGTTGACGTTTGCAGTTTGGAATGCAGCCGAGCATTTCTGCCTCACAACGACGTTGCTTGCTATACAAGTTTTGTTGCTTGTCTGCGTCAGACGTCAAAGATTCACCAACGCTGTCGATCATCGGAAAAACTTCTCAGCAAGCTGCGCTCAGCTCCTGGTGGAAGCTGCTACACGTCTGCCTGAAGTCGGTGACATCCTTGGTATTGTGACACTCAAAGTGATGCCACAACACTGAACAACATGCCAGCGGGACATGGATTGAGTCAGCCCCAGACTCAGTACAAGCCTCCAAGATGCACTGCATTTCAGTCTAGTCAACTAGACTTTCGCTCTTGCAAGCCTGGAGTGGACAGACACAGCAGTCAAAAGCCAGCAGTGGTTGCCACAGGGTGCTTGATGGGAAGTGCTGGTGAGCAGCACCGGCAGAGTACCGCAGGCTCAGCAAATGCACAGGAGTCAATAAACCAGACATCCCCAAGCAGAAAGCGGAAGAGGCAAGTTGCTGTGTCCTCACTTGTCTCTCTGTGGTGTGATCCTGCTGCTGTTGTGCACATGGCAATACTGGGTCAAGGTTCCATTCACCATTGTGCAGGCTGAGCGCAGCTGATAAGAAGAACAAAAGCACACAGCGTGATGCGTATGCGCTCGTGCATCATGCTCTTGGGTATGATCGGGCACCCACCCCAGGTACACCTTGCACCTGCTGTCATACACGCAGTGCTGCTGTTGGCACTTTGCTTTGCCTATTGCTTCATCCAACACCTGTGTTATTATTGCACAGCCAAGAGACCAAAACGGGACGTGAGGTCTTCTCCTCACACCGGCTCAAAGCTTCAGGTGATACTGATCTCTCCGTGTGAGACCATCACTGTATGACGTTTTACCGTCACTGTGCATGGCAGCACCATTGGTGCAGTACTGTGACACAACTGCATCTGTACAGGCAAAGAGCGCTGGACCAAAGGTCAAAGGAGCCGCCTCTGCTGACAAACTGACCTGCAACATAAAGCCTGGACACAAAGCAACAGAGGGCCCCACTCCCGCCAAGTCTCTCACTTTAGCTGCTGATGACGTTGACTGTGTCCCTGATACACCAGATGAGGGCTCAGCAAGCAAGGCTGTGCATGCTGCATTAGCAAGCCCTGCTGCGCAACAGGCACTGACGTCAACTGCTGCTGCATCACATGCTGCAGTGCCACATGCTACACATTTTGTGGCAGATGCTGCAACGGTAGCAACTGTAGTGCCAACAACTGATGCACTGGAAATTGCATCAGAAGCTGCTCCAGCAGGTGCTGGTCACACTAAACGTATGGTACCAGAGAGTCCTGACTTGGCATCACTTCCAGGAGCCTCTCCCGGAGAAGGCATCAGTCAACCTCAATCCAGTACCCCAGCTCCCTTACAAGAGCCAGTCCCAGCAGTTGTCCCCCTTGTTGAGCAGCATGCTTCACAGTCCCAGGATCTGCACCTCTCTCTAGGACTGCACAACAGCGAAGACACTGGCTTGGATGGCAGACATGCATCCCTGTCTGAAGTCCAGCAGCATGTGGTTTCAACTGCAGCTGCTGCGCCACTGCCTGCTTCACTACTGGGAGCTGCTTTACCTAATGTGGCTGGTGCTTGTGGCTTGGCCCAGGCACAAGCTGTCGACCAGCCTGATGCAAGCTCAGATACAGCAAGCAATGCCAGAGCAGCTGCTGTTCAATTGGTACCTGCTGCTGCACCTCTGCCTCAAGGCCCTTCAGCACATGCTGCTGCCACCGCAAAGCCACCGTCAGCATCAGCTATGGCTTCCCTTGTCACTGAGGAAGCTGCTGCAACACCAGCAGGCAGCAGGCAAGCTGCCAGGCCCATCTTTGAGCTTGGTCATCACAGTGGGGACTCCCCAATGAATGACAGTGCCTTGATGGCGGCTTTGGACTCGGCTGAGCGCAAAGCAATGCAGGTAGGATGTGTCATGCTGCTCATTGCTGTCAGTGCTGCTCAATGCTGCTTGATGCTGCTCATGCACCAGCACAACATGCATCTCATGTACTGCCCCTGCATTGTCTTGCTGGCATGTTTTCAACTAGCCCACAGCATTCTGCCATCACAAATTTGCCCCAAGCTTTAAGCCATTCAGGGCAACCCTCATCACCAGGCACAATTTTGCCTATGTTGTTTTCTATGAGGCAGTCCTGCATGGGACATGTGATTTCAAGGCATCACAATCATCAAGTTGATTTGTAGTCCAACAACCATACTCACTAACCCATGCAAGCTGCACAGGCACAATGCATCAGTCATCACTTGTCACCGCAACATAAAGTGTTGCGGGGTGAGCCTACAAGTAGAGTTGCATGACCCCACAACACTTTATGTTGCGGTGACATGCAACTCTACTTGTAGGCTCACACAACTTGCTTCACAGTCATTGTGTGTCTTTGATGCTTGTTATTCCAACGCTTTGTCTACTGTAGGGTCCACCTGCAGGCGCTCAGCAGCAGCAGCAGCAGCAAGCAGAGCGTGCACAGCCAGCAGCAGCCTCAATTGCAATTACTGGGCTGCCTCCCCATATGCAAGCTGTCACAAGCCAGCTTGAAATGGCTAACCCATCAGCCAGAATTGCTTCTGGCCCAACATCAGGCACAACTGCCTTCCTTTACTTTCCCATTGCCGTAGTCTTCAACCTGTGTGCCTTGTGGCATGCTGTTTCTGTTTGCAAAGCTGCAGTAACAATATGGCGTCGTCAGCACCCAGCATTGGTTTGGAAGGCATCAAGTTTACTTTGAGCTTGTCAACAGCAACTTACAACGTCGTAGCGTGTCTGTTCCTTTCCACATTACTACTGCCTGTGATGACTAAGGCTCATTGCTGACTCGTAGCTGCATCTCAGGCAACTATGCACTCTGCCACAGCATTGGCAGGTGCTGTCAGTGCTGTCAACGACGCTAATTTCATGGTTTTGTCTGAACATCACATTTTGTGGCTTAGGTGTTGCAGTGACTCCTCTCGACTCCCATATGGCACTTGCACTGGAGCAGGCTTGCCAGGTGAGCTCTTACTTTCTGAATGGAGTCAAGCAACAGTAGAGTCAGAACCATAGCCAAACATGAGACAGGCAGTAATCAGCCTAAAAGTCCCTTCTCTTGTCATGTTTCCAGTTTTTCCTAGCTGTTGTTGCATGTTGCTCATCAGCTGACAACTACTGTCTGCTGCTCACATTTGGTTACATCCGTTAACATTGGAACGTTTCAGAGAAGATGAGCATGGGACTCGAGCAGATACGACATTCATGCTGACTGCACTATGTCTTGTATAGGCAGCTGAAGGCAGAGTTCCTACGTTGCCTCTAGATGCTGCCTCGCCGATGCCTGTCAGGCACATACAGTTCCCCACCTCCCGACACGGCCTTCCCCAGCACTCACGCATAGGTCGACCACTTCCAAGCACTCTCACCAGAACAGGCAACCCACAGGCAGTCGCAGGTGGTCAGCACCCTGCGCAGTTGCATTCTGAGCAACAACACAGGCCGCCTGTTGTTGCACCAGGGTTGCTGTCAGCCAATGAAGTCGCAGCCTCTTCTTTCCAGACAGCCACAGCAGGTTTGAGGTCAGAGGCGGTAAGGGAGCCTTTCCTTGTAGATGGGAGAGCACAACTGCCAAGGGAGCTGCCAGCAGAAAGCTCCCTTCAAGACCCAAGACCAAGGGCACAGGCTGGCCTGCTGTCAGGATCTGTCAGCACCCCTGTGACTGGCCCATCTTCAGTCACTGGTCCGCAGCAGCTTCCTCAGCAGCTACCGCATGCTGTCGCACCAAGGCCACATGTCTCATGGCCACAGCCAGTTGTGGGGTGGCCGCAGCAAACCCTGGGACCTCAGAACAGTCAGCAGCACACTACTACTGTAAGAAGTCCAAACCCTAGGCCAGGAGTCCCCCAGCAGCAGGCCAGGCATGATGCTGCTGGCTTGCAAAAGACAGTGGCACATGATGTGGGTGTTGGGTCTGCAAAGCCAGCCTCAGCTCCACAAGGAGCTGCTGTGCGCGCTCATGAGTCTTGGCAAAAGCTGCAGCAGCCACAGCAGCAGCCACCACAGCATGGTCAACAGCAGCAGCCACAGCATCCTCAGCAGCAGCAGTCCGGCAGTGCATTGGGTGCAAGTCATCTTCAGACAGCACACATGGCCCAACAAGAAAGGCTTGCTGATGTCCACCCTCAAGCTGAAGATGCTGAACAGGGAACAGGCATCAGCTCCAAGCCTGGCTTTAACACTGCAAGCTTGGGTCAACATGTGACACATCTGCCTCCTGCAACTGCTGCTGTAACTGCTCCTGCAACTGCTGCTGCAACTGCTGCGGCTGTAGATGTGACTGCAAGAGTGCAAGCTGAGGCTGGTCCACCAAATAGGAGGTCTGCTCCATACCTGAAGTGTGCCTGCATGCAAACAGCAACAATGAAGCACAATGTAGTGTCCTAAGGCCGACATGCATCATGAGCAGATGTGCAGACATTCATCAGACTCACCCACATCACTGCAACAGTACCAGACTAAACTGCATGCATTCTGCTTTCTGGTCT
>JAABUS010008212.1_pt1 | contig 11536 bp, 13 predicted proteins | sample 5560161 | NCBI WGS metagenome assembly JAABUS01 (sample SAMN10711885, study PRJNA513376) | rock metagenome | isolation source: Antarctica rocks | place: Antarctica: Victoria Land, Trio Nunatak nord | collected 2016-01-04
TGCTCGCAGCCTGAGTCGTCCGCACGTTAGCCAGAACTGCGATGCGCATGCCGATGTAACCGGCAGCGAGAGAACAAAATGCGCCGATAAGAAAACCGACGGCCGTGGCGCCGTCTTTAAAGATGAACAGCAGGATGAAAATGACCGCGGCGATCGCACTGATCGTCACCACCTGCCGATGCAGATAAGCCTTCGCACCTTCCTCGATTGCACCGGCGATTTCGCGCATGCGTTCGTTTCCCGCCGAGCGGCTCGTGATTGCCTTGATCAGGAAAAAGGCGAAGACCAGGCCGGCGACAGCGCAAAGCATCGAGAGCGTCACGCCAGCGTCGAGAATCGAGAGAGCTAAAGGCATCATAGGTGGTGGTTGAAGTGGTGGAGATTAGGCGGTTTTAGTTCTCCCGCAACGGCTATCTAGGCAGGCGGAGGCGGCGCAGAAACCAGGGTTCGCGGAGATTAGGAGAGCGCCTGTGAAAGCCGCTGCCGGGTGCAAACCCGGGCTCCGTGCGCCTGTCAGTGCTCCCCCGCCGCGCAGCAGGTCGAAAGCTTCAAAGCTCGAAAAATGATCGCACTCGCCGCAGGAACGAAGCCGTGTATTGCTGCTGCTTATCAGCGTTTACTTCCGGAGCAGCCGCTTTTTCCACGAGCCCTTCAGTTTCCAACTTCCGTCGCGCGAGCAACTCGCTCAGATGGTTTAAGCACTGCGGTGAACTGCGCAGCACCTCACCCATGACTGGTTTGCTAATCTCAAGCACCTCGCAGTCAGGCTCTGCCCGCACGGTAGCTGAGCGCGGCTCGCCGGTAAGAAGCGACATCTCGCCGAAGCAGTCGCCCTGCCGCAATACCCCAACCCTGATCGGCGTGCTATTCTTCATCACCGACACCTGCGCCGTGCCGCGCAACAGGATGAACATCGAACCGCCGTCAGCTCCTTCCTCGATGATCGCTTCGCCGCGTCCGAATGGATGGACCTGGGAGTCGCGCAGCAGCGCTCCGAGTTGCTCAGTCTCGAGGCACGAGAACAGCGGTTCTGACCGGAGGATGCCGACGGTTTCCTTGTTTTCAGGCGGCGAGGTCGTGACGGATTTCCGTTCTACCTGAAGCGTGCGGATTGGGAACGGAATGTTGATCTTCTGCCGCTTGAACTCATACCAGATGTTGGTGCGAATCGCGTCACAGAGGTCGTTGTAGGTCGCATGGCTGGTCATCCAGAATTTGATCTCATACAGAACGGCCGAGTCGCCGAAATCCTTGAGATACGCTTTCGGTGCAGGGTCTTGCACGATCCCTTCCGCGTGCGAAGCAGCGCGGAGAAGCGCATCTTTAACGCGGTTTGGCGGAACGTTGTAATCCGCGCCGACAGTCAGCCGCATCGCATGCAATGACGTGGGAAAACTGAGGTTGATGATCGTGCCCTCGACGATCTTGTTGTTTGGAATTTCGATCGAGACCGCATCGTTTGTCCGCAGACGGGTGTCGGCCCAGTTGATCTCCATTACCTGACCGATGTGGTCGCCGATCTTGAGCCAATCGCCGAGCTTGTACGGCTTCCCAATCTGCAGCTCCGCTCCCGCAATCAGCGTGCTGAGCAGGTTCTGCATCGCGAAGCCGAGGATGATCGCGATCACGCCGGATCCAGCGAGGATGCCCTGCAGCTGGGTCTCCGCGTGGTAACCGATGCTTAGCACCAGCAGCAGCGCGATCAGCAACACCACCGCACCGGTAAATTCCCGCAGCAGCTTCGGTATTACGACCTGGCGCCGAGTCTCATAGTAATAATCCCACACGTACCGGTTGAGCAGGCCGATGATTAGTGCGGTGCTCAGGAGCACGACCACAGCACCCAGATGGCCGCGCCACGTAGTTTGTACGCCGTAAACATGGGTCGCCGCATAGAAAGCGAGAGCGAGGCAGAACAGCCGGTAGAACACGCCAAGCCGCACGCCCGCGCGCCGCTTCAAGAGCCGCCCCGCGGCCAGGGTGCTGAAGAACACCAGGAAGAAACGGCCACTGTCACCGCCGTCCTCTGCGTCTCCATTAGCGAATCAAACATGCTCCTCGCGCGAGAGTATCAGCGCGCGAGCACGCCCGACAAGCCGCGTCCGGCAGGATGTCATCCGGAACTTGCTGGGCTCACCGCGGCGGCGCGATCAACAACCACGCCCAGCCCGCCAAAAAGCACACACCCCCGACCGGAGTGATTGCGCCGAGCCAGCGCAGATTTGTGTATGCGAGGATGTAAAGGCTGCCACTGAAGATGGCCACGCCAGCCACGAGCAGATAACACGGACCGCGATTCTGCGGCCCATGCAATGCCAGCGTAAGTAAAGCAACTGCGTGCGCGAGATGGTAAAGCACTGCTTTATTCCACGCGTCGACCGTCCCGTTCGCCTCCAGGATCGGCTTCAAAGCATGCGCGCCGAACGCCCCCAGTGCCACTGCGAGGAAACAGAGAGATGCAGCGATACGGAAGAGCACAGGCGATATCCTTTCAGGACGGGGACGCGAGCGAAAGAAAATCAACGACTTCCCGTCGACGGTATTGGTGCTCGCATCTTGTCGGCGAGATACAAAGAAAAATAACCGCGATATCGCTCCTGCAACTCCGGACGTTGCCAATCCTTTCCGGTAACTGTGCCGCGGCAACGCGCCGAGCCGCAATGGCATTTGATCGACGAGTCATCATCATCCGTCATTGCCCAGTCGTGCGTCAGCTCCTCGCCTGCGGCGATGTCACGCATGGCGACAAACACGATCTGGCCGTGCACGCCGATGTTCGGATCGCACGAGTGATTACTGAAGATCATCGAGCCGTCGCGCTCCTCCTCGTTCGCCGGGCAGATGAAGAGATTATCGGCAATCTGGATTTCCGCCGCCCCAAGCCGCGGCCGCAGTTGCTCGAGCAAGTCGAGGCTGATGATGTGCCCGCCTTTGACTGCGACGATCTCATCGTTCGAAATAGCCGATTGAGCGAAGAGCCCGCGACCGTGGATCGGACTCTCCTTTACGACTGTCTTGGGTGAGAGATACGAGAGCGAATGCAATGCGTTCTAGCGTTGCTGATGAGCGAATTGCGCTGCCAGACGTCGCGGCAGCCGTCTGCGCCACGCTGATGCAAGCGCATCACTCGCGGTCTCCAGGTCGATCGCAGCGAGTCGCACGTTGGTCGCGCCGCCCACTCCCCACGCGCCGCTCGCCCTCGCGAACGCTTTGGGATGCGACGCCAGATATTCGGTCTGCGCCTCGGGCGGGAGAATGACCATCCCGTGATCCGCATCGGGATATCCGAGCGAGGCGAAAATCTTTCCGCCGACGCGAAAATCCGCATGTCCCATGTGGGCGCCTTCGACCGCTTCCGGCAGGCTCAGGGTCAGCTCGCGAAATTCATCGGCGGTCATAATCGCCAAAGGGAATGGCGGCTCGCACGACCGATCAGCGGTCGCCCTTCACGTAGGCCACGATCTTCTCCGGCTTCCCTTTGGCCGCCCAGACAAAGCGCAGGAAATCAGCCGGATGAATGTCGTGTGCGCGGAAAAACTTCCGGTCGCCGCCGCAGCAATACATTAGATCCTGCGGCAACTCACCGCGCAGCCTGCCCATCGCTTTTTGAATGATCCGCGGGAGCCACACGATGCCCTCCAGTTCATCGGTTTTCGCCGGCAAAGCCTCCACTTTGATCGCCTTCTCCGACCAGGCACCGCCCTGCTCCTGCAGGAAATAATCGCGGCGCGCAGCCGAAATCAGGAGGGCAGTCTCCCAGTCCAGATCGGACGAATCCTCCGCGTAGTCATACAACTCCATCGGCTTCGCTCCGAACTCCCGGAGAACGTTGACCTCGCGCGGCGTGAACATCGTTTCCACCCTGCGGTTGTCGTTGCTGTATTTGACCTGCGCTTTGTCGTAAAGCTCCCGAAGGCGCTGCTGCCAGCCGTAATTAACCGTCTTCATCCGCGCACCTTACACCGGGATGCGCCGCGCCGCCTCGCCTATGTCAAAGCAGTGGAATGTGCCCACAGACCGGTGCCGTCGGCGAAAATTTTACCCGTTATCCAACTTCTGATCGTGCAGACCGGCAACAGGCGCGCTTAAGTCGTCGACAGCTTCGTGTCGCATGAATCCGATCGCTGCCCCAACTGTCACCCCTTCGCCCCAGCGGCGACCGTGGTATCGCCCGTCATTAACCACGCAGATCATGATCGGGCTGGTGCTCGGCGGATTCATCGGATGGATACAGCCGGAGTGGGGCAACAAGGTCTACTTCCTGCGGGATATTTTCCTCAACCTGATCAAGTCGATCATTGGCCCGCTCGTTTTTTCGACATTGGTTGTAGGTATCGCGGGCAGCGGCGATTTGAAAAAAGTTGGCCGCATGGGCGTGAAGGCGCTGATCTATTTCGAGATCGTGACCACGGCAGCGCTCGTGATCGGTTTGGTGGTCGTGAATATCACCAAACCCGGCATCGGCGTGGTGCTGGCCGAGGGGAGTAGCGACATCGTCCAGAAGATCGGGCAGACTCACCCGAAGACGCTGATCGAGACGCTGGTCTATACGTTTCCGTCGAGCGTTTTCGATGCGCTCGCCCGCGGCGAGGTGCTGCAGATCGTGGCCTTTGCCGTCCTCTTCGGGATGGCGGTTTCAGCCGTCGGCGAGAAAGGGAAACCTGTCCTGCGTTTCATGGGGAGCCTGTCGCAGGTGATGTTCAAGTTCACGAATTACGTGATGATGTTCGCGCCGATCGGCGTGGGCGCGGCGATGGCACATACGATCGGCACGCAAGGCCTCGGCGTGCTGGTGAATCTCGGCAATCTGATCCTGACGCTGTATGCCGGCCTCGCCATCTTTGTGGTGCTGGTGTTCGGCCTGGTGATCATGCTCGTGCGCGTGCCGTTGCGGCAATTCGTCCGCGCGGTTCGTGAGCCGGCCACGATCGCGTTTGCCACCACCAGCAGCGAGTCGGCGCTCCCGAAAGCGATGCAGGCGATGGAACGCATCGGCGTGCCGAAGCGGATCGTCGGGTTTGTCATGCCGACCGGATATTCGTTCAATCTCGACGGCTCGACGCTGCATCTCGCGACGGCTTCGGTGTTTGTCGCGCAAGCGGCGGAAGCCACCACAGGGCAGCACATGGACATCAGCCATCAGATCATGATGATGCTCGCGCTGATGGTGACCTCGAAGGGAGTCGCGGCCGTTCCGAGGTCGTCCGCAGTCGTTTTGCTCGCGACGCTCAACAGTTTCCTCCCCGCCGGCTTAGGGCCGATCGGGGTAGCCGTGATTTTCGGAGTCGATGAGCTCATGGACATGGGGCGTTCAGCCGTCAACCTGATCGGGAATTGTCTCGCGACAGTCGTGATCGCGCGATGGGAAGGTGAATTCGATGACGACCGGGCGCGGGTCTTCGGGACGCCGGAGGAGACGGCGCTCGAAATCCGGGAAGGCGATATTGCTCTAGCCGATGCGGCGCGGCAGGGCTGAAGCGGATGGTTTCAATTTCGGCGCTCCTCCCATCACTACGTTACAACAATGCAAGCTGTCATCCTGAGGCGGCGAAGCGCGCCGAAGGATCTCACAAAAGTTGTGAATTACGTATCGGGCGCGTGTGTGACGCGTCACGAGTGGGCGAGGTCCTTCGTCGTCTGCGCGACTCAGGATGACCGGCCGGCAGGCGAGTGCACAGAGGTCCGGCCGCATGCCTCCCGGAAATTGTCACGCGCGCGGGTGCGCGTCGTCGTACGCGCGCTTGAGCCGTTCGACGGTGACATGCGTGTAGATCTGCGTGGTCGACAAGCTCGCATGGCCGAGCAGCGCCTGGACACTGCGGAGATCGGCGCCGCCATCGAGCAGGTGGGTCGCAAAGCTGTGCCGAAGTTTGTGCGGGCTGAGCGAAATCGGTATCGAGGTGTAACGCAGATACCGCTTTAGGATTAGCCAGACCGAACGGGTGGAGATACGGCCACGGCGGTTGTTGATGAATAGCGGGCCACTTTGCACTTTCGCGGCGGAGCGGTAGCGCGACACTGCCTCGAGCGCAGGTGCGCCGACCGGGCAGACGCGCTCCTTCCGCCCTTTCCCAAGCACGCGGACCGACTCGGTGTAAAGATCGACGTCGGCAACATTCAGCGCCGCCAACTCCGCCAAACGCAGCCCGCTGCTGTAAAATACTTCCATGATCGCCGCGTCGCGTAAAGGCATCCACGCCGGCGCGCTCCGCTCTTTCGGCGATCGCAGAGGCGCTGAGAGCAGTTCGTCTATCTGCTGGCGAGTCAGCACGAGCGGCAGCTTCTTCTCTGCCTTTGGCAGCTCCAGCTCGCGCACGGGATCGCGAGCGAGCCCTTTTCGTTCCACCAGGAACCGGTAAAACGTGCGCAGCGCGGAGAACTGCAGGCGGATGTACGAGCGAGCCTGCTTCTTCTTCATCAGGCCAAACAGGTAGTCGCGGAAATCGTCCGCGTTGCAGTCCTGCCAGGCCTTTGTTCGTTTGTGTCCGCGGAAGCCGGCGAGCGCCTGTTCGTACGCGGTGATGGTTCGCCCTGAGGCGTTGCGCTCCACCTCGAGGTAACGCAGGAACTCCTCCGCCGGCAGGTCTCGCGGCGCGGCGGGCGTCTCCTCGTTACTCCGGCCTTTCAATGGTCGTACTGCGCGTGGCGGCTTGCGCGCGGCCACTAACCTGACTCCTGAAGATGGGCGGAGGATTTGTCGAAATCACCTCGTAATCCTTCAGGACGAACTCCGGATAGATGCCGTTGCTGGCAGGCTCGTAAACCTTGTCGCCGCTAAATTCGCCGTGGAGCCTGTATTCGTAATTATTATCGCTGCCGAAATTGGCGTGCACCCGATCCGGCGCGAGCTTCTGCTTCTCATTTAATACGACCAATTGCGATGTGCTCCACGGCTGTCCGGGTCTCCGCACATAGCCCCAGAACTTGTACATCGGTTTGAAGTAGCGGCGCCCGATGTAGTAATCGCCAGGCGGTTCACTCTGGATCGCGGCAGCGGTGGCGACACGTGATTGCTGGATGCCCTGCGGCTCGCTCGCGCACCCGCCGACGAGCAACGCGGCAGCGCCGATCTGAAACAAAACGAGGAGACGACGCGCAGAGTACATGGCTGGTTGTTCCTTGTATCGCAACGGTGCGGTGGACGCAACATGGCTGGTGCTGCAAGCAATTGACGGGACTTTACATGCACCCGTGGACAGTAACGTTGGCATCACGACACCACTGCGAAGCTTGATCTAATCTCATTTTGCATCACGAAGGCGGCGCTTTAAGGTTCGCGAATGCTGGAACTCGAAGTCTACGCGGCGGGTGTGCGCGACTTGAACAAGATCCTGGAGCTGGACCACGAGCTCGAGCCGCTCGCCGGCTTGCGCTACAAAGTCGACAGCAATCACGACGTTGTTTATCTCGGGCTCGACGAGCCCACTGTCAGCTTCCGTGAGATTCGCGCGATTTTCCGCAAGCTGGGACTCGATCCGCGTTTCATCGGCAGCATTCCGACCGAGCTGCGCCCGAGAAACAAGACCCAGGTTCTGACCCCGTAACAAACGCGGCGGAGCGTCACTATCCCGCACAATTCGAAGATGACGCGCTTCGTCACCGCAATCGGTGCAGCGGTAATCTCGCTGTTCACTTATTTCGGGGAATTGGTGGTGCTCGCGGTCGCGACGTTTGGCTCGATCTTCACGCAGAAACTGCGGTGGCGTTTGTTCCTCGACCAGATTGTGGAGATCGGCCTGCGCTCGCAGCTCGTCGTGGTAATCACCGGCGCGTTCACGGGCGCCGTTTTTGCGGCGCAGACATTCTTTCAGTTCAATAAACTCGGCATGGGCTCCGCGGTCGGCGCGGTCGTGTCGGTCTCGATTTGTCGCGAGCTGGGCCCGGTCCTGACGGCACTAATGGTAACCGGACGTGTCGGCGCGTCGATGTCAGCAGAAATCGGCACGATGAAAGTCACCGAGCAAATCGATGCGCTCCGGGCGCTGGCCGTTCACCCGATCGACTACCTCGTCGTGCCGCGCGCACTTGCCATGATGGTTTCGATGCCGCTTCTGGTAGCGGAGTGCATCGGGGTTGGCATCGCCGCGGGTTATCTGGTGGCGATCGGATTGCTGGAAGTAAACGGCACCTACTACATGGCGAACATGGTCCGCTGGACACAGATGCGCGACATCGTAATGGCACTCTCCAAGGCATTCTGCTTTGCGCTGCTGATCGTGTTCATCAGCTGTCATAAAGGGCTGACGACACGCGAAGGCGCGGTTGGCGTGGGCAAGGCGACGACACAGGCCGTCGTTGATTCATCGCTGGCGGTGCTGGTCTTTAATTTCTTTCTGACGATGGGCCTGAACATCGTTTTCCCCGCCGGGTATCAGTAGGTGAACGTTTGATGATCGACGCGCCGCCATCTACCCCAGCACCGGTTCAGAAGATGAACGTCGCTACCCGGAAGTCGATGATCGCGGTGCGGGGGCTGACGAAGAGCATCGATGCGCAGGAAATCCTGCGCGGCGTTGATGTCGATGTGGCAACCAGCGAAACGCTTGTGATCATCGGGCGCAGCGGCGGCGGCAAGAGCGTGCTGTTGAAGCATCTCGTCGGATTAATGCAGCCGGACGCGGGCGAGATTTGGATCGAAGGCGAGAACATCCTTGGGCTGAGCGAACGCAAGCTCGCGAACATCCGGCGCAAAGTCGGCATTTTGTTCCAGGGCGGCGCGCTCTTCGATTCGATGACGGTGGAAGAGAACATCGCCTTTCCGCTGCACGAAGCCGGCGAACGCGATCGAAAAGCGATCCGCGAACGCGTCGATGAGATGCTCGAGGTCGTCGAGTTGGAAGGCCAGCACGATAAGATGCCGGTTAACCTCAGCGGTGGAATGAAGAAGCGGGTGGGTCTCGCGCGATCGATTGTGCGGCGGCCCTCGGTGGTTCTATATGACGAGCCGACCGCCGGATTGGACCCGGTGGTGTCCGACAGCATTAACCGGCTGATCCGACGCCTGCAGGAGCGATTTCATGTCACCAGTGTGGTCGTCACCCACGACATGAAGAGCGCGTTTCACATCGCGGATCACATTGCATATTTGCACGAGGGCCGGATTTATTTCTATGGGACTTCCGCCGAGCTACAGAAATCGACCGATCCGCTCCTTCAGGATTTCCTGTTAGGCCGGTCAGAACGCGGGGGCTAGGACGCCGAGCTAATCCGCCGTTGACAACATCTCCCTGACGCAGCGTGAAGGCGTGGTAAAGTTCCCCGCGCTCGCGGCCGCCGCCAGTGCACGAACTGACATGAACCAGCGCAGTAAAGGACTCGAATTTAAGGTAGGCTTGTTCGTCTTCGTCGGTTTGGCGGTGCTCGCCAGCTTAGTGGTTCAGTTTGGCCGTGTGGGCGAAGGGTTAAAGAAGTACTACGCACTGACCGTCCAGTTTCCGGATGCGAGCGGGCTGCTGAAAGGCTCTGATGTGCTGATGGCCGGCGCCAAAATCGGGCGTGTGGCCGGCGGTCCGAAGCTCGCGATCGGCGGCGAGGGAGTGCTCGTTCCGCTGCGCATATACGATTACGTGAAGATCCCTGTCGGCACCAAGTTTTCGGTTGGGAGTTCCGGCCTGCTCGGCGATCGGTTTGTCGCCGTTACAATGCCGCCGGGCAAGCCGACTGCATTCCTCCACGCCGACGCGCTGATCGCCGGCACACGTGAAACAGGCATGGATGATCTCACGCGCGAAGGCGGCTTTCTCGTGAAAGACCTCCGCGACGCCGTCCAGAATATCAATGGCACTGTGACGCGCCTTAACGAGCAAGCGCTCGGGCCGACAAACGTTGAGAATCTCAAGGCGAGCATGGAACATCTCAGTCAGGCGACAGGCGCGCTGGCAGATTCGTCGAAAAAGCTGGATGGGGTGATCGAGAAAGCTGACGCGACCATGGCTTCATCCAGGAAAGCTGCGGACGATGTACAGTTACTCATCGCGGATGCGCGTAAGACGATCCAGTCAGCTGGCCAGGTAGTTCGCGAGGCGACGAACGGGAACGGTCTCCTCGCGACGCTGCTTACCAATCGCGAGCTCGCGAAGGACCTCCAGGCGCTGATAAGTAACATGCGGAGCCACGGCGTGCTGTTTTACCGCGACAGCGCGGCAAAGGAAGAGACGCGCGCTGCCAAAGCTCGTTCGGAGGAAAGCGCTGCTCCGGTGAGGCGGAGACGCTGATGACACCGCTCGTCACAGTTAATCTCCTGCGCGTGCTGTTCGTCACGTTCTGCGCGGCGATCGGCGGGATAGTCGGCGCAGAGGTGCACGGTAATCCGGTGCCGGGAGTCATCATCGGGATTGTCTTTGGGTTATGCGTCGTGCTGGTTGATCGGCTGCTGAAAGGCTTTTCACTCCGTGCATTTTCGTCCGCGACGCTCGGGCTCCTCCTCGGCTTGTTGTTCGCTAACCTGTTGATGGCGTCGGAGGTTCTGCGCTTTCAATCCGACCTCGTGCAATGGTCGGCGCGCCTCGTCGTTTACTGCACCTTCGGCTATCTCGGAATGATGCTGGCGATGCGCAGCAACCGTGACGAATTCTCGCTCATTATTCCCTATGTCCGCTTTGCGCGCGAGACGACGCAACACGAGCCGCTCGTGGTCGACACGAACGTGATCATTGACGGTCGCATCGCCGATCTGTGTGCGACTGGCTTTCTCAGCCGTTCGCTGATCGTGCCGCGCTTTGTGCTCGGTGAGCTGCAAACGCTGGCTGACTCGCGCGATCCTATTAAGCGCGAGCGCGGCCGCCGCGGACTCGATATTTTGAATCAACTGCAGCGTTCGCGCGAGGTGGATCTTACCATCCACGACACGACTGCGGACGCCGATCTCGAGACAGACACGCGCCTCGTGCGGATCGCGAAAGTGCTGCAAGCACGGCTGCTGACGAACGACACCGCGCTGGGACAGGTAGCACGGCTCCAGGCGGTGCCGGTGTTGAATCTTGCCGACCTCGCGCGTGCGCTGCGGCCGGTAGTAGTCGCAGGCGACGAGCTCGAACTGCCGCTCGTTAAAGAAGGACGGGATGCTCACCAAGCGGTCGGCTATTTGCCTGACGGAACAATGATCGTCGTGAATCACGCGCGAGCGCACCTTGGCAGCACGAAGACCATCGTCGTCTCGAGCGCACTGCAAACGGCGGCGGGGCGCCTCATTTTCGCTGAGCTGAAGGGCAGCGCCGAAGCCGCACCAGTTACTCAAGTGCGTGGCTGACAAGGTTCGCTGGCGCTCGCGCTAGATTATCTGCCGAAAATCATTCCCGCTGTCATTCTGAGCGGAGCGAGTCTGCGAGCGCAGTCGAAGAATCCCGTGACTAGACCGAAGACGTCGCTGGTGTTGCCACGGGATTCTTCGACTCCGCCCAGAGCCACACGTGTTTTCGCCCCAACACCTCCCATTGCGGTATGGCGCTGGCGATAATCTGCGCCTCCTGACCGCAGGGGAGCCAATGTCCACTTATGGCGTGCCCAGGTCGGCCCTACTGAAGGCATATAGGTAGGA
>JAABUS010008213.1_pt1 | contig 11535 bp, 12 predicted proteins | sample 5560161 | NCBI WGS metagenome assembly JAABUS01 (sample SAMN10711885, study PRJNA513376) | rock metagenome | isolation source: Antarctica rocks | place: Antarctica: Victoria Land, Trio Nunatak nord | collected 2016-01-04
CCAAAACTTTCAAGAGAGATATATAAAGTGCCAACAAGACTCAAAAAGGACACAGACAACATGCAAGTGGTAGACTTTTGAAACTTGTTGTAAATGCAAGAAATTACAGTAAGGTAGAAAACAGATATAAAATGAAAAATAGACATAGGCATGACTCAGAAGCGGTACTTCCTGAAAAGTGGGGATCTTCACAGGCACACAACACCCTGCATCTGCATCAGGAGTGGCAGGCATGACACTGGATGGCAGTTTGCTTCAAGGTTTGGGAGTGCATGTCATAGACATGTGAAACAGCAACTGCAGCTGCTGGTGTCTGTTTGTGGGAGCACCTTTCTTAAGAGCACCCGTGACATCACACAGAAAGGAATGGCAGAGGTGACACTTGACAACAGCCTGGCATCGGGGCCTGTGCTTCTTGAAGGTGCAATGTGCAATGTGGTAAACATGTTGCAACTGCAGCCCTTGATGTCTATTCTTGAGCATAGCGTGGCATCATCATACAGTGGACAGGAAGCTCAGATGCTTCAGTGCTTGCAAGCTAATGGCAGATGTAGCGTAAGCTTTCTACATGATGCAACAAGCTTGCAATGGGTGGAATGCCCAAGTCAACAAATGCACCAATATCTACATATATATACAAAAAGAAACAAACGTACGACCAGCAACAACATCGCGTGACAATATGGAGACATTTTGAAGGTACCCACAAAATCGTTCACATGCACTCTCATCACATCCGTATTGGTGTACAGACAGGGGATGAAGTATGCCAGCCAAAGAGGCCAGGCTCAGACCTGCTCATCAACATACCTTCTTCTGCATCTTGCGCTCTATGTCTGGGTCCTCAGACAGGTTAAGCAGCAGATACGCACACAGGTACAGCAGTTTGTCCTGTTTCTGCGTCACTGCCAGCAACCTGCGCTCCTTCTCACTAGCAAGACCCTGGGCTTCCTTCACAGCAGCTGCTGCTATACTAACACCCTCCTCCTGCACATCAAGCAGGGTGTTTTTGGTGTTTGGTGTTCACTGCTGCCTGCTGCTATACTTACACATCCTCCTACACAGCAAGCAAGGTGTGTTTGGTGTTGACTGGTGCACTGCTGATCAGCAACAGACTTGAGCTTGGTGGAATGCCTTCCTCCTGCACATCAAACAAGGCGTGCGTGGTGTTGAGTGTTGACTGCTGCACTGCTGCATTGCTGGTATCAAGGTCAACAACAGACTTGAGCTTGGTGGAACACCCTCCTGCTGCACATCAAGCAAGGGGTGTTTGGTGTTTGGTATTGACAGGTGCACTGCTGGTTGCAAGGTCAGCACAGCCTTGGGCTTGGTGGAATGACTGAAGGCAACTTTGGCTGTAGGTGTTTGATTCTGACGTTCAGAAGTTCAGTGAAGCAGGCAAGGGTGTGGTGCCACGTAAGGGCAGCTTCATATTGATTGATTGATTGATTGATTGATTTGAACCTGTGCCAGCCTTTGCTCTCGCATTAGCCAGGTAGCGACGTATGCAGGGAGCTTCATATGCAAGAGCAAGCACCAATCAGCGACCATGCTGTCAGCGTCTGCTGCCGCACCTTTCCAGATGTCCACGAAGTGTTTCAGCTGAAAATTGCTGAAAGGCTGCTGTCCAAACACCACATCTCAGCAGCTGACACTGGCAACCCCATGAGAAGTAGCTCAAACACTGCGAATGGATTGATCATGACCATTGTTTGGCATGATCAAAGGCTGTTGCAGTTCAGGTCAAGCGTCAGCCTCAGGCATGCTAGACCTGGGCATGCTCATGAACTTGACGCCAATAGGCTTAGTCTTTTCTGTTTCTTTTGCTGGACCTGGGCATCACCTTACCTTGACTCTGTGCTCAGTCCTCTTGATCTCCAGATCAAGGATGTCTATCGTCAACACTCCAACCTGGTTTTCCACCAGCAGCTGGTGAAACTGGCTGAAATTGCTCAACACCAACCATACTGACTGGATCCCCACACACAGATCTACACTGCGCTTGCCATCATCTCGTAGAACCCTAGCCAGGGTTGGTAGCAGGGTTGCATGGGACAGTAGGGGCTCTAAATGTTGGGCTTGTCTAAACAGGCTGGCAATGCAGTTGGCTGCTCTGGCTTTGTCCTTGACATCATCCTCATACAAGTTCTCCTGTAGCACATGCACTATGTTACCTTGTTGTTTTTGCTGAGTACCACTCAGTCTGGGTTGTGCAGCCAGTTGTGACTCATCAGACCTTTGGCTTGAAAGTACAGATGAATGCCATCCTGTGACAAGTTGCCTCAGGCTCTGTTGCAACACATGTCTGTTCTGCCGTATGAACTGAACACTTCATGTAATAGTGTCCGCAACTGTCGCTGCACTACAACACCTGTTGCATACTCTGGACTAGTCCAGCAATTGTGGAATGCTGGTCACAGCAGCAGGCATCCTGTCTGTGATGCATGCATGTACAAAATGGCTGAATGTGCCAGCCTGTGACTTACAATGTAGATGTCCAGATCTTCAAGGCGCACAGTGTCAGTGGACTGTTGCCTTGACGCAGTGGCTGGCCGGTCCTGATTGCGCTGCCACAGCTGCTGCCTGTCAACCTCACCTGCATGCCACTTGCTTGGTCTGTTGACAGATTGGAATTGCTGTGGTTTTACAGGTTCACACAAGTGGGCAACTTGTGGTGTTGTGCGAACAACCATGACCGGTGGGTGAGCAGCCAGATGTAGTGCTGGGCTCACAGCACACAGAGACTGAACTCATGCTGTGCTGTGCTGTGTTGTGCTGTGCTGTGCTGTGCCATGCCGTGCTGTGCTGTGCTGCTGTGCGATGCTTTGCCCATGCTGTGCTCTGTTATGGCATGGTGTGATGTGTACTGCCAGCAAGGCAAATAGCACTGTCTGTGCCCAAGTAGCAACGTCCAGATTGACTTTGAAGCAGCTGCAGCAAGCTGCTGCACCATAGCTCTGCCTGATGCTGCTATTGTGCCATGCTGCTTCACAACTGCAAGGTGTCAAGCTACCCCTGTGTTTGCTTTATGATGTCAACAGCTCTTCTATGTGGCTGAACGTCCCAACATTGTAAACACCTCGTGCTATGACGCACTAGTTGCAGCATTTCCACAGCTGCAACTCTGACATCACTGCAGCTCAGCAACATTGTTAGCTGTCCATTGAAGGAGGGACAGGCATACATTCCATGGTCAGCAGATCCTGACACTGTGCTTGCAGGCCTCTGTCACTGCTGCTGCTGCTGCTGCTGCTGCCGCTGCTGCTCATGGCCTGTTGCTGCTGCTGCTGTTGCTGCTAAAGCTCATGGCATGCGGCTGCTTCTGCTGCAGATGCTGAACAAGACCGGCCACTGTGGTTGGCCTTCACAGCATGGTTGAGATCCTGTGTAGTCAAGTGAAGGAACAACAGGCAACATGATCTTGCTGCAGCTTTCTTGCGCAAAGAAATGCAAGCAGAGGATGACAAAGCAAGGCAAAAGCCGTGCTGAAGGCCTTACTGAAGCCATGCACATAAGCAGCAGAAGACTGGCTGGAGCTGGGCCCAGGCTTCATGCTCTCTCTCTCCACCAGCTCATGCAAAAGCTCCTCCACACGCCCTACCTGCGCCAGGCACCCATTTCAGTGTCCATGCGTGAGCACGGAATATTCAGGATTTAGGATTTGGGGGTTGAGCACAGAATATCTGCAGCAAAGCTGTGCTAACTTCATTTCAGGCTGTGGTCTTGCTGCACTTTGCACGAGCTGATTGGAGTTGCACTGACCTTGGATGCGCTGATGAGCCTACACTTTTTGGTCAGCTCCTGTGCCATTTGAGGAATGTCTCTCTCATTTGGCAAAGGCCTAATTTTGATCCTGCAGGCATAGTTTCAATGTAATGACAATCTTTTGTTCACGGGGACTGATAGTAGCTGGGTTCTGGGCTCCATTCAAAGTTAAGAATTCTGAATTGCAGCAGCAGGAAGGAGACTGTCTTACTGCTTGATGCCGGGCGTCCTGCCCACAACTCTTTGTGTCCCATTGCGGTCAACCTCGATGTCATGTGTCTGTGACAGCAGATTACATTTTCCCCGTTAGAACGTTCTAGAGTCTGATGGGCTGCAAGTAGACAGCAAATGCTGCAATCAAGTCTGGCTTACCTCGTAGTTGACCACAACTACGGCGTCCTCGGGGTCCAGCTCGATAAGCCCTGGATGCACCTGCCAATCAATCACAGATCGATGAGCTGTGATGCCGCAAGTATGGCTGACAGTCTGAAGAATTCCGGTCACACCTTCTTTTTCTGAGTCGCCATGCCAGGCACGTCCGGTAACTGGACCTAACGTTGCTCTGCGGGATTTAGAGCCTGATTACTGGACGGAGAAAGAATCTACTTGTCACCGAGCGTCACCAAGAAGTCGTAGTCGAAGCTCAACCTGTGGTGCAAGTCTGCAAAGACGACTGCAGAATAGCCCAATTTGTTGCACCGTTATGGTGCATCAGAGCTGTACATACCGTGCACAGCATCGCCTGAATGAGGGGGAGCAAGTCACGGCTACGTACCTTGCAATTGGGCAGGTCAAAGCAAAATTTAGCAAAAAATGTCTAGGAATCCCAAACTAAGCTTGGTCCAGCATGACCGCAATGAATGCCTGCCATCAAGAGTCCACGAACGTGCTGAATGACGCAAGCCCTCAATATGACATTGGACACACATTTACTGAGCCCAGACCATGCTTTTTTCCCTGTATACCGTTGTAGCTATTACGATCACATACTTGCAGCATGCCGTATGCGCGAGTCACCCTGAATGACCGGCATGCTAGCCCAACGATTCCAAGGAAAGCGTCTCCAACCTCTGCTCAGATGCTACCATACAGCTGTCCTGTCCTTTGGAGAAGGGTCACAGGTGCAGTCTTTGCTCTTGTTGCGCGTGCACAAAGCTTTTTACTTGTGCGCTGGTCAACATTGAAGCTGATGCAGTGCCCAGGGTGCTTTGGGCTGCAGCAGCCTTGGGGACAATTACGAGCCCGAAGAAGTTAACCTGACCAAGGACATAGCAAAAGTCGCTGCTGGTCACTACCACAGCTTGGCAATCAATCTGGAGGGCAAGCTGTTTACTTGGGGGTGAGAGAAAACTTACTTCCTGTTTGAACATAGCACTGCTGCCAGATTGACTCTGTGTCAGTGAGTGACTTTGTTCTCGCGAACAGGCGCAACATTGAAGGACAGCTGGGACAGGCATTGCAGCCACTGGAGTCTGCTGCAACCCCAGCCGCTGTTGATGCTCTTGCCAAGTTTAAGGTGCATCATGCTGACTGCGTCTGCGCACATAAGCTGTAACACTAGACACATTGAAGTCTTTGTTTGGCTCTGCAGGTAACAAGTGCAGCAGCTTCAGGAGTGGCTTCCTTTGCTGTTTTGGAAGATGGCACAGTGTGGGGCTGGGGCAGTTCCAAACGCGGGCAATTGGGCTTAGGCCAAGGAACTGTACAGGCGTTGAAGCCACAGCGTTTGCCAGGTCTAGAAGGCATCACTGAAGTATCTGCTGGCTGGGGTCATGCTTGTGCATTACGAGGTCAGCCAGCATGCAACCCAACACTGTTTGCTGCAATGCTCCGCTATACCAGCAACACAAATTTGCGCGCTTCTCACCTGATTGCTATGGGAGCCAAACATACTTCAATTATGTCACTGCACTGCAAGCGTACCCAACATAGCGTGTACCACGCTCTCTTCATCTGCCTTCACAGACCATGCTGATGATCCTGCTGATACTTGAAATCCCACTTCTTACTCTTTTCCCCAGCCAGCAGTCTTATAGCACAGCATGATGATAACTATGCCATGTACCGACATACCATATGTTGAAAGGCACCCTACAGGAAAGCAACCTCTCCTTGACAGCTTTGGTACATGCCTTGTAGAGGATGGGCAACTATTCAGCTGGGGCTACCCCCAGCATGGCCGTCTGGGCCATTCTCTTGCGCCCTCCCAAGCCCAGGTAACTTCACAACCATACCATGCGCCCAATACTGCAGCAGGCGGGCATTGTCAACATGTCGACATGCAGTGCAACTGATCCGCACGTACCTAGCTCATCATGAACTGGAAAGTGTTGTTATTATTATTGTTATTGTTATTGTTATTATTACTTTTATTGTTAGTGCAATTGATCTGCAGGATGAACAGGCAGCAGTGATGGACCGTCTGATTTGGCAGCCACAGCCAGTTGACTTGCTCAGCTCTGTCCAGATCAAACAGGTGTGCCTGATGCTCCACTCAAGAAGCATGCCACTGCATGAACATGTCTTATTACATGGGTGTATTTTGAGTTTGTTTGGTGCAGATCTTGGAATGACTCAACTTGTTACGGTGCAAATACAGTAGGACACCTTGCAAAGCCTCCCCAAGCAGGCCACAAGCAAGCTGTTCTTGCATCTGTGCGACAAGCGTCAACACGGCAAGCCCATGTCATCTCTGTCAATTGTTTGATACGGTTTGCCTGAATTTGTGCAAGCATCTGTTGTTTGACAGCAGCCTCAAAGTTCAAGAGGCAAATATCATGCTGTCTGAACTAGATGAAACAATACCCATGAGTCGAGCATGACGCAAACTGTACATGCACCAACTACCAGCTTGCTTCTCTGCACAGGTAGCCTGTGGCCTGGACCACACACTAGCTGTTGCCCAAAATGGGCAAGTATACGCCTTTGGAGACAACTCCCTGTGCCAGCTGGGCCGAGCAGGTAGCATGGGGGTGCAGGACACAAGCGCCGATGCTGCTGCATGGATCGTTCGTGACAAAGAAGGGGCAGATATCATCTTCACTAAGGTGCACACCTATTGCAGCCATGTCAGCTCACCTGTTCATCTTTGCCAACTTTGTACGACATGCTGTGACCGGCCTCGGCAAGACGCAGTTCCATGTAGCTCCTCCAAAAGAGTCTTGACACAGCAGCAACACCAGCTGCAGTGCTCCTTCAGCAACAGCAACAAGCAGTGCAATTTCATGTGTAGCCATGGTACCAATTGACAATCCTTGTGGTGTCTGGATTCTTTTGTCTTTTGTAAGCATGCTTGAATACTTCAGCTCACGCACACAGAGTGTTCCATTAGCGCCAACGCCTTGCAACAATGATCAACCTCAAACTTTTTGTATGCATTCCTTGACCACCGTCCCCTGCTCACTAAAAGCTGTAATGCTGGATAGGTAGCAGCAGGGCTGGGGCATTGCTTAGGGGTGACCCACAAGGGGGATGTCATGGCCTGGGGCTGGGCTGCTGCAGGGCAGTTGGGCCTGGGGCAGTGCCATCAGGGCAGCCATACTGTTCTTCACCCCACTCCAGTGAGTGTCTCCTTGTATTCTTCCTCCTCCTCCCCTCTTCTTCAATGCATATCATGTGTGCTCTTTCAGGAGCTAGGGTTGCATGTACGCCCTTTGTCTCAATTGGTAGACCTTCTAGAGATGCGCAAGACAGACAGCTTTAAAGTGCTCCCCTTGATGCTGGTCACAGACCACATGTCTCATTATCCTAAGGCAAAATTGTGTGATTTTGTGCCCCTGACCTGACTCAGTATGATTCACTTGCATGGCCTTTTCCGGTTTCACAGTCCTGTTTGTATTTGCATCACATTTGCACCACAAACCCCTGTCTGGGTTGCATCCAACCATACACATAGACTCAATTATTATCTGGGTCTTTGTCCACCTTCACCATGAAGAGTCCGGCTCTTCTGTGACTTCTGTAATATTTTGCTGGGTAAATGTGTACATAGGCCCTACAGCATGTAGCCCCTGTTTGTCTCTGGGCTGACAACAGCATGCTGACACATCACCTGATCATCAGCCCTTTCTTGTGAAGCCACTTCGACCTTGACATGTCAACAGCTGCGCCACCGTGAACATGACGCGTAGCTGCTTGAATTCTGTTAGCAGACCTGGCAACACAGCCACCTCTTATTTGGGGTTTTTTCCCCCAACATGCACAACCTTGATGTCGCTCTGCTGCAGATCTTTGGCTTGCCAGAGAACAACAGAGCCCTGGTGGCAGCAGCTCGAGTGCACAGTGTTCTAGCCTCAGAAGATCTTTTTGTTGATCCTGAGACAGCCCATGTGCCACATGATGACACCTTGAACTCCATGACGCAATTCTATGCATGGGGCAGTGGACACAATGGTCGCCTTGGGTTAGGTTACCAGCAGGATATGACTGTACCAGAGATGGTCAGTGAGCTTGACGGTGCTGAGATACTGGATGTAGCGTGTGGGCATGATCATACATTGGTCCTAATTAGGCTCTGATTGTATCGAAGCGCAGCTTTGGAGCGGGACTCCTGAGCATGGTTCAAGTACGTTCATGAAATGCTTGCAGACCGTGGGTGAGTGTGAGGACTAGTAGACATGTACTGTACACCCGTGCTTCGAGACATGGCCTGCCCAAGGGGCAAAAGACGTCTTCACATTCTCTTGCTTATGTACACATACATAGAAGCTTTGCATAAGCATAAATGCAACAGCATTTCAGTGGAATGACACGTAGCTACTTATAGGGTATGCATGCATGGGTGTCTATGTAGTCAGAATCATTACTGTGATCCATGCCTAGTAAGTTGGGGCAGTAGTGATCAGACTTGCTAGCTCTAAGTTCAAGCTTTGACTTTACAGCTGGTAAGTCCGATCACTACTGCCCCATTTGAAATGGTGCACACTGTAAGGCCTCTACTGGTCGAATCGCCTATCATTCAAGCATCATGGCGATGCAATGACGTGACGTTATGGGGCAAACAGTATCACACAAGTCGCAAACACTAAGTGCATCCTTGGATACTTGTGTCTGGCATCCATGCTATCAAGGAAACCTCATACACTCAGGAGACGATTCCTCACCTTTGTGTCGATGTACAGTCTGCAGGCTTGCATATCAGGATTATACATTATTGTGACGATTCTCCTAAGTGCATCTAGACTGCTATGTGAAGGAAACATGCAAATGCTTGCCTATGGTACCAAGTAACAGGCTGCTGGCTAAGAAAAATGGCGTATGCAGCCATTAGTGAGTGCCTGATTTGTGACCTATTCACAAATGGTGTGACAGAAACATTGTCAAGAGCTCACACTTCCACACATTGGACCCAATATGCAAAGATTGATATGTGCAATATTGGTATTCATGCTACTCAACAGAATTGATTGAATCAATGCAACAATAAGCAGACAACTTCTCAGATGCTGCAAAGAGGGTTGTGCTTCCTACACCATTGACCAAAGATATTGTAAAGCAGAGTTTGCAATGACAAGACTGACCAAATCAAGTTTGGAAAACAAAATCCATCTGCAGGACCAAGACAGCAGACTGCAACAGACCAAGCAAGACACTGAGTGGACAAAAGTCTCATGTCTTTGTTTGATTTTTACATCGCTTCTTGCGCTTCTTGCCACGCTTCCTGTTAGGAATGTTTTGTACCCGTGAAGTAACTGTGGGCTTCCTTGCCCTTCTAATGAGCGGACAATGTTGACGAACATTGCTTGGTGCTGAAACCAGTTGCTGATAGGATGTTGCAAATTCCACCACACGGTCCAGAATGTCAGGAGGCAGGTGGTCTCTCAGCGCCCTAGCGAAGTACAAGGGCCCTGTCCAGGCAACCTTTGCAGAGTGCAATGCAGCACGAGCAGCTGCTGACCTCGCCTCGGGCCAGTGCTTGTTGAGTGTGTTCAGACCTAACTGCTCATAATCAGGGGACGTGTCCGACAGGCGTTCTCCGCATTCTATTGTGGGCTCATTGAAGACGTTCACTCCGTTCAACAACCACGTGACTTCTGCATGCGGATCAGAACGGTAGGACTCCACACAAAGCTGGCAATAAGCTTCTGCAAGAACTCCAGGTGGTTTACTCCAGTGTTGGTCGAGCCTGGCCACAAATTCGCTTGACTGCTGACCCACTGGCAAACAACGACTGTAATGAGTCACGCGTAAAACATCAAACCAGCTGTGACATGACCGTCCAAGGCAGCAGCATGCCAACCGGGCAAAAGCAAAGCTGGAGGTTACAAGAACGAGCTTGTCAAGCTGTATGGGTAATCTGCTAGAGAAATCTTGAGTGACCACATATAGAGGCCATTTGTCTCGGACGACAGACATCATTGCTAAAGGTGCAAACGTGACCAGCGCTGCCTGTACAACTTGAACTGGGATAGGCTGTTGACCCGATAGGGACAGGCCGATCCCTGGAACCAGTTGAGGGGATGGCAATCTCTGTATCCTTGGTAGATTGGATCTCGGATACAATCTTTGTATGATATACCAGTACCTTTATGGAAGAGTGTCCTGACACCACAGTTTGGCATACCATGTCTGATACAGGTCAAAAGTTATCTCAGCAAATGACAGCTTGCTACTTATGCTGCATTAAGTAATTTAATTTAAAACCAAAAGCATACGTATACTCCTGATGAATAAGCTTATGTAAGTGACGTTTTGTAACAGTTTACACAGCTGCTATGGACGCCTGGAGTCAGCTGTCTATGCAGGCCTGAAGTCAGCAGTCAGTGAACAACGTTGTGGACCATATGGCCATAGGTCCGACCTTAGTCATCACTAATGCTGTTCATCGAAATGCTTTGGGCTGTGTCTGAATGTAGCATGTTTGGCATTAATTTGGTATCAGTATTGTCAGCATGTCTCAGGGTTTATATTCTACAGATTGTTTGCTGGAACTGAATATGACCGTGCTAACATCCCCATGTTCTCAGGACCAATAAATCCAGAGGTCAGCAGGCAACACCTGAAGGCAAAAACAAAAGTATCATGAACCGTGTGTTCATCACTAGTGCAATACTGCACACACGCATTACCAGATTGTCATACTGTGTTTGCATTTATCTACTTTAAAGCACCATAGGAGTGGCAGTAAGGCAAGGCAGGGACTAGTATCCTGACATCAAACTGGTCTGGGTCAGGGTGCAGCAGGGTGTTGATACAGACAACTGCAATGCACCCAACAACTTGTTCAGAAACCTGTCAGCCTTGGGGGAGGATCTGAGCCCAAGGCCACAGCGCCAGCTGGATGACGGAAGGCAACACCAGGCAGCTAGACCCTTCTTGGAAGTGAGGATGCAATGTCAAAAGAGGGGTTGCACACATGCACTCTCTTCATCATGGAAGAAGTTTTGTATCACTGACTTTTGAGACATGCTTGGCACTGCGTTTGATGTCTGGTATCCAATGCACTTGCACTCCATGTAAGATTCCAATGTCCCAACAGGAGACTGGTGTTGTCAATTTGCACACTGTGCAACATCTGCCGCTTTGGTGATATTGTTGCAGCTGGGCAAACCACACTGCCTCTTGTCAGTGTGGAATAATGGCCATCATCGGCCGTAAAATGACAATCGCCTGTGTTATGCTACACGACAGTTGCTTTCTCACTGCTCTTCACATACAGTGGCATTGAGTATTATGCGGTCCAAGACCTCAGCAGGGAACCTGCCACTCATTGCTCTTGCAAAGTATTGAGGCCCAACCCAGGCCGCCTTGGTTGAGCGTAAAGTAGCAGCA
>JAABUS010008215.1_pt1 | contig 11531 bp, 16 predicted proteins | sample 5560161 | NCBI WGS metagenome assembly JAABUS01 (sample SAMN10711885, study PRJNA513376) | rock metagenome | isolation source: Antarctica rocks | place: Antarctica: Victoria Land, Trio Nunatak nord | collected 2016-01-04
CCTCGGCCGGGCTGTGCACCTGTTGATCCACTCCCCTACTGCGCGCCGGCCGGGACGCGGAACCAGGAGCGGCTGCGGGCCACGTTCTGGATCGCGTCGAGGTAGACCTCGCTGTAGGGGACGCTGCCGCGCTCGGTGACCTGCCAGAGGCAGCTGAGCATCGCGCTGGCGACCATCAGGTTCGTCACGAGGAGCTGCGGGCGTTCGGCCGCCATCACCTGGCAGCCGTCGCCGCGCGGTTCCTCTTCAGCGGCCATGCCGATCTCCGGGTGGATCTCGGTCAGATGGCCGTCCACGGACCAGCCGTCGCGGCGGCGGACGAGCTGGACGTTGCCGTCCGTCTCGTCGTTGCCGCCGCTGATGAGCGTCGCGTCGGCGAGTGATCCGAGATGCCGGTCGACGAGGGCCCGCGCGCGGTGGTTGTCGACCGCGAGAAGGACGATGTCTCCCTCGCGGACGATCGAGCGAACGTTGGTCTCGTCGATGAACTCGGGGATCGCCTGGACGGCGAGCCCATCGTCTCGGGCGACCCGGGCCAGGGCCTCGGCCTTGTTCGAGCCCAGGTCGCGTTGCGAGCAGGCCTGCCGCGATCGGTTCCCCGGTTCGAAGACGTCGCCGTCGACGAGGACGAGGAGCGATCGCGGCTCGGGCCGGTTCGCGAGGTAGCGGACGAGCGGCGGGAGGAGCTGGCTCCCGATCCCGCCGCAGCCGACGAGCACGATCCGGCTAGCCATCGACCGTGCCTCCCTTCTCGCTCGGGCCGGAGACCGGCACGAGCAGGTAGGAGAGGCGGAAGCCGAAGGCGCCGGCGAGCTTGCCGGCCCGCTCGATCGCGTCGTCGAGCTCGCGCCGGCTTGGTTTCGAGATCTCGTCCGAGGGCCGAAATCCTCGGGCGAGGTACTCGGCCATCGACGGTTTGACCTTCGGCCGGGGCGGCGGCGCCAGCTTCACCTTCCGGAGCCACTCGTCGGGCGGCTCGGCAAGACGTCGAGGCCGCTCGATGAGCGAACCGGTCTTCAGGTGGAAGCGGATGCCGTCGACGACGATCGCGGCCGAGTAGCCGAGCCGTCGCCGGTCGAAGTCTCCGACGACGACGTGGAGCCCATCGAGCTCCGCCTCGTCGTCCTCGTCGATCGAGCTGGCGTAGGCGGAGTAGCCGCCGTGGCTGTGCATCGAGCCGACGAGCCTCGACCCGGCCGGCAGGTCGCCGTCCGAGAGATCGAACCTGACTGAGACGCTCGAGACCTTCTGGGCCGGCACGGCAAGGTCGAATGACCCGTCGCGCCAGACCAGGAGGACGGCCGCCTCGGTCCGGTGGAGCCGGTAGACGGCCCGGAAGAAGCCGACCGCGCGGGCCATCAGGTCCGCTGGGACCCTGGGCAGCGCGTAGTCGACGAACTCTTTGCCTTCCGGCAGGTGGGCGATCCGGCCGACCTTCGTCTGGCTCAACCCGAGGAGGCTTCGCTTCCGCAGATAGAGCCCGTCGCGGGCGACGACGAAGGCTGGCAGGGACGCGCCATCGAGCGATGGACCGGCTTCGAGGATCGGGAACATCAGCCACCACCTCCGCTCGCGGGGAGGCGGTGGATCTGCTGCACGAGACGCTCGAAGCGGCGCCGCTCGTGGACGAGCTGCTCCCGGATGGGCCCAGATTCCCGGAAGACGTGGGCGAGCACCGTCAGTGCCGCCTCCTCGAAGAACCGATCGGGCAGTGGTGTCGCCCGTTCGCCGAGCGCCGGGGCCATCCACGACGAGAGGTCGCGGACGCGGACCGCCGGCGTCCGGAGGAGGTGATCACGAAGCGAGGGCATCGCTCTCACCTCCGTCAGCCGGGAGGGGTTCCGGGGTCCGGACCTCGGTTTCCGCCGGCTCTTCGGGCACCGAGGTCCCGGCCGGCAGATCCGTGATCGCCAGCCCGGCCATCTGCGCGACGACCTGGCGGAGGGTCCGCCAGTAGGGGTCGTATTGCAGGGACAGGGCGGCTAGCGGATCGCGCCGGGACCGGGACGCCCACGCCCGGAAGCCGCCGCTGAAGGGCAGCGGATGCCGGCGGAGGTCCTGGTTGAAGCGGCTCGCCCAGAACGCGCCGATGAGCGCGTCGACTCGTTCGCCGACGCTCGACCCGCTGACCCGGACCGACCCGAGACAGACGATCCCATCGTCGTTCGTGTTGGGCAGGGTCGAGCAGCAGAGCGTCGCGTCGAGCGACGCGATCGGCTGCGTCCGGAAGTAGGTGGACAGACCCTCGATCTGGTCGCCGGCCGTCGAGACCACGAAGACGACGTACGGCAGGGCGAGCCGGTAGCTGGTCGGCTCGCTGTCGTGGCGCCGGCTGGCGTGGTACTCGATCGTCCGCCGCGACGGGGCCTGCTCGAGGACGAAGACCTGGCGGTCGGTCGTCCCCGAGCGGATCCAGAAGCGGCAGCCGGTCGGCAACCTGGGGGTCATGGCGACCTGCGTGGTCGTGAGCTCGGTCAGGAGGTCCGGGAGGGTCACCTCTCGGTCGATCACCTCGGTGACCAGGCTCACGAGGTCGCCCTCGATGCGCAGGAACGCGCGTGACTGCATTTGGGATCAGAGCTCCTTTCGGGATCTTGTGTTCGAGAGCCCGGAGCCCTGCGGGCGGGGAGGCACCCGCGGAGGCTCCGGGTCTCGCTCACGGTCGGCGGGGCGTGCTAGGCCGCCTGGCCCTTGACGCCCGCCGCCTTCTGGAACTCGATCTCGTCGCCCGGGCGGACGACGTAGTCGTCGGGAACCCGGTCGCCGTTGACCGACACCGCGGCGTCGCGCGGGATGTTCAGGACCTGCTCGAGGACCTTCCAGATCCCGCGGATGGACTTCCCGGCGAGATCGAGATCGAGCTCGTTCACGCCGTAGATGACCTTCGTCGCCGGTGTCGTTGCTTCGGTCGCCTGCATGGCTCAGTTGCCTCCGTGTTGGGGGTACCGCGCACGTGGGCGGAACCGGGCAGGCGAGGCAGTCGCGGCACGCTGCCTCTGATGTCGATCGACGAGGATCGGCCCGGATCCGGCGCGCAACAGCGGTTGTGCTCCGGCGGGCGCGCGCGCCGCCGGCTCAGTGGTCGTCCTGCGGTGGACATCACCTCCATTCCGGCGCGGACGTGGTCCGCCACCCGAACGAGCGAAGGTCCGATCGGACGAGAAACTGGCCGCCGACGAGGAGCCCGGAACGAATCCCGAAAGCCGGTCACGCTGCCGCCCATCACCTCGAGCGGAGCGCCGACCGGTGATCGGATCGTTCGAGGAGCTGTCCTCGGGGTACGGTCGTCTCGGGTCCGGCCGGAGCTCCACCCGCTCGGAGTGAGCGGCTGGCGCGCCTCGCCATCGATCGCGCATCGAGAGAAGCGCGATAAGCAGCGTCGATGTGTGGTTGGAAAGGTGCGGCTGTCGCCGCCGGTCGAAAGCGACCCCGGCGCCGGCGCTGGTGGATCGCGGCTGGCGCCGCGGGAGCCCGTGCCGGAGGGCTCCTCCACGCCCGACCTGGGCGGTGGCGGCGGCCGGGCCGAATGAGGTACGACGCTCTTGCCGGCCCTGGCCGCCTACTGAGACCCTAGCGCCCTAGAGGAGCCTGTACAAGTGGCTTCATGTGTATGATGTTGTGTATGAACTCAGCAGGGGACCGAGGTGCTGCTCACGGTGTCAGTGCCGGTCCAAACCTTCGTGCTCCGCTGACAGCGGCCATGAGAACCTCCCCATGGACGGCCACGAACCTCCCCGCTGACGGCCACCAATCGTCCCCGTCGGCGGCCAACAAGCCTCCCCACCTGCTCTACTCGCCTCGTCCAACGGGGGTCGGAGGGGTGCGGAGGTGGGATGAAGCGGAGCATCGAGGTCATGGAGATCCTGGAGGCGTTTGACCTGACCGGCAGCTATCGGGCGGCAGCGAGGCTGGCCGGCTGCGACCACAAGACGGTGCAGCGCTACGTGCGCGAGCGGGACCGCGGTCACTCGCCGGGCGAGGCGGCGCAGCGCCGCAAGCGAATCGACCCGCACCTGGCCAAGCTCGAGGAATGGATCGAGCGCAGCCGCGGCCGGTTGCGCGCCGACGTCGCCCACCGCAAGCTGCTCGATCTGGGATACGAGGGCAGCGAGCGCACCACCCGTCGCGCGGTGGCCCGCGCCAAACGGGCCTATGCCGCCGGCCAGCGTCGCGTCTATCGCCCCTGGATCGCCGAGCCGGGGCATGTGGCTGCAGTTCGACTGGGGCCACGGCCCCCTGGTCGCCGGACGCCAGGCGCTGCTGTGGTGCGCCTGGCTGGCCTGGAGCCGCTTCCGAGTGATCATCCCCACCTGGGACCGCACGCTGCCCACGGTGGTCGCCTGCCTCGACGAGACGCTGCGCCGCTGCGGCGGCGCGCCGACCTACGGCCTGACCGATAACGAGCGCACGGTGACCATCGACCGCGTGGCCGGCATCGCGGTGCGCCATCCGGATCTCGTGGCCGCCGGCCGCCACTATGGCATCGGGATCGTGGCCTGCCGGCCGGCCGATCCTGAGTCGAAGGGCGGATCCGAGGCGACGGTCAAGATCGCCAAGGCCGACCTGGTGCCGACCGACGCCAACCTGCTCGACGAGTACGCCAGTTTCGCCGCGCTGCGCGCCGCCTGCGACGCCTTCAGCGAGCGGGTCAACGCCCGCGAGCACCGCGAGACGCGCCGCCCGCCGGCGGAGCTGCTGATCGAGGAGCGCGTCCGGCTGCACCCCGTGCCGGCGGAGCCGCACACCATCGCCTTCGGCGTGACCCGCGCCGTCGACGACGACGCCACCCTGCGCTTCGGCAGCGCCCGCTACTCGGTGCCGCACCAGCTCGTCGGCGAGCGGGTCTGGGTGCGCGTCGCCGGCGACGAGCTGATCGTGACCCACGCCGCCGAGGCCGGCGCGCGCGAGGTGGCCCGCCACCGGCTGACCACGCCGGGCAACCCGCGCATCGACCCAGCCCACTATCCCGAGCGCACCACCGATCCGCTGCAGCCACGGCCGCGGCCGCAGACGCCCGAGGAGCGCGAGTTCCTCGAGCTCGGCGCCGGCGCCGAGCGCTGGCTGATCGCCGCCGCGTCGTCGGGCGCGCAGCGCATCCGGACCAAGATGCTGCGCGCCGCCGACCTGGCCGCGCTGGTCGGGCCTGACGCCGTCGAGCGCGCCCTCGATCTGGCCGCCGCGGCCGGGCGTTTCGACGACGGCGACCTGGAGTCGATCCTCGATCACCTGGCCGCGCGCGGCGCGCTGCCGGCGACGCGGCTGCCGCTCGCCGAGGCCACGCTGCAGCCGGGCACCGCCGCCTGGGAGGCCGTCGGACGGTGAACAACGGCGGATCCGCGCACGACGCCATCGAGACCCGCGGACGGATGAGCGGTGCCGAGGCATCGGCCGAGATGGCCAGTTGGCGCGAGCTGCTGCCGCCCAAGACCCGGCTGCTGGTTCCCGACGAGCTGCCGCCGCTGCCGCCCGATCTGTTCCGGCTCTTCCACCGCCTGCGCCTGCGCTACGCGCGCCTGGCCGGGCCGGAGCTGCTGGCTCGGGCGCGGGTCGAGGGCTGGGATCACGTGCGCCTGCTCAAGGCGCTGCTGGCGGAGGAGGCGGTCGGCCGCGACCGCGCCACTCGGGAGCTGCATCGCAGGCCAGGCTGCCGTCGGGCAAGACGTTCGAGGCCTGGGACCCCGCCGCCTCGGCCATCCCGGCCGAGGCGCAGTGGGCGCTGCGCAGCCTCGACTGGCTGGGGCGTGCCGAGAACCTGGTGCTGGTGGGGCCCTCAGGGACGGGCAAGAGCCACTTCGCCGAGGCCATCTGTCACGCCGCCGTCGACGTCGACCTGCGGGTCAGCTGGTTCACGCTCGAGTCGCTGACCACGACCATCAGCCGCTCCAAGGTCGACGCCAGCACGGCCAGGGTCGTGGCGCGCATCTGCTTTTCCGAGCTGATCGTGGTCGACGATATCGGCCTGCTGCCGGCCGGCGAGGACGAGGCCGAGGCGCTCTACCGCCTGGTCGACGCCGCTTATGAGAAGCGCAGCCTGATCCTGACCAGCAATCTGCATCCGGGGCGCTTCGACACCATCTTCCCCAAGGGCCTGGCCACGGCGGCGGTCGATCGCCTGCTGCACCACGCCCACGTGGTCGTCACTGAGGGCCAGTCCAAGCGGCTGTCCGACGCGCTCGAGGGCAAGGGGGTCCGGCCGCTGGCGCCGACCAATGCGGCTGGTGGAGACGACTGAGGTCATGGATCACCGAGGCGTTCAGCTCACCACCCCGCGACTCACCCTGGACCCGCTGAAGTCCGAGGATGCCGACGAGATGGTCGAGGTGCTCAGTGATGAGCGCCTCTATGCGTTCATCGGCGGTCAGCCGCCGACCCTCAACCAGCTGCGTGCCCGCTATCGCCGGCTGGCCGTTGGTGGCTCGGCGGACGGCAGCGAGGAGTGGCACAACTGGATCGTGCGCCGCCGGAGCGACCGGCGCGCCGTCGGCACGGTCCAAGCCACCGTCGTCTTGCAGCGGCGTCGCGCCGACATTGCTTGGGTGATCGGCCTGCCGTGGCAGGGCCAGGCCTTCGCGAGCGAGGCGGCTCAGGCGCTCGTGCGCTGGCTCGAGGCTCGTGGGGTTACGACCATCACTGCCCACGTTCATCCCAAAAATCAAGCGTCCGCCATCGTTGCTTCCCGAGCGGGTCTCTCGCCAACCGAGGAGATCGATGATGGCGAGCAGGTCTGGCGTCGCTCCAGGTTGGGGACCGGGGAGGATTAATGGCCGTCGGTGGGGACTTCCACTGACCGCGAACGGGAACTTCCTACTGTCCCTTGACACTCCGCCCTCGACTGATCAAGCCGCCCGCTACCCTCGATGACGGTCGGCAAGAGGTCGTCGACTTCTACACGGAGTGTGTGCTCGAGGAGCACTTCAAGTTCCGTTAATAGGCGGAGGGTCTCGTCGTCATCGGTGCCTAACGAACCGATGGCGGCGGCCCATAGGGCAGCCGCGCGCGCAGCGGCAGTCTGGAGCTCCCGCAGAATTACGCGAGTCTCTTCATCTCGTTCCTGCAACCAAGCGGCAGCACTGCGAACGGTGCGTTTCTCCGAGTTCACCGAGGATCTCCTGAACGCCGCCAGTGTGGATGTCTGCGGAGAATGTCGAGTATCCGCCTGTTTTGGCCGTTTAGCTGCCGTTGCCAATGGTTCTCAGCGCGTTCATTTCCCGGCTGGTCCAGCCTACGCAGTACTTCGCGTCGGGCCTGGCGTAAGCTGTCGAGCTGGTTCTTTTCTTTCTGTGCGCGGATGATGATGTCCCGGAGCCCGCGCCACAGCGACTGTACGCCAGTCACGGTCCAGGCTCTGCCAAGCCCTCGGAGGGTCGCACGTGGCGTGTCCCCTCGAACATTCACGAGAACGTTCGCCAGGAAGAACCCGGCGGCCACGACACCCGCCGCTGTCTCGGCCCCTACTTTCACGCAAATCGGTGCGCCAATCGGAGTCAAGCACAGAGCGATAACAAATGTGCCATTTGGATCGAGATATGTGACCGGATTCTCCGCCGCATACCCGTACAGGTTCGCCTCGAGCGCGCTTGGATCGGGCTGCAGGAAGCGCCCGATGCGCGGGCTGTAGTGGCGGGCCGCCATGTACTCCAGGCCGAGCCCGCTGAAGTCGTCCCACTGGACGCCGTAGGCGCCGACGTACAGGAAGCGGAAGCCGAGGTCCGTCGAGCCCGGGGCCGCCGTCGGCGTCGGCGTGCCCCAGGTCGAGTAGGTGTAGCTGTTAGCCAGGGTGAGCGTGCCGTCGGCGTTGATCCGGTGGACGGCCAGGGCGTCGCCGTGACCGTTCCAGGTCACGAGGTAGGTGCCGGCACCGGGCTCGCCGGCTGGGACCGTCAGCTTGACGATCCGGCCTGACTCGTCGGTGATGTAGGTCCGGACGATCGCGCCCGACGGGGTGGGCGGTGTCGGTCACCTTCTCCTCGACGACGGCGTCGCCCTGGTAGCGCAGGTCGCGGGTGCGGGAGAGGACGCCGGCGGTGCCGCGGCGAGCATGGCCGCGGCGACCGGGAAGCGTGGTTCGAGCTTGGCGACGATCTCGTCGAGCTGCTCGCTGACCGTCGCCGCATCGGGCTGGGCGAAGATCGTCCGGATCGCGGCCAACACCATCTCGGCGCTGCCCTTCGGGATCCGGGTCAGGACGTTGCGCAGGAAGTGGACCCGGCAGACTCCCTCTGTCAACCTCCGGCCGTTAGGCGGCCATCGCCACCCGACGATCGAGCGCCGGATCGTAGGTCTGGCGGTCGAGCCAACAGCGCCAGAGGATCCGGCCCCAGCGGGCGCCAACGGAGCGAGTCGCCCGACTGTGGCTCTGACCACGCGCTCGCGCGGCGTCGTATGCCTGACGCGTCCAGGGCGAGATCCGGATCGAGGTCAGCATCCACTGGCCCCAGACCGCACGGAGGTGGTGGTTCGCCGCGTAGCGGAATCCGACCCGACGAGACGAGCCGGACTGGCGTGTGACCGGCGCGCGAGACCTGCCTCGGCCAAGAGGCTGCCAGGCGACGGGAAGCGGGTCCTGTCCTCGCCGATCTCGGCGAGCAGCGTGGCGGTCGTCACGAGCCCGGTGCCCGGAAAGCTCGCGAACAGGGCGGCGTCCGGATGACGCTCGAGGACGCCGGCGATCGCCGCCGCGTAGTCGTCGACGACCCGGCCTCAATGTCGCTCGTGCCCGGGCGATGCTCGCCCTGGTCGACCTGGGCGCCGCCTGGCAGCGCTCATCGGTGCACAGTGAGGCGGGACCGCTGGTCCCCATCTCGCACCGAGCGGAGAGCGCCTTGGCAGCGGCGATCGGCTGAGATCCTTCGGCAGGCCCGCGCCTCCGCTCGGGAGGCGAGCCTACACCGGCCCGACGGAGACGTGCCTTTTGAGCACCGGACGATGAGCGTCCCGGGTGGGCTCGGTCTAGGGACTCCTCTGTACTGGCCTGGTATGGCCCTCGTCCAGGTATGACCGGATCGCCGGGTCGGGGCTGCAGCGAAGTGCGTCAAGAACAGTCGATAAGCCTTGCGCCAGGGTGCGCGCAGCGAGGCGATGTGGCTCACGTGGACGTGACCGATTCGTGACCCGCTACGAGGCCAGTTTGGCCGCATGGCCCTGCAATCGATCACGACTCCGATGCTGAACCGCTTCTTGAACCAGCTCGATCGATCCCTCGTCTCGACGGGCGGCTTGGTGGCCTCAGCCAACGGACCGTTGACCACGTGATCCGCCAAGTGAAAGCTTTTCATTCGTGGAGCTGGGAGCAAGGCCTGGACGAGGCCCACGAGCTCCGTTCTTGAGGACATCCCGTGGCGGAGGAACGGCAGCCAGTGGGCGCAGCCCGAAGTCGGCTTCGAGAGCTGCTCGTTGGAGTAGGTGCCGGCCGTCTCCGAAGGTGATCGCGAGGAGTCAGCTCGCCGAGCACCGCCGGTTCAGCATCGCGACCGACGTCGCGGTCTACTTCTGCGACCCGCGGAGTCCCTGGCAGCGGGGCTCAAACGAGAACACCAACGGCCTGCTGCGGCAGCACTTCCCGAAGAAGACGGACCTCTCGGTCTTCAGCCAGGACGATCTCGATGCGGTGGCTGCTCGACTCAACGGCCGGCCTCGCAAGACGCTCGAGTACCGCACGCCCGCCGCTATGCTGGCCAAGGTCGTGGCGTCGACCGATTGAGACCGCCCACCATTCGGGGGGACAATCCTCGGACAGGCGATGGGCGCGTCGTGATCGAGTGGCCCCCACACTTACGTTTGGTCAAGCAGTGGAAGCTTGCCGACTTCACGCACGGTTCGCGTGTCGAATAGCTGTCCAGTCGACGTCGCCAACAGTCGACCCTCATCAGCGAAGACATACGGCTCGACCGTCGATAGGCGTGTGCGGTCGAGAACTTCCCCCGTGTCCGTCCAACGCACAAGAGTGTCAGAGTGGCTCCGGTTGACGTTGTGTTCGACACCAAGCCAGTGGTCGGCCTCGGCATCCCAGCCTACCCACGGCACGTTCGTCTCGTGACTACCGCGGTACGTCCACAAGCGCGTTCCCGACAAGGAATAGGCCGATAGCTCGGCCGGCTCGGGACCATCTGCGTCGGCACTGTCGCTGATGAGGACGCCCCCGGGTGAGAAGGCCGCGGCCAGGCTCGCAAAACCGGCGACCCGAGCGGTCCAAGTAATATGCCAGTCGGTCACATCGACACCCGCGACGCGCGAGGCCAGACGGACAGCACCATACGATCCAAGGGGAGATTGCCAGAAAGCACGGCCGCCGGGAATCTCGGCGATCCGCTGCCCAGTCGAGACATCGAGGATTTGGATCGGCCCGCGATCAAAGGCTACGGCCACGGCTGAACCGTCGCGGGCCGGAGCGACCAGCTGGATGCGAGGGAGTCGCGGCCGGACCCACCGACGACTACCCAAACCGGCATCGTATGCAGCGACCTCGCGTCGCTCCCAGCTCCCGGTGATTACAACGACACTGCCATCGAGCCCAACTACAGCAAGCCTCGGGCCTAAGGGATCGAGGGTCGTTTGCAGAGTCGCCACGTGCTGGAGGTTAGACAACGTCCAGACGCTCACCTCGCCGTCTAGGCGCGATGCCGCCATCACGCCGCCGGACAGCGATGCCGCAAGATCCAAGTACATCGTCAGTTACTCGGTCAGAGCTGCGCTGGAGTGGTCAGTAGTTGACACGGAGGCCAAACGCGCGGGATATGACGCGCCCGAAGTTCAAAACCACGGACCTCGGCGGCCTCGTTGCAATCAACAGCTCCCACACTCTGTTGTAGATATACGCTTCCCGCTGGTGTGAGGCCGAGGGCCACCATGCCCCGTAGCTCGGGTTGTGAATGTTGATGCCGCGGGATCGAAAGAACCAGTCAAATTTCTGTGGGAAGACGTGGTGAGCTTGCGCAATGTACCCAGGCCGCACACCGGTCAGCCTAGACAGGTTCTCACGGAAATTGTAGGCGGTGGGCGACCGCAAGATCGGGTTTCGCGCGCCGTAGTGGACAGTTGACCAAAACCTCTGGAGGATCGGTACGGTCCGCTGAGCGGCCGTTTGAACCGCGGGAGCGATCGCTCGCGCCGCAGCTGCGATCGCCGGCGCCGCAATCATGACGGCGCGAGCGATGATGATGATAATGCACCAAGGACAGCGCCCGGAGGGATCCACTTTGGTGACCGGGTTTCCATCGGCATACCCGTACGCATTCGCCTCCGCGGCGCTCGGATCGGGCTGCAGGAAGCGGCCGATGCGCGGGCTGTAGTGGCGGGCCGACATGTAGTGCAGGCCGAGCCCGCTGAAGTCGTCCCACTGCACGCCGTACGCCCCGACGTAGAGGTAGTGGAAACCGAGGTCCGGGATGGCGTTGTAGGTGGCCGTCGTCGGCGTGCCCCAGGTCGAGTAGGTGTAGCTGTTAGCCAGGGTGAGCGTGCCGTCGGCGTTGATCCGGTGGACGGCCAGGGCGTCGCCGTGACCGTTCCAGGTCACGAGGTAGGTGCCGGCACCG